>Ga0210057_1000301_pt1 | contig 83978 bp, 81 predicted proteins | sample CryGeyCG2114_010_2_FD_183968 | JGI IMG/M metagenome (GOLD analysis project Ga0210057, IMG submission 183968) | Groundwater microbial communities from aquifer - Crystal Geyser CG10_big_fil_rev_8/21/14_0.10 (SPAdes) (version 2) | ecosystem: Environmental > Aquatic > Deep subsurface > Groundwater ... | reverse complement strand
GATTCAAAAACTTCAGTTATCTGACCAAGTAAGAAAGAATTATCAATCACTACATTCATACCGGAAACAACGCCATCTCGTAAACCAACATTTAAGGTTACAAGCCCACGATTATTAAAAGGATATGTAGAATAAATTTGAGCTCTTAAAAACTTATGACTCCCCTCATCATACTCACATGAGGATTTTGAAAGAGCTAAAATTTGAGCACGCAGTTTTGCATTTTCATAAGCAAGCTCCTGTGGATCTAAGCCTGAACCACTAAACGACAAAGATGATTCAATTAAGGCAAGGGAGGGACCAACCGCCGAATCGAGTTTCGCGCTAACAATATTTTTTGCCAAAAATGAACCATCCCAAAAAAAGGAAAGCCCAATTACTGCCAAAAAACCAAAAACAATAAAAACCCTTTTAATCACTTTTAGAATTATAACTTAATTTCCTTCGGGCGTAGAGGGTTATCCAAAAGATTCTCATAATGCGTAAGATTCTCTATAACAACACCAGTTCCTCTCGCAACACACGTAAGCGGATCCTCAATAACCATAGTTGCAACAGACAACTCTTTTGAAATCAACTGATCAATCCCTCTAAGGAGACTGCCTCCCCCGCAGATATTTATACCTCGCTTTAAAATATCCCCAGCAAGCTCAGGCGGAGCAATCTCAAGAACCTCTCTTATAGCCTCAACAATAGAGCGTAGAGATTTTGCTATAGCTGCCCTTACCTGTGTGTCCCTGATAACGATTTCCTTTGGAAGACCACTGACCATGTCTCGCCCTCTTATATTCATCTCAAGTTTTTGATCCAACGGAATAGCTGAACCAATAGCAAGTTTAATTTCCTCTGCTGTTGCCTCACCAACAGCAAGTTTAAATTCTTCCCGAACAAATCGAAGAATATCATCTGTCAGTTTATCACCCGCAACTTTTAAGCTCTTTGAAGTCACGGTTCCTGCCATAGAAATTATGGCGATCTCTGTAGTCCCTCCACCGATATCAACAATCATGCTGGCAATTGCCTCATCGATTGGCAACCGCGCTCCGATAGCCGCAGCTAAAGGCTCATCAATAACATAAGGCTGAAAAACCCCCGCCCCCATAACAGCATCTTCAACAGACTTTCTTTCAACCTCAGTCAGGTTTGAAGGCACGCCGACAATCGCTTTTCCATAACTCATAAACGATCCTTGCTTCGCAAGTTTTCTTAAAAAGTGGCGAAGTATCTCCTGACTCATTTCAAAGTCAGAAATAACCCCATTAACCAGAGGTCTTATTACTTGTATATGCGCAGGAGTTCTCCCAAGCATTTTTTTCGCTTCCTCACCAACGGCAAGAAGCTTCCCCGTCTTGGTATTAAACGCAACTATACTTGGTTCATTTATAACAATACCCCGCTTATCAAGATAAATAAGAATATTACTAGTACCAAGATCAACTCCAATATTTCTGCTAAAAAATGGAATGCGAATCATAATAAAAAAATAGCTTCGATAAATCCCTACTTAGAGGAAACTAACCTAATCAGCTCTGCTTGAGTCACGATCTTCAAAGAATTTTGAGTACGTTTTTTAAGCTCAACTTTAGAACCGGTCTTCTCGCTCACCACAACACGATAAGGAATGCCTAGCAAGTCAGATGTAGCAAACTTTTCTCCTGCCCGAAGTTCTGTACGGTCATCATATAGTACAGGAATAGCCGCTTTTTGCAAAGCATCATAAACCTTTTTACCTGCAGTAATTTTTTTATCGCGACTAACATCTATAACATGAACTTTAAATGGAGCAACTGACTCAGGCCAAATTATTCCTTTGTCATCATGATAAACCTCCACAAGAGTTCCCATAACTCTAGTAGGCCCTATCCCATAAGAGCCCATCACAACGGGAAGTCTCTCTCCTTTAGAATTGAGATATGTAAGCCCAAATGAATCTGAAAATCTTGTCCCGAGTCTAAATATATTTCCAACCTCAATCGCTCTGGATTCAGAAATTTTTCCTGAACAATCAGCATGATGTTCTGGTTTATAAATTTCTTTATTTTGAGCAAAAGAACATTTATCACAGTGATAAACAATATCTTCCCCAACCGGATGAATAACCTGAAACTCGTGTGTGTATTCTTTTGTAAACGCGCCGCCACTTGCCTCAACCATCATAGCTTTCAACCCAAGACGCTTAAAAGCCTTGCTATAAGCTTTTGCAACTTTAGCATAAAACTTATTCAAGTCTTCGCTGTCGACATGAAAGCTGTAAAGATCCTTCATTAAAAATTCTCTCCCTCGGAGAAGACCTCCTTGTGCACGAACTTCAGCTCTAAACTTATTTTGAAACTGGTAAACCGCAGAAGGTAAATCTTTATAAGATTGTATATAGTTTACAGCTATAGCCGCGATAACCTCTTCGTGAGTCCAACCCAAGCCATACTCAAAGTCATGCGCATTACTGCTTTTCCCTGTCTTATAGATAATATCCGTGTCCCATCTTTTCGATTTTTCCCAATATTTTTTTTCGACAAGCGCAGGCATTAGCAACTCCTCTGCCCCTAAATCATTCATCTCTTCTCTTATTATCTGAACTATATTATTTAGCACCCTAAGACCTAGAGGCAAAATTGAATAAACCCCAGCGGATGCCTTGGAAATAAAACCTCCTCGTATTAAATATTTTGCATTTGCCGTCTCCTCGCCTTCTGGAAACTGCCTTGCTGCATCTGTAAAAAGATTTGATTGAAGCATAAATCCTGCCGTCATTGTAGCAGGATTTTATACAAATAAAAACTTTACGAGAAAACCAATACACATCCAATCCCCAAACTAAATTTATTCAATAAATCTCTACAACACCCTTATAACGTCTTTGATTGTGATAACAATCATAAGAAGAAGTAAAAGTATGAACCCCAACGCATTAGCCCAAATTTCAAATTTCTGAGGCAATGGAGATCCTTTGATTTTCTCAAAAATTAGAAAAACCAATCGCCCGCCATCCAGCGCAGGAAGAGGCAAGATATTAAGAGCAACAAGATTAAGCGAAATCAAACCAACTAATTGCAACAAATAAACAATTCCAAATTGGGCGCTTTGACTAGCAATTTGGAAAATACCAACTGGACCAACAAACTGATCAAGTCCGGCAGTTCCCGTAAATATTCCGGCAATAAGGCCAAACAATGCAGCGAATATTGATCCAAGAAGTTTTAATGAAGCTGTAAAACCTTGGCCAATAGCAGAAAAGAATGAATGCTTTGGAATTCCACCCTCTGCAAGCATTATTCCAAGAGATCCCTCTCCTTCCGGCGGATTGAGTCGTGGAGTAGTATTAATTTCGATTTTTTCCGATCCTCTTAAAACTTCGAATGCGACGGGATTTCCAGCAGAGCTTGAGACAAAATCAATAAATGACTGCGTAGTAGAAAACCCGACAATATGATCCCCGGGTTTTATACCGGCAGACTCGGCAGGAGTATTCGGAACAACATTAGTCACCACAACCACTTCCGGTATGCCAACCATAAAGATCGAAGATATGATAATCCAGCCGACCAGAAAATTCATAATAACACCCGCAGTTACAATCAAAGAGCGTTTCCAAACCGGAAGAAACCAGAAACTCCTCTTCTGAAGCTCCAACGATTCGGGATTTTCTTCATCTTTTTTCTCACCATGTATACGTACAAATCCACCAAGTGGCAAAAGGTTGAAACTATAAACAGTTTCGCCTATTTTTTTTGAAAACAAACGAGGCGGAAAACCAAATCCAAACTCCTCAACCAATAGACCTGATTTTTTCGCCGCTATAAAATGTCCAAATTCGTGAACGATAATAAGTCCCGAAAGACCTATGATAAAAAGTAATATTGTCATGATTCATTTATTTCAGAAATTTTTTTCTCTAAAAGAGAATCTATTTCCTCATTCGACTTTGTTATTAATTCCTGAACTTTATTTTTTAAAGAAAATTTCTGATCTTCTGTTATAACTTTTTCAGATTCCTGTGAAGCAATATTTTTATTTGCATCATCCCTTATCATTCTAAGGTGGATTCTAACTTTCTCAGCAGTCGACTTTACAAACTTTCCAAGCTCCGTCCTTCGCTCGCTTGTAAGCGGAGGCATGCTTATACGAATCATATTACCATCAACCGAAGGCATTAGTCCCAAGGGAGAATTTTCGATTGCATTCGAAACAGCTGAAACCATTGTTTTATCCCACACGGATATCTGTAAATCCCTAGGTGGTGAAACGCTAATAGACCCTAGCTGTTTTATCTTCATGGGCACCCCAGCGTAATCAACAACTATATCCTCAATTAATTGAGGAGAGGGTCGATTTGTTCTTATTCCGGAAAGTTCAAGCTTCCAGTCATCGATAACAGACTTTGTTTCCTGTTCAAATTTTTTTACAACGTCATCCATATTTCCTTTATCTTCAAACTATACATTAATCATTATTGCCTGCAAACAAGTGGCAAAAAATACAAAAGTAGACCAAAAAAAACGACAAATAAAATAAGACCAAATGCCTTTTCCATAAATTTATTGAAGTTTACTGAGTAAAGCCGCTTCTAACTGAAGCCGACGATTTGTATTAAAGCGATTGATAAATCCTATCCTCCTTGCAAGCTCCTTCAAAATAGGAGCATTGTGAATAATATCACGCCTAAGCATCAAAACAACTCCGTATACAAAATCTGAAAAATCCGGCTCACCCGCCTCAACTATGGACTTTAACAGTTCTGTTTTTTCTTTTGTGACTGAAAGCTTAAAAAAATTTTTCACATTATTGCGCACACTTTCTGGTAAATCATCAAAATCAAGATACACATCACCAAAATAAAGTTTTTGAAATCGTGAAACCAAGGGCCCTATAAGAGATTCTGGATCTGGCACAGAAAGAAAAATTAGTCCATGTGGAGGTGGCTCTTCTGAAATTTTCAAAATCGCCTGCTGTGCCTCAAGAGTCAAATTATCGGCAGATGAAACAAAAAGAGTTCTCTTTAAAGACTTAACTGGTTTCTTCCACAAAAAAGAAATGGCTTCTTTCATACTATCTATCCCGCCTGATTTTTTGGCATCAATAAATTTCGCATCTAAAAAAAACTCACCATCGCTGCCACCCTCTAAAGCAAGGCAAAGCCAATTTATAAAATCTTCGTGAGATTTTTTAGCTCTCCCAAAAAGAATATACGCATGATGAAGCCGATCATTTTTCAAAAGACGTTCAAAATCTTTTTTAAATCGAATCTCTGCTGCCATTTATCTCTTATTAAGAAGTGTTTTCTTATAAATATCTAAGTGAGTAAGTATAAGTCCTGCGCCTTTTGCGACACAAAAAAGAGGTTCTTCAGCAAGATAAGTCGGCACACCAGTCATTCTTCTAAAAAATTCATCAAGATATTGTATTTGCGCACCGCCTCCGGAAAGAACAATTCCCTTCTCCATGATATCAGCAACAAGTTCAGGAGGTGTTCCATTAAATACATTCTGCACCGAAGCCGCAATATCCATAATGTGAGGAGTTAACGCTTCGGCTATTTCGTTTGAATGCAAAGTTATATCCTTTGGCAAACCCGAAACTAAATCTCTACCCCGTACTGTGTGTTGCTTCTGATCTTTTGCAGACAACGCCGCCCCAATATGAATCTTTACAGATTCGGCAGTCTGCTCACCAATAGATAGTGCATACTTTTTCTTGGTGTAATCCATAATTGCCTGATCAAATTTATTCCCTGCAACCCTAAGACTTGCCCAAGAAACAATTCCACCCAAAGAAACCACGGCAACCTCAGAAGTTCCTCCGCCAATATTAATAATCATATTACCGGCATAGGCATTTATCGGAATTCCTGCTCCAAGTGCTGCAAGTATCGGCTCTTTGACAACATATGCTTCTTTTGCGCCAGCCTCTTTTGCCGCATTTATTACAGCACGTCTCTCAGTTTGTGTTATTCCGGCAGGAACAGAAATAGCAATCTCTGGACGTAAAATATTTAAAGGTCCAATTGCCCTAGATATAAAATATTTAAGCATCGCCTTTGTGATGTAGTAATCAGCTATAACCCCCTCCTTGAGAGGTTTGTACGCAACAATGCTCTCGGGCGTTCTGCCAATCATCTCTTTTGCCTCGCGACCAACCGCCAAAACTGCATTTTCAGGAACGCTGAGCGCCACAATGGTCGGCTCGTTTATCACAAAACCTTTCCCTGGAACAAAAACTATAGTATTAGCTGTTCCAAGGTCAATGCCAATTTTTCTAGTAAACATAGTAAAAATCTAAACCACCATAAATGTGGCTAAAAATAAAAAATTAGAAAGCGTCCAAACCTATGAACGCTTCGTATATTACTACGAAAAACTACTTTTCCGCAACACGAGTAATATCAGCCCCAAGCTGATGTAGTCTTAAATCAATTGATTCATATCCCCTATCTATCTCCTCAACACCATCAATCACCGAATCACCTTTAGCAATTAAAGCCGCAATAATATTAACCATGCCAGCTCTCAAATCCCTAACCGTAACGTTTGTACCAGAAAGTGGCGTATATCCACGAACCGTCGCCACATGCCTAAATCCTTTACCGGAATACCTACAAGACTCCTGTGGTGGACAAATATCACTGACTGAGATATCTGCACCCATTGCATTCAGATCACTCGTATAACCAAGTCGATCTTCATACACGGTTTCATGAATTATCGAAGTCCCATCAACTTGTGTTAAAAGAACCATAAGAGGTTGCTGCCAATCAGTCATAAACCCAGGATGAAAAACTGTTTGCACGTGTATAGGTAGAAGTTTTTCAGCTCCGGAAAAAACTATTCCGTCAGACAAAACTTCATATTCCGCGCCAAGCTTTCTTACTGTATTTAAAAAAGTTATCAAATGATCCTGAATTGCTCCCTTTACTAAAACCTTTCCTCCAGTCGCAATAGCAAGACACGCAAAAGAAACCGCTTCATTTCTGTCAGGAAGAATTCTATGAGTCACTCCTTTCAATTTTTTAACTCCCTCGATATGAAAATCACGTTTTGCACCAAGCTCAATAATGGCACCCATTTTTTGCAACATTTTCACAAGATCCATGATTTCCGGCTCGAGTGCTGCGTTATATATTGTCGTTTTACCTTTAGCTAAAACCCCACTCAATATCGCATTTTCAGTCGCCCCAACACTTGGAAAATCAAGTTCGATTTTTGTCCCAATAAGACCATTCGGAGCTTTTGCCCTGTAGCTCTCCCCAGTAACAGAAACCTCCACACCCAACAACTCCAAAACTTTTACATGTTGATCAACTGGCCTAGATCCAATCTTGTCCCCACCCAAGACCGGAACTTCAGCCTCACCAGCTCTTGCCAGAAGCGGACCCAAAGCTAAAATAGGAATCCTATTTCGCCTAGTTCTTGCCTGCTCAATCTTGCTAGTTATTATCTTTGGAGTATGAATCGAAAGTCTTGATCCAAATAAATCAATTTTGCTCCCGATTGCCTTACATAAATCAGCAGTTATTTCAGTATCACCAATACGTGGAAAATTCTCCAAAAAGCACTCCTCATCAGTCAGAAGAGACGCAATCATCATTTTTGTAGCAGCATTTTTCGCCCCAGAGAGAGTAACTTCTCCCTCGAGTTTGCATCCACCTTTTACAATAAACTTCATAATTCAAATGAACTCTATCAAAAAGGCAAAAGAATATCAAAAATCTATTTTTTTGAAGAAAAAATAAAAAGAAGTGATGCCGTCATTCCTCCAACAATATCCGAAAACAAATCACCCATTGTATCAGCCACTCCTAACTGCGCCTGACGAACTGTTCCCGAACCACCAAAAAACTGATCAAATATAAATTCAAAAAATTCCCACCCAACACTAATAAGCAAAACAAAACCTATAGAAAATATAAGCGCAGGCAAAAAATTACCTCTAATCGGAAATAACTCTCCACGTGTAAAAAAAATATAGAAAAACAGGAGCGCAACCCACGCACCGCCTATAAAATGATAAACATTATCTACACCGTCAAAATCCCAATACCAATTAAGATAGATTGCTGTAACGTGCAGAACAAAAATCAACGCCAAAAGAGCAAGCAAAAGCAACGGTGAGGAAAGAACACGAAACATATAATTTTTAACGCTTTTTCCACTGTGGAGCGCGGCGAGCTTTCTTTAAGCCATATTTCTTACGCTCAACAACTCTTGGATCCCTCGTAACAAAACCCGCTTGCCTAAGCTGTTTTTTAAATCCAGAATCAAGTTTTACTAAAGCTTTTGCCAAAGCATTTCTAATAGCATCTGCTTGAGCATTTATTCCGCCACCAACAACATGCACCGTAGCACTCAAACGACTCTTCGCATCAATAAGATCAAGAGGAGAACCAACAACTATTCTATTACGAGATGATTGAAAATACTCTTCAAAAGGTTTTTCGTTAACCGTTATTCCACTCCCAGACTGAAAAACACGGACACGCGCCTTAGCGGTTTTCCGCCCCCCTTTTGCTTCGATATAGCGATCTTTTTGTTCCAAATCTGATTTCATAAATGTTTGAAGATTATAGCTTTATAGTAAGTCTCTGTAAACGCCCGTTTCTAAGTCTATTTTTTGGAAGCATATTATACACCGCATCTCTAAGCACTCTATCAGGATTCTCTTCAAAAACCTGTTTATAGGTTTTTTCCTTAAGGTGACCCATATATCCAGTGTGTTTGTAATATGTTTTTTGAGTATATTTATTACCCGTTACTAAAATCTTAGAAACGTGAGTAACCACAACTCTTTCAGTTCCGGGAAGTCTAGGATTGTACTTGGGGGAATTTTTTCCCTGAAGAACGACTGCGATATGACTCGCAAGTCTTCCAAGTGGCTGATTTGTAGCATCAATTACATGTTCCATGGTGAAATTATTTTACAAACTCAATAACTGCTTTAGGCGCTCCGTCCCTTTTTCTAACTGAAGCCTGTTTTATTATGCGAAGATAACCACCAGCACGACCCTTGTATCTAAGAGCGATGTCATAAAAAAGTTTATGAGCAGATTTTTCCGGCAAAGATGAAAGAAGTTGTCTATGACTCGCAAGGCTTTGTTTCTTAGCAATAGTAACAAAGCGCTCCACTACAGGACGTATTTCCTTTGCTCTAGCCTGAGTTGTCATTATTCTTTCACTAACTATCAGGTTATTTGCGAGCTTTTGTATAAACAGCTTCCTCGGGCCGCGTTTTAGATTAAACTTTCTCATAAATTACTTCTTTGATTTTGTAGATTTCTTTTTCGGAGCCAAAGACTCATCAGAATCCTTCTCTTTTTTACTCGAAGAAGATTTTACAGACGGCTTCGCTTCCTTTACTTCAACTTCACTTAGCTTAATAAAATGATCCTGTAAAATTTTTGTTGACTGATGAAGCGCCTGTGAAGGACTAATACTTCCACTTGTCTCAACCGTTATCCTCAAACGATCATAGTCCGTTCTATCGCCAACACGCATATTTTCAACATGAGTATGAACCTTTATCACCGGAGAAAAAATCGCATCAAGAGCAATAACACCAATAGGCAACTTCTCTGATCTCCTAACCTCAGCAGGAACATATCCAAGACCCTGTTCAACGGTTATTTCCATATCAAACTCAGCACCCTTTTCCGTAACTGTCGCAATATGATGATCAGGGGTAATCACTTCAACACTAGGATTAACATCTATGTCTGAAGCCAAAACCTCTCCCTCGCCCTTTTTCCTTATAGAAAGAACCTGTGGCTCATTAGTATTTAATCTAAATCTAATTCTTTTTAAGTTAAGCATTATCTCAACCATATCTTCAATCACACCAGGAACAGCAGTAAATTCATGACTGGCGCCTTTTAACTTTACCTGCGTAATAGCAGCACCCGGAAGAGAGGAGAGTAAAACTCTTCTAAGAGCATTACCGACTGTAGCCCCATATCCCGTATAAAGACCCTCAATCTCAAAAACGCCCTCTTTTTCATTTTCTGAGACCGTTCTTATTGAAACTGTTTCACTAAGTAGATCGTATTGCATAAAAAATAAATATATAAATTACTTTACGTATTTTGAATAGTAGTCGACGACCTTACTCACATCAAAGATGGCATCAAAATCCTTTGGAAATTCAAGAACTTTTCCTTCAAGCTTTTCCGATGACAGCGAAAGCCATACCGATGGATCATATTTTGCCAAGCTCGAAGCTAATTCTACAAATGGTTTAAGTGACTTTGATTGCTCTCTAATGGATATAGTATCTCCTACTTTAACACGGTAAGAAGGAATGTCAACCTTACGGCCGTTAACGAGAATATGACCATGAGAAGCGTACTGCCTACCCATAGATCTAGAAGGAGCAAATCCAAGACGATATACCACATTATCAAGCCTACGCTCTAAAAGCGACATAAATTCATCACCAGTAACTGAAGGGTTTTTAAGAGCCTCAACAAAGAGTTTTCGCACCGTTCTTTCCTTAAGGCCATAAGACCACTGGAATTTTTGCTTTTCCTGAAGTTGTTGCCCAAAATCAGAAAGTCTACGTCTCATGTTCCCATGAACACCAGGTCTTGTTGGACGCCTTATATGCGCACATTTCTGAGAAGCACACCTATGAGGCTTCAATCCAAGCTTAATGCCTAACGCTCTTTCTCTTTTTTCTCTGGTATTGAACATATTATTTAAACACGCCTAACTTTTTTTGGCCTCGGACCATTGTGAGGAATCGGCGTCACATCCTTAATCGAATTAAAGGTAAAACCTCTATTCGCAAGACTTCTCAAAGCAGAATCTCTACCACCACCAATTCCACTTACGAAAACATCAACATCAAAAGGTCCAGACTTCTGAATTTTCTCATAAAGTGCGGCGACGACCTTCGCCGCAGCAAAAGGGGTTGCCTTCTTTGGCCCAGAAAAACCAAGTGATCCAGCGGAACTCCACGCAACAACGTTTCCTTTTTCATCAGTTATTGTTATGAGAGTATTGTTATAAGAAACAGTAATATAAACCCTTCCTGAGGCAAATTTTTTGCTAACTGATTTTCCCGCAACCTTCGAATAAGCCTCCTCTAATTGAGCCTTTTCTTTAAGCGCATCCTCGGTAGTTTGTTTTGCTATTTTTTTCTTTCCCATAAAACTTGAAAATTTTTACCCTGAGCTAAGTCAAAAGATTATACATTAATTTTACTTAAGCTCTATCTTTCTCTTTCCGCTTCCAGCAGTCTTCCTTACATTACCCCTAACAGTTCTGGAATTCGTTTTTGTTCTCTGGCCTCTAACTGGAAGATGTCTCATGTGTCTAACACCCCTATAGGCTTGAAGATCTTTAAGTAAAGCGATATTTTGTTTTATTTGTTGCCTAAGCTCACCTTCAACTTTATAATGTTTATCAATAGATGTCTGAATCTTTCCTACCTCATCAGACGTTAAATCTTTCGCACGTTTTTTAGGATCAATTCCTGTTTCGGACATTATTATTGCAGCCGTAGAAGGACCCACGCCATAAATATACGTGAGCGCAACCTCAACTAATTTTTCATCTGGTATATTTACACCTACAATACGCATAATAATTTATATTACTTAACCCTGTCTTTGCTTGTGTTTTGGGTTTACACAAACAACATGCACTCGTTTTCCACGGCGCACAACCTTACACTTCATACACATTTTTTTTACCGACGAACGAACCTTCATATTATTTAAAGCCGCCTAGTAATACGACCCTTGGAAGCATCGTAAGGACTGAGCTCTATCAAAACCCGATCCCCAGGAAGAATGCGGATCCTATTAAGACGCATCTTACCAGAAAGATAAGCTATTATTTCTACGCCATTTTCAAGACGAACCCGAAATTTTGTTGCGGGAAGTGCTTCTTCAATCTGGCCTTGTACGCGCAAAACGCCCGAATCCTTCATTGTGTTTACCAAGCTTCAAAAAGCCGAAAACTGCTACTTAAAAAGCAAAAAATGCTGCATAGAAAGCACTTTTCAGCAGTGTGGCGAGCATATCATAACCATACTAAATCAGTCAACGGTTACGGTTATTTTATCGTCAGATGGCACAGATCTTACCCAAAACGGCCACAAAGACACTTGAGCGCTTTCAAGCCCAGGAACAGAAAAGAGTATAGGTTTTATTTCGTCTTCGGTTTTTCCCGCAATACGCCCTTTAATATCCTGAATGTCTATATGTTTTGCAAAAATAGCGTCATAGCTTATAGGCAAACCAATATAACCATCATCAATATTAAATTCTGAATCGCCATATTTTAGCGTTTCACTCTTTACGTCAAATCCATCCCCTGAATCTTTTTCAAAAGACTCATGAAGAAGTTTAAGAACATCAGCTTCTTTAAAAAGCATAAGAGTAAGAGACCCTTCTGTGGAAATACTAAAAGTTCCATTAGAATCCGATGAAAGGTTAATAACCTGACTCGTAACCTCAAATCGAGTCGCTCCATCAACTAGTGTAAATCCAGCTGGGAGTTGAGCCTTAACAAGAGACTTTATAGAATCCTCAAGAGTACCACTTGCCTTCTTTTTCGCTTCCTCAAGCTCAGCATCACTAGGATATGGAGCTTCACCAACAAAGCCTCCCGCCATCTGAGAATCACTCGATCCATAAAAATTTTTAAATTTGGGAGTCCCCGCAAAACCGGGTATTGTAAACCGCTCAACAGGTCCAATGTTATAAGACTCACCTGGTTTATCAGCAACAACTTCCACTTTTATACTTCCCGGTTCAGAAATCTTTCCATCAACAACTTTTGCACCAGGAACAACAACTGACTTCGTAATCCTAAAAATCTTTCCATCAGGAGTTTCAAACCTCGTTGTTGCAACTAACGGTTGAGAGTCAGAGCTAAACTCATTAAATATCGTTATAATCCCAGAGGCTTTCTGTGAAACTTGTTTCTTGGAAGTCGCAGGGAATGAAAGCTGTAAATTTTTATTTTGAAAAAAAAGCTGACCTGGAATCGCCAACTTTTCCGGATCAACATCAGAAATATTTTTATCAACACGCACCGAATCGTTATAGTTCCACGAAGCCTTTACCGCAACAATAGAAACATCCGCCTTTGGTAGAGCAACAAGACCAAAAACCAAACCACCTAAAACAACCAAAAAAATTATCGAGAGTAAAAAAGTTTTCCGCGAAAACATAGACTTACTAGATCTCTGAGTCTTTGAAGAAACACGAGAAGAACCTCTATTACCTCTAATACGCGAAGTTCTTGATGCTACCAACTCTACACGAGAATCAGGCGCAGACGATTTCCCATGACTTATATCAGAAAAATGTCTTGGCGGCTCCCCAAAAAACGGATTAAAGCACTCGATATCAAGTGCCTTGCAAAGCTTTAAAACATCATCGTCAATTGACTCAACTAAAAGCTGCGTCCCAACAGATTCCGCCTCCCGTTTTAACAAGGAAAAATTGTGATCTGATTCACCTAGCTTAGAAAATCTTGGAATGGTAAGAAGCACCGCCTCAGCTTTTGCATCAATTATTTTTTCTGCAATAAAAGCCGGTTCATCGCTTTTTCCAATTGTGATTTTATGTACATTCATAAAAGTTTATCTAAGCAAGCCAATGTGCATGCCTACGGGCAACTTTATTTATTCTATCATTCTGATTTATGAAATAAAACTCAATAAGTGCAGAAAGTGATGAAAATAAATGAGGCAGGTCCATTTTTGCATCAAAATCAACATCAAAACCAAGTTTTTCAACAACAGATTTAATATCAGCAGGCAAAATATTAACTTTTCCGGCAATTTTACTTTTAAAAAATCCCCCAAAAATAAAACTTGGTAGACTATCGCCCGAAGAACCAATCACATAAACCGTCGACAAATTATATTTCTGCAAAAAATCTTTCAAAGACGAGCCAAATAGAGAAGATTCATTTACAAATATTTCTTCAAATTCTTTCTGCATCCTAGAAGAAAGTGACCCTAAAAGATAACGATTTAACATTTCATCTGCCACATATTCAGAAACAGCAAAACTTTTACACAAAGCATCTAAAAAACTTCTAGTACCCCAGCGTATAGTTTCAATATGTGAAATAGCGCTTCCATCATAAAAAAAGAAAGAGGTCGAATTTTCTGAAAGCTCAGCAAGGAGAAAACCCGTACTAGAAATAGAACGCCTTAAAATATCAACAACCGTAACCCCTCTTTCAACAGTTAAACCAACTTTTGGGAAAGCATCCTTTAGATAAGAAAGAAATTGTTTTGGCATAAACGTTTGCGTAAAATGCACCTCAATAGATCTCGCAGGAAAACCCATAGGGTTAACCACTCGATGTCCATCAATTTTGATATTTCCAACAGAAGCATCTGTTAAAACAACATCCACATCCCTAATATTCATCTTTGCTGCAACAAGTCCCCTCTGCTTGTCAAAAAGACGCCAAATACCCTGCGCCACTTTATTATGTAAATCAGTTTCATCAATATGCGTATGCGGAGTGTCTCTTATTAGAGATATTGGCATATGTACAGTTGTTGCATAAGACGAATCAACTGAAAGAACGCACTGAACCTTACTCGGTCTAAATTTAACTAGTTTTTTAAAACTTTTACGAATCTCATCCGAAAGCGCAGTCGGATCCAAAATAGATTCTGAAAAAAATGAGCCAATGGGTTTTATAAATTTCTCACCTTGTTGAAACTTAAAAAGAGTAGCGTAAATATGGGTAGGAAAAATCTCCAAAACAAATACCCTGCGCCAAGAAAAAAATCTTCGAATGCGCTGAAACATTTGCATAACCCGTTAATTATACACTCTAAAAAATCATGCCTCTAGCTTTAATAAAAGCCTGATATCATATAATTTATAAACATGGAAAAACTACTAGCTATAGACGCAAGCGCCCTACTATACCGATTCTTTCACGCACTTCCCCCACTCACAACACCGGAGGGAGAACCCATACAGGCAATCTATGGCCTCACAAACGTCTTACTGAAAATTTCTATGTACGAAGGCCCAAAATACATAGCCGCAGCCCTGGATAGACCCGAACCGACTTTCAGAAAAGAAAATTTTGAAAACTATAAAAGTCACAGACCAAAAGCCTCAAATGACCTAATAAACCAAATAAAAAGAATGCCTGACGTTTTTTCTCTATTTGGCATAAAAACATTAAGCGCAAAAGGATTTGAAGCAGATGATGTCTTAGGAACACTTGCTGAAAAATTTAAAAAAACTCCAGAACTCAACATAGTCATATTCACAGGCGACCTAGATGCCCTTCAACTTATAGAAAAAGACAAAGTAACCTGCAGGATAATAAAAACCGGAGTCAGTGAAGCTGATATATACGACGAAAAAAGGGTTTTTGAAAGATTCGGAATTTATCCAAAAAACCTAAGAGACTACAAAGCCCTAACCGGAGACTCATCCGACAACATCCCAGGAATTCCCGGCATAGGTCAAAAAACAGCCGCCGAGCTTATCAAGGATTTTGAAAATATCGAAGGCATATATGAAAATCTGGTAATTATAAATTCAAAAGTTGCAAAAAAACTCGAAAACAAAGAAAAAGATGCGCTTCTTTACCGAGATTTAGTAACAATCAGAAGAGATGTAAAAGAAGTAGAAGAAATAAAACTCGAAGAATTAAAAACACCGCCCCTAGATAAAGAAAATTTAAAAAAATATTGTGAAGACATGGGTTTTGAAAGTCTCATAAAAAAACTTAAGTAATACACTCACAACTTCAAACAAGGTGTAGTATCATTGAGTCATGAAATATGGTTTTGAAATAATGAACCTTGGTATACTCGTACTCATTACGGCCGCTCTTTTTCTTGGTATTTGGCAATTACCATCAGAGTACAAGGTTCTCAACACCGTAGTACTCCTCGCAGCAGCTCTTATTCTCACAATTCCAAACATAAAAAGAAAAGATCCAAAAAAAACAGAAAAAGAATATCTCGAAAAAATCGTTGATACTCTAGCCGAAGGAGTCATAGTTTATGATGAAAACTTTAAAGTTCTCGTATGGAACAGCGCTTCTGAAAAAATTTTTAAATTAAGTAAAAAAGAGATACTAGGCCAATCATTTACATTAAAAATCAAAAAAGACGCCTCCTTAAGATACAGCCGCCTCTTAACAATACTCTTTCCCGCCCTCGCAACATCGATAATCCGCAGATCAGATCCAGGCGTCTTCCCGCAAGTTGTCGACATTTCATTCGATAATCCTCCATTAGATCTTCGAGTCGTAACCCATAGAATCACAAATGAAATTGGCAAAACAAAAGGATTTGCAAAGGTCATCATCGACAGAACACGAGAAATAACCCTCCTTCAGTCAAAAAGCGATTTTATCACTGTCGCATCCCACCAATTACAAACACCTATATCCGGACTATCTTGGGCAATTTCAAATATTCAAGAAGAACCACTTAGTGAAAACCAAAAAAGCCTAGTCGCCAACATGGCCGGAGCAGTAAATCGTCTTGTAAAAATAGTTACAGACCTTCTCGATGTCGCAAATATCGAGAAAGCTAGGTTTGGTTACCACTTTGAATCACAAAACCTTATTAGCTTCATTGAAGAAGCATTAGTAAGCGCAAAACCCATCGCAGAACAATACAACGTAAAACTATACTTCGAAAAGCCTAATGATATCGAAATAAAAGCCATGATAGATCCTCCAAAACTAGGAATTGTCCTGAGAAACCTTTTAGACAATGCAATCAAATACAACATCCCCAACGGCGAAGTTGTGGTAAGCATCGCCCCAATGAAAGACAAGCCCTACGTCGAAATAAGTGTTCGCGACACAGGTATTGGTATCCCAGAAGAACAAATGGGTAAAGTATTTACTCGATTCTTCCGAGGAGAAAACGCCATGAAATCAGTTGTTGAAGGAACTGGTTTAGGACTATATATCGCAAAACACATAATCCGCGCCCATGGCGGAGAAATAGGTGTCGCTTCCACGATCAACAGAGGAAGCACATTTTCGTTTACTCTTCCACTCGATCCAAAACTAGTTCCACAAAAAGAAATTTTCTACGATGAAGAATAATACTTTAGCCACTAGAAATTAGCCAATAGCCGCTAGAAAATAGAACTTTATTGTTAAGATAAATCAAGAAAATAGTGATATACTCTCACGAAACTAATGACTAAACCCTAGTCGCTAGCAGCTAAAATATGCCCGAGCTCCCAGAAGTTCAAACAATGGTCAGCGACTTAAATAAAAAAATCTTAAACCGCAAAATAACCGGCTTCTGGTCAGATACCCCAAGAATCTTCAGATATACCACCATAGAAAAAATCTCAAAAGAAATACCGGAATTTAAAATAACTGAAATAACAAGAAGGGCAAAATACATCTTAATTCACTTAAAACGCAAAAAAGAAAACAAACTGCTTGCAATTCACCCCAAGCTTACCGGCCACCTACTTATCAAAAACGCAAAAGAAAAAGAAAACCCAAAAAGCTACATAAGAGCCAAATTTTTTCTTGATAAAAACTTGGTACTTTCTTTTTCAGACCTAAGAAAATTCGGGAAAATCATGTTCGGCAACAAAGAAGAAATTGAGAACCTTCCAGACTTAAAAAACCTCGGGCCAGAACCTATTGGGCTAAACCCAAAAATATTTACACAAATAATCTCAAAAAAGAAAAAAGCTATTAAACAAGTCCTTCTCGACCCAGAAACAATATCCGGTATAGGAAATATTTATTCCGACGAAGCGCTATGGATGTCAAAGATCCATCCATTTAGAGCCGCAAATACACTCACGAATACAGAATTCAAAAAACTTCACAAATCAATCAAAGAAGTTCTTATAAAGTCCATTGCTCTACGCGGCTCATCAATCAGAAACTATCGCGATACTGAAGGCAAAGAAGGCGGATATAAAGCAGTTCGCAAAGTCTACAGCCGCGAAGGACTTCCTTGTTATAGATGCAAAACGCCAATAACCAGAGTCAAAATGGGCGTCCGTTCAGCAAGATTTTGCCCAACCTGCCAAAAAATATAAATTTATTCCACCACTCCCCTGATTCTCCTCAGTCCCGCTCCAACAGATTCTTCTTTTTTTATCCTAAAATGACCAATTTCCCCTGTATGGGTTACATGCGGTCCTCCGCAAAACTCTTTTGAAAACGCGCTATCTATATCTTTTCCAACAAAATAAACATTAACCGGATCAGGATATTTTTCTTTAAAGAAATAAAGAGCACCCGTTTTTTCCGCTTCCTCTTTTGGCATAATAATTTTCTGCACTGGTAAATCCTCCGCTATTACATCATTTACCAGTTTTTCAACCTTAGAAATTTCCTCCGGTGTAAGTTTTCTAGGGAAAGTAAAATCAAACCTTGTTCTATCAACAGTTATATCAGATCCCGCCTGACCGACTTCAGACCCCAAAACCTTTCTAAGCGCCGCCTGCAAAAGATGTGTGGCAGTGTGAAGTCTCAAAACTTTTTTAAGCTCCTCTTCATTGCCCGCTTTCAACTCACCCGTGTCGAGAATGAGCCCATGCCCGCCAAACTTTTTCTCTTGCCCAGCCCGAGAAATTTCTTGGTGTTTTTCAAATTCCTTATCAAAATCTTCTCTGGTTAAATTTTTTGCTTTTTCAGAACCAACTTCTTTTATAACCTCATAAGGCAATCCATAAGTAGAAAAAAGAGAAAAAGCAGACACAGCATCAATGTTTTGAAGTTTTTCAAGCTCCTTTATTCCCTTGTCTAATGTTTCCAAAAACTTTTTTCGCTCTTCAGAGAAAACCTCTAAAATCAATTCTTTTGAAAGATTGTCATAAAAATCTCCATATTCACGCACAACGCCACCAAGAAGAATATTTGAATCAAATTTATATTTTTCAGAATACATAACAAACCTCCTCACAAGTCGTCTCAAAACATAGCCAGCATCTTTATTTGACGGCCTAACTCCATCACTTATCAAAAAAACAATACCTCGCGCATGATCAGCGGCAATCCTCCTAATCTTTATAGGCATCTCCAACGAGATCTCACTTAAAAAAGAAGCGAACAAATCCGTATCAAAAATAGTCGGAACGTCTTGAGAAACCATTACAAGCCGCTCCAGCCCCATTCCGGTATCAACTCCCTGAATTTTGAGAGGAGTTAGTTTCTTTAATGAATCACAGTAAAACTGATTAAAAACAATATTCCAAACCTCCACAGGAGGTTTGCCCTGAGCCTGTCGAAGAGCACCATTCACATAAATTTCTGTTGTTGGCCCGCATGGACCCTCACTGCCGGTCGGACCCCAGAAATTATCAACGCCCTCTCGCCTCACATCCACCTCTGGAGCAATTTTTTTCCAAAAGTTGTATGATTCCTCATCAAACGGAACTCCGGCCCTCCAGTCGTCGTGAGAAACCTTTTTGGGGTCAAAAACTGTAACATAGTCAATTTCAAGACCCATCACCTTAGTAATAAACTCATACCCATATCTAATCGCCTCCTCCTTGAAATATCCCCCAAAAGAAAAATTTCCAAACATCTCAAAAAAAGTAAGGTGACTTTCATCTCCTACTTCATCAATATCAGAAGTTCTAAAACTCTTCTGAATCGAAGTCGTATTAAGACTTCCAAAATCTTTTTCTGCGTCCAACTCCCCCGTAAAATACTTTTTAAATTGTTGCATTCCGGCAGTCGTAAGAAGCACCGATGGATCATCCGGCACAAGAGAACTAGAGGTAACAACCTTGTGCCCCCTCTCCTCAAAAAAACTTAAAAATTTCTGCCTGATTTCTCGGGAATTCATAAAACACCTAAAACAAATCTTATTCTTTTATTCAATTTCAATCGGCAAAGCTGACGAAGGCAATTTTGAAGGTGCCTCCTCATCAAAAACTGCTCTATTGCTTTTACTAGAAGAATCAGGAAGTTGTCCATCATCATCAAAAACAGGAAGTAAGTCTTCTATGTCATTCAAAGAATTATCTTCCGAATCGATATCACCAAATACAGGAACCACCGCATACGGCAAAAACGAATCCCTTATACCAGCAAGATCCATATTTAGTGAAGAATCCAACGATTTCTCAGAAATTTCTGAAACAACTCCATAAAACTTAGCTCTCTCTTCCGATTCTAAAGATTCGGAGTTTTGAAGAAGCGCTTTCTGTAGCCTGAAAGAAAATGCGGACATAGGTTCAAGTCTTTCTGGAATAGAAAGTAAAATATCATCAATTCTTTCCCGAACAGACTTAAGTTCGTTGTCATCTGAAAAATATTCAGATTCAAGACCAATAAAAAATAAATTATGCCTTATAGTCGCATCTACAACCCTATCCAAAAGAGCGCTCACGTTCTTGTCATCGCTCGTCCCAGAAAGTGAATCCAAGCTATCAGCAAGATTTACAAGCTGATCCTTATAATTCATAACCCCCTTCGACAAAACCTCCTTATCATCTGGGATAATCTCGGTAAGCTTTTCAAGTTCTAAAACCTTATCATCTGATATCGAAAGTTCAAGGTCTACTTTCCTGATTTCCTTAAAAGTAAACACACGGTGGATACTCCTTCTAAATTCCTTAAAAAAATAAAAGGGATTTGTAGGTAATAAGCCAACAATTTTACCCTCTGCCGCCGATGAAATCGCTGGCAAACTAAGTAAAAAAAACACCAAAAACGCTAAAAAACCAATATATTTTCTCATATTTTATTTCCACTAAATATACCAGAAAAACCCAAAAGGAGCAATATCGCGAGGGATCAATATTAGTACCCCTCGAGCATGTAAGCTTTCCTGTGTTCTCTTATCTTATCAAGTGCCTTTGCCTCAATTTGCCTGATTCTTTCCCTAGTAACCTTAAACTTCTTGCCAACCTCCTCAAGCGTGTGTGGAATATTGTCATCAAGACCAAACCTCATTTTTAAAATCATCTGCTCACGAGGTGGAAGGTCATCTAATATCTCACGAATTTTTTCCTTCAAAAGACCTTGGGACGCGATTTGTGAAGGAGTAAGATTTCTTTCATCAGGAATAAACTCGGCAAGAAGCGAGTCTTCATCACTATCCCCTACAGGAGCCTCGAGAGAAACAACCTCTTGAGAAATCTTCTGTATATGGTGAATCTTAGAAAGAGGCATATCCATTTCAACCGCAATCTCTTCAGGAAGCGGTGGTCGTCCCAATTCCTGCATAAGCTGCCTCTTTGTTTGTGTATATTTCGCAATCGTCTCAACCATATGGACCGGAATACGAATAGTTCGCGATTGATCTGCAAGGGCTCTCGTTACCGCCTGCCTGATCCACCAAGTCGCATACGTAGAAAATTTAAACCCTCTTCTATAATCAAATTTATCAACTGCTCGAGAAAGCCCAATATTGCCTTCCTGTATAAGATCCAATAGCGAAAGATTTGGACTCCTATGAACATATCTCTTTGCAATAGAAACAACTAAACGAAGGTTAGCCTGAATAAATTTCCATCTTGAATCCTCATCACCTGCCTCAATTTTTTTTGCCAGATCCTTTTCTTCCTGCGAAGTCAAAAGCGGTGTTTTGCCGATTTCTCTCAAATACATCTGAACAGAATCAGGCAACTCGTTCATATTTGAAACATTAAGAACGTCTTCCAATTCTTTCACGCTAACCTCATCATCTTTTGGAATTTCGATGAGCTGACTTGTCTCCACAACCTTAATATTTGCTTTTTCCAACTCGTCATAAACTCTCTCCAAAAACGCAACATCCTCCTCTATATTTGGGAAATAATGAAGAAGCTCCCCGTCCGTAACAAAGCCTCTATTTTTTCCTCTTGCAACCAACTCTTGAAGAGCCTGTTCATTTATCTCAAGAAGTTTCTCTGCCTTTTTTGAAACTTTTGCAGAAACCGGTTTTTTTAACTTGCTCTGCTTCTTTGTCTTCTTTAAGACCTTCGGCTTAACCGAAGTCTTTTTTACAACCTTTTTTACTTGTTTTTTCTTTTTTTGTGGCATAGCATTTTTTATTAAAAAATAAACAAGAAACCCGCTTTTAGCGGTGACCCGTCAAAAACCTAGGATATTTAGAGAATTCCTCAAATCTCAACCATTATATAGCTCTTTTGACGCGCGGTCAAAGTCACGCAGCGCCTCTGAAAGAGCGGCCTCATCCCCACTTACCTCGGCGTTCCTTATACGACTCCTTATAAGTTCCACCTGTTTTTTAAAATGCTCCCCCCTAAGCTGCTTTGATAAATCATCAAATTCCTCCAAAAGCTCTTTTTGCTCACCGGAAACAAGACCTGCTTTCATCGAAAGCTCATCTAAAACCGCAGTTATTCTAACAGAGGGCGAAGATTCTTCTCCCAAAAACGCCTTAACCAGTGGTCCATATTCTGCAGAAAAATACGGCGCGCACAAAGAAAATCTATTTTTACACTCCTCGCTTGCAAGAGCAAGAATAAATAATCTCTCCGTTATTGCAGCCTGTCTCGACAATTTTTGAATATTTTCAACATTCTTCACAGCTTGAATATTAGGCGTAGCTGCAGCAAAAGTATTTAAAGAAGGCATTATCGCAAGTTCCTCATTAAGACTCGCCTCGGAAATACCGCTTACTTTAGAAAATTCCCCCAACCATTGAGAACGCTCAACCGGACTTTGAATCATTTTAATTTTTGAAAGTATCGTCCTAATATTACGTTTTAGACCCTGTGGATTATTTCGTTCTGCTTCAGAAAAATACGCCCGGAAATAATACTTCATTGCAGGCTCCGGCTTTGAAGCAATTTTTACAAACACACCCGGTACCGTCCTCGCTATATCTGCAGGATCTTTACTTGAGGAAATTTCAGGATGTTCCGAAAAAAACATTTGAGGAGCAATAACATAAACAGAAAAATCTAACCCCCCGGCAATATCTATTGCCCTTTCTGTTGCCGCCATGCCTGCGCTATCGCGATCAAATGCAATAACAATCGTATCGGTAAGCTTTCTAAGGTTTGCGAGATGCTCTCCCGTAAGAGCCGTTCCGGAAACAGCAACAACATTTTGCACCCCGTCTTGTTTTACCATAAGCAAATCCATCTGCCCCTCAACTAAAATCACGCTTTGAGTATCCCTAATAGCCGCTTTTGCAAAACATAATCCAAATAGAAGACGTGACTTGTTGTAAATCTGTGTTTCGGGAGAATTAACATACTTCGCACTAGCAATACCCGTAACATTGGGATCGTTTTCCGTCTCCGGCATCACCCTTCCGGTAAATGCCACAACTTTCCCAAAGTGATTATGAATCGGAAAAATAATTCTATGCCTGAACCTATCCCAATACGTCCCCCTCTCAGTTTTTATCACAAGACCGGATCGTTCAATATCGGAACGAGAAAACCCAGCCTTTAAAAGATGCTTATTAAGCGCATCCGAATAATTCAGAGACAATCCAATTTCAAAAAGTTCTAGCGTCTCGTTGTTCAACCCTCGCTCTTTAAGATATTTTCTCGCAGATTCAGCAAGAGGAGAATCCGAATAAAGATTTGATTTAAAAAAATCAGTTGCCACCCTATGAATATCATAAAGTACCGCATATCTTCTCTCTTCCATTGCCCCTTTAGTCCTCACGTCAACCCCAGCTTTTTCTCCAAGTATTTTAAGCGCTTCAATAAATTCAATATTCTCGTATTTCATTAAAAAACTAATGATATCCCCGCCAATATTACACCCAAAACAATGCCAACTCCCCCTCTCCGGAGAAACCATAAAAGAAGGCGTTTTTTCCTTATGAAAAGGACAATTGCCTTTAAAATTCTTCCCGGCTGGAACCAAAGGCACGTATTGCCTTATAAATTCAGCTATATCAAGTTTTTCTTTAATAAGTTGAGCTGTATCAGACATATCTAGTATCACTCTACCTCTAAGAACCACCCAATCAAAGCCCTTGCCTAATTTCTCAAAATCACATATACTGGTGCCTACTATGAGATCATGTGCAATTTGCGGAAAAACATCGCGAATGGGCGGAACAAGACGTTTGCTCCGTGGTCATTATAATCCGACAAACTGGACTAGGAAGTATCCAAATCTGCAAAAAATGACCCTAGAGAGCGGCGAAAAAATTCTCGCGTGCACCCAGTGTATGCGCACCCGCACAAAAGCGACTAGAGTAAAGGCGAAGTAAAAAACTTCGCCTTTTACTTTATTAGTTTGTAATTTGGTATTTGAAAATTGTAATTTAAATATAGCGGGCTGTCGTATAATGGTAGTACGCAGGGCTGGGGGTCCTGTAGCCCGGGTTCGATTCCCGGCAGCCCGACAGATGTTTTTATGCCCCGCCGTAGCCCCGCTCTGTGGGGCGAAGGAGGGCAACCTATTTATCATTTGCGCAGCAAAAATGCTCTGAGTTTTATAGAAGAGCAACCTATTGAAATACAGAGAAAGATCTAAGGAATAACCGTTATAACCTGACCCATTCTACCGTTCTCAACAATAGTCGCCGAATTTCCAGAATCCACACCAATAGCCAAAGGGTTTGAAATTTCATCATATCCCCAAGCATATTTACCACTTGCACCCGCAATAATATCGCATTTTAAAGTAAGAAATATTACACTATTTTTCTTAAAAACATAACCTGAATCATTTATGGCATTAGTTGACAAACGAGAATTTAAAATAGGACCCAAATAGTTATCAAAACGAAAAACAATAGATGGACTACCCTCAATAGGATCTACAACATTTGCACCCGTCGTAAGCACATTATCACGATCATCATACAGCTTACATCTTCTAAGATTTTTTGGATCCCCCTCCTGAACAGTATATTTAAACGGCCATGATAAAACTCTTAAATCCTCTCCAGATTGAGTAGTATCAAAACTATAATTTGCAAAAACAAACTGTTCTCTAGGAGCCTGTACAATCTGTGGTGGAGGATTAGATGAAACACCGATACTAACCGCGGGTACTCTTGCTGTCATTATAGGACCCGTTACAGGATAACCGGGCTCCGGAATTACAATATTTCCACTATATTGGCCAACAACATTTTTCCAATCAACTTTTGGCGTAGTCGATGCCGCAATTAAATCCCCATTTATATAATCAATACCTAGTTTTCCACGAATGACAACCTCAGTAGTTCCAATTGGGTATATTATGCTATCAGAAAAAGTAAGCACAGGAGAAGAGACATCAATAGAGACTGGGCCAGCAAGAATTGTCCCATCTTTAAGTTGAAGAGTCACATCTGTTATATCTCGATCACTAGTATCATCACCGCTCCCAGCCCACCGATTCATTCTAAACACAGTTTTTTGAACCACAACTGGTTCCCTTGTTACATCAATCACAAATCCCCCCAATGGCTGATTTGGCACATCAATAGCAATATTTTGAGAAGGGAGCCTATAATCTCTTGTAACTCTAAGCGTGGGTCTTTGCGGTACCAAAATCGGCCTCAAGGATACAGAAGTATTGCCCGCTTTCACAATTATAGGCAATGCAATAACCAGAATACCTGCCAGCAGTAAATAATATATAAATGTTTTCATGCCAATATAATACATAAAATTTAAAAAAAATAAAGCGTCTTAGCGCCAGAGCTACAAAATTAAAAATATAGTAAAATATATTTGATAAATGACTAAAAAAATATTTAGCTTCGTTTTTATAACATCGCTTAGCTTCCTCGTCGGCATAGCTATAGCCGGAGGCAAATACATATTCCTAGATACCCCAAGCGTCATAAGAACTATTCCAAAAGCTCATGCGACAGACATCGATACAAATTCTTCCATCCACATAAGATTCAGCACGCCAGTCAAAAGACAGGATATAACCTATTCAATCTATCCGGAAAGTTACGGTGAATGGAGGTTTGAAGACTCGATGATTCCAAGCCACCTCTACAGAGAACTTGTTTTTATTCCTGCGGTAAATTTTGAACCAAATACAGAATACAAAGTTGTAATTGAAAACATCAAAAATCACGGCACAAACCAAAGCCAAAACACATCGTTTAGTTTCAAAACAAAAGAAGGACGCGAGCCAAAACTAGAAACCGTAGATTCTGAAGAAAATAGCGGGATGGAAAAAGCTCTTAGCCTCGTTATAGAAATTCCAAAACCGGGAACCGAGCCAATCACCATTCTAAACATTCCCGTAGATTGGCAGGACGATCCCCTCTCATGCGAAGCAGCATCGCTCAAAATGGCTTTGGGATTTAAAGGCGTAAAAGTATCAGAAAAAGAAATCATGAACAAAATAGGTTTTGATAACACCCCGCATAAAGACGGAGTATGGGGTAACCCAAACGAAGCTTATGTAGGAAATATCAAAGGAGAGATCTGCAAAACAGGATACGGCGTATATTGGGATCCCGTTGCAAAAGCGGCAACTCATTGGAACGCAGCTGAAGTGAAAAAAAACTGGAATATAAAAGATTTAGTTAATGAAATATCAAAAGGAAATCCGGTAATAGTTTGGGGAAAGATGCCGGGTGTCACCACTCATGACTGCTCATGGACAACAAACAATGGACTCCACGTTGAAGCTTACAAAGAAACCCATGTACGCCTCGTTATTGGCTACGTTGGATCAAAAGAAAATCCTGAAAAAATAATTTTAAACGACCCACTAGCAGGAAGATTATATTGGGACGTGGAAGATTTCTTGACAAATTGGGAAATATTTGGCTATAATGCAGTCGTCTTATTATGAAACGCAGATACAAAGCACTGATCATAATCACGCCTTTGCTGCTCATAGCAGCTTTTTTGTCTTTGAGAAACAGCTCTTCAAATAAGGAAGATTTTTTGGCGAACATAACAGAAAGCCCATACGCAGACACGATAAGTCCGGCAGCAGAAATTCCAAAATCATCACCCAAAAATCAACTAGACACAATATCCGAGGAAGACTCGGTACTTCCATCATCCTATTCAATAAAAGTTCCATTTATAGTCCAAGCTCCCCTCGCAGACTGGAGTGCGCCATTTAATCATGCCTGTGAGGAAGCTTCGATTATTATGATTCATCAATATTTCAAAAATCAGTCACTTGCGCCCGATGAGGCAAAAGATGCAATTTTAGCAATGACAAATTTTGAAGTTCAAAAATATGGCTCACACGAAGACACCGCCTCCGCTCAAACTGTGGAGCTTATCAAAGATTATTACGGCTACGACGCAGAAGTTCGCTACAATATAACCTTAGACGACATAAAAAGAGAATTAATTAAAGACAATCCCGTCATTGTTCCGACAAACGGTAAAGTACTTGCCAATCCATATTTCACGCCTCCTGGCCCCGACTATCACATGCTTGTCATAACCGGTTACACACCGGACAGATTTATCACAAACGATCCCGGCACAAAACGCGGCGAGAACCTCTCATACACATACGAAAATTTAGAAAAATCCATCCAAGACTGGGGACTCATGGATTGGGATACGGGAGACGGCACTCACGGTCCAACAGCCATGATAATTATAAAACGCTCATAAAAATGAGCGTTTTATTTAAATTAAGCTAGAGTCTATAATTAAAAAGTCGCAAGAAATAAGTTTTTTTTATTATGTACACACCTAAAAAATTTGATTCACTCTTAGGACTTGAAGGTTTTTCAGATAACGCATTAAAAACCCACTTTGGTCTTTACGAAGGATATGTAACAAATACAAACAAAGTTCAGGAACTTCTAGACAAGCTCCGAACCGAAGAAAAAACCGCCACACCCGAATACGCCGAGCTCAAACGTCGTTTTGCTTGGGAGTGGAACGGCATGAGACTTCACGAAATATATTTTGAAAGTCTTTCAAAAAATCCCACCCCTCTCGATGATTCCTCCTCACTAGGAAGCCAAATCAAACAGGATTTCGGTAGTTTTGAAGAATGGCAAAAAGATTTCACAGCAACCGCAGCAATGCGCGGTATCGGCTGGGCAATCCTCTATTGGGACCCTATCCACAAAAAACTTACCAACAATTGGGTAAACGAACATTATGTTGGTCATATGTCAGGCGCTATCCCACTCCTACCGTGCGATGTTTTTGAGCATGCCTTTATGATTGATTACGGCACAAAACGAGCCGATTATATCGCCGCATTCCTCAAAGCTGTAGATTGGAAAACTATAAGCGATCGTTTTTAGATAACCACTACAAGTATTAATTTACAAAGTCTCAACTGGCTTCTTCTTGTCAAACCTAATAAGAATTTCCGAAACAAGAAGACCGCTCACAAGCCCAACAAGTATTCCTCCTAAAATATCTGTCGGCCAATGAACTCCGACAAAAATCCTGGCAACGCCAATAAAGAAAGCTGCTACAAAAAGAGCTATTCCCCATTTGTATCGGAGGAAAAAAACTGCCGTAGCAACAGCAAAAAAAACAGCAGTGTGTCCTGATGGAAAACTTGTAGTAGAAGGAGAAGAGACAAGTGGTTCAAAACCAAAAAACTGAAATGGTCTTTCTCTTGGAAAAATTAAGTTTAAAAGAGGAATAAAAATTCCACGAGATATAAGTATAGAAAGCGAAACATACAAAACCGAGTATATCCGGCGCCTCCAGTCAGCTTCAAGCATAAAAGCGACGAAAAGTCCGATCAAAATAAAATAAGGCAGATAACTTGCAAAAAAAATACCCACAATATCAAGCAGCGACGAAGAACCTACAAGGTTATGTATAAACTCAAAAACCGAAATATCAAAAGACATAATAAATTCTCAAATAAAAAAGACACCCTAAAAACAGTTTAACGCGTCTTAAACCAAGTCATCAACCGCCAAAAAATTTATCTGCGCACGTAAGGGAGAAGCCCCATGAATCGTGATCGCTTTATAGCACGAGCAAGCCTCCTCTGATGCTTAACGCACGTACCAGTATATCGTGGGTCAACAATCTTCGCCTGACCAGAAACAAACCGCCTAAGCAGTTCTGATTCTTTATAGTCTATTTCCCTTAAATTCTGGGAACAAAAAAAGCATTGTGTCATAAAATCTATTGTGCTGGATATATTAGCGTACAATCACTAAAATGGCAAATCCTCGGGTGATATTTCTGAATCAACATCAATTGTTGGTATTTCTTCATGAGGCTGAGGAGATTCTTCTGAACGTTGGCTTTGCTGACTAGGCCCAGAAAAACCGCCCCCACTTCCAGCTGGCCTAGGTCCAAGTTGAAGTCTTTCAGCGATTATCTCCGTGGTTCTCCTTTTCTGTCCTTGCTTGTCATCCCACGCCCTTGTCTGAAGTCTACCCTCAATGAGAACCAAACTTCCCTTTATAAGATATTTTCCTGCTACATCAGCTTGCCTACCCCATACAACTACATTGTGATACTCGGTAGATTCTTGTTTCTGGTTATTTCTGTCGTTCCAAACTCTATTCGTTGCTAAAGCAAATGTAGCAACTTGCTGACCGGACGTAGTCGAGCGAACCTGTGGGTCAGCCGTAAGTCTTCCAAGAATAAATACCTTGTTTAAATTCATGCTTTATTTAAGTATTTCTTCAAGTTTTTGTTCCAACGCTTCATTACTCAAAGACTCAGACCCATTACTCTTAGTAGTTTGAGATTCCTGTGGCCCTGTAGTCTGTGCAACTCTCTTAGGTTTAAGAACACTTTGGATCGGAGGCGTAATAATCAAAAACCTAATAAGCGGCTCGTAAAAAGAAAGTGCGTTTCTAATATCAGCAATTTTTTCCGGAGATGACGAAATGGTTATAAACCCGAAAAACGCATGTGTTCGCTTTTTTATTTGATAAGCAAGCTCAATAGAATTGAACGCACTTGCCTGCAATATAACCGCATCATTTTTCTCTAAAAGCTCCTTTAATCCATCCAAAGATTCTTCAGAAGCGAGAAGGCAGGAAACCTCATATTCGTTCATTGTTTCTGGAACACTTTTTTCTGTTTCTTTCATGTACCCCGAACTTAGCAAATTATAGACCAAGCTGTCAATATTTATTAAGAAATAGCCTCAATAGCGGAATCCGCAACCTCACTAACCGACTCTTCTGTTTCAGGTTCATGAACATAACCAAAACCCGTTCCCGCAGGAATAAGTCTTCCGATAATCACGTTTTCCTTAAGACCTTTCAAAAGATCAACCTTACCCTCAAGAGAAGCGTTAATCATTACACGAGTAGTTTCTTGGAAGGAAGCTGCTGAAAGCACACTTTCTGTTGAAAGAGCAACTTTTGTAATACCCATAAGAAGTTGTTGCGCCTTTGCTGGTACTCCGCCATCAGCCTTAATCTTACGATTTCTCTCCAAGAAAACAGATTTTTCTATTACATCACCTCGCACAAAACCACTATCTCCTGATTCTGATATTTTCACACGTGAAAACATCTGTTTAACGATAATTTCAATATGTTTATTGTTTATTGGCGCACCTTCAGAAAGGTAAACTTTTTGAACCTCGGTTACGATATATTCCTGAACCGCTCTTCCTCCTTTAAGTTTAAATAATTCTCTAAGGTCAAGTGGGCCTTCTGATATTTGATCACCAGCCTTAACCTCATCGCCAATCTTTACATAAACCCAGGCAGATCTTGGCACTGGATACTCAACGTATTTTTCTTTTTTGGTTTTTGGATTTAAACTCTTAACCCTAACAACTTTGATAAGACCCTTCTCATCAATTTCGGTAACAACCCCGTCTTCTTCCGCAAGTGATGCCTTTCCTTTTGGCGGTCTTGATTCAAAGATTTCCTCCACACGAGGCAAGCCACTCGTGATATCAGCTCCAGCGATTCCACCAATGTGAAAAGTTCTCATAGTAAGCTGTGTTCCCGGTTCACCAATAGATTGTGCAGCAACTATTCCAACCGCCTCACCTACTTTGATCGGCTTATTGTGCCCAAGGTCATAACCATAACACTTAGCGCATACACCATATAAAGACTTGCATGTAATAGGCGAACGAACCTTAACCATCTCGACAGTCGATGAATTAATCGCTTCTGCGGTAACCTTGTCAACCATATCACCTGTTTTTGCCAATACTTTGTTTCCAACCTTGACGTCTTCTAAAATAGTTCTGGAAAAAAGCCTATTTGCAAATGAGTGCCCAAACTCAAGCCCTTGTGCACGATGAATTTCAATGCCCTCTTTTGTTCTGCAATTTTCCTCGCAAATTATTACGTCCTGTGATACGTCAACCAATCTTCTTGTTAAGTATCCAGCCGAAGCAGTTTTAAGAGCGGTATCCGTAAGACCCTTTCTAGAACCGTGAGTTGAGATAAAGTACTCAAGCACGTTAAACCCTTCTTTATACGAAGATTTTACAGGAAGCTCAATTGTATCACCCTGCGGATTTTGTACTAATCCTTTCATACCCATCATCTGAGCAGATTGAGACCAACTTCCTCGAGCCCCTGAATCAATCATAGAATACACAGAGCTATGAGCATGAAGTGTTTTTGGAACAACTTCCTTAGAAAGATGATCATTTGTTCTTTTCCATATTTCAATTGACCTCTCTCTCCTTTCAGAATCCGTTAGTAAACCTTCCTCGTATTGCTGTCTTACAATCAAAGCTTCTTCTTCAGCTTTGGCAAGAATATCTTTCTTTTCGGCAGGAACAATAACATCATCCATCCCCCAACTGATTCCAGATTTTGTTGCATATTCAAACCCAAGAGATTTTACCGCATCCAAAAAAGTCTTAACTTCTTCATTTGTGTAGTTATTAATAATCTCGCTCGAAATTTTTGAAAGCTCCTTCTTATTTACCAAAGAATTAACATATCTAAATCCTTTTGGAAGAACTTTGTTAAACATAAGTCTACCAACTGTCGTCTCAAGCACCTCTTTCTTTGGTTCATAAACTTTTACATTTGCATTAATAGCAACAACATCATGATGATATGCCATCAAAGCCTCATCAGATCCGCTAAATGTCATACCCTCGCCTTTCGCGCCCTGTTTACTATTTGTAAGGTAATAACATCCAAGAACTATATCTTGAGTTGGGGTAATTATAGGTTCACCATTTGCAGGCTTTAAAAGATTTAAACTCGAAAGCATAAGTTCTCTTGCTTCTTTTTGCGCGCCTTCGGAAAGGGGGAGATGAACGGCCATTTGGTCTCCATCAAAGTCAGCATTAAAAGCCACACAAACCAATGGTGGAATCTGAATAGCAAATCCCTCGATAAGAACCGGCTTAAATGCCTGAACGCCAAGCCTATGAAGCGTAGGCGCACGGTTTAAAAGCACTTTCCTATCAGCAATAACTTCTTCAAGAATAGCCCAAACTTCAGGCGGAGCTTGTTCAATCAAACGATTTGAATTTCTTATATTGTGCGCTAGTCCTCGCTCAATAATTTTATTTATTACAAACGGCTTAAATAATTCCAAAGCCATTCTCTTTGGTAGCCCACACTCGTCAATGCTAAGCCTCGAGCCAACTACAATTACAGACCTACCTGAATAGTCAACACGTTTTCCAAGAAGATTTTGTCTAAACCTTCCCTGTTTTCCTCGAAGCATGTCCGATAAAGACCTAAGTGGTCTTCGTTGACTAGAAAGCTGTTGTGAACCGGCACGTGAAGAATTATCTATAAGAGCATCAACAGCCTCCTGAAGCATTCTCTTTTCATTTGTAACAATAACTTCTGGAGCCTTAAGTTCAATAAGTTTCTTTAGACGATTATTTCTGTTAATAACACGCCTATAAAGATCATTTAAATCAGATGTCGCATATCGTCCGCCATCTAATGCAACCATTGGACGAAGATCTGGTGGCAGAACCGGAAGCACCGTAATGATCATCCATTCCGGACGCATGTCGTTAGAAAGAAGCGATTTTACTACTTTAAGACGCTTCAAAAGTTTTGCTTCTTTAAGCGGATCAGTCACTCCTTCAAGATCTTTTTCTACCTGTTCAGCAATTTTTTCCAAATTATATCCGGACAAAATTTTATAAACTGCTTCGGCTCCGCTCCCAGCTTCAAAAATTTCTCCAAACTTCTTTGCAAAGGCATGATATTCAGCCTCACCAATAATCTGCCCAATAGAAATTGATTCAATAAGACGCTTCGTTTCAGTCATTGCAGATTTAAGCTGATCAACGTCAACGCCATCTTCAGTAGCAGTTTCCTTTCTCGCCTTAAATTCCCTATCAAGCTCATCAAGCACCCTAGTTCTAGCAGACTCATCAACACTAGTAATGATATATGCCGCATAATATATAACCTTTTCAAGTTTATTTAGCTGAACATTAAGAACAGAGCTAAGTTTTGATGGTACATTTCTCAAAAACCATATATGAGCCACTGGAGCTGCAAGCGAAATATGTCCAAGCCTCTCCCTTCTTACAATTGACCTAGTAACCTCAACGCCACACTTATCACACACCACCCCCTTATATCTTGCGCGTCGATACTTTCCGCAATAACACTCCCAATCTTTCGTTGGGCCAAAAATACGCTCCGAAAAAAGTCCGTCTTTTTCAGGTCTTTGAGTACGATAGTTAATCGTCTCCGGTTTTGTGACCTCTCCATGAGACCACCTAAGTATGTCTTGAGGAGAAGCGAGTTTAAATTTTATTGCGTCAAAATCAATCATAATTATTTTGATTTTTATTTTTCTTCTTTCGAAGAAGGCATTTTAACAAGTTCGACGTTGAAGGCTAAAGCCTTTAATTCGTTAATAAGAACATTAAAGGAAGCCGGAATATTTGGATTTTTGATAGGCTCACCACGAATTATCGATTCATAAGCAGAAGAACGACCAAGAATGTCATCCGATTTTGCAGTGAGCATTTCTTGTAGTGTATGAGCAGCGCCATACCCTTCAAGAGCCCACACCTCCATTTCTCCAAACCTCTGACCGCCAAACTGAGCTTTTCCGCCAAGAGGCTGCTGAGTGATCAAAGAGTAAGGGCCAATAGATCTCATGTGCAACTTGTCTTCAACCAAGTGGTTAAGTTTCATTATGTACATGACGCCAACAGTTACAGCTTGATCAAAAGGTCTACCACTTCTCCCATCATAAAGAGTAACCTTGCCACCTTCTGGAATACCCGCTTTTTTAAGCTCTTCTTTTATCTGTGCATCAGTTGCTCCAGCAAGAGAGGTAGTCGCAGCTCTATAACCAAGTTTCTTTGCCGCCCATCCCAAATGAACCTCCAATATCTGTCCAAGGTTCATACGCGATGCGACACCAAGAGGGTTTAAGACAACATCAACAGGAGTTCCATCTTCAAGATAAGGCATATCCTCAACTGGTCTTATTTGTGAAATAACACCCTTATTTCCGTGACGACCTGAAAGTTTGTCCCCTGCTCTTATTTTTCTAAGCTGCGCAACCTGAACCTGAATACGCGCAATAACACCCGGCTCAAGTTTATCAACATTATCACGTGAAAATATTTTTACTCCGACAATACGGCCATACTTACCATGAGGCAAAGTAAGAGAAGTATCCTTTACATCTCTTGCTTGTTCTCCAAATATTGCGCGTAGCAACCTTTCTTCAGAAGTAAGCTCACTCTCACCTTTTGGAGAAATCTTTCCTACAAGAATATCGCCAGCTCTTACCTCCGCGCCGATCCTAACTATTCCCTCTTCATCCAAATTACGAAGTTTTTCCTCAGAGACATTAGGAATATCAGGTGTTGTCATTTCCGGACCAAGTTTTGTATCTCTTACATCACAATTGTAGTCCTCAATATGAATTGATGTAAATAAATCATTTTGAGCAACTCTTTCCGAAAGAACGATAGCATCTTCAAAGTTCGCGCCACCCCAAGACAAAAACGCAACCACAAGATTCTGTCCAAGAGCTAAAACTCCATTGTCGATAGAAGGCCCATCTGCAAGAACATCGCCCTTCTTAACTTTTTGTCCCTTCTTTACAAGCGGACGCTGCGAAATACACGTAAATTGGTTCGATCTCTTAAATTTAATAAGTGGATATTTTTTTGTTCCCGACTTAGAACCTTTAAATACGATATGAGTTCCATCAACTTCCGAAATAGTCCCGTCCTCCGGGGCAGTAATGAGATAACCTGAGTCTCGCGCAATAAGCTCTTCCATACCCGTTCCGACATACGGCGCTTGAGCGCGAATAGATACAACAGCCTGACGTTGCATGTTTGATCCCATCGCCGCACGACTTGCGTCATTATGTTCAAGGAAAGGAATGAGTGATGTAGCAATACTAATCGGCTGTCTCGGTGCAACATCAATCAATGTAAGTTCAGCTCTCGTGCATGATCCAGGTTTTCCATTTATCCTCGCTTCTACAACATCGCTTAGAATATTGCCGTCCGTATCGAATAAAACTCCCGCATGCGCAATTTTATGATGCTCCTCTTCATGTGCATCAAGCCAGATTAGATCACCTGTTATCTTTCCATTTTTTACCGTTACATATGGAGTCTCAAGAAAACCAAAATCATTCACACGTGAAAAGTTTGAAAAATAGTTGATCAAACCAATATTCGATCCTTCAGGTGTTTGAATAGGGCAAATTCTTCCATAGTGAGACTGGTGCACGTCACGAACTTCAAAACTGGCTCTCTGCCTATCAAGTCCCCCAGGACCAAGAACAGAAACACGCCTCTTGTGTTCAACTTCCGCAAGAGGATTAACTTGATCCATGAACTGCGAAAGAGGAGACGACGCAAAAAATTCTCTTACAACTGAAATTAACGGCTTTGCATTTACAAGCTGCAAAGGCGTAAGGGTATCAATGCCCATCGTAGACATTCTGTCCTGAATAATCCTTCTCATTCTCGCAAGACCAAGTCTAAGACGAGACTGAATGAGTTCGCCTACAGCTCTTACTCTCCTGTTCCCAAGATGATCGATATCGTCAGGTTCAGCCGAAGGATCATTATTCAACTGAATAATCTCACGAATAAACCCGATTAAATCCTGCAATTGCAAAAGTCTACCATCTACATCCTTAGGAAGAGTTGAGCTAAGTCGCTGATTTACTTTAAACCTTCCAACATTCGATAAGTCATATCTATCAATCCTATGGAACATAGAATCTATAAGAGTTCTTATGTTATCAATTGTAGCTAAATCACCCGGTCTCACACGTTTGTAGATTTCTAAATAGGATTCATCAAGGCTCTTTGCTGCATCCTTCTTGAGAGTCGCCGCAATATAAGAAACCGAACCATTATCAATGTCGCCAAAATCTTTTTCCGACGAAGAATCCTCCCATCCAAAAACTCGCAAAAGATCCGTTACAGCAACCTTTCTCCTTCTATCAATTTTTACCCCAATAAATCCATCTGGATCTGTCTCAAATTCGAGCCAAACACCCCTGCTTGGTATTATTTTCGCTCCAAACAATTTCTTACCTCTCCATGTATTAGCAGTAAAATAAACACCGGCACTTCTTATAAGCTGAGAAATAACAACACGCTCAACACCGTTTATAATAAAAGTTCCACGATCCGTCATTACCGGAAAATCACCCAAATAAACCTCCTGGTCTTTCTTTTCGTTTGTTTTATGGTTAGTTAACTGAACCTTAACCCTTAATGGAGCTTCATAGGTAAGTTCTTTTATTTTTGACTGTTCTTCGTCATACTTCGGCTCATCAAAATAATAATCAAGAAATTCAAGCTCAATTTCCTTTCCAGTATAATCTTTTATAGGCGAAATCTCCTCAAATAATTCTTTGAGGCCTGTAGTCTTAAACCATTCATATGATTCAATTTGTACTCTCGCAAGATGGTCTTGATCGGTGAAAGCTCCAGGATGCGAAGAGAATAATACTGAGGGCAATTTCTCCATGAGAGGTTATAAAGAGAAAAACGAGGCAGACAAAAAGGCAAGCCGCCACGTTGACGATTAGTTTAAATTACATTATACCGTACCACACTATCAATAATTAACGCAAGTATCGAGCTTTATTCCGATTATGCTCAGCAAGAGTAGCCGCAAAAATCGTATTCTTTGTCTCCGGATCTGAAAGATAATACCAATACTTCGTATTCTGTGGGTTACGCGCTGCAAGAATAGCATCAAGGCCAGGATTTGCAATAGGAGCGGGCGGGAGACCCTGATAACGATAAGTATTATAAGGTGATTGTATCAGAAAATCGTCTGGTGTCAAGCGGGGGCAGTTTTCAAAAACCCCATTACATTTTGCATAAATAACAGTTGCATCTATCTGCAAACCCATACCGACATCGAGTCTTTTTTTAATAATTCCCGCAACTATTCTCCTATCTTCCGAAAATGGCACTTCCCTCTCTATTAAAGAAGCTAAAATAAGATCGTTATACCAATCTTTATCCTCTTCCGATGTTTCAAAAGAAAAAGCGGATCCAGCTTTATATTGAAAATTATCCAAAAGCTTTTTCACTATGTCCTCTGTTGTAGAATCCGTAGAAAACCGATACGTATCAGGAAACAAAAACCCTTCAAGAGTTTTAACTCGTTCCAAAAATGGATATTTCTGTTTTAATGCCTCCACGTCGTAAGAAGCAAGTGAACCGGCATCAATAAGACCAAGCGAGGCAAATTGAGAATCAACTTCCTTTAACGTTTTACCTTCGTGTATTAAAACCTCAATATCAGCAGGTCCATCTACCAACAATCTCACAATTTCAGACATGTTGAGAGAAGGCGAAACTATGTATCGACCAGGTTTCAATTGAGATGAAGCTCCTCTAAAAAAAGTATAAAACTTAAAAGCATAAGAAGATCTTATGAGATTTTCCTCCTCAAGAATCTGCCCTATTTTCCCTACACCATCACCGGGCAATATTTTTATATCTCTTGCAGAGCCGATAGAAATTGGGCTCAAAATATAAGTCGTAAACGCCAACATAAAAAAAAGAAATATAAGCGTAAACGCAATTAGAAGAGAACGAATGCTAAGCATAAAATTTAAAATCTAGGACGCGCCGGAATAGCTTGAATAATACCAACGAGGAATGCCTTGGTCAATAAACTTGAGCCGCCATAACTTAAAAATGGAAATGTAACACCAACAACTGGTAAAAGTCCGAGATTCGAACCGACATTAAACAAAAACTCAAGTAAGAAAAGTATAACGGCCCCAAGGCAAAGAAATCTAGAAAAATTATCTTCAGCAGAAATCCCTATCTTAATAATACGCAAAAGTACAAAAAGAAAAACCAGAACCAACACAAATCCACCCAAAAAACCCCACTCCTCAACAAAAGCCGCAAAAATAAAATCCGTTGCTGGCTCTGTAAGAAACCGAAGTTGTGTTTGTGTCCCCTGACCATAACCTTTTCCAAAAATACCAGAAGACCCAATGGCGATCTTCGACTGAATCACGCTATAGTTAATTCCCGAAGGATCATAAGATGGCTGAAGAAACCCAATTATTCTTTCTCTCTGATAAGGTTTTAAAAGAAACATCCAACTTGCACCTACAAAAACTGCAAATAACAAAATCCCAATCATAAGATGTCTCCACCTAATACCGGAGACCAATAAATAACCGATCCATATCCCGACAAAAATAAGCGCAGACCCCCAGTCAGGCTGAATAAATACAATAATCGCAGGAACAAAAAAATAAACAAAACTTGCAGCCAAATTTCCGATATGCGCTATACCAACATGTCTTCTGGCAAAAAAAACCGATAGCATAATCACTAAAGAAACCTTCGCAAGTTCAGATGGCTGAAAAGCAAACGAACCAAAAGTTAACCAGCTTCTCGTCTGTCTTACTGTCGGCGCAAAAAAAAGAGTTAAAAATAAAAGCAAAACAGTAACAACGTAAAATCCTAGAATAATCCACTTATAATTAAGGGCTATTTGCCAATCTATTGAAGAAGATAAAAAAAGTATCAAAAAACCTACCAAAAACCAGATAAGTTGCTGGTAAAATAAAGATTTTGAAATACTCGAAATCTCAATAAGGCTACAAGATGCAAGCGCCGCAACGCCCGACATGAGTAGCCAATCTAAACGTTTTAAACGCAAAAAAGTAAAAAACATAAAAAACACTATTCTATTACTTTACCGAATCAGCATAGACTCTGACGGATGCAGTGGAAATAGCACTAACGTCAGAAATAGGAACTATAGCAGTAAAAGCTCTCTCCTCAAAAGAAGAAATTCTCTCAATAAAAGTACTAGACAATCCAATAAGCACATCATTCCTGTCGTAAACAGCAACATATATATCCGCGCGAGCCAGAGAAACTGCTTCACGATTCACAAAAAGACCAGTGATAGAAATCTTATTCCCATCAAAGATAGAATCTTGTTCAATTCTCGCAGAACGAATACTCGTGTCAGGATTTGAAAATTCACTAATAGGTCTCCAAGTCTGATTTTCAATAATCGCTTTTGCATACGAAACACCGCTTATAGAAATCGGCACTCCAGCCTCAACGACAGTTTTTATATCTCCCGGATAAATAAATGAGTCTCTAACCACATCGCTCACCACCGTATCGGTATTATCAAAAAAAGTAACATGATATCTAAAATTTGAAGCGCCGAAAGACGTATTTGGATTTTTAAAACCAAGAAGTGCAGATGTAAAATTTCCGGACCCCACGAGCTTAACAGGCAACGCTTCAATAGGCTTAAGATTTGCTATCTCGCACGAAACACATGGCCCCCCGCAATCAACCTGCTCTTCCCCTTGATTACGCCTATTATCAAAACAAGTTCCAAATGAAAAAAAATATCCGTAAATATAATAAATAATTGCGGCAAAAATCGACAAATATAAAACTCCGTAAATAAATTGTTTAATTCCCCTTCTTGGCATAAAACATATTCATTGTAGCGACATTTAACTCTTTAAAAAAGCGCCACAAAAAAACACCGATGCTTTGATATGCCGGCATATCCTACTTTCCCGCCCCGAAAACGGAGAAGTATCATCAGATCCAATACGCTTTCACGACTCTGTTCGGAATGGGAAGAGGTGGGGCACGTACGGATAAAATACCGGCAAATCAAAACATCGGTGAGGTACAGCATTCTTACGCTTTCCGTTATGAAGAACGTTGTGGTTATTAAATCAAAACGACTTTTAGTACTCCTTGGCTAAACACGTTACCGTGCGTACACCTAGAGCCTATCAACGTGGTAATCTTCCACGAGTCGCCACGCACAGAGCACGCAATGATTGATTAAAATCATACACTGCGTGCTCTGCACGCTAACACCTTATCTTGGGATGGGCTTCGTGCTTAGATGCTTTCAGCGCTTATCCCTTCCGAACATAGCTACTCGGCAATTCACCTGGTGGCAAAGCCGATAGACCAGCGGTTCGTTCAGCCCGGTCCTCTCGTCACGTAATCCCCTATTTCTAGGAGCGTAGACTATATCTTCACCCTTCTCGCATCGCGAGATTAGGGTGTCAGCATGTTACCTGCATAAACCTGTCTGAAATTCAGACTTTCCAGTTTACACAAGTCCAATTCGTCAGTTAACGAATTAAGTCGTTACGGGGTCAAACCTAAAGTTTTCAATATTTCCCCCTCGGTTCTCTTCTTGCGAGTTTTATAATTCTCATTTTGAACCTTCAAAATATTTTTAGCCAACATCCTAAGCTCTTTTTCGGAACGAGATCGTTTTTTAAGTATACGAGCTGACTCGATAAGAAGTTTTGCTTGAATTTCTTTAAATTTAATAAATGGGAGTAATTGAACAAGTATTTTTTCAACCTGCTCGTGTCCATTTATCCGCAATTCAGAAATTCCATCATTTCTTCTCGAAATATACCCAATACCAAACACATCTCTAATCCAAAATAGAGGCTTTTCATGACGGGAATCTTGATAAAAACAAATCGTTAGCATAAACCTATGCCTGGATTTATTCCCATCTTTGCGCTTCTTGAGTTGAAACATCAAACTTCCATCACCATCAAGAAAACCCGCAATATAAGCTAAATAAACTTTAAGTCGACTTCCCACGGTATTATCTTAAATATCTTATGGTCCTCAAGTAATATACCATATCTAGCAGACCGTTACCAGATAGTTTTTATCCATAGACCAAAAAATATATGAAGACTTCACCGTTATAAGCTGAATTGTCAATCCGCCTTTCGACGGAAAGTAGCAATTTCTTACTAGGGCCGACTTCCCTCAAGTGTTCACGCCTGCAGCAGATAGAGACCAACCTGTCTCACGCAATAAATTATTATTTACCCACCATTACTGATGGTTTGGACTATACCACCACCCCGCACATCGCGGGGGACCGACGTATTAACCGATCTTTAAAGATCGATTCCGTCCCAAATTTATGGAACAAGTCTCTAAGGGGTCAATGTACGACGTTTTCGTTTTTTCGAATAATTAAGATCTCTGAAATTATCAACTAACTCTGCCAAGACAAGAAAATCAGATTCCGTCTTAACTTCATCTTTTTTAGTTAAAATAAGTTTCATAAGCTCAACTTGCTTCTTCTTAAGAAGAACATATGGCTCTATTGCTTCCAAAAGTGTTAATACATCCTGTCTTTTACCGATTATATACTCCAAAATTTCATCTTTTCTTTCTCGTATATATCCCAAACCAACAAGATTGCACACTTTCTCAAAATTTTCCCGACATTTTGATGATTGAAAAAATACTATGTAAGGCGAAATTTGAAACCCAAATTTATATGATGAATTTGGTTTCATTTGAACATAGATACTTCCATCACCAACGAGAAAACCAGCAATATATGCCTTTTGATTTGACGAAAAAACCATACACGACTTCCCTCGGTATTATCCTAACATATGACAGGTTAATCAATAAATTGTTAGGACTTCACCGATATGAGTCAGTTTTTTCCATAGAAAATTGCTTTTCTAGGCCGCCGTGTTCGATTGTCTTTTGCCTTTTTAGGCAAAAAGGGTTCATTTTTTGACGGTTTGAACCCAGCTCGCGTGCCCTTTTAAGTGGCGAACAGCCACACGCTTGGGAGCTTCTCCACCCCCGCGCTAGGGCGAGCCGACATCGAGGTGCCGAGCTTCGTCGTCGCTGTGGACGCTCGGACGAAACCAGCCTGTTATCCCCGGAGTAACTTTTAGCCGATGTCTTCGGCCTTTCTATAGAGAGCCGTCGGGTCACTAAGTTCTGCTTTCGCACCTGCTCGACTTGTAGGTCTCGCAGTTAAGCTGGCTTGTGCCTTTACACGTCAAGCGCGATTTCCATCCGCGCTAAGCCAACCTTAATAAACTCCTCCGCTACCTTTTAGGAGGAAAACGCCCCATTTAAACTGCCCGGCAGGCACTGTCCCTCATGGTTTTTGCCCATGGGGTTAGACGTTAAAATACAAAAGATGGGTGTTTCATTGGCGACTCCACGTCACCCGAAAGCGACGCTTCAAAGTCTCCCCACTACGCTACGCAAGTGCATCCTAAAGCCAATACCAACCTACAGTAAAGCTTCCGGGGTCTTTTCGTCTTGCTGCAGGTACCCCGCGTCTTCACGGGGATCGCATTTTCACCGAGCTCTTCGCTGAGACAGTTCCCCAGTCGTTACGCCATTCGTGCGCTTCGGAACTTACCCGAAAAGGAATTGCGCTACCTTTGGACGGTTATAGTTACCGCCGACATTGACGAGGGCTTCGGGCAGTGGGCAGAACGTATTGCTACATAACACCCCCACCGTTAACCTTCTCGCATCGGTCAGGCGTCACCCCCTATACATAGACTTACGTCTTCGCAGGGAGCTGTGTTTTTGATAAACAGTCGCCAGGGATACTTTCGCTGCGGCCTCATCGAAACTGGAAGAAGGAGCGGAACCTCTGTTCCGCAAAGTTTTTTTTGGTAGAGGCGGAAGGACTTGAACCTCCAACCTTCTCGCCTTTAGCGAGACGCTCTAGTCTTTTTTGAGCTACGCCCCTACATAAAAACTACAAAATGAAGTAAATGGAGCTGACTGGAGGACTTGAACCTCCACACATGGGGGTTATATCCCAATGCGCTACCATTGAGCTAAGCCAGCTCATTTTTCCTTCTTCCAGTCCCGATAAGGCAGGCCTTATTGCTAACGTACGGCCGCTTTTTTGCCGAGTTCCTTAGCGAAGAATCACTCGTTCCCCTTGGGCTTCTCGCCCTATCCACCAGTGTCGGTTTACGGTACGATGCCGAACATACTAACCTTAGAAGCTTTTCTCGGAAGGCTCTTCAGTTTAATTGATTAGGTAAGAACCTAATCTTTCCTCAATGCGCGAAATTTGCCATTAAAGGCAGACAGCGGGATTTTCCTCACTGCCAAGTCTTAACACAAAGGACGCCAAACCATTAAGACGATAAACCTTTTGTCCTCCGTCCCTCCATCGAATATGTCCGGCGGGCAGGAATATTAACCTGCTTCCCATCGCGTTCAGCTTTCGCCATCCGCTTAGGATCGCCTAACCCGTGGATGATTGCCATTGCCACGGAAACCTTGGATTTTCGGGGTGCCCGTTTCTCACGGACAGTGTGGTTACTCATACCAACATTCTCACCTCCCAGCGTTCCAGTTGCCCTCGCGGGTCAACCTTCAACACACTAGGAGCGCTCTCCTACCGCTCATGAATTCCACCAAAGAGACATAAATCTCCTCAGTGGAATTCACGAACCCGCACCTTCGGTGGCGTGCTTAAGCCCCGATACATTTTCGGCGCCACCAACCGTCGAATAGTGAGTTGTTACACACTCTTTAAAGGGTGGCTACCTCTAAGCCAACCTCCTATCTGTCACTGGTTGATGACTACCTTTAACACTGAGCACGCACTTAGGGACCTTAGATAGCGGTCTGGGCTGTTCCCCTCGCGAACATGGAGCTTAGCCCCCACGTTCTAACTACTATTCATCCGTTATGGTATTCGGAGTTTGATCGAACAGTCGAGCTTGCGCCCATTACTGCTCATCCAGTGCTCTACCCCCATATCGTTTTTAAATAGCGCTAGCCCTAAAGCTATTTCGGAGAGAACCAGCTATTACCAGGCTCGATTAGCTTTTCACTTCTTACCCCAGATCATCCGAGGGTGTTGCACAACCCACCGGTTCGGACCTCCCCCCACTGTTACGTGGGGTTCATCCTGTCCAGGGCAAGCTCGCACTGGCTTCGGGTCTTACACATGCTGCTTACTACCTATGACTTACGACGTACGGCAAATAAATTGCGCGTAAATCGTAAGTCAAAGTAGGAATCGCCCTTTTAAGACTCGCTTTCGCTACGCCTTCTCCCGCTAAGCGGGATTAAACATTGCAACATATATAAACTCGTTGGTTCATTCTTCAATAGGCACCGCGTTACCCGATCCCGCATTGCTGCGGGACCCGAGCTTCGCGTCTTTGTAAGCGTATGGTTTCAGATTCTATTTCATCCCCCTTCCGGGGTACTTTTCACCTTTCCCTCACGGTACTAGTTCACTATCGATCACGAAATGTATTTAGCCTTACCGGATAGTACCGGCAGATTCCTTCAAGGTTGTTTTGCCTCGAAGTACTCAAGAACGAAGAAATTGGTCGCTACAGCTTTCGCGTACAGGGCTGTCACCTTCTCTGGCCTCGCATTCCAACGAGTTCCACTAGCTGAGCAATTTGTAACCAATCATAGCGACAAGCGACATAAGACAAACAACAAGAAAATACTTGTCGCAGTTCACATGTCGCATATCGCTAAATTTTCCTCGCCTTACAACCCCCATCAATCTTTCGATAAATAGGTTTGGGCTCTTCCCGTTTGGCTCGCCGCTACTCAGGGAATAAACGTTTGTTCTCTTTTCCTCTGCTTACTGAGATGTTTCACTTCAGCAGGTGTACCTTCTACATTGCTGTAGAATCATGTCGGTTTACGACACGGGGTTTCCCCATTCGGAAATCTTCGGATCAAAGGTCGCTAAGCACCTCCCCGAAGCTTATCGCAGCCACGCCACGTCCTTCATCGCCATTTCGTGTCAAGGCATCCACCATACGCCCTTACGAGATCAATAACCACATTGTTCTTCATAACGGGAAACGTATAAATGCTTTTTTGTACCTGTTACTAATTTGATTCAGATATTCATTTTTAAAAGCGCAATCATCCAAATCACATTCGTCTTCGCTTCCGGCCATAAACAGCAAATTATTGCGGAAAATGGTCGAAAACCAAGAGATTAAAAAAACCGCTTCGGAGCGGCTACACTCAAGGTGCAAAAAAACCAGGAATTAGCCACACCGTTGAAATTGAAAATATATATTCATCACGTACAAATAAGTATACGCACCCCAAAACTACTGTCAAGCGGTAATACCTATACCTTTATATATAAGAAAACCGCCCTGTATAATCAGGGCGATTTCTTTAAAAAAACCAGTGTTTTTTATTTGTGATGAGTCATCTCATCTCTTATCTTAGAAAGCCACTGATGAGCATGATCTTTCCCTCCAAGACCGAAAGCCAATCCCCCAGCCAAAGCAAGCATAGCGACAAGTCCGGTGATAAGAGTATTAATCACCTGAACCGCAACGCCAAGCTGAACCAATGCGGCTAAAAATCCAAATACCACAATACCCCACCATGCGATCATGGATAGAGATTTTGCAGCATGAAGTTTTGCACCCATTACAGAAGCGCGCACTAAACCTTTTACAAAGTTTGCAGCAACCAATGCAACAAGAAGAATGAGAGATGCAACAATTACCCTAGGAATATAATGCAAGACTTCTCGAAGGAAAGCTGACAAATCTGAAAGGCCTAAAACGTTTGAAGCCGCAAGGAATGTAAGAACTAAGAAAAACCAGTAAACCAGTCTTCCCAAAAACACTCCCGCATTAAGCCTCATATTGCTTCTTGCCAGAAAACCATCAAAGCCAGTCTGCCTAAGAAGAGAATCTACTTTAAGGTAATAAACTAGTCTTTCCACCAATCGCTCCAAGCCAGATGCTACAATGAGTCCAATTATAAGAAGTATAATTGCGCCAATAAGATCAGGAAGAAAACCAGCTACTTGTAAAAGTAATTCCTGAAAAGAACCGACGAATGCGTCAATCCATGTTTGAACTGTCATTTATTTGTAAACAAATCTAAATTTTGAACTCGACCTTGCAATACATAAGTAGAGAGCATTTACTAATAAGTATAGCAACTTACATATAGCTCGTGTGGATAACTAAACATGAAAGACAAAATAGAAAACCAAGTTTTAGATTTCCGAAACAAAAAAGGGATAACCCAAGAAGAACTCGCTGAAGCAGTCGGGGTAACAAGGCAAACTATAATAGCTATAGAAAAAGGAAATTACTCCCCTTCAATATTACTCGCCCTTAAAATTGCAAAATTTTTTAATGAACCAGTCGAAAAAATTTTTTATCTAGAATAATGAAAAAAACTTTATTACAAGAAATCGGACTCGCAATAATCGTTATAGCTCTTGGCGTGCTTCTTATTAATCCGTCTGGCTCATGGATGCCAGAAAAAGGAGTCATGGTAGCCTCGCTATCACTTATCATTACATTTGGATTATTCGGCACATTTATTTGGCGCGAAAGAGCGAGAGATGAACGCGAAAACATGCACCGTCTGATTGCCGGAAGAATTGCGTTTCTTTCAGGCGCAGGAGTTTTAGTGCTTGGAATTACAGTTGAAAGTATTAGCAAAACCGTTGATCCATGGCTAGTCGCAAGCCTTACAGCTACAATACTCGGAAAAATAATTGCCTCTGTATATCTAAGAGAAAAAAAGTGATTTATTAACATTTTTAATGTAAAGTATACTTGACATTAAAAACACATAGCCGATACTAAAAAAGTCGTACAATTTTTCAAAAACTTTTATGAACTCAAAAAGATATTTATTAGGAGCTGTCATTCTAGTCGTTGTTGTAGTCGCAATTTACGGAATTTCAAATACAAAAAAACCGGAGGGAAGCAATGAACCAAATAAAGAAGATACTGTGATGGATGAAATGAATGACTTGAAAAACCTGGACGAGATGATGGATGGAGAAAACATGATGGACGACACCATGCATGACGCAATGGAATATAAAGGAAGTATTTTATCCGGAAAAAATTCACCCCTTCTCGATTTCACAAGCTCCGACTACGAAGCGGCGGAAAAAACCGACAAGCTTATAGTTCTTTATTTCTATGCAAATTGGTGCCCAATCTGCAAAGCAGAATTCCCGCTCATGCAAGAAGCATTTAACGAACTCAAAGGCAATGACGTTATAGGTTTTAGGGTAAATTACAACGACAGCGACACTGATAAATATGAAGAAAATCTTGCCAGAGAATTTGGCGTCGCCTATCAACACACAAAGGTATTTCTCAAAAATGGAGAACGCATCCTAAAAGCGCCTGACGGTTGGGACAAAAACCGCTACATCACAGAAATTAACAAAGCGTTATAAAAAACACATCCCATTTCCATTTAACATGTCACATTTCCCATTTTACAAACACATATGACAACAATTCCTCTTACAGTAGCGTTTTTAGCAGGACTGGTTTCATTTTTAGCCCCATGCGTTCTACCAATCATTCCGGGCTTCCTCGCCTACTTAGCCGGATCTTCAATCGGAGACTCGAGAAAAAATCGTCTAGAAATATTTTTAAATAGCATCTTTTTTGTTCTTGGCTTCTCTACTGTGTTTGCAGCGCTTGGAGTGTTACTAAACACACTTTTAGAAGCAGTTGCATACGATACGCAAAGTTGGCTCGCCAGAATCGGCGGAGCATTAATAATATTTTTTGGACTATATCTTATCGGTCTCATTAAGCTCCCATTTCTTGAGCGTGAACATAAATTCAAAGTCATCCCGGTAAAATCCAGATACATCACATCCTTCCTATTCGGCGCCGCTTTCGCAGCAGGCTGGACACCGTGTGTAGGAGCCGCCCTCGGAGCGATCTTAGGTCTCGCCGCAAGTCATCCGGGTCTCGCATTTGCGCTCCTACTCTCCTATTCTCTTGGGCTCGGGGTTCCATTCCTTATAGTTGGGCTTTTCGCCGCACAAACTTCAAACATAATAAATAAATACGCCGGAGCATTTAGGTATATCAATATAATTTTTGGTGTCATTTTGATCGGGCTCGGTATTCTCATATTCACGCAAAAGCTTAGCCTCATCGCAAACTTCGAATTTCTAAACAACATTCTCCTAAAATGAAGAAAAACATAAAACTGATCATCGCCATACTATTTGTGGCAGGTATTATATGGTTTATTGAGTCAAAGACAGTAAACCCAAATCAAGGTATTGAAAAAAACTCAAACATCACCGTCACAAGCCGCAAAACAGCAGAAGAAAAAGAATCGAAATATGAACACGCAAAAGAAATTGTAAACCCATCAGGGTTTATTAACACGGACGAAAATTTTACTATTCAAAATCTAATAGGGGAAAAAATTATTCTCGTAGACTTCTGGACATATAGCTGTATAAACTGTCAGCGCACACTTCCCTATCTCACTGCTTGGTATGACAAATACAAAGATCAGGGACTCGCAATTGTAGGCATCCACACACCTGAATTTGAATTCGAAAAAAAATATGAAAACGTAAAACAGGCAACCGAAAATTACGGCATAGATTACCCGGTAGTCTTAGACAACGACTATGCCACATGGCGCGCCTACGAAAATCGCTATTGGCCAAGAAAATATCTTATTGATATAGATGGGTTCATAGTTTACGACCACATCGGTGAAGGCGCCTATGACGAAACAGAAGAAAAAATCCAAGAACTCCTCTCTGAGAGAAAACTAGCGCTTGGTTCAAGTGAAAATATAAGCGGAGGAATAGTAGCGCCAAGCGACATGCCGGAGACAAATTTCGGAAAAATCAAAAGCCCTGAAACATATTTCGGTAGCGCAAGAAACTCAAATCTTGGAAACGGAAAATCCGGACAAGTAGGCATACAAACATTCGAAATACCAAGTTCATTATCACCAAATACTCTTTATCTAAAAGGAAAATGGGATATACAAAACGAATTTGCCCAAAATAAAGAATCCAGCGCAGAAATAATATTTCGCTACAGCTCAAAAGATGTCTATATGGTTGCCTCAGCAGATGAACTAATAACCATAAAAGTTTACAGAGACGACAAACTAATTAGTGACTCAATCACTATAAAAGAAGATAGGCTCTATAAACTAATCGAAGGAAACGATTACGAAGACCACACAATCCGGATAATCATAAACAAACCAAACTTAAAAGCATTTACTTTTACATTTGGTTAAACACTACACTAATTAAGTGTGGCCTTCTTCCATCCATAATTTGAACCACTTGTTAAAACACAAACATAAATACCAGCAACATTAAGACCAGAATTAACATTGACCTTCATTTTCCCGGCATCAGCTTGAGAAGCACAAGCACCTGCTTCATTTGGAGCTCCGCTTAAACTACTATATGTAGGTAATTGTAAAAAATTATTAGTAGAAAGAGGAGTGCCAATCTGCATTAAACTACCAGAATTTGGATTATTATTTGCAATCCCAACAACTCCTTCAAAAATCGCCCCGTTAGAAGGAGCAGAAACACCAGCATATCCCGTTCCCACAACAACCCCAGCAGATCCAACTGACAAACCGCCAAACGTCCCAACACCCACAACATCAAGCGGTGTCGCAGGATTATTCGTGCCGACACCAACACTCCCCTCAACTATCATCCCACCTGTTGGCGCTGCTGTACCAATATATCCACTCCCCACCGACACACCGCTCCCCAACCTAACATCACCCTCAACAAGCACTCCATCCACAGGCGCTGCGGTTCCAGCATAACTACTCCCAACACTCATATTTCCAGTAACATCCAAAGTCGACGCAGGAGCTGAAGGCGCCCCAACATTAAGACCACCACCAGATATTAAGACGTTACCACTCGAATCCACCGAAACAGATCCACTGTCACCCGCAGGAGGAGAGCCAACCGGGTTTGTCCAACCAAAAACTATATTTGCTCCAAAAAACATTCCGAGCAAAACCAATGCACCCACAAAACCGCCCAAAAAACCTACGACGAACGAATTTGATTTTATAATTTTCATATTCAAGATAAATTATACAAGATAAATCTATTTCAGTTATTCACTTAAAATCCTGCCACTTTTGCAAGTACCGCTACAAGCACGACCGCCCCGATAAGCACTATCGTAACAATTACAAGAGTTATGATTGGAGACTCGCCACTAGTTTGCTCAGCGCACGACATCGAGCAGATTCCTCCACAATCAACACCATCTTCACCATCATCCTGAACTCCGTTATTACATGCATCCGGCTGAACACCGCAACTCTCATCAATTACACCATCACAATCATTATCAAGATCATCACAAGAAGCCTCAATCCTCTGATATGTAGGGTTATTATCAATATATTTCTGATCAGAACATCCATGCCACACCCCATCATCACAAACCTCAAACGTACCCGAGCAAACGCCACTTGTAAGAGGACATGATCTGGAGTCCCCCGTAACACATGGACACATTTCATCTACAACGCCGTCACAATTATTATCGATAAGATCACAACTTTCACGAACCGCAGGGTTAATACCAGAATTATTGTCATCACAGTCATTGCCACCGGTTGATATAGAAGCATATCCATCCCTATCAGCATCTATTCTCGGAGTCGGCGTAGGCGTTGGTCTAAATGACGAGGTTGGGGTTGGCGTACTTCCTGGTGGAAGTGGCGTTGAACTGAAAGTTGGTGTTGGTGTTGGTGTTGGTGTTGGCGTACTTCCTGGTGGAGGTGGCGTTGGTGTAGCTCCAGACGGCGTTGTAGCCGATGCTTCATTTGAATAAGCAGAAGTTCCTCCAGAATTATATGCAGCAACCCTATATGCATAAGTCGTACTCGGATTAACTGAAAAATCGTTATAAGCCCTCACGTCACTCTGATCTAATCGAATAAGATCAGTAAACGAACCCGATCCAACTTTTCTCTGTATAAGAAACCCGGTTTCATTCGAAGAATTGTCATTCCAGTTGAGGGTTATCCTATTTGATGAAACATTGCTTATATTAAGACCAGTCGGAGGTGCCGGAGGTGGAGGAGGAGTTGGGGTCGTTGTAGGTGACGGAGACTCACCACTCTCAACAGCAATATAAGAACCTCCCCCATCATTTCGAAAAACCAAAGTTCCATTTGAATAACTCTCAACAACACAAGCAGAACAGGTTTGACCGTTTTTCAAAACAGAAGGAGATACGAAATTAATATTTTTTAAAGTTATTCTCGAAGGAAGAGAAAACTGGTATTGAACATTATTTGAAGAAATTGTAACCGACGAATCAAGATTTAACGCTTCAAACGACATACTGCCAAGAAATTCAATTTTCCCGTACTGGTTTTTTTCAAGCACCGCACCAGAAACATTTCTAATATTTCTCACAGTATTAAAATCAGTAGTCGCACCATCGAAGCCGGCATATGTCGGTAGTTTTACAAGCTCCAAAAAGTCCGCGCCCAAACTCGACACAGTCACACCTAAATTTGAAGTATTTAGAATTCCCGCAACCTGAAAATCATTATTTCCCAAAACCTTATATGCGCCATATGCGCCAGACTGAAGCCTCAACTCTCCTCTGTCGACAGTTACGTTAATAGATTTCGAGCTATCAGTATAATTTGCAAGATAAATACCAGAAGTATTATCAGATGCAAGCCACGAAGACGCAAAAACATCCGGTACCTTAACTCTAAAAGTCTGGCCCGTTTTATCCTTTAAAGTAACGGTTCTTACACTCGCAGTTGTCCTAGGTGGGCGCATCATTCGTCCGTATATTAGAAACTTCGAAGCATTCCATCTATTGAAAATAAGCTTCTTCAAATACTGAGTATGCGCAACAATTTTCTCTGCCAAAACTCTAAGCGCTGGATCAGATCCAAAACATTCATCACTATCCAACTCATAATTCATACAGTTTTTATTATCAACAGTGACATCAAAAGCAGCTTCCTGTGTATTTATGATTTTCCCATAAACAGCTCCCGGTGTAACCCAAAGATTATAGTTTGGAATAGATTCTGTAACTCTTAAGTAATTTGATTCAGGGCTAGCGCCGTAGAGCGGAACATAATCATGATATATAGACTCAAAAAGTGGCACTGCGTAAAAAGAAGTATGATTATCCATCGAAGCGCTTCCACCCACCCAACTTACATGTCCATAAGAACCGGCTGTTGAAGTTACCGGAATATATCCTTCGTTTGCTCTTTCGTAAAATTCGACGAAATTTGATCTTATAGTGCGCGCCGCGCGCCTAACAACATCAAAAAGGTTGTAATAACCCTGCATAATAAAATTACCCCCAACACCAGTATTGTGGTTACTATGCGCGTAATCACCCGTATAATACGCAAACGGATCATCATAATATATTCCAGTTGCGCCCATCTGATTTAAAATACGATCTTTTACGATTGTCTGAGCATATGCCTGTTGCCAACTACCTTGAGTCGGATCCATAACAACCGCATTAGCATGACCAAGAACATATGTTGCACCATTAAATTTTTTCATCGCTGCAGAACTCAGATTATAAGTAGACCAATACGGCGCCGTATCACTTACTCCTTGAGAAAATGTATACAAAATAACCCTTATCCCATTTTGCTCAAGCCTCTGCACAACATTTTTTAAACCAGGTTTTCGTTCTGTGTAATTGTAATTATTATTCAAATCAGTCCAAGCAAAGTAACTGACTGCCATCTTGCCATCAGGAATTCCATAATAATTTTTTGCCCTAACCATACCCGCAACGTATTCATCAACTTGAGTTGGATTCGTAAAATCCCACTGAGTTGGATCCATCAAAAACAAAACATGTTCCTTCCACCAAGTCGGAATATCTGATCTATTTTGGACAAAACCACTTTTCATCGTTCCCGCTGAACCATTACTCTGCATCCAAGCCCTGTATTGTTGACCCGCATCATACCAATCCCCCTCGAAAACACCCACAACCATCGAGTATTCAGAGCTATATGATTGAGAAGGCAAATGATCATTTGGAACTGCATAGTAATGAGAAACCAGATAAGTAGACCCGCTACAATTTTGCGGAGTCGTACCAACACAGTTTAAAATCCTCTTTTTAAAATAAAGCGTGGAAGCATCATCATATGTAAGATAAATACCACTTCCGTTTGAGCGGTAATATGGAAAAAGCTGCAGTCCCTTTGTTAAAGCAAACCTATTATCAGGAAACCCATTACTATCCACATCCAAAGGTAAATTAACTTCAGGATTCTCAATGATTGTGCCCGCTCCAAGATTCGGGTCGACTTGATAACTCGTAAGGGAAAAATCACGAGAAAAAGGCAATGTTATTTCCACCTCCCTCACCGCATAATCAACAAATGTATAACTGGTAGATACATCCCACTTAGAATTTTTTGAACTATTAGGCAAGTCAACAATTAAATTAAGATCCACTCCTCCAGCTCCCGGAACTTGGCACGATTTATATGAAAAAGTAAGTTTCTGGCCACCAGAAGTCGGAACCAATGAATTGGTAAGAGACTGACAAGATAAATCATTTAACGCATATTCTTTTTGATCATACGTACCAGTCACTCTAAAAGTAGCCAAATTATTCACCGTAATCCTAAGAAAATCGTATTCAGCAAAAGAAAACGGATACCCGGTACTTTTGTTTAATATAGATGTTAGAAATAAATCAGTCCCCCTTTTTAAAAATGAGAACTTAGCATAACTATTCTCAAAAACAATCGTTTCTGGAATTATTTGCGCGCGAGAATAAATTGGAAAAAAAATGCCAATTGAAAATAAAATCAGAAAAACCGAAAAAAAGAACTTACGCATATTCAATACAAATGATAACAAGAAAAATGTATTTAATCCAAAACAAAACAAGAAAAAGCCACAATCCATAGGTCATGGATTTTAAATTCACAAAATCGTACAATTTATTTCATACAAATAATATGGAAATAGAAAAAGAGATAATTATGACAACTGAAGAAAATTCCTATAAGAGCATGCTATCGGCAAAAAATAAACGCGAAATCATTGTATACACCATTGTTGGTTTTGGTGGCGCTATATTAGACTTTTTAATTTTCTATTCACTTATATACGCCAAAACTCCGATAATTATCGCCCAATGGTTCGGCGCAAGCGCCGGATTTATTCACAACCATCTTTGGCACCATTATAAAGTATTCACTCATTCAAAAAAGTTTGGGTTTACCACTACGACATCAGGAACAGCCGCTGTCATTGGAGTTATTTTATCTGGCCCAATGCTCGCCGCACTCGAAAGCATTATCCCAAACCTATTTATTAATAAAATAATAATTGTTGGGATAATAACTATCCTACTCTTTATTATAAGAAAAAAATGGATATTTACCTCTTCGAAGTAGAAGAATAAACGCCACGCAAATTATTTATTCTAATTTTTATAAGGTCACGCATTATCGCAAAAGCCGTTGAAAAAAATTTCAATTTTGTATCCTTATCATTTCGCCAAATAACAGGAATCTGTTTTACGCTGTAGCCTAATTTTTTCGCAAGATACAAAACCTCTACATCAAAACTCCAACCATATATAGTAGTTCTGCTAAAAATATTTCTTGCCGCCTCACGAGAAAACATCTTAAAACCGCATTGTGTATCAGATATTCCTCTAAAAACAAGCATCTGAACAACAAAATTAAAAAACTTACCAGCATACTCCCTATACAAAGGCTGTCTGACTTCTATTTCGCTTCCGCTAATCGCCCTTGAACCTATCACAATATCCGCAGGTAAAACGTCATAAAATTTTTTAAACTCTTCAATTGGGGTCGAGTTGTCTGCATCCGTCATAAGAACATAATCATTCTTCGCCATAAGCATACCCCTCCTCACCGCATAACCCTTTCCCCTGTTTGGCTCGCCGGTCGCAATTATTATGTGAGCGTCACCAATATTTTTTACGACATCCACTGTATCGTCTTTTGAACCGTCATCTACAACAATAATTTCATATTCAAGATTGAGACCGGAAAGAAAACCGATAGCAACACGAAGAGTCGGCTCAATTCTTTTAGCCTCATTATACGCAGGAACAACAATTGAAATCGAAAATCGAGCGCTTTGCATATCACAGAGTAGAATACTACGAAACATATCTTTTTCTCAACTGAATTAATAAAAAAATATTTTCAAAGTTATTCACAGATAAACGAAAAAAAATATCGTCTAACATATTTTATTGTTGTATAGTAAGAAAGCGAACAGAAGATCGCGAACAAAAATTTTTTTGAAAAAATTTTTTTTGAAAACTCAGTAGCAGAAAACGCACAGCCAAAATTTTTTTAAAAATTTTTTTTGCACAAAGGTCGGCACACAGAATTTTTTTAAAATAAAATGAAGAAAAGAAAAAAAGCAGCGGCAAAGAAAACAACTAAAAAGAGGACAGTAAAGCGCAGAGTCGCAAAGAAAACAACTAAGAAGAAAACAACGAAACGCCGAACAGCGAAAAAGACCACGAAACGTAAACCAGCAAAGAAAACAACGAAACGCCGAACAACAAAGCGCCGAAAGAAAAAATAGATTTTAAAACAAAAAGAAAACCCTTACGACAAGGGTTTTCTTTTTTTCATAAGTGAAATAATTTCCTCTACCAAGTAAGAAAGTGATCTAGGAAGATTATCTAAATCAAACCACCTCGCTTCGCGAATCTCAATAGGATCAATAATAAAATTATTATTCTCAACTTTAGAATAAAAACAATAAATCATATCACGCTTATACTCCCTCCTATTTTCCAAAAATCCAATCTCCTCAATATTATTTAATTTTATTCCAACTTCTTCAAAACACTCTCGCTCTGCAGCATCTTTAAACGACTCATCATTTTTTACGCCACCACCGGGAAAAGTCCACATACCACGACCATAATTATTTCTAATAAACAAATACTTGCCATCATTCTCGATAACACATTTAACACCTCGGGTTTTTGGACGAAAAACAAACCAATATACCCTCACAAAAGGTAAAATTAGCTTGAAAAAATTTCTAACAAATAATCTCTTAGCTTTCATTATTTTCTATAGACATTTTGACTTGTTTTAAAATTCCGTACTCCCTCCAAATAAGCCAAAGAATAAATATATCAACAAAAATTATAAAAACTAAAAAAAGGGAATGCGTGTGAATGACCCTAAATATCTCATAAAGCGTAAAAAATCCCACGAACACAAATGCAGCAGGATACGCCCAAAGTTTATATCGCAAAATATTTACTGAAAGAAAAACATCAGCTGCGCCCCACACCAAAAGATAATAAGCAATAAAAGCAACCGAATTTAAAGGTACGTGAGAAAACAAAAGCCCAAGTGAACGGATAAAAAGATCATTTGGGTCTTCAATAAGTTCTCCTCTGGAAATAACCTTAAATAATGACGGCAGGTCAGAAGAAGCAACCATAAGAAGAGCGACACCAGCAGAAAATTTTAACGAACCATAAAAAACCCGCCACCACATTCCAATACGAAAGAAAAGCGAAAATGTTCTCGTTTCTGCTTGCATATTAATACATGCAAGCATACACAAGAAACACAAAAAATCATATAAAAATATCTCCGTGGACCTAGGCAGAATCGAACTGCCGTCTCGACAATGCGAATGTCGCGTCTTACCACTAGACGATAGGCCCAAAATTAACTAGCCAGAACTTTTATTGTAATACCCCTGTCCGCCTACGCTTTTCTGGAGCGTATCGGAACTTTACTATGGGCCCTAAATATCTAGCTCATATACTACCCCACCCTGCAAAACATTGGCAACAAAATGATAAAATAAAAACAATGAAAAACAAAAAACTTGTTGTAGAAATTATCCCACTAAAAACCCACCTCGCCCTTATCAAAAACGCCGTCGGCGCAAAACTCTTCAGAAATATTTACGCGCGTGTAAACGGAAAGCAAAAAGATATTCTTGAAAATGGTTTTCTTTCTTGCGCATTTTTTGTTTCAAGTATTTTAAAAATTGAAGACTTAATAGAAAAAACTCACGCTACCGTTGACGGCACAGTTAAAGACTTGGAAAAATTTGGCTGGAAAGAAATCAAAAAGCCAAAAATAGGATCTGTTCTGGTTTGGGAAAAATCAGATTTTGGCGGCGGCAAACCAACAAAACACATCGGTTTCTTTGTTGGAAAAAATCAGGCAATAAGCAACAGTTCAAAAATGGGATATCCCAAAAAACATCATTACACCTACAACGGGAAAAGAGAAATAGAAAAAATCCTCCACTACGAAAATCTAAAATAAAAAAGAGCGGCACTTGTAGCCGCTCTTGCTTCCTCTGAAAACTAATCCTCCTTATTTTTTGAGACCCGAAAGCATTATCCGAAAGCCAAAAATGATGCCAATAATCGCAACCACCGGCTTGAAAACCGGACCGATCACCGACTCGAAAATCTGGCCGAGGACATACATGACACATGAGAACATCTGTCCGACTGTCCTCTGCAAAATCGCAGGGTCATGCTCCACAGCTTTTACCAAAACAAAAATCACAATCGCAAGGACAACAATCTTCACTTCTTCTTCCTCCTTAGCTGTTCAATGAGACAGGATACTAGACCCACTGCATTCGAGATGCAAACAATGAGCAACGCGACTAGGACCATAAAAGCCTTAAATGGCCTCGCGTCACGAACGTGCCTTGCAAAACGCTTCAATAAGCTTTTGAGCCCTTCACTCACATCTATGCCCTCCAAATCGAAGAACTTAATATAGTATACAATATTTAATAAAAAAATCAAGCCCTACATGTGTGGGCTTGATTCTTATTCTGATTTCTACAAATCCAAATTCAGTTTTACGCTACCTTCCAGTGAATTGTTTTTATCTGTTCCCTCGTTTTCTGATTCCCTTCTTCCAGAATGGTCATCTTGAGATTCATCTTCCAACTCAAATTCCATTTCATCATCATCGTCATTTTTTGATTTTAATGATGAGGGGCTCTCACTTGGCATTGGAGAATTTTTTTCGCCAATCCTCACATGAGCATTTGCAAGAACTCTCGCCTCTTGAGCTAACCTTATAGCTTTATTTCCAAGATTAAACGCCTGCCCAAAATTTCCTGCATCTAAATTTGTTTTTGCGTCAAAAAGTGCATCAGCAGCAGCTTTAATACGTATTGAGACATCGTCACGCGTTTTTTCATCAAGCAAATCATTATTTTTTTCTATATAATTTTTTGCTGAAGAGATAGCATTTTCTGCCGCCCCAATTTTACCCTTCGCCGCCTGTTCTGATTCGGTTTTAGACTCTGATGTTACACGACCCTCAAGCTTACTTCTGGTACCTATAACATCTTCCAAGTCATTACTTACTTTAAGTGAAACAGAATTTATTCTCTCATCAGAATCATCAAAATTTTTAATAATCCTGTCATGTGCCTTCAAAACACCTTCCAATCCAGATACCACCCCTAAAGCAGCATGAACATTTTCATCTGCTTCAAATTTACCGATAAGTGTATTTAGTTTTTCAATCTGAATATCAAAACGCCCTTCCACTTCAGATTTCGTTTCCGAATTAAGCTCCCCCTTGTTTACAAGTTCCTCAAACTCCTGCAGTCTTTTACTCGCAATTTGAGTTGCGTAATCAGCCTTTCCTTCTTCTGAAAAGTGAAGTAAAGTTCCAACTTTTTCATTTACCCCGACTTTTACAGGATAAAGAATATCTCCTGGAATTGTGTTTTCTGCCGCGAAACTGGTTCCGCCGCCTAGCGCTGCAATAAGCGCAATTACAACTAATATATTCATAGGTTTTGTAAATATTTTAAGATTAATAATTGACCCTTTAATTTGATGACGTTTAAAAGAAGAAATTCTTTCACCATTGTTCTTCAAAATATTTTCTAAAAGATTATGCCTGATTTCTGCTTTTCTATCCAAATCAAGCTTAACAGCTTTCATAGAATTATTCAGTTTTTCTAAAAAATTATCCATAGTATTACCTCATTTTTTCACCAAGCTTTTTCAGTGCTCTATTCAGCCTTACAGAGACCTTATTCGCATTCGACCCAGTTACATCCGCAATTTCTTTAGGATCAAGATCGTCCACATATCGAAGAGTAACAACCGCCCTATCTTCAGGAGAAAGCTCGGAAAGTTTTTCCATAACTTGGCGAGCCATGATTTTATTCTCTACCCCGATCTTCGTATCAGAAGAAGGTTCCAAGGAAGGAGATTCTTCGATAATATCCTCTAAACTCAATTCCTTTTTCTTTCTCGATTCATCAATAATCAGGTTATTAGCTACCTTGTATAAAAAGGCTCTCATGTTTTCAACTTTTCCGTCTTTTTGAGAAACATAGTCCCACGCTTTCATAAAAGTTTCCTGCATAAGCTCTTCTGCTCTCGATTTTGAAAACACACGAAAAAAACAATGCCTAAATATCGGCTCAGCATATTTATCATAGCTTTCTAAAAATAATTGCATTTCGGGTTTTTCTGACATAGATGACGATTGATTAGTGAAATTCTTACACTCTATATATATCTAAAACGAGTCCTATAAAAGCATCAATACAAAAATATAGCAACTCATACAAGAAATTAAACCTGTGAAAAGCAAAAATGTAACAAACTTAACAGAAAGAAATTAGCCTATAAAACAAAAAAAAGTTTATACTTAAAAAACATGATAACGATATATCAAAAAACAGTTAGTGAAGCCGAGATAAAAAAAATCGAAACTTTAAAAAATGGCTCACTCCTTATCGTTGAAGATCCTAAAGAGGAAGAAATATCATTCCTTGAAAAAGAACTTTCCCTCGAAGACAAAAACCTAAGCGATGCCCTTGATCCTTATGAGGTACCTCGTATAGAAAGCGAAGACAATATCGTTTACTTATTTGTACGAGTTCCTAAACAAGAAAAAGAAAATATCCGAACCATGCCCGCCTTAATAGCAATAGGTGGAAAATATATTGCAGTAATCTCTAAAGAAAAAATATCCGCCTTTGACAAACTCATGAACGGCAAAATACCGTTCGCTACCACACAAAAAACTCGCCTTACCATAACACTCCTCTCGGAGATAACCAGAAACTATCGCAAACTACTCACAAACATAACCAAACAAGTAAGAAGCGTAAGTACAAAAATTGAGAATATCGACAACAAAGCTATACTCGCATTTGTAGCACAAGAAGAAATTTTAAACGACTTTTTAGCCGCGTTAATCCCGATGAATGTATCGCTTGAGCGTTTACTAAACGGAAGAATGATAACCCTATATGACGAAGACAAAGAACTTACAGAAGATCTCGTACTCGATATTAATCAGTTAATTGCGCTCTCGAAGGCAACTCTAAAAACAATTGTAAACATCCGCGAAGCCTATTCAACTATTATTACAAATAATTTAAACAGAGTAATCAAACTCCTCACTTCGCTCACTGTTATCCTCGCAGTCCCAACCATGATCGCAAGCTTTTACGGCATGAATGTTAATCTCCCGTTTGCGGACAAGCCATATGCTTTCGCCGGCATATTAGCAGTTGTAACAGGGGTCACCGCCCTACTCCTCATTGTTTTTGGCAAAAAGAAGTGGTTGTAAAATAGTTTTTTTCAATACAGTTTTTAGTCTTTAGTTAGCAGGAGAGTCGCAGACTCTGAGCTTATCGAAGAGTCGGGGAGCCGGGAATTGAACCCGGTCTTCACGCACCCGAAGCGTGCGTACTGCCGGTATACTACACCCCGAAATCAAACTTTCCTTATCCTATAGAACACCAGCAAAAAACACAATTGCCTTATTCAACAAAGTATTTCTTTTTAATACCCACATCTATTCTATCCTGCACCGACGCAGCCTTTTTCTTTGCCTGAAGTGAAAGATCATCCAATTCTTTTTCTGAAAGTTTTGACAATTCTTTTGCGCGTCTCTCAAGAAACGATTTTTCATTCCTTAAAGGATCATCGAGTACATCTTCAAGAAGTATTAATAATATCTTGCCCACTTTCGGCCCGGGTGGAATATCTAATACCTTCATCAACTCATCTCCACGAAGCGCAATCATTTTCGGATGAATCGGGTCCTGCTGCACTTTTTCAACCATAGCTCGTAAATGTCTCAAACGATAAGGCTGTGCCTTGGGCACGCCTGATCCAATCCTATCCGCCTCTCTAACCCTGAAAAGATCATCAACATTTTCAGACCCAACCCTTCTCACGAGCCTTCTTACGCCTGCAAGAGTAACTGCGTCAGGATCATAAACAAACATATGCTCCCGAACCAAAAGAGCCACAGACTGAATTATGTCTTGTGAAAAATGAAGTCTGCTAAGCGCCTTTACTGCCATGCGCTCGCCTACAACCTGATGACCATAAAAAGTACTATCCGGGCCATCTCCCTTTTTTGTTTTTGGCTTACCAACATCATGTAAAAGAGACGCCAGCCTAACCACCAGCGAATAATTTTTCGAAGCAGAATATTTAAGCGCGCGTAAATTATGTTCAAAGACTGTAAAAACATGATGTTTATTTTGCAAAACACCTATCCCATCTTCAAGTTCCGGTAAAATATATTTAAGAAGTCCGAAAGAATAAAGCGCCGTAACACCTCCCGCAGCATCCGGCGACATTATAAGTTTTACAAACTCATCTCTTATTCTTTCTTTTGCTATCCGCTCGAGCAGATGCGAATTTTTTCGTAATGCATCAGCCGTCTCCTTTTCGATTTCAAATCCCAGCTCAACAGAAAACCTCACTGCCCTGAGAAGTCTAAGGGCGTCTTCTGAAAATCGTTTTTGGGGATCTCCCACTGCTTTAATAAGCTTTGCTTCCAAATCATGTTGTCCATTATAGGGATCAATTAACTTAAAATCTCCATCTTTTAATTTTGAACTTTCATTTTGATTTTTGATTTTCGCATTTTTAATTTCCAATGCAATAGCATTAACAGTAAAATCTCTCCTACCAAGATCTTCCTCAATAGTATCTGCAAATTTTATCTCATCAGGATGCCTCGCATCTGTGTATTTTCCCTCCAACCTAAAAGTTGTTACCTCTACGATTTTTGTCTCACCATCACCATCCCCATTATTATCCTCTCCACTCCTTATTTTTACACCAACAGTGCCAAAAGAATTTTCATACACACTATCAGGAAAAACTTTCTGCACCTCATCAGGCTTTGCATTAGTAGCAATATCCCAATCTTTCGGCTCCTTTCCCAAAATCATATCCCTAACACAACCTCCAACAAGGTATGCCTGAAAACCGCTTTCGGTAAGCGTTTTTGCAACAGCGCTAATATCACTCGGGATTTTCTTCATAGATTACTAATATATAGTGTACGACAAAAATAAAAAAGCCCGCCATACAAGACGAGACAAACATCACAAAAATCAAAATATCTAGCTCCCTTTTACTTTAAGCTTTGTAGATTTCATCCTATTAAGTTTGGGGAGTTTTATGGTTAAAACCCCGTTCTTTAGACTGGCATCAGCTTCTTCAGCATCAACTTCATGAGGAAGAACTATTGACCTAGAAAATCTACCCCAATAACACTCCTGATAAATATAATCATCAGATTTAACATGATTCGATCGCTCTCTCTTTCCTTTAATATTCACCGTCTCTGGCGTAATCGAAATATCAAGATCATCTGCATTAACTCCTGCGATAGGAACTTCAATTATTACTTCGTTCGCAGTTTGATAAGCATCAATGATGAGCTCTCCATCACCCACTTCCTGATCATCAGAAATTGCATGATGCGTCCTTTTGGCAACAGACGAAGCCCGCGCAAGATCCGCCTCTGGCTCACTCGAAACATAAGCAGGCTCTATGCCGCTATTTTTCGAAGCCAATTCCTCAAAAAATTGTTTGTTATCCATATAAATTAGGCGAAGTCTTCCTGTTTAAATTTCTCAAAATCATGAAGAAGAATGAAGGTAACTATTACAAGAAATAAAATCGCAAACCTAGCAGGTCCTGATGTAATAATAAGATAGTTAAAAGTAGCATGCAATACGGTGGCTGTGAGCAATCCTATACTAACTAAAGAAAATTCCTTACCATGTTTAAGAACAAAAGACCTCGATCCTTTTATAAAAGCTAACGCCCAAAAATAACCGACTATTCCGGAGGCTATGCTATGGAGAAGCGTTGCTCCAACAAAACGCATAGTAAGCGTCTCGGCTACCGCAACCTGAAACAAAGAGCCACCAGCCGCCTGATACAACGATGCAATATTTTCCGCTGCAGCAAATCCCAAACCCGAAACAATCATATAAATCATCGCATGAAGCGGTTCATCAAAAGCCAGTGTCTTATGAATAAAAAAATAAACAACCGCAAACTTAAACAACTCCTCAACAAAACCCAACGCCAGAAAAGAAGTGAAACTATACTGTGAAACCGAAAGAGCTTCAAGATTTCGGTTAATTAAAAGCTGAACAGGTAAAACAAAAAACGTCGCTAGACCCCCTAAGAAAAAAGTGGATGCAATAAGCCTCTTTGGTTCAGGGTGCCTAAAGTCCTCCCTAGTGTAAAACACCAACCACACAAAGCTTGGCAAAAGTCCCAGAGCTATAAGGAGCGTTGTATAGATTATAGATGACATAAACCTGTCACCAGCTCGCGTCCATAAGAGAGTCATGGCGCTCGCCAGCAAAAACAAATAGCTCACCAAAAGTGCGATAAATAGTATCTGTCACAAATGGCATAAAAGGATGAAGCAAAACTAATATCCCATAAAAAATCTTTTTCAAAACCAATATTGCAGAATCCCTTTCTGATTTATCACCACCGGATATCCTCGGCTTCATCTCCTCAATTATTTTATCAGCAAATGCATGCCAAGCGTAATGGTATAACTCTTCCGCCGCCAAATGAAACTGAAAAGACTCGATATTTTGGGCAACTCTTTTCTTTAAATCTTCAAATTCATCCAGAAGTTTTTTATCAGAATCAGACAAAGAACCATCTCCGGAAAAATTTCCCTCCCCACTCATAGAAATAAATCTCGCAATATTCCAAAGCTTGGTCGAAAAATTTCTATATCCCCGAACCCTGTCTTCAGACAATTTAATATCATTACCGGGCGCAGCCCCAATAATGAGAGAAAGTCTCGTTGCATCAGCTCCATACTTATCCGCCATAAGAAGCGGATCAATTATATTTCCCAAAGACTTAGACATTTTCCTACCTTTATCATCTCTCACAAGTCCATGTAAATAAACTGTTTTAAAAGGAATATCGCCTAACAAAAAACCACTCATGAGGATCATCCTTGCTACCCAAAAGAAAATAATGTCATAACCCGTCTCAAGGATACTCATAGGATGAAAAGCTTTTTCCTTTTCCCACAATTTATCGTCATATCCCCAACCAAGAGTTGAGAATGTCCAAAGCCCTGACGAAAACCAGGTATCAAGAGTATCCGGATCCTGCTCCATCTCGCACTTGCCGCAAAAAGAGCATTTATCGGGTTTCGAAGATGCAATGATCATATCCTTGTCCTTATTTTTTTCACAATAAAAAACCGGAATTCTATGCCCATACCAAATCTGGCGCGAAATACACCAATCTCTTAAATTTTCTATCCAATGAAAATATATTTTTTCAAATCTCTCCGGCACGAGCTTTATCTGACCATTTTTAACCGCCGCAATCATTATCTCTTTTAGAGTTGTTTCCGATCCCAATGGAACACCCTCAATTTTGGAATTTGGAATTTGGAATTTGGAATTTACCGATACAAACCACTGTTTCAATATCTGTGGCTCTATTTTTCCTCCTCCCCTGCTGGAAACTGCAACTCTGTGAGCATATTTCTCATCAATTTTTTCTATTAGCCCTTTTGATTTAAGTTTTTCAACAATAAGCTCTCTGGCTTCAGTTATTTTTTTCCCCTCAAACTCTTCGCCGGCAATCGGAAGAAGTTTTCCACGCAAATCAATAATCTGCTCTTTTTCCAAATTATGCCTCTCAGCAATTTCAAAATCAGTTGTATCGTGCCATGGCGTTATTGTCATAACACCGGTACCAAAATCAGGATCAATCGCTTCATCTTTAACAATGGTTGCTATTATTGACCCGTTTATCCATTCAAGCTCTATTTTTTCACCATCTTTATATTTTTTATAACGCTTATCACCTGGGTGCATCACAACATATTTATCGCCAAATTTTGTCTCTGGCCTTGCAGTTCCTATCACAAACGGCCCGTACTTCAAGTAATAAAAAGGCGTTACCTCGTCCTGCCACTCAACTTCATCATCTGAAACAGTAGTCTGCATTTTCGGATCCCAGTTTACTATCCTATCACCACGATAAATAAGACCGGCGTCATACATTTTCACAAATGCTTCGCGCACCGCCTTACTCCTATCGTCATCAAAAGTAAACGCCTCCCGACTCCAATCAAGAGACGCCCCCATGCGTTTTATCTGTTTAACTATGTAGTCATGGCTTTCACTCGCAAATTCATTAACGCGTTTCAAAAACTCCTCGCGTCCCAAATCATGGCGATTTTTCTTCTCCTTCTTATAAATTTCTCTCTCTACTTTCTCCTGTGTAGCAATAGCCGCATGATCAGTCCCAGGAATCCAAAGAGTTATGTCACCCTTCATCCTATGATATCTAGCTAAAATGTCCTGAATCGCAAGCATTTCAGCGTGTCCCATATGCAAAACACCCGTCACATTAGGCGGGGGTAAAACCATAGAAAAAATATTATCACCCAACTTAGGTTCCGCGGGACTAAAATATCGTCGGCTCTCCCAGAACCGATACAGTTCTTCCTCCCCGCTTGGATCATAAGTTTTTGGAATATCGCTCATATCCCCAATATCTTACGGGAAGAAAACAAATAAGACAAAGTCTTAAAAAATATTAAAACAACTCTAGTTAAACGACCCAAAAATACTCGCTACGCTACTATCGCCAGATGTAATCGAAAGCAAAAAGCCCACAACCACAAAAAGAATCAAAAAAATAACTACCATGCCGTGCGCAGTTGGAACATTTTTAAAAAGAGGATTTTCGTTTTTCTTTTTCTTCATATATAAAACAAAAAACTCGCCGACCAAATTTCAAAAAACAAGTTATTAAAAAAAGTATAAAATATAAATAAGAAATATACCAAAAAATCCGTTAATAACTCAAACAAAAGTGGAAAAAATAATTGCAGGAATAGACGAAGTTGGTAGGGGGCCCCTAGCAGGCCCGCTTGTTTTAGGAATCGTCGCCTGCTCTAAAGAATCAATTCGTAAAAATTTAACTGGAATAAAAGACTCAAAGAAAACAACCCCCACAAAACGTATAGAATGGTACAAAAAAATCAAAAACAATCCCGAAATCATATTTAAAACAATCTCAATAACTCCAAAACAAATCGATAAATACGGATTATCCCCCTCAATTAAACAAGGTATAGCGCGACTTATAGAAAAATTAGATAAAAACCCTCACCACATCTTTCTCGACGGCAGTCTTTTTGCTCCAAAAAAATATAAACAGACAACCGTAATAAAAGGAGATGAAAAAATTCCGATAATTTCCGCCGCCTCAATAATTGCAAAAGTTAAGAGAGATAATCATATGATAAGAATTCACAAAAAATTCCCCAATTACAGATTTGATTTACATAAAGGATATGGAACAAAGCTTCATATTAAACTCATAAAAAAACACGGACTATCAGAAATCCACCGCACAACATTTTTAAAAAAAGACCGCTGAATCAAAATCCAGCGGCCTTTACAAAAGAAGAAGTTTCAATCAAGTCAAAATATCCGGAAAACAAGTATAGCTTGGTAAAGCTATACACTCCATATGCAATAAACGGTGCAGTAATTACATCAATTGTGTAATGAGCCTTTGCAAGAAGAGTTGCCACTCCGAACAGTACCGCTGTACATACAAAGAAAATCTGAAACGAATCAACTTCGCAGAAAACTGAAGCAAGTGTAGCCGGCAATGCAACATGGCCGGAAAAAAACAGATCCTTCCCTCCATACACAAATTTTCCAACATTTCGAAACAAGACACTCGAGTTTTGGGGAATCTCTATCTTATCCGGATGAGTTTCAAGTCTTGTAATGCAAAGAAAAAAACTCCGCACAATATACATAAACCCAACAGTACTCATACAAGCAGGAAGATATACCGGCCGAAGAGCGATTATTAACACAAGAGAAAACAAAGCAAAGCCAACACTACCCCAAACAAGGAAAAAAAGTAGCAAAAATCTACACACAGATCTTGAATTCAAGTTGGGTAACAGATCGAGCACGAGATCACCAACATGATTGCCTGATACTTTTTTAACATATATCTGCGCCAGAAATATCGAAAAAAATGCAAAAGCTAAAATCAACGAACTATCAAATACAGCAATCCGGAAAGAAGATATCTCCATACAATCAAAAAAAGAGCACGTGTCCATCAGAAACTCCTTTGCCGATAAAAGAAAATTTCAAAAAACAACAAAAAGATAATGTCATAAAAACCAACAACAATCAATAAATATTCGGCAACGTATATGCGGCAAATTAATAATTAGTTATACACAATTTGTTGCCGATATATCGCCTTACTTAAAACCATAAATGTAATAAAATAAAATAGAGCACTTAGGTAAATCACTAATAATGTTTAAAAAAAGAACGTTCATCTATTTTTTCAGCCTCGCAACAGCAATCGCCCTTGTTCCGCTCTTTGCGGCATTCGAGGCGCACGTAATCAACGTAACCGCAACAATTGAGAACGCTCTCTCTGTTCCTCTCGAGGAAATCGAATTCGGCACAGTATTCCCACAGGAATATTTGGTAAAGCCATTTTCAATCTCTCTCTCCAGATCATTCTTAGCAGAAGACAGAGTTGATGATGTCGAATACATAATTCGGCAAAAACCAAAATGTATTGGTATCGAAGGTGATACCGTATCAGGAGAAGTAGATGACAACGGCAACATGACCTGCCCGAACGAATACAATCTCATGCCACTCCTTTGTCGTTATCTCTCAAAACATCCTGACGGAACACCTGAAAACGACGGATCACTACCAGCATTTCACGAAATCGGAGAAGTGGTTGATGGACACTGGGTCTGGAATGATGTAAATGGAAGACTCGCAAAATCAGAAGATGACACAGAAGACACATGGGGCATCGATCTTGCAACTCCATGTTTTGAAGGATATTGCGCTCAGGACTGGGCAGATTTTGTACACGAACACAACCCGAATGCCGAAGCTGGCGATTACATACAACCAACAGAAAACGAGCACGAACTATTCGGATGCGACCTGTGGGTTGAAGTAACGGGAGTTAGTGAAAATGAGGATTCACCACCACCAACTCCAACGCCATCACCAACAACTTCTCCAACCCCAACGCCTGATATACGAGAAACTATCTTTGAAGACGGTTTTGAGTCAGGAGATTTTACAAGCGACGGATGGATATTAAACGAGACACCTGAAATAACAGATGACGCAGATTTTATAGGTAGCGGATTATTTGCTGCCCTACTTCATGGCACAACAACCCCAAACCCCGATGATGCAATAACAAAAGCGATAGATACAACAGGCTACGACAATATAGAATTACAAGTATTTCGTGGTCTTGCTAACACAGAAGAAAACGATTCTTTTGAAATACAACTTTCAACAAATGGAGGCTTGTCATGGATTTCCCTTGAAACACTGCACAACGATGGCGACACTTCTCCAGATACCGTTATTTTTAATCTTTCTTCCCTATCGGGAGGCACATCAGACAACAACCCAAATACACAAATTAGATTCATGGTCACCGAAGGAAATCTTACAAACGATAAGTTCTTTATAGACGACGTTTCTGTAACAGGCATGCCTTTATAAGAACGCTGCTAAACAAAGGCTCTTCTAAAAGGGTCTCTGCTTGGCTGTTGTTCAGCCTGATAAAAGGTCGAGAAAGAAAAATTAATCAATTAAGAGCAAAAACAAATAATGAAAAAAATATTTTTAGGATTGGGAGCTCTCGCAACAGCAATCGCCCTTGTTCCGCTCTTTGCGGCATTCGAGGCGCACGTAATCAACGTAACCGCAACAATTGAGAACGCTCTCTCTGTTCCTCTCGAGGAAATCGAATTCGGCACAGTATTCCCACAGGAATATTTGGTAAAGCCATTTTCAATCTCTCTCTCCAGATCATTCTTAGCAGAAGACAGAGTTGATGATGTCGAATACATAATTCGGCAAAAACCAAAATGTATTGGTATCGAAGGTGATACCGTATCAGGAGAAGTAGATGACAACGGCAACATGACCTGCCCGAACGAATACAATCTCATGCCACTCCTTTGTCGTTATCTCTCAAAACATCCTGACGGAACACCTGAAAACGACGGATCACTACCAGCATTTCACGAAATCGGAGAAGTGGTTGATGGACACTGGGTCTGGAATGATGTAAATGGAAGACTCGCAAAATCAGAAGATGACACAGAAGACACATGGGGCATCGATCTTGCAACTCCATGTTTTGAAGGATATTGCGCTCAGGACTGGGCAGATTTTGTACACGAACACAACCCGAATGCCGAAGCTGGCGATTACATACAACCAACAGAAAACGAGCACGAACTATTCGGATGCGACCTGTGGGTTGAAGTAACGGGAGTTAGTGAAAGAGAAGGTGAATAAAATTAAGTAAGCTGGCAATAACATGAAAAAAATTCTTATAGTGTCAGCTGCAATTCTCACGAGCGTTGCAGTGATGCCGCTCTTTGCGGCATTCGAGGCGCACGTGATCAACGTGACCGCTGAAATAGAAAATGCCCTCTTTGTGCATCCAGAATCATTAAGATTCGGCACAGTATTTCCGCAGGAATACCTAAAGAGTTCATTTTTTATTGCCTTCAGCGAATCATTCTCAAGAGACGACCAAAGAAGGGTGGGGACTGTTGAATACGTAATAAAACAAAAACCAAAGCCGAGAGAAGACACGCCCGAAGAAAGAACATGGTGTCATGATAACGAACCGGAAAATATAGGTGACCCAAACGACCCATATTATGACAGGTGTTATCCTCTCTTATGCGCGTATTTATCAAAAGAACCCGATGGCACACCGGAACCAGGAAACGATACCGGGGTGCCGCCATTTCATGACCCAAACGACCCAAGTTCATGGGCAATTGGGAAATTGGTGAAATTTGACGAGAATGGGAATACAATTGGTAACGACCCCGCAGATACATGGACAGTGGATCTAGCAGTTCCATGTTTTGAAGGTCACTGTGCTCAGGATTGGGCTGATTTCGTTCACAGTCACAATCCAGACGCAGATCCAAACCTCTACAAACTTCCAAATGGCTTAGAACATGAAGTATTTGGATGCGATTTATGGGTTGAGGTAACAAGTATTCATTAAATCGTTGATTATTCTTTCTCCCCCTCTTGTTTCAAGGGAGGGAGGATAGAGTAAAAAAAAAATATGACAGAAACAAAAGGAAAATTTTCAAATTGGTGGGAAAAACAAACAGGCGCACCCCCAAAAACATGGCACAAAATATTAATAACAGTATTTCTACTAGTGTTTCTATTCGTGTTCTACGTCACTCTGGACGCAAACAAATATAAAGCTTTTGTGCATGTAGTAGATGGTAAAAGCGTTATAGGTGTAAACCCAACATCAGAAGCGCTCGATTTTGGCGACTTAGCCAAAGGAACATCTGCTGTCCGCAGAGTCGATATAAAAAATGGTACAGCCATTCCAATGTGGGTCAGTGTCATAAAAACCGGAGATTTAGGAGAATTAGTATCTGTAGACAAAAAATCATTTGTTCTCAAAAGTGGTGACGAAGAAAAAGTGGAATTCAGTATATACATTCCCGCATCAGCAAGTATAGATTCCATATACAAAGGAAGAGTTTACGTGTTTAAAGTTCCAACATTCGGACTTATAAAATGAAAACTATAGGAAACATACTAATTTACTTTGCAATCGTAGGCGGTCTTGTGTTTGGTTTACCAAAATTTCTCTCTTGGGCCCTAGACACTCCTTACCCAATGGCAGCAATAACCTCAGGATCCATGTGGCCCGTTCTTAAAAAAGGAGATCTCGTTCTCGTAGAAGGTGTAAAAAAAGATGATCTGGCAGTCGGAGACATTATTGTGTTTGAAAACAAGGAAAGAAAAAATTTTACAATCCATAGAATAGTTAAACTAGATGATGAAAACATCACCACAAAAGGAGACGCTAATTTTAATGAAGATACCTCTATTAGCTACAAAGAAGTCATAGGAAGAGCCGTGAAACTTGGATCGCACCAATTTCGCATCCCCTACCTCGGACTGGTAACTGTGTATGCAAGTGAAATCAGATAATATGGATCAAAAAAATCTAACTAAAAAGGAAAGAAATTATTCAGTTAGGTTATTTTTAACACTCGGAAAGCTGGCCACCATACCACTTATTGTTAGTGCAGCTATTCCTATTTCAGCTTTTGAAGCACACGTCATAAACGTAACTGCGAGAATTGAAAATCGTTTCTGTGAAAAGTTAGATGTGAGATCTATGGGCTTCTGGAAAACACATAAATCATTGTGGATGTTCCCTCAAATTATAGGAGACGAACAAATCGAAGCACCTGAACAGGCAGAAATAATATTTGATTCAGACAACAACATAATGAAGCACAAGTTTCAAAAACAACTCCTCACTTTGGCTTTTAATATTTCATATTTCAAAGTAGGTAACGCAATTGTTCCAAATGAAAAAATAACAATTAATTTTCTTAAAAAAGAAGCGGATAATCTTCTTAAAAAAAATCCACCCGCAAGCGACAATGATCTAGAGACTATGAAAGATAGAGTTGAAGCTGTAAATACAGCCGGGAAAGTTGAGATCTGCAAAGAAGGCCCATTTGAAGCAATAAATAGTCCCGCACCCGCTCCCGCCCTTGGAAGCTTTATAAAAAATGTTGAGAAGAAACCCGACCCGACACCAAGCCCAACAGAAAAAATAAAAGTTCCGGAAATCCCCCTCGTGCTCAAGATGCTCCCAACACCCGAACCAAGTAATTCTCCAAATATATCGCCCTCACCATCACCAACTCCATCACCCGACCCGACGCCTGAAGTCTCTCCGTCACATGACCCAACTCCATCGCTCGATCCTACGCCAGATGTTTCACCATCTCCAGAGCCAACGCTAATCCCTGACTCAACACCATCACCAGAACCTTCTCCTTCACCAAGTCCAGATCCAACACCGGAAATTTATCCTTCGCCAACTCCATCACCCGACCCGACGCCAGAAATTTCCCCAACTCCCGAACCCACACTGTCCCCAGACCCAACACCGGAACCGTCACCAAAAGAATAAATTTACATTCCTAAACCCGCCCTAGCTTTAACAGAGTAGGTTTTCTTACGTAAAAAATTTATATAAGCAGCAGCAGCAATCATTGAGGCATTATCCGTATTATATTCAAAAGGCGGCACAAAAAACTCAAGCTTCTCTTTTTTACATTCATCGCCCAACACTTCACGCAAAGCCTGGTTTCCGGCTACACCACCACAAAGAATTACCGACTTTGCGCCAAATTCACCTGCGGCTTTTATTGTTTTTTTTACTAAAACATCTATAGCAGATTTTTGAAAACTTGCGGCTATATCAGCAAAGCCATTATTTCCAAGATTTTTATTTTTCTTCAGATAATACAAAACAGCTGTCTTAAGTCCCGAAAAACTAAAATCATAATTTTTTGCGTGAATCATAGGTTTCGGAAAATCAATTGCCGCGCTATTACCATCCTTAGCTAATTTTTCAACTTCCGGACCTCCTGGGTATGGCAAATCTAGCATTCTCGCAACTTTATCAAACGCCTCACCAACGGCGTCATCTCTTGTCTCCCCGAGTTTTTTCCACTTCGTAAGCGATTCAAGTAACAAGAGGATTGTATGCCCACCACTCACCACCAAAGCTACAGAGGGAAACATATTTTTAATTTTTGGTTTTGATTTTTGAGTTACAGTTTTTTGCTGCAATAAAAAACTATAAAGATGACCCTCCATATGATTCACTCCCCTAAGTAAAAGTTTTTTATTTTTCTTTTTTGCCTCCTTATGCAATTCCTTTGCAAACTCGATCCCCGTCCAAAGAGCCGGTTCTAAACCGGGACCAACAGTCACTGAAATCATATCAACCTTCTTAAAATCTTTAGCGATAATATTTTCTCTTGTATCGCCAAAAATCTCACTAAGAACAATTGGAAGATTTTTTATATGCTCTCTCTTAGCCAAATTAGGAACAACTCCCCCAAAGGGTCTATGAATAGCAATTTGAGACGAAACGACGTTTTCCTCTATTTTAAATTTTGGTGACGAGAGACCACCCGTCGCATTAACTAGTGCCATAGCCGTTTCATCGCAGCTTGTTTCAATCGCTAAAATACGCATTTTAAATTTGAGAATACTTTACAGTTTTGTCTTTGCCCGTAGTTTTAGCCTTATACATCGCCTCATCCGCCGCTTTAACAAGATTTTCCAAAGAACTTTTTCCGGTCAATTCTGCCACTCCGACACTCATAGTTATTTTTCTAGATAAATCTTTTGGTATATGAACTCTGCTTTTTATCGCTTTCCTTATTTCCTCAGCTTTTAAAAATCCGTCCTTCTCACTCGCCCCTATAAGAGCAGCTACCATTTCCTCACCTCCCCATCTTCCAACAAAATCCGAAGCCCGAACTTTGCTTTCGATTATCTGTGCAGAGAATTTTAATATTTGATCTCCGATCTCATGACCATATTTGTCATTAATAGATTTAAAATTATCGATATCAAAAAACAAAATTGTAAATGAATCCACATAAAAATGAGTTCGCGGAGAGTTTTTATTTGATTTCATCCAACTTACATCCGAATAAAGCTTTTTAGCTAAAGCTAAAAAACCACGCCTATTATAAAGACCGGTTAGTGGATCGGTAAAAACAAGAGACTCTAGTTCTTTGATTTTTCTATCCCTGTCCCTTAATTCAGATTTTAATTTTTGTAACTCGTCAGACATATTACTAGTGGCTACTAACTAGATTCTAGTAGCTAGTATGTGCTCCCACGGAGAATCGAACTCCGATTTCCGCCGTGAAAGGGCGGCGTCCTAGCCGTTAGACGATGAGAGCAAACTATCAAGTCTGAAATATTATACTCACAAGCAAAAAAAAGAGCAACACTACCACCTCCTATACACCATCCACAATTATAGTACAAAAAAACAAAGCAATGTTTTATTTCATAACTAACTAATAAGTTTTAAGTAGATATACTGATTCAGAGCTACCAAAAACCGTACCCGTAACTGTCACTAATGACCCAATAGAGTAATCAGTTATATCACCCTCCGAAAGTAAAACCATAATATCATATGATTTATCTCTATCTTCATCTAAAGACTCCCCAATAAAAATCCTTGGTTTTGCGCAAGCGCCGGCATCAGGTGGACAGGCATCATCCCCCAAAAGATTTGAAGTAACAACCCCTCTCAAAGGAATCGTTCTACCATTCAAAGCGCTTCTATGTTCCAAAATCATTTTTGGTGTAAATATAACAGCGGGTATGGGATCTAGTGAAAGATCGGGATATGAAGACAAGGCCCCTTCTCCCGGTTTATCAGGTTCCGCAGTCGCAGAAGAAACATCTTCTATATCGCTAATTATAATTGTCCCCGACACGTCATATTTATTCCAAAGCGCGGGAGCTGTAACAGATGTTGAATCCATAATCCCAGAAATATTTACAAAAGAATCAGTCGAAAGAGTTCCAGCAATAAGATCTGTTTGATTTAATCCAAGCAAACCATAAAAAAGACCATCTTCCCCCTCCACACCTATCGCGCACTCTTCTGTTTGTGGACCAGTATTGTCACGATGAGGCAAACAAGTAAGCTTACCCAAGATAGAAACTTGTTTTAAAATTGGTGACTCCTTTGGCGCATTAAAAGAATCACTTTCCGTATCACCAGAAAAAAAGAAGTAAGTACCAAAAAACAGTGCTAATATAATGAAAAAAAATATTAAAAACCCACGTAAAGTCATAAATCAAGTACAGTATACAAGAAAAATCGACGAGAAACAGCGCAGGGCTAACCAACCCAAAGTAGCAATTAATAATATAGTTAACCCCACGCCCGCTTCCTGCCTTTATATACGACGCATTAAAAACGTCCTACTTACACCTATGGTGCCCTCGGAGGGAATCGAACCCCCATCCTATGGTTCGAAGCCACATATTCTATCCATTGAACTACGAGGGCCTTCGTATCACCTAAAGTCCCAAATTTAATGGGTAAAAGGTGAAAAACCAGCTACTTATTTATAAACCCCCTTGAAAACTAAAGCAAATACCCCATAAAAAAGGCTTAAAATATAACGTTTTCTATGCCAAAAACCCTTTTAATATATAGCGAAAATAGCCATATTTACCAAAAAACCCTTATTTTACAATGATTTCCCAATAAATAGATATCCACACCCCTATTGACATGAGTATTGCTTTCTGCTAGTATTAAGGCAGTAAAGTCGAATAAGTTAAGTATAGTATATATATGTTATTGAACCCGAGGAGCGGGTTTTTTTGTTGGAAAAACTATGACTTTCAAAATGAAAATGAAAAAAATACAGTCAACTCTTATGAGGAAACTTGGTGAAGTTGGTACTAGAAAGAAAGCGACAATCGTGCTTGCAGCTATGTTATTTAATACATTCCAGCTTGCGATTGCAGCTGCTCCTAGCGAACCAATGGTTCCTACAATGGAAGACATTGTACAGACAACTTCATTTAGCGCAGAATCTCTTCTCGAAAACCAGTATCGGGCAATGACAGTAGTTATTACCGCTTACTCTTCGACACCTGACCAGACTGATGACACACCGTTCATCACTGCCTCAGGAACGCATGTTCGAGATGGTATTGTTGCCGCTAACTTCCTTCCCATAGGAACAAAGATTCAGATTCCTGAACTATTTGGAGACAAGATATTCGTTGTAGAAGACAGGATGCATGAAAGGTTTTCGGACCGAGTAGACGTCTGGTTTGCTACAAGAGAAGAAGCTAAAACCTTCGGTCTCAGAAAAGCGACTATCCACGTTCTCTAAAACAAAACCCCCCACAAGAGGGGGTTTTGTTTTTTGTGCTCTATTCTTGAATTAGTGCGAACCCATTTCGCCGCCACAGGCGGCGAGAACCCCCCTCGAAAAATCCGAAAGGCGGCGGAGCCGCACCGCTGACAATTTCAAGTTTTTCTTTGGCGGCAACTAATTTGAGTTTGCGAAGCAAACACCAATTTGAATCTTATATGAATTTAGAAATTTACTCAATTGAAAAGAGAAAGGGCGCATCACTCGTGAGAATGATGCGCCCGTGGTTGTTCCTCGGAACGAGGGGGACGGTTCTTATCCTGCCCAGCTTCTCCACGAATGGAGAGAGGTGCAATTACCCGTTTAGGAGTCCTCTCGACGAGAACTCACCCTGTCGTCCTTTTGGAACGTGCGGACTAGCCGCGGCTGTTGGGAGTGAACGCCTCCTCGACCAACTCGCGAACGATACCCTCCGCGAACTCCATGGCTTCCTCGGTGGAAATGCCGATGGCCTTGGCGGTGTTGCCGACCTGTCGCCGGAAATTCGGCGTGAGGCGGACACCTTCCTCGCGGAGCTTGTTCTTGAGGTAGGCGAGAGCGATCTGTCCCTTGCGAATGTCGTCCATGATGGACCTCCTGTGAATGTACTGTTGCCACGAAATCCTCGTAGCCAGGATTCCCAAGTTCATCTTAGGAACGCTTTGAGTATAGCAGAAAACAACTTCGCTGTCAAGTCAAATCGTGGCAACAGAAAAAGCCCATATTTTAGGGCTTTTTCTAGGTTTCTGTATTGGATTAAAAAATTTTCTTTTCCCCGAATGCAAAACCGCCAATTCATTTTTGAGCCCAAAATGCAATACGCTTTGACCGCCGAGCGAAGCGAGGCGGCTATCTCAAACTTGCAATTTCCTAAATGGTGCCCGGGGTCGGACTCGAACCGACACGAACTTACGTTCACAACATCTTAAGTGTTGCGCGGCTACCATTACGCCACCCGGGCAGATGTAAACTAGTACTACTACTAGTCTGAGGTGCCGGTGGGAATCGAACCCACGAATAAGAGTTTTGCAGACTCCCCCCTTAGCCACTTGGGTACGGCACCTTACAGAAACAGCGTAATATATCACCAATATAATTATCAACCCTCGTAAACCTTAATCGAAAATAATAAGAAAAGATATCAAATTTTCTTCGAAGAAAGATCTCTGATTCAAGATTGCCATAAAGATACTTAAACAAAGCTATGCTATCACTAGTAGAAAAACGAATCTGAAATGATCTATTGCTTTTATATATTTTACTTTGCCTAATTACCAAATTAGACCTCAAAGCTTCAAGTAATCCAATAAGAAATAATTTACTCCCACTAGTAAATACAATAGTAAGCCTCTTCACAATAAATCTTTCGCCTTGTCCTTTCGATTTTTCTACATAAACACATCCATCGCCATCAAAATACCCTCTAATAAAATCTTTTAAATATCGTTTTGGAACTATTGGAAAATCTATTGTTAAGGACTTATTTGGATATAATCCCCTCAACATCAAAGAATCATAAATAAATCTATTACCAATTCTAAGAACAAATTTCGTCTTACCATTTGGCCAATTTGGTTTTTTAGAACAAATTTTGTGCTCTGACTTTAGCCAATTTTTTATTTTAAAAATTATTTCTCTATCAACACTCGAAACAACAAGGTATTTACCACGATTAGATATACAAACATTTCCATCAGCAAAAATAAAACCTAAAACGTAGGCGGTAGTACTATCCCAATTCTTAAAAAAATCTTCATCAACACTATATTTAATACCCACACCGATAATAATAAGTGGCAAGGATATAACATGCAAACATTTATCTAATTATTCTCCTCCATCAGCCTTTTTTCAATGCGTGCAGCTTTGTCATTACCCAAATCCAAAGCGAAGGTGATTCTCGGCAAGGGTTTTATATTCATATCCCTAATAAGCATATATTGAAAACTACCCGCGCGTTTTTCAAGGATCTTTAATGCTTCAGGACCCCTATCCGTCGGAAACACGCTTACATTTACAGTCGCATCACTCAAATCAGAAGAAACTTGAACGGTGGTAATTGTGATAATAGCTCCAGAAATTTCCACCTCTCGCTCAATCATCATTCCCAACCTTTCACGAAGTAAGCTTGATACACGTTCAGACCTAAATGTTCGCATGAGTATTTATTACTCTTTTGTTACTATTCTATCTCCAACTACTATATCTACGTCAGCATCAGCAAGTAGACCGCATTCATTTTCTGCCTCAACTTTAAGAGCGTCATTTTTGCCAGACTGCAAGTTTATTATTCGTCCGGAACCCACAATTTCCCCATTTCTCTCAACATCAAATTTTGACTCATTCTTCAAAGTGCCAACTAAAACCTTCCCGCCAATAACCTGATTTTTCCCGCGAACTCCAAAAACACCAAGTATTTCAAGAATCGATTTATCAGATTCTTTCATAGTTTTTGTGAGCCTTTTTTCTATAGCCTCAATAAGCTCATAAATAATAGAAGACGTTATCACTGTCACTCTTTGAGATTTAACAAAATTTTCAGCTGTCTTTGCGATTGATACTTTAAACCCAATAATCATTGCCGAAGAAGATACGGCAAGTTTTACATCTCCATCCGTTATATCCCCCACCGAAGCATCAACAATCTTTATAGTCGCAGTTTCAGGAAGTGTCAGGTTTTGAACCAGTTCTGTAAGTGCTTCCAGAGACCCGCTCACATCAGCCTTCAAAATAAGATTAATTGAAGTTTGTGAAGCCAAGGTTGGCATTACCGCCGTTCGGTTTTGTGCCACAGAGGGCAAAGCCGCTTTCTGCTTTTCCCCTTTCAAAAATCTATCACCAACAGAAGGAAGACTATCGAAACCAAAAATCATAACAGGCATAGAAGGAACTGCCTCTTTAACTCTCTCTCCTAAAAAGTTTTCCAGAGATTTTATTTTTGCAAAATCTTCTCCGGCAACGATCTCATCTCCAACCTTAAGAGTTCCATTGGTTATTATCCCAGAAACAGCTACTCCTCTCCTACTATCCCTTTTAGCCTCAAAAATAAAACCCGAAGGATCGGCACCTGCATCAAAAGACAAGTCCTCAAATTCCGCAGCAAGAAGAATTAAATCCAAAAGCTCAGGAACACCTTCTCCTGTTTTTGCAGAAATTGCCTGAAAACTTATATTCCCACCGTATCCTTCCAAGAGCACATTTGAAGCAGCTAAATCATTTTTAACACGATTCACATCAGCGCTATCTCTATCGATTTTATTTATCGCAACCACAAAAGGAATTTTTGCATCTTGTATTATCTGTATTGCTTCCTTGGTTTGAGGTTTTACACCATCATCAGCAGCAACAATAAGTATCGCGATATCAGCCGCCGCCGCACCTCTCGATCTCATTTTAGAAAATGCCTCATGTCCAGGCGTATCTATAAATGTAAGTTTTCTTTTATTATGTTCCATTTCATAAGCACCCATAGATTGGGTTATTCCCCCTGCTTCGCGCTCAGCAACATTTGCCTTACGGATATAATCAAGAAGCGTTGTCTTTCCATGGTCAACATGACCCAAAACAACGACTATAGGCGGTCTTTGGCTTTTCCCCTGATTTTTCTTATCCATCGTTTCATCACGCTATCAGAAATAGTTGTCTAAAACAAGGTTTTTCGGTATGCTTCGTGAAGAAAAGAAAATACGACTTGGAGGCGTGGCTGCCTGTCCGCCGTAGCTTTAGCGAAGGCGGAAGTGGGTACCAAAAAAGCCACGTCTTCCAATAAAATAAAATGGAGGCGTGGCTGAGTGGTTTAAAGCAGCATCCTGCTAAGATGTTGTCCGGGAAACCGGACCGAAGGTTCGAATCCTTCCGCCTCCGCCAAAATTCAAAATCCGAATTCGCACAAGAAATGCGGTCGCGCCGAAGGCGCGACGCTGGGGCTGAATCCCCGCCGAATCCAGAATCCAAAAGGGTTTTCCACGCTCCGCGTGGCTCAAAAAGTACGGTTCGATCCCTAATTTGAAAGTTCGAACCGACTTTTTTGAATAAATGAAGTTTCTCTTCATTTATTCCCTCGTTTGCCAATTCCATATTGAATTTCAAAAACTTTTCGGTAAGTTCGAACCGATTATTCGCTTTTTGCTCAAAAGCCGATAATTTCTCTTTGAAAAGCTGTTTTTCGTTCACAAGTTTATTTTTCATATCTCGATACTCGTCTAGCGAAAGTGCGTTTTCTAGGTAAGCATTCATCAGCTTCTCAATTTTAGAATCCAAAAGAGAAATATCGGCTTTTGTTTTGTCTGCAAAAAGCGTAGACGATTGGGTTTCCACCAGTTTGTCTTTTTCGTTTTCCGCCAACATCCATTTAGCCCAATCGTCTGGCAAAGAAACTTTTTTGATTTCCTTTTGAATTTCGGAAGTGATAATTTCCTCACGAGTATATTTTTGCGCGCAAGGATTTTTCCGTTTGGTACATCGCAAATAGTTATGACCTTTTTGTGTTTCGGTGGTAATGAAACAGCCGCATTCTCCGCAACGGAAAAATCCTCTATATAAAAATGGTTTGAGTCCTTTCGAGTGAGGTTTAGATTTTCTCATCATCACTTCCTGAACGGAATCAAAAAGTTTCTTTGTGATAATCGGTTCGTGCTTGCCCTCGTGGATTTCGCCGTTATACAACATCAAACCTGTGTAAATCGGATTTTTCAAAAGTTTTTGATAATTCGACACCGCAAGTTCCTTTCCGCTTTTTCGCTTCAATCCAAGCCCATTAAATTTGTCGCGAAGTTGGCGCAAAGTGAAAGACCCAGACAAATATGCCTCAAATGTTTTCTTGATTAAAGGTGCGATATTTTCATCGGGGACAATCTTTCTATTTTTGTTCACATATCCAAGCGGAGCCATTTGAGGCCATATTCCTTCCTTCACTTTGTTTCTGTGTCCGCGCTTGATGTTCTCCGACAAGTTGTCCACATAATACTTGGATTGCGAAAAAGCGATTGAAAGCATGAATTTGCCTTGCGGTGTCGGATCAAACCAAAAAGTTGGAAACTTCATTTCGCTAATTATTCCAGTATCAACGAGATAGATAATTTTCCCACCATCAACACTATTTCTCGCAAGTCTATCGGGATGCCACGCCAAAATACCAGATGCTTCGCCTTTTTCCATACGCTCTATCATTTCGTTAAACACAGGGCGACCTGGTATTTTGGCGGTCTGCTTTTCAACAAAGACATCAACCACTTCCAGTTGTTCTTTCAACGCTAAACTTTTCAGTTCTGATAGTTGGTCAGAAATACTGCGGACTTGTCTGTCTTTGTCGTCCGTAGACTTGCGAGTATAAATGAAAAAATTTTTGGTTTGATTATTCATAATGTATTGGCAAACGAGAGAGCCACGCGGAGCGTGGAAAAACCTTTTGGATTCGGGAATTTTTGGCGGGAATGCGTTTGTGTCGCGCCTGCGGCGCGACCCTATTTCGGCTTCCAATTCCGATTTTCAATTTTGGCGGTGTGTATTGGACAAAGTTCGAATGTATTTCGGGCAAAATCCGCAGGATTTTGACGAATGACATTTGCGCCTCGGCCGCGCTCGACAAGCTCGCGCAGGGCAAAACCCAAAAATTTCCTATTATTTTTATTTGCGGCTCCCCCCACACCCCCCCGCCGCGAAGCAGAAATTTTGAAAGGAAGGAAATTTTTGGTTTTGCTGCCGCCGCTTCATATTTACCTTTTGACTATTTTTTGCTACCATAGTAATAAATTAACCAATCTTAATAACCATTACTTAAATTATAGTAATATATTACAATGTCTGCAAGCAAAAAAACATCGATAGCCAATAACATCAAGAAATACCGACAAAAACTCGGTATTTCTCAAGATCGCCTCTCCAAAATGGCTGATGTTACTTATAATACGATTATCAAGATTGAATCGGGAGGAAGTCAGAATCCGACCATTGATACACTTTCAAAAATTGCTAAAGCGCTTGGCGTCAGTGTAGATGATTTAATACAGAAATAGATATGGCAAAGTACCAGCAAAAATTTGACGCAAACGCATACTGGGCGACAAAGCCGCTGTGTACAGTTTGTAAAAAACACAAGGTAAAGAACGGAACAATTTGTTACGAATGCAAAAAATTGAACAAGGGCACATCTACGGAGTTAAAAAGTGAGCGTGAGCCAATAACCAAGATGGATACAAAAAACACAAACGAAATAAATACGAAAACTGAAGCATCAAATGAAAATTTTGGAGTCCAGGTTTCTGCGGAAGCACAAAACAAGATTGTTAGACTTTTTACATACTTAGAAAAAGCTCTTGCTCTCGACGATACTATCGTTCGTGATTTTAGATCCTCAATGATTGCTCCATCTCCGTGGTGGCTATCAGATTACCCTCGTGATCTTGAAAATCTTTTCATACGCGAATTTGATACCGAAAAGGAAAGTGAAAATGCCGATCAGTCCAGTGCGTGGCTCAAGGTTCAGAAGAAAAATATTGAACCAGCACCGACATTGCCGGACAATCTGGTGGAGTGGATAATTGATGTAAATCCTCTTGATAAACCACGGGCTTTAGAAAAGATTGATCGGAAAGTACGTTTTGATGACGAGAAAGAGCGCGTGTCTGAATTTAAGAAATTTCACTACTCCAATCACCCATCGGAGCTAAAACAGTGCTAAAATAAAACCATGGAAACAAAAAAAGAAATTCGCTGGTCAGCCCCAGAATTTCACCACTACGAAAAAGATGTATCTTGGTATTGGATTTTAGGCATTGTCACAATCGCAATTGTCATAATTGTCCTAATTCAAAAAAACTTTCTATTTGCCATTTTTTCTATAATCGCCGCATCGCTTGTAATAAGCTGGGGCAAAAAACAACCTGACATGCTCGACTTTTCACTATCCGAAACAGGGTTAAATATTGAAGGTAAAAAAAATTATGGCTTTAACGAACTTGCCGGATTTACGATAATCCCCCATTACGAAAACCCAGAAATCTCGGAACTTATACTAAAGAAAAAAACAGGAACAGGTGACTGGATAAAAGTCATTATTGCGACACAAAGAAGCGAAGCTATTCACACGCTCGCAAGTGAATTTCTAGAAGAAATAGACTATAAAGAATCTCTCACAGACCACATCGCAAAGAGAATCAGGTTTTAAAAAAAAGAGCCTCGAACGAACATGTCGCCGAGACTCGATTTTGCGATTCACCAAATCCAATTATGAGACGGCGAATAGTAATATTCATCACCACTACTGAAAACATTTATAGAAACCCCTCCAGTGTAGTAATAAGTATTACCATTACCAAGCTTAAAATAGATAATAGACGGCTCCTCTTCACTCCTTTTTATCCCCACAACAAAAACTGAGCTCATTCTCACAAAAACCAAACTAGACACATCTCCCTCATAAGAAACCCTTATCTTGTCATCCGGAGAAAGTTCTATCTCAAACACCTCTTTTTCAACATCTTCCAATCTTCCGCTCCTGTTTTTCTGTAAATGTCCTCGTGTAAAAACACTAAAACAAAATAACACATTTCAAAAAAATTACAAGTAAATTGGGTTGTTTTAAGTTTTTAGTCGTGAGTTTCTATCTGTGCAGTATTCTTGAATTAGTCCGAACGCATTTTTCCGAAAAAGTCCCCCTGCGAAAATTCGGAAAGGTGGCGGAGCCGCACCGCTCAAAACCGCAAAAGAACCCGAAGAAAAACATCGGCTCGAACCATATTTTGCGAAATCGCCAATTCGTTTTTGCCCCCAAAATTGAATACGAACTAGTCGCCGAGCGAAGCGAGGCGAACCGAAACTCTTTGACTTTTCCTTTCTGGTGCCCTCGAGAGGAATCGAACCTCTATTACAAGATCCGCAATCTTGCGTCCTATCCGTTGAACGACGAGGGCGTGAAATCCCGAGTCCCGTTACTGCGGGACGAGGACGTATTAATATGCCTTA
>Ga0210057_1000300_pt1 | contig 84100 bp, 83 predicted proteins | sample CryGeyCG2114_010_2_FD_183968 | JGI IMG/M metagenome (GOLD analysis project Ga0210057, IMG submission 183968) | Groundwater microbial communities from aquifer - Crystal Geyser CG10_big_fil_rev_8/21/14_0.10 (SPAdes) (version 2) | ecosystem: Environmental > Aquatic > Deep subsurface > Groundwater ... | reverse complement strand
CTTCATGCTCAAAGAGATTTTTGAAGGACCTGAAGTGGTTCGAGCTACGTTTCGAGGTCGAGTAAGGAGCAGTAAGAATTTAGTAAAACTTGGTGGATTAGAACAAGTTAGAGAAAGATTAAAAGAAGTAAAAAGAATTATTATTTTGGCCTGTGGCACCTCGTATTACGCGGGTCTTATCGGCGAGTATCTATTTGAAGAGATTACCAAACTTCCTACTGAAGTGCACTTCGCTTCTGAATTTCGTTACCGCGATGAACCGTTTGATGAAGGGACTGCGGTTATAGTGATTTCTCAATCAGGAGAAACTGCCGATACTCTAGCAGTACTTGAGAAGGCTAAGAAACAAGATCTTCTAACTCTAGGTATCGTCAACACGGTTGGCTCCACTATTGCCAGAGAAACAGACGCAGGTGTTTATAATCATGCCGGGCCTGAAATAGGTGTAGCCTCGACAAAAGCTTTCCTCTCTCAACTTACTGTTTTAATTATGATGGCCATCTATCTTTCTAAAGATAAATCATCGACTAAGGTCATATTAAAAGAACTTGAAGATATCCCTGCGAAAATAGAAAAAATTCTTGCTCAATCAGACAATATTAAAAAACTAGCAGAGAAATGCAGGGGTTATGACAACTTCCTTTTCCTAGGCCGTCGCTATAATTATCCTGTCGCTCTAGAAGGGGCGCTTAAGCTAAAAGAAATTTCTTATATACACGCAGAAGGCTATGGAGCGGGGGAGATGAAGCATGGACCAATTGCGATGATTAGTGAAGATTTTCCAACTATGGCCATCATTCCCCAAAACAGTGTTTCAGATAAAATGCTTTCAAATATTGAAGAAATCAAGGCAAGGAAAGGGCCGGTATTTGTAATAGCTACAGAAGGGGACGAGAGGAGTGCATCACTTGCTAACGAGGTGATATATGTTCCTAAAACGCTGGAGCCCTTTGAGCCACTTTTGACAATTGTGCCCCTGCAACTCTTTGCTTACTACGTCGGTACGAACAAAGGGTTTGATGTCGATAAACCAAGAAACTTAGCCAAATCTGTGACAGTGGAGTGACGGACTACTTCGCGTGTAGGTAAAGGTAGATATCTTCAAGAGCCTTAACGGCGTCGCCGGCGGCGATGTTATTTTGATGATAGAGCCCATCTGTGGAGTCACCAGCAGCCCAGAGGCCATTTACATCAGTACGTTGGGTTCTTGGGTCAACGGGAATTTGTCCAAAAGTATTTAAAGGAACTATATCTTTAACAAAGTTAGTGGTGGGTATAAGACCAATTTCTACAAAAATACCTGTAACAGGGAGTTCTTTTTTGACACCAGCTTTTTCATAAACTAATGAGCTTATAAATTTATCACCCTTTATTTCTATAGGCGAAGAATTTTTAATAATTTTCATATTTGGATGAGCAAGAAGTTTCTCAACTGTTACTTCGTCGGCCTTAAGTGTGTCGCTTCTATTTAAGAGAGTAACTGACTTTGCATAGGCAAGTAATTGCGCTGCTGTTTCAAAGGCGGCGTTACCACCTCCGATAACGGCGACATCTTGGTCAGCAAAGAGTGGTCCATCACAAGAAGCGCAGTAACTAATACCTTTATTTTCAAATTCTTGGGCTCCGGGGACATCAAGCTTTTTTCTCGTGCTTCCAGTGGTGACTAGCACCGTCTTGGTTGTATAAGAATTAGTAGTTGTTTCAACTACAAAATTTTCGCCAGATTTCAGTACTCCTGCAACCCTGTCACCGGTTTTGATTTCTACTGTTCCATCAGTATGCGAACGCAGGTGTTCTTCAAGAGCTTTGCCAAAGTCTACGCCTGAAATGCTTTTGACCCCAATCCAGTTTTCGATATTCAGAGACTCGGTACTCTGACCTCCGAAAGATTCTGTAATTAAAAGAGTTTTGAGTCTTTTGCGCGTGGCATAAACCCCCGCGGCGACACCAGCCGGACCACCGCCAATAATAATTAGATCAAACATTCACTTATTCTACTTCAATTTTGAGCGTCTGAGAAATGCCGGCACTGCGCTCCAGTCGTCGTCACTGTCTTCTATAGGGGGTGGGGGCGTTTGTTTGATTTCTCCTTTCTTCTCAACAGTTACTACGGGTGACTTAGGGGCATCCTTATGTATCTGGGGTGCAGTATTAAAGATTTTTCCCTTGGTTACAGAAGAATCATCATCATTACTGAAACCCTGAAAGAGTGATGCAGATTTCTTAGAAAAGTTTTCAGAGAAATTGGAAGCAATGACGGTAATTTTTATTTCACCCTTTTTGAGTTGGTCGCTACGGACAGTGCCGAAAATAATTTTAGCGTTAGGGTCTACTGATTCGGTAATCACCTTAGCGGCATCTTGAATTTCAAACATAGTAATATCATCTCCGCCGGCAATCGAGAACAATACACCCTTAGCGCCATTGATAGACAGTTCAAGCAGGGGGGAACTGATAGCGGCCTTGGCTGCGTCGACCGCGCGATTTTCTCCGGACGCTGAACCAATACCCATAAGAGCCGCTCCGGCATTTTCCATAACCGAGCGGATATCTGCGAAGTCTATGTTAATGACGCCTGGAGTAGTAATAATATCTGAAATGCCCTCAACCGCTTCCTTTAAAATATTGTCGCAGATGGCAAAAGCGTTCTTAGCGGTCACATCTTTTTCTACTGTTTGGAGTAAGCGGTCATTGGGGATAACTATAAGAGCATCAACAGCTTGTTTAAGCTCTTCAATAGCTACATCTGCTATTTTCATTCTCTGCGAACCCTCAAAAAAGAAAGGTTTTGTGACGACCGCTACCGTAAGACATCCATTCTCTTTAGCAGTGCGGGCGATGACTGGAGCGGCTCCGGAACCAGTACCTCCTCCCATACCTCCGGCGATAAAGACCATATCTGCTCCCTTAAGCGCCTCCTGCATCTCTTCTTTGGTTTCCTCAATGGCGCGTTTACCAAGCTCGGGATTCATGCCTGTACCGAGTCCGCGAGTTAGGTTTTTACCTATATGAATCTTCTTTTTAGCCAAAGAATAATGAAGATCTTGCACGTCTGTGTTGGCGGTGATGAAATCAACCCCCTTAACCTTGGAGTTGATCATGTGATTTACTGTGTTTTTCCCTGAACCACCAATACCGATAACTTTGATACGGGCGAATGATTCTACTTCTGGTTTAACTTGTGGCATGCTCTTTAATTAAATTTTAGATGGGCTCATCTTACCAAAGGCCAGAGAAAAGGAAAGCAATTGACTAATTAGAAAGATCGTTTCCTCATTTTACGGTAAAAATTGAGAAAACCAACGAGAGATAATTCTTCCCCAGCGTTTCCCACCCTCGGTGATCATGGAGGCATTTCTAATACCTATCGAGTGTTGTTCTTCGCCAGCATTAAATCCGACCAAAGCAAGACCGCATGCAACGGCCCAAGTGCGATCTTTTATTTTACCCATTGTCGTATTACCGAAGTGAACCTCGGCAAGTTGAGAAGGAAGTTTGAGAGATTCTTCCGCAATATTTTTTATACCAGAAATATTTGCGCTACCGCCAGCGATGATGATACCCGCTGGTAGTAGGGCGTTACGATTTATGGATTTGAGGTGTGTTTCTATAAGTTCGAAGAATTCACGAAGTCTTACTTTTACAATCTCATCAACTTTTTTTCTAGAAAATGTCACACTTCTATCGGTTCCAAGCTTTATATTTTCTGCAATTTCTGGCGTTACCTTCAATCCAAGAGCTAAATCATTGGTGATATCGTTTCCTCCCATGGGGAAGACCTCAAGAGAGATGAGGTTGTTGTTCTCAAAGACAACTATAGCCAGCGTTTCTGCTCCGATGTCTGCAAGTATGCATCCTGCTCTTTTTTGTTTCTTAGAAAGAGTCACAAAACTAGTGGCCACTGGTTCTGCGACGACATCTATAACTTCTATTCCAACTTCTTCAACTGTGTTTATAAGATCAGCGAGGTGATGTTCAAGACAGGTGATGAAAAGCGCTTTGACTTCAAGCTTCTGCCCCTTGAGACCAAGCGCCTGTCCCCACACGGGCTTACTGTCTATTTTATATTCAATAGGAACAGTGTTGATAATTCGTTTGTTTATTAATGCAGGTTTTGGTATAGCATTTTCGGCCGCTTCGAGAGCAAGACTGATATCCTTATCAGTAATTTCTAGATCGGCTCGAGAGATGACTGTCGTGCCATTTGCCACAACACTACCAAGACCTATGCCTCCGAAAGAGACATAAGCACGCCTAACCTTGATTCCTGCAATTTTTTCCGCACGTTTGATAGCCGTTTCAAGGCCTTTAGCCGCTTCAGTTGGGTTTGTGACATAGCCTCGATACACACCTCTAGATTCACTCGAGCCGGTCCCTACAATTTTTGCGACAGTGTGTCCTTGTTCAAGTAATCCTTCGGCGATAACCACCTTGATTTCAGAGGTCCCTATGTCGATACCTACTATAATTTGACGCGTCATTTAATAATTTTTTTTCCCTTCGCTCCATTGTAGTCCCATGCTTCATTCCTTTCAAATGCAGAAGTCCGTGGATAAAGAGAAAAGTGACAAATTTTCTGTAAGGCATCTGGAATTTCCCCATCTCTTTCTTTGCGGTGATTAGGTCAATGAAAATTTCCCCAGATTTTTTTGAAAGAGGAAAACTCAATACATCCGCTGACTTATTCTTCCCTCGGTATGTTCTATTGAGTCGTTTTGAGAAAATATTATCTACAAAAACAAGGGAGAGTTCAAAGTCTAGTCCTAAAACAGAGTTCTTGAGATTAGTAAAAGGTATAGAAAACCTGCCTGCCGGCAGGCGGGCAGGGGCTGTATTCATATTAACGGCGACGAGTGAATTTTCTTACCTCGACTATTTTACCAAGTTTTATAAGCTCATTAGTGATTTCTTTCTTCTTGATGTGGGCAACAGTTTTGGCTCGTCCAGTGTTGCGAGATGGGGTGCGGAGGGTATAACGCTTGGCGCGAACTCGTGGTAGTACTCCAGACGCTTGGACGCGCCTAGTGAAGCGTCTGAGGACGCTTAAGTTATTTTCATTTGAACCTTTGACGACTTCAATGTTTATCATTTTTATTACGTAAGGAACTTTAACACACTGTAGGGAAGGAGGCAAATTCTAAATGAGACTTGCTAGGTCTTGCCTAGCAATTAAAGGGTAATGTGTTTGAGATAATAAGGCAGGTTAGAGACATCGACGGTGTCTTGGGCGCGAGTACTTACGTTTCTAATCGTGACGGTGTTGTCTAGGGCCTCTTTCTGTCCGATGATAATGAGATAGGGGACACGTAAATTTTCTGCATTTGAGAGTTGGGTAGTAATCTTATCCTTGCCAATAAAGTGGTGCATAGGTATATGATGTTGGCGCAGGAGTTCTATAAGAGAAAGAGTTTTTATCTTGGCTTCTCGGCCGAGTTGGATTAAATAAAACTTAGGCTTTGGCAAATTTTTGTATATTTGTCTCTTGGTATTTCTTTCTGGTCCATGGAAGATATTGATTCCTATCATGGGGATTTCTTTTCTTAAACCTAGAAAGCGACCTAGCCGTGAGTAACGGTAGCCGACGGCTAGAGTGTTGTCTTCTTCACTTTCTGTATTTTTAATTGCGAAGATGGTGTGTGAAGAATGATTCCGATCTCCCACAAGTTCCGGTGTCAGTCTAAACTCTATACCCAAAGCTTCTATGTATTCTAGGACTTCTTTGAAATAAGCTCGACTTTGGACAGAAAGGAAAGTGATAGAGGATGGGGCTGTATTTGAAAGCAGGATTGTTTCCGGCGTGTTCAGTTTGAAAATATCAAAAACGTTTTCTTTTATAATCCGCCTTAGTTCGTCAGGAAGATTAATATTTGATTTACGCACATAACCCAAGAGTTCGCGTTCATATGCGTTTATAGATTCTTTGTCTCCAATGCAATTTATATCTACTCGCAAATTTTTGTACCCCTCTTCCGAGAGAATGGAGAGTGCTGTGCGGATTAGTGTCGCTTCAGCTATACCTGAAGAGGAGCCGATAAAATGTAGAGCGAAACTACCTAACTTTTTTCTAACAGCCGGCTTTTCATAAATGAAGGCTATGGGATGTGAGAGGGAAGCGAAGTTTTGTTCCATGTATGTTCGCATGACAGCCATCTTCTCTGCCGCATCATAGTAAGGGTGGTTACCACAATCTTGAGTCAATTCGATATCGTGCTTAGTTATCTTTGGCGCCACGATAGGCAAGAATCCAAAGTAAGCTCCTGTAACAAGGGCCTTATCAAATTTGTTCAGCTGTTTGCCTAATCCGCTATGTTGATTGGCAGTCATTGAGAATTTTTACTTATTTCTTCTACAAACTTCGAACTGTCTCCCGGTATAAGTGTCGGAGGAAGAAGGCGGATAACCGGACGGCCAATGATATTGGCTTCAGGCACCGGTCCCCACATTCGAGAGTCTGCGCTGGCCGCTCTATTATCTCCTAAGACAAAATATTCTCCCTCTCCAAGCGCGTAGGTGGAGCTATCTAGTTTGGCGAGTTTTACATAGGGCTCGTCTAATGCAAACCCCTCTGGATTTAGAGAGTTGATAATTGTAACTTGGCCATTATTGATAGAGACAGTTTCATTGGGTAAGCCGATAACGCGTTTGATGAAGGATTTCTTGGGATCTTTAGGATATTTGAAGATAAGCACAGAGCCGCGTTCCGGGGTATGGAAGCGGTGTGAGATTTCATCGACGATAAGATATTCTCCAGATTTAAAAGTGGGGTCCATAGATGAGCCCTCCACTATGAATGGTTGGGCGATATAGATACGAAAGGGCACCACGATCAAGAGGGAAAGCAAAATAAGTTTCGCGAGCTCTTTCCAGAAATTAGGATTCATAATTTCTTAAGATTGTATTATCTAACTTCATTTGACACAATAGTGATATGTATATTGTTGTAGGTTTAGGAAATCCAGGAGAAGAATACAACCACACACGCCACAATGTGGGTAGGATGGTTGAAGATTTTGCTTCTACAAAAGTAAAGGCTAAAGCAAAATTTATTTTTCTTGAGACTTTTATGAATAAATCTGGTTCAGGGATAGTCAAGTTTGTGAAAAGTAAATCCTCAGCTAACAAATTAATAGTTATTCACGACGACCTAGACCTATCTCTAGGCACATTGAAGGTCTCTTTTCGTAGGGGCTCTGGTGGTCATAGGGGGGTTGAATCTATTATCCACGCACTAAAGACAGAAGACTTTATCCGTCTTCGTGTTGGCATCTCACCATCTACCCCAGGAGGCAAACTTAAAAAGCCCAAAGGCGAGAAGGCAGTCCTGGCATTTATTTTAGGCAAATTTAAATCTTCTGAAGAGTTGGTTTTGAAAAAAATATTCAAAACATCTTCCGAAATTATTGAGACAATAGTTTCAGAAGGTCGAGAGATGGCAGCAAACAAGTTTAACTAGTTTCTAATATTTTTTTCTACTTTTCGACGAAGGCGAGAGCCATCTTCTGTTCTTTTGGGTCAAAGAGAGTTATTTTGAAACTGTAAGCCTTACCCATTTCAAGTTTTTCCCTTAGTTTTTCTTCCGAACCGAATTCTGAAACATGCACAAGACCAGCCACCCCTTCTTCTATAGAAGCGAGGGCGCCGTACTTGTTGAACTTGATGATGACCCCTTCGACGATGGCGTCTTTCCTGTATTTCTTCTCAGCTTCTTTCCAAGGATTATCTTTCAGAGCTTTTATTGAGAGAGAAATCTTGTCATCTTTTATCTCAATAACTTTTACTTTAACCTTCTCTCCTATTTTAAACATTATTTTTGGATTCTCGACGAGACCCCAGTCAATTTCTGATATGTGTACCAACCCTTCCAAACCTTCTTCAAGTTTAATAAAGATGCCGAAGTCCACCAGACCAGTCACTTCACCTACAAGTTCATCACCAAGAGCATAGTGTGCTACGATGTTTTCCTTATCTTTGGTATCAGGACTTTTCTCAGAGAAAATCAGCTTACCCTCCTTGGGACTGGCGTTGATGATGGTGACTGGTAGTTTTTCTCCCACGAGTTTTCTCAATTCGTCTAGGATTTTATCCTTGTCCCCATCTGAGATGCGTGGATAGTGTTCAGGTTTAAGTTGTGAGGCAGGCAAGAAGCCAGAGATGCCTTGCCAGTTGATGATAAGTCCGCCCTTATTGGCATCTGTGATTTGTAATTCGAAAATGCGTTTGTCACGAATAGCTTCTTCGGCTTCGCTCCAGACAAGCGCTTGGCGGGCTTCTTTTAGAGAAATTTCTATATAACCTTCTTTGCCTCCAATCCCGACAACTTTGCCGGCAACGATGTCGCCCACATTTATTTTTTTGATAATATCTCGGGCGTTTATAAATTCGCGCCCATAGATAATGCCAGTGCCAAAAGGAGGCAGATCTATATAGACCGCACCTTTATCAATACTAATAACCGGTCCCTCCACAAGTTCGTCTATGGATGGGGGATTGGGAAGATTCGTTAAGAACGCGTCAACTTCGATATTGTTTGTAGTCAATTTTATTTACCGTTTTCGGTCCTCAAGGTTTCAGAATGTTTGCCAGACCAAGGAGGGGTAACGAAAACGGGGGTTAATAACTTGTCCGTCCGTAGCTTATAGCGAAGGAGGAAGAACCTCAATAAGTTATCAAAAAACGCTGGTAAATGCAAGTGATTTATGATAAAATACTCCTATGATAGTCACTTATCACGGCGCAGAATGCTTCAAAATCACCCAAGGAAGTGTCACTTTGGCATTCAATCCCATATCAAAGGATTCCAAGTCGAAAACAACTAGATTTGGAGCCGACGTTACCCTAGTGACAACCAATCTGCCTGATTTCAACGGTGTTGATCAGACTTCTCGCGGGGACAAATCTTCTTTTGTTATAAATGGTCCTGGTGAATACGAAACCAAGGACGTGTTCGTAAAGGGCTTCCTTTCTGAAGGCCCAGGTAAAAAAATAAATACTATTTATCTCGTATCCTTTGAGGAAGTTAACATTTGTTTCTTTGGCGCGCTTGCTAATCCGATCCTCCCCGAAGAAATACAGGAGGCTATGGAAAATGTTGATATGTTATTTGTGCCTTTAGGGGAAGGTTCGACACTTGACCCGACGTCTGCCTACAAGCTGGCTGTTTCTATTGAGCCAAGCGTTATTGTGCCGATGTACTACACTAAACAAGCTTTGGGGCAGTTTATAAAAGAAGGTGGCAAGGCTAATGTGGAACTTTTGGACAAATTTGTGGTAAAAAAGAAAGACCTAGAGGGCAAGACGGGCGAAATAGTGGTTTTGAAAGAAGAATAATTAGTTTATATTAAACAACATGGGAAAATATTTAAACGAGCTTTACAAAAAACCAGATCATCACAAAAGGCGTTTTGCCTTACTATCTTCTGCCACCATCACTCTATTTATTTTTGGCGTTTGGTCTCTGGCCACCTTTGGTATTAGTGATACGAAGACTATAGCGAAGGCAAATGAAGAAGTGGGTCCTTTTCAATCATTACGCATGAATCTTGCGTCAAGTTTTAATGCTCTCAAAAGCAGTCTCGGGGAATTAAAAACCGGAGTCGAAGCAATAGATCTTGAGGCCGAGTATACAGATATGAGAGACGGAGCCCTTGAAACTTATGGAGAATAAAAAGGAAGGAAATAAAATACTTCCCCGCACTATCACGGCGGAGATGAAGGAGTCGTTTATTGACTATGCCATGTCGGTTATTACCGACCGCGCCCTACCTGATGTACGTGATGGTCTTAAACCAGTGCATCGTCGAATTCTTTATGCGATGAATGAGATTGGTCTTAATGCGAGTGCCAAGACTAAAAAGTCGGCTACTATCGTGGGAGATGTCCTTGGTAAGTACCACCCGCATGGTGACTCCTCTGTCTATGAGGCCATGGTCAAGATGGCGCAAGATTTCTCCATGCGTTACCCCTTGGTTATTGGACAAGGTAACTTCGGTTCCATAGATGGAGATAGCGCTGCCGCCTATCGTTATACAGAGGCGAAAATGTCTCGCATTGGCGGTGAGATGCTCAAGGATATAGACAAGGATACTGTAAACTTCCGTCCCAATTATGATAGTACGAAGTCTGAGCCAACAGTTCTCCCTTCCGTCGCTCCGAATTTATTGTTAAATGGCACCTTGGGCATCGCTGTCGGTATGGCCACCAACATCCCTCCCCACAACCTAGTGGAGGTGGTTGATGCCTGCATTTTTCTGGTTGACCATGGTTCGGCCACAACAGAAGATTTATTGCAGTTTGTGAAAGGTCCTGATTTTCCAACTGGAGGTATCATTTTTAATGAAAAAGATATTCATCATGCTTATGCTACTGGGCGTGGACCGGTGGTGGCTCGTGGTGTGGCGGATATAGTGGAAAGTAAAGCAGGCCAATTTCAAATTATTATTACAGCTATTCCTTATCGAGTAAATAAGTCCGATTTAATTACAAAAATTGCCGACCTTGTTCGGGAAAAGAAGGCAGAAGGTATCAAGGGTTTGAGAGACGAGTCTACTAAAGATATTCGCATTGTTATCGATCTCAAAGGGGGCAGTCAGCCACAGAAAATTTTAAACACTCTGTATAAACATACTCAACTCGAAGAGACTTTTCATTTCAACATTGTAGCTTTAGTAGACGGTGTGCCACAGACTTTGTCGCTCAAGACAATGTTGGTAGAGTTTCTTAAGCACAGGGAGAGTGTTATCAAACGTCGCACCGCATACGATCTTACCCGCGCCGAAGAGCGTGAGCATATCTTATTTGGTTTAGTTAAGGCTCTCGACAATATAGACAAGGTGATCAAACTTATTCGCGCTTCCAAGAGCGTTGATGATGCCCGAGCGGGGTTGATGAAAGAATTTAAACTTTCCGAACTTCAGGCTAGCGCTATCCTAGAGATGAAGCTTCAGAAACTTGCTGGTCTTGAACGCAAGAAGATTGAGGATGAACTTAAGGAGATCCAGGCTTTGATAAAAGAGTTTAAAGAGTTACTTTCATCGCCCGCCAAGATTCTAAAGGTAGTTAAAACGGAACTTGGAGATATCAAAAGTAAGTACGGAGACGAGCGTCGTACCAAGGTAATAAAGGGCGGGGTTAAAGCCCTTTCTGTCGAAGATTTGGTGCCAGAAGAAGAAAATGCCCTAGTTCTAACCTCCGGTGGTTATATCAAACGCACTAATCCAGATGAGTACAAACGTCAGAAACGTGGAGGGGTAGGAGTGGTGGATCTCGATACCAAAGAAGAAGATTTCGTAACTAATTTCCTGACCACAAGCACTCACGCCGACCTGCTTTTCTTCACCGACAAAGGTAAGGCTTATAAGATAAAAATGTACGACATACCAGAAGGCAAGCGCGCTACTCGAGGTAAGTCTGTGATGAACTTCATCTCGCTTTCAGATGATGAGAAAGTTACTTCTATTCTCGCCATACCAAAAGAAGAGAAAAATATAGAAGGCGCATTGTTTATGGTCACGGAAAATGGTACTTCTAAAAAAGTCTCTGCCAAAAGTTTCAAGGATGTGCGGTCTTCTGGCATTATCGCCATCAAACTTTCTAGCGGTGACCGACTGATATCTGTTGAATTAGTTGAGAAGAACGATGACGTTTCTATTGTAACCAAGAAGGGACAGTCCATCCGCTTCAAGGAGTCAGCAATACGCGAAATGGGTCGTGGTGCCGGAGGAGTAAGAGCCATTAAGCTCGACAAGAGAGATTTGGTTGTCGGGGCTCATACTGTAAAACCAGATTGGAAGTCCGGACATCTTCTAGTTATCTCTGCCAATGGTTATGGCAAGCGCACCCTTCTTTCTGAATACAAGGTACAAGGCAGGGGAGGTACAGGTATTTTGACTTCCAAAGTCACGGCAAAAACTGGTGTAGTTATCGCTTCACAGGTAGTGAACGGCCAACAAGGTGAAGTTATTGCTATTTCAAAAAAGAGTCAGGTCGTAAGAGTCGATCTCAAAGAGATTCCAATATTAGGTCGTCAGACTCAAGGTGTCCGTATTATGAAATTGAGAGACAATGATTCGTTGGCATCCCTCATTTGTTTCTAGAAGTTATCCGTTGTCACTAGTCTGCTTTTTGTTACAATATATGAGTACCTATGTCTAATTTCCAAACTATTCTACTTGTTATTTTTGGAGTTTTCATTGTCCTTGGGGTTTTGGTTTTCTCACTTTATCGCGGGTCTGGCGGCGTAAGTGACGTTACTGTAACTATTTGGGGAGACATTAGCTCCCATGAGTTTAATGACTTGCTGAAATTGCAGTCTTTGAAACAGGAGGAGATTCCCAATATACGCTACGTAGAGAAATCAACTGAAAATATTGATGCCGAATTTACCGAAGCCCTTGCGCGAGGTATTGGCCCAGATCTAATCATCATTTCTCAAGATAGGTTTTTGGAAAACAAACCAAAACTTTCTGTCATCCCTTATGGAAGTATTAGCGAACGCGATTTCAAGGCTACATATATTGAAGAGGGTGAGCTCTTCTTGGACCAGACAGGTATCTATGCCCTGCCTCTTTCTATAGACCCACTGGTGCTCTATTACAATAGAGACGCGCTTTCTTCCGCCGGTTTGGCCCAACCGATATCATATTGGGACGAAATATATGCCGTTGCCCAAAATCTTTCCAAAAAAGACCCTGCCGGAAATATTATTTCCTCCGTCATAGCCTTGGGTGAAGCAAAAAATATTCCTCATGCCAAAGATATTCTCTCATTATTGTTTCTTCAAGCAGGGACACCAATAACCGGTTTCGTTGGCGATGATTTACGCGCGCAGATCTCCTATAACTCAGGACTTCCTACTGTGCCCGCTGTCTCGGCTCTAGATTTCTACACGCAATTTTCTAATCCGACTAAGACTTATTACAGTTGGAATCGTTCGCTTATAGATGCCCTTACTCACTTTACTGCTGGTGATTCTGCTTATTATCTTGGATTTGTTTCAGAGTATCGAATTATCAAAAACAAAAATCCCAATCTCAACTTTGGGGTCTCTCCGGTACCACAGTCAAGAGTCTCTGGTAAAACTACTACTTTCGGACAAATGAAGGCCGTAGCCATATCGCGCGGGTCTAAAAATCCTACCGCCGCATTTATTGTTGCTACTAAGCTTGCTTCAAAAGAGCTCACTTCCGCCCTTTCTAGCATACTTGTTTTGCCACCGCCAAGACGCGACCTCCTATCTATTAGACCCACTGATGCCCTCTGGCCGGTATTCTATGATGCTGCCTTGCAGTCCAACGGCTGGCTTGACCCCAATAGACTGGCAACTAAAGTGATTTTTCAAGAAGCGATAGAGTCCGTTACTAGCGGTCGAGCGAGAACTACAGAGGCAATAAACGAGGCTAATAAGAAAGTAGAGGCACTAATAAAATAAATGTAATTTACATGGATAATGGTATTTGGAAAAAACTGATAGTTTGCGAAGGGGCGAATTGTAACTTTAATGACCTTGTCACTCTTGCTCAAAATCTTATTACGGATTTAATTATCATCTCCACCTTTCTCGCGGCCATCGCCTTTGCCTATGCGGGGTTTATACTCTTAGTTTCTGGCGGTAGTGAGTCCCAAAAGACTAAAGCTAAAGAAGTTTTTAAAAAAGTGCTTATCGGTTACCTGTGGATACTCGGAGCATGGCTTTTGGTTTACACTATAACTAGTGTCTTGCTTGACCCAGAATATTCTATCTTAGGCGCACCATAATTATGAAAAAACATTTAACACGCATCTCAACTCTCTTTTTCACCTTTGTTCTTGTTTTTATAGTAGGCGGATTCCTTTTTCCTCAAACTACTAGAGCTGTGGAGTGTACTACCCCAGGTTTTCCAGCTGGGTGCACTCAACCTAATATTATTCTTCCCCCGACTGATCTTGGTGGCACAAACACAGCCGACCATGGTTCTAAAAACACAACGGACCCCGGCTCTACAAACACTACGAATGGAAACGGTTCTATTACTCTCAATAATCCTTTCAATGGAAGCGATTCACTCTTTGAACTTCTTAAGAGCATTATGAATAATATTGTTCTTCCTATAGGTGGGGTTCTTGCGGTTCTTGCCTTCATTTACTCTGGCTTCCTATATGTCACAGCACAGGGTGATGAGTCACAACTTAAGACTGCCCACAGAGCCCTTCTCTACACCTCCATAGGTACAGCGGTGCTTCTGGGTTCTTGGGTTCTCGCCAATGTTATTTGCCAGACTATTGGATTATTAGGTGGACCGGCGTGTGCTACATAAGACCAAATGACCACAGAACCAACCACTTTCAGCGAGCTTGTAGATATATTCCTTGATGTGATATATACGGCCTACCCTGTAGTTATTGGTCTTTCTATTGTAGTTTTCCTCTGGGGTCTGGCTAAATTTATTTTCCGCGTTAGTGGAGATGAGAAAGCGGTAGGGGAAGGAAAGAAGCTTATGATTTGGGGAATCATTGCTCTCTTCATAGTGCTGTCACTCAATGCGATACTTAGTTTTTTCTACACAGATATTGGTTTCGGCGGTTCTTATGGTTTACCACTCTTAAAAGAATAATTAATAAAAAGTGAAAGTGAAAAAATACCTTAATGTATCAATAATAGTACTTCTTCTCTTGCCGACCGTAGCCTTTGCCGCTCTTACGGGGGTAAAAGATTTAATAACTTCAATACAGGGGCTTATAAATCCTTTGCTTTCTCTAGCGGTGGGTCTTGCCCTTGTGGCTTTCTTCTGGGGTCTGGCTAAATTTATTTTTCGCCTTGGTGGTGACGAGAAGGCGGTTGAAGACGGGAAAAGAATTATGAAATGGGGGCTTATTGCCCTTTTTGTCATGGTTTCTGTCTGGGGGATTATAGAGCTGATTCAACAGGACCTTCTTGGACTTAATAGTGGTAGTACTAGTAGCGGGGTTGGTGGTCGTTATACTGGTCCATCCGGTCCTCCTCAGTAGAAAATAGTGGTGGATAACTGCATTGCGTATCAAGTCTATAAGGCTTAATATATAGTTATACCGTTTAGGTATATTAGTAAACATTAAATTAAATGAATAAAGTTATTTTAGCCCTTCTAGCGCTAGCTCCAACCTTTGCCTTTGCTCAAAATCTAGGTAATTTGGACACCCTTCTTGATTCTATAGGCCAATTGATAGGCGCTGCGCTCCCAATTGTGGTAGCCCTTGCCCTTCTGGCTTTCTTCTGGGGACTTGTTAAATATATCTTCGCTCAAGGCAACGAAGAGTCTAAAGCTGACGCAAAGAAGATTATGATTTGGGGCCTTGTCGCTCTATTCGTGATGGTTTCTGTCTGGGGTCTAGTTCGATTCATAGGAGAAGCGGTAGGCGTTGATCAGGGTGGGGATATAGAGGTTCCAACAGTTCCGGGAGTTTAATCAGAACCAAATAAGTTCTAATGAATATCGAAGAGTTTCTAGGCAAGATTAGTCAGTACATACTGAACCCGTTAATTCTCCTTGCCTTTGCTGTGGCCTCCCTCGTTTTCTTCTGGGGGGTCTTACAGTTTATCGCTTCAGAGACTTCTGATGACAATCGGGAAAAAGGTAAAAGGAAAATTTTCTGGGGTCTTTTCGGTATGTTTATCATGATTTCTGCCTACGGCCTGATTCGTCTGATTACGGGTACCTTCGGTATTACTCCGGGCTATCCTATTAACTAAGTAATGGAACGCGAGAAAGATGGGGAAAAAGAGGAGGGGAAAGATAACGAGAGTGACAGAGAGGAAACAAAAATAAGTGTAAAGAAAATTATCTTTTGGGTTCTTGCCATACTTTTTGTGATAATTTCTGTCTGGTATTTGTTCCGCTTCGTGGTAGACTTTTTCGACAAAGGAGGCGGTGGTGGATTTGAGACTCCTCAAGTCCAGCTTAATTAGTTTTCTAGATAAGAAAAAACACCCCGACATCATGTCCGGGGTGTTTTAGTTTGGTTTATTCAAATTCATCTAGACAGTGTCACACGAACGTTCTCATCTGAATCTGTCAGAGATTTGAATCGCGCCCAATTAACAGGGTTGGGCACAAAATCTGATTTTTCGGGAGTAAAGTGGTATACACCACTTTCCGTCATCATTGCAATCCTTTTTTGCGGTCCGATTGCCCGATGGTCGACGGTCATACTTCCCTGATACCTATACACCTTGGACCACTCGGGGCCTACCGTTACAATGAAGGTTCTTTCTCCGTCTGGCAGACCTCCCAAGGCAAGGAGTTTCGGTTCCCAGCAGTGCCGTGTGGCCTGCCAGTCGCTTAACTCATTTCGCCCGTAGAGTATACGAGCAAACTGCTCATTACCCTCCTCGGTCCAGATGTTGATGGCCCTCCTATTTATCTCCTTGCCGTGTATCGGCAAGTTAATTTGCCACTTACCATAATCTTGGGTGGGGGAGACGATGACATTTCCTTTGTCATCAAACTGCCGTCCACCAGATTCGCATTGCGCGATTATGGGGAGGATGACATCCGCCGGTAGGTTCCACCTTCCTTGGTGATAGGGTAATTGTTTTTGATACGCAGATAAATCAGCGGGCGACGGGGTCTTTACCCTCGGATAAAAACCGGTTACAACTAAGAGAACACAGATTCCTAGACCCAAACCAATAAACCTGACTATCCCATTCCTTTGAGCTATGAAAAACATGGCGAGTATTATTGCCACGTTCATAGGCCAAAATCTTTGAGACTGGAGCCATGTACTCCATGACTCTGGGTTTACTGCCCAGAATAACCAATGGAATGTTACGGTCCCTAACAGAACCGCAAAGCTCCATGCTGGTGGTCTGGCGTTTAGCAGGCGCTCCGTCCTGCTCACCCCATTTTTATAGTCGTATTTGAACCAAGTCCATATGACAAGGATCAAACCGCTGGCTAGGTACAACAGCCAAAAACGGATACTGCTGGTCACTGTTCTCGTCGCGATTTCTAGCGACGGTGTAGTGGTAGTGATAACTGTATCACCACCCATGAACAAAAACAGGAGGGTGAGTATCACCACCGAACCTACCAAGTACATCAACACTCTAGCGTTCATGTTTATTTCTCCTTTGAATGAAAAGATCTGACTCCTTTCATTATATCATATCTAATAGGTTTGTGTCAATAGTACGTAATGTATCATGAGCTTCGCAACATCCCAGTTAAAATAAAAAAGTCGGGCGACAAGTCGCCCGGCCAATTTTCTTTTAGTTCCTTAACGCTTACTGTCCACTGAAGCGATGATACTGCCTCCGAGGACATTTGGCTTTGCTACCTTGATGGCTTCAGCCATAACGACTTGTCCCCCAACCACATGCGCTCCCCAGGCTTTTACCTCAGCACTGACACCTGTTGCCCTTGCCTCTCTTTGACGACGCTCGCCGTCGCCTTCGATAGCTTTAGCATTAGCAGTAAGGGTAGCTATTTCCACTGCTCGGACCGCTCTGGTCATCTCCGGATCATCAGCGATTAGATCAAAGAGCACAAAGCGGGCATCTATCAGCTTAATGCCGAAGAGTTTCAGCAAGCCGTTCTTGCCATTGCCTTTCCCGAGAGCTTTTATTTTTGAGACTAATCCCTTGTCCCTTAAATTAGATGTTTTTTCGTCTCTGTCCTTCTGAACCTCCTCCCTAAGTTCGTCAACGGTTAGGTTAGAGACGTATTTTCGGAAGCAATCTTGCACCGCCGCGGTAGTTTGCGATTCCCAACCACCAGCAAAAAAGAATGCTAGTGATGGATTTCGAACTTGGGCGGTGAAAACCAGAACAGCGTCAACTGGGAAATTGCCTACAGTTTCAGCTGCTTCAATCCTCGTCGCCATATTATAGCGAAAAAAGATACTGGGGCTGTCTCCTTTTTTTCCCTTGACTCCGCGCACTTTAGAGACCAGACCCCATCTGGTTGATGGTTCTGGTTCTTTCTCCCACTTATCGTACCGGACCTCTCGCCACAAGAAGTATCGCCAAAAACCTACCCAAACAACTCCTAGGTGACTAAAGTAAGTTTCTGGTGTAGTTGGTTGCCCTCGGCATTTCTCCATAAGTTGGGTTTCTCCGTTATATAAGTATCCTATAACGGAATCAATAACCGTATCAAAAGGCCCCTTAGGGTCTCCTCTGACGACGATGTACATCTCTCCTGGTGGCGGCCGAACTCTGACGGGACTCCACCATGAGTCTACGTTCCCGAGAGCAATTATTGCTCTCGGGATTAGGATCTCAATAACTATCCAAAGGATGGGTAGTCCAACTAAGACAAATACTAGACCTGCTTGAAAAGCGTCCATCTAAATCTCCTCGCGCCGCGCTGTTAAAGAACAAATTTATTCTGCTCAATTATACAACAAGTGTTTAGAAAATGCAAGTGCTAAAACAGTACCAGACACTTTGACTTTTATAAAATTAGAGGTAGAGTAGCGAAGGACAATAGTGTCCTCTGTAATCAAATCGCTTAGGAGTAAAGAATGAACCAAGAAAAGGTGGTGTTTTTCTCTTTTTCCGATAACTATGAAAGTTGTCGGATTCTAAAGATTCTCCAAGACCTCGGTTTTACGATTGTAATTTTAAGGTCTTCCCTGGAGCTGGTAAAACTCCAGTCGGAAATCAAAATTGCCGTCTTCGACAAAACGTTTGTCAGGATAGGCAATAAATTGTGGCAGACGTGGTCTGTTACAGGCAAAAGAGTTCCGCGCTGGGCATCGGCTCACGCTACCCACTGTCTTGCTCTCGAGTGTGGCAGTAAGTTGGGTAGTTTCTGTCAACTTGAAACTGCTGCATGTGAAATTGGGGTGTGGACCGAAAATCACCACTTCAGTCTTCCGGAAAAGGTCCAAAATGTTGCTCATCGGCCACGGCAAGATCGCATGGGGAGCATGGGGATAAGGGGACAGTTGGGCGGGGTAACTCTCCGTCACTACAATAGAAATAAGAACTATCGTTAGTTTCCAGCCTCTCTTGAATTGGCCAGCCCTTAAGGGCTGGCCTTCTTCTTTATATTCTATTTAAGGGAGTTTTTTAATATCATCTCAATAATCTCATCGTGACTGTCTATAATATGGAAAAGTTCTAGATTTTCTTTCGTGATGGTTCCTCGAGTAAGCATTTCATGTTCCATAAACTCTTTTAGCTTATTCCAATATTCGGAGCCGACACAGATAAATGGGATATGGTTGGTTATTTTTTTTGTTTGGATTAGGGTCATGATTTCAAAAAATTCATCAAGTGTGCCGAAACCTCCCGGGTAGAAAATAAAAGCTTCAGACGAAAACGATAATAAAACTTTACGCACGAAAAAGTAATAAGAAGAAAAGCTCCCAGTAATATATTTATTGATAGGTTGTTCTTCCGGCAGTCTGATTAAAAGTCCTAGCGAATCACCACCCGCCTCGCAAGCGCCTCGATTGGCCGCCTCCATAATTCCAGGACCGCCACCAGAGATAATAGAGTAACCAAGTTCTTTCACTAAACGCGAAGCCAAGGTGCGGGCACTCTCGTAATACTTATTGTCTTCCTTGAACTGACTGGCGCCGAAAAAGGTTACTGACTTCGGATAGTCTTCCAAAAATTCAAAACCGTCCGCAAACTCTCTCGAAATCTCCTCAACTCGCTTTCTGGCGAGATTGTGCATTTTCTCTCGATTTAATATAAAATTATTTTCGGTTGATTCTTTCATCGTGCTATCTTATCATATAAGCGATATGTCTATAAAGCATAAAAAAAATTATGAAAAAATTGAACAAAAACCAGTGGGTGGCGGTAGTGGTTGGGTTGGGCTTTTTGGGTTACCTATTATTTCCTAATCTTGTCGTGGGACTTTTTAATTTCTCTTCTTCCGGTTCTAGCGACTTGAGTAATCAAGCATCAGAGTCAGGAGTGGTGGTACAAGAGGTGGTGGTTGGTACCGGACTTGAAGCCCAAGCCGGTGATCTCTTAACTGTGCACTACGTGGGTACTCTCTCCGACGGAAAAGTTTTCGATAGCTCTATTGATAGAAACACTCCATTCAGCTTTACTCTTGGGGTTGGGCAAGTGATTCGCGGTTGGGATGATGGCGTGGTTGGAATGAAGGTCGGCGGTAAACGCACTCTTATCATTGCTCCTGACTATGGCTACGGGGCTCAAGTCGCAGGCCCTATCCCGGCTAACTCCACTCTTATCTTTGAGGTGGAACTATTGGATGTCAAAAAACCATCATCACGCTAATCTCTTAATTGCTTCTCCAGAAGAGGCGGAAGTCTATCTCCGTCGATTTTGCGATAGTCTAGGCATCACTCTTGCCAATAATCCAGATTTCTTTGTTTTCAAAACAGAGACTTTCGGCATTGATGAAGCGAGAGAGTTAAGATTGTTAGCGGTGCGTAAATCTCTAACTACCGCCACCGGTGGTAAAAAGATTTTTCTCATAACCCCAACTCTCTTAACTCATGAAGCCCAGAATGCTCTCCTAAAGACCTTTGAGGACCCGTTTCCGGACACTCTTTTTTTCCTGGCTGTTAGAGAAGAGGGGCTTGTTGTGCCCACCTTGCGTTCCCGCATGCAAACTGTTCATTTGCACAGGGAAACTAAATCTCAATATGGAGAGGCAGAAGAGTTTCTTTCTCTTTCTCCTAAAGACCGCCTCATTTTTGCCAAAAAGTTTGTTCTTGAAGAAAAAAGCTTACCAATTTTTCTCGACAACCTTCTTTTACTTTTGAGGAAGAAAGGTGTAAAGAAGAAATCTATCGAGAGTGTCTATAACCTTAGTCGTCTAGTGTCTAATACAGCTCTTGCGCCACGTTTAATTATCGAGCATCTGTCCTTAGTGCTATAATAGTTCCATGGCTTACGATTTTACGGAATTTAAACGTGCGAGCGAATCATCACTCGAGTGGCTCAAGAAAGAATACGCAAGTATTAGTACTGGTCGAGCCGCGCCCAGTGTTCTGGATAGAATCTCCGTCAGCGCCTATGGTTCTTCTATGCACATAAGTCAGCTGGCCACGATTTCCATCGAGGATTCACGAACTATCCGCATCACCCCATGGGATAAAGAAATTGCTAAGGATATTGACAAGACGATTAGAGAGTCAAATCTGGGCCTCTCTGTTTCTTTGGACGCTACAGGTTTACGAGTCTCCTTCCCTGAATTAACGGGCGAAAGGCGGGTTATACTTTCTAGGCTTGCTAGAGAAAAACTGGAAGAAGCGCGAATCAGGGTACGCGCAGAGCGAGAAAAAAGTATCAACAGTTTTACCAAAAGAGAGGGGGAGGGTGGTTATGGGGAGGACGAAAAATTAAGATTTAAAACCGAATTACAAAAACTAGTTGACGATACAAATCAAAAGCTTGAAGAATTGACCTCGAAGAAAGAGAAAGAAATCTTAGAATAAAACAATCGTGTCTCTCATTATCTTTATCATCATCTTAAGTGCGCTTATCATTGTCCATGAGCTTGGACATTTTTTGGTTGCAAGAAAGTTTGGTATCAGAGTAGAAGAGTTTGGTCTCGGTTTCCCACCAAGGGCTAAAAAACTTTTTACTTGGAAGGGGACGCCATTTACGCTCAACTGGTTGCCATTTGGAGGTTTCGTAAAGATTTTTGGAGAAAATCCAGAAGCAGATACACCGAGCCCTCCCCTCGGTAATTACCGAGGGGAGGGCTCGGTAAGAGCTCCGGCTGACAGCTTTCAGTCCAAGAATCGCGGTATACAATCTGCCGTATTGGTAGCGGGGGTTGTGGGGAATTTTCTCTTTGCATGGTTTTTATTCTCACTTGGGTTTGTTATTGGTCTTCCTGCTCCAGCCGACCTCTCCTTACCCATAGAAAATGCTCGCACCGTCATTACCACGGTCTTACCTGCTTCTCCTGCATCTCTTGCTGGTCTTAAGTCTGGAGACGCTATTATTTCACTTTCAAGAGATGGGGTTTATTCTGCCATTTCTCCGGAAGAGGCCGCTAGTTTTATTGCTCTATCTCCGACTTCTTTAACATTTGAAGTCGAGAGGAACGGGCAAATTTCTACCAAAACTGTAACTCCCGAGGAGGGGATTATTGGAGACAAACCAGCGATAGGTATTTCCATGGATATTATCGGTATAGTTCAACTGCCTCCGCATCAAGCTATTTGGCACGGACTTAAGACTACTTCTGAACTAACCATTTTGACTGGACAAGCAATTGGAAAATTTATTTTCCAAGCTCTTGGGGGGAGGGCAGATCTTTCGGGCGTGGCAGGACCGGTGGGCATTGTGGGTATGGTGGGAGATATTCGTGAACTCGGATTTTCTTATCTTGTGACCTTTACTGCACTTATTTCTATTAACCTTGGCATTATCAATCTCTTACCGTTTCCGGCGCTTGATGGTGGACGATTATTTTTTACTGGTATCGAAGTTGTGACTCGCCGGTCTATTCCGCCTCGGATTTTTAATACTATCAATGCGGTAGGTTTCGCCTTCCTTATCCTTTTGATGGTGCTCATCACTATTCAAGACGTTCGTAATATTCTCTAACTCCAGCGGATACTATAAGTACACTATTGTAAATACATTTTTATAGTATAATAAAATGTACGATATATCGTACAAATAAACATGCCACACGTGTCAAAAAGGAAATTGGAGGAGCAACATCTCAGAGATTTATTTTTAGAAACCGTTTCTGTATTTGAAAGGGCAGGTAAAAGAGGCGAATTAAAGCAGGTGCTTGGCCAACTTCTTACTCCTACGGAGAAGGTTATGCTCGTTAAACGTTTAGCGGTTATTGCGATGTTATCTCAAAATATTCCGATTCATGACATTGCCGATGATCTCTCCATGAGTCCTTCCACTGTTGACATCATGTCGTTAAAATTTGAAACAGAAAATTATTCCTATATAGTCGAAAGAGGTCTTAAGGAAACGGATATTAAAGATATCGTCCGCATGATTCAGACTGTTGGTGGAGTAATGCCACCTAGAGGCAAGGGGCGATGGAAATATCTGGATGATTCTTTGAGGAAGGATAGAATTGCTTCTAGAATTCGTAAGTTAAAAGAAAAGAAAAAGAGTAATAAAAAATAACTATCGTATTTCTGTTATAATTTCCACGTAACAAATGTACGATATATCGTACATTTTGGTTACGTATGGAGTTGTCTTTGGTGATTGACCATCCAAGATGCCTACAATATTTTGTAGTCCCACTTTGTTTTTAGTGTGATTTTCTGTAAAATAGGGCGACAATGCGACAGAGCAAGCTTTTTACCAAGACGCGTAGGGAGGCGCCCAAAGATGAGGTTTCAAAAAACGCAATTCTTCTAACTCGCGCCGGATTTATTAATAAAGAAAGGGCGGGCGTTTATGATTATCTACCGCTAGGTTTGCGAGTTATTAAAAAACTTGAAGATATTGTTCGTGAGGAAATGAACGCGCTTGGCGGACAGGAATTTTTAATGTCTTCATTACAACGGCAAGAATTATGGGAAAAACATTTCAATCAAGATAGATGGAATGATAAAAATGTTGACATATGGTTTAAAACTAGGCTGAAAGATGGAAGTGAGTTAGGACTAGCATTTACACACGAGGAGCCCATTTCAAACATGCTCGAACAATTTGTTTCTTCGTATAATGATCTGCCTTTCTCTGTTTACCAATTTCAAACCAAATTTAGAAATGAGCTTAGGGCTCAATCCGGTATTCTACGAGGCAGAGAATTTCTAATGAAGGATTTGTATTCTTTCTCCCGTACACCAGAAGAGCATGATGATTTTTACGAGAGAGCCAAATCCGCCTACAGAAACATTTTTAACAAAGTAGGCATTGGTGATTCAACTTATTTGACTAAAGCCTCTGGTGGAAGTTTTTCTGAATTCTCACATGAGTTTCAGACCCTCTCTCTCGCTGGCGAGGATACAATTTATATCACTGATGAGAATAAAAAAGAGGCGGAAAACAAAGAAATTGGCGTTAAGGATTTAGAAGAGAAGAAGGCTATTGAGGTTGGGAATATTTTTACGCTGGGCACAAAGTTTTCTGACCCGCATCTAAAGTTTAAAGATAAAGATGGCAAAGAGCGTAATGTTTTTATGGGTAGTTATGGTATTGGTCTTGGTCGTCTCATGGGTACTATTGTCGAAGTGTTATCAGACGATAAGGGTATTGTTTGGCCACATGAAGTGTCGCCTTTTGATGTGCACTTACTTTCTTTAACAGATGGTTCGAAAGTATTTGCAGATGAAGTTTATAAAACTCTCACTTCTCAAAGCTTCGAGGTACTCTATGATGATCGAGATTTACGCGCTGGAGAAAAGTTTGCCGATGCCGATCTTATCGGTATTCCTAAACGAATCGTAGTCGGAGATAAGACTCTCGAATCAAAAATGCTAGAGATTAAAGATAGAGCCACAGGTGAGACTAGTGAGATGGCGCTCGAGGATTTTATTAAAAGTATTTCACTATAAAAACATAATGAAATTTTTTGGTAAAAAAAGCCTTCGTCACCTATTTTCTCACGACATTGGTATTGATCTTGGTACAGCCAACACCATTGTCTATTTGCGCGGAAGGGGAATTGTTATCAATGAACCGTCAGTAGTAGCTGTTAACCAAAAGACTGGCCAAGTGGTTGCCATAGGCACAGAGGCGAGAGCGATGCTTGGGCGTACCCCTAGCCATATTCTCGCTATTAAACCTTTGGTCGATGGAGTGATTTCTGATTTTGAAATTACAGAAGAGATGATTAGCTATCTCTTGGGCCGAGCGACTTCAGGTTCTAATAAAATTTTAAGTCCCCGAGTAGTTGTCGGGGTGCCTTCCGGTATCACTAACGTAGAGATTCGTGCTGTACGCGATGCCACTCGCAACGCTGGTGCTGGAGAGGTGCACATAGTGGAAGAACCCATGGCTGCCGCTATTGGCATGCGTCTACCGATACATGAGCCTGTTGGCAATATGGTTATAGATATTGGAGGAGGCACTTCGGATATAGCCATCATTTCACTTGGTGGAGTGGTGAGGTCTAAAAATTTGCGCGTGGCTGGAGATAAGTTCAATTCGGACATCATTGCTTATGTTCGCAATCAGTTCAAGGTTCTTTTAGGAGAAAAAACCGCTGAACTGGTAAAGATGTCTATTGGTTCAGTTTTACCTACTCATGCGCCACTTGAGATGACGGTCAAAGGTCGTGATCTGGTCAATGGTCTACCGAAAGAAATTGTTATTACCGATACCGATATCCGTGACGCTCTTTCCCAATCAGTAGAAAGTCTTGTAGAAACTGTCAGAGAAGTACTCGAATCTACCCCCCCGGAAATCTTAAGCGATATTATGCATAGGGGGGTTTACCTATCTGGTGGTGGCGCGTTGGTAAAGGGGCTTAGAGAACTTATAGAAAGTGAAATTAACGTGCCTGTGCATGTAGATGCCGACCCTCTTACCGCTGTGGCTCGCGGTACAGGCATCATTCTTGAAGATTTAGAGAGTTTCAGGGATGTTCTTATAGAAAATGAAAGTGAATTACCTCCCAAAAAATAAATTAAAAAATTCGCATCTCAAACGAATACTTGTTCTCATAGTCATTTTTATCTTGGCTGTTTTCTTTTTTACTTTTATTGATAGAGTTATAATCTCGGCTGTATCTCCTGTTTGGAAATCGGAAAATATCTTAGTTCGTAATTTACAAAATGGATTTAATTTTTTTAATTCTCAACAAACTCTCTTTGAAGAAAACATTGCTTTAAAAGAAAAGATATCTTCTTTGGAGCTTAAACTTATGGCTCTCTCAAAAGATGGATTTCAACAAGAAACCTTCTTTCAATTGATTGGCCGAGAGCGTATAGAAAACACAGTGGTTGCCACAGTTTTAACTCATCCGCCACAAACACCTTACGATATTATTATTATTGACGCTGGTTCTCTAGATTCTATCAATGTAGACGCGAGGGTGTTTTTGCCAGAAGGTCCGTATTTAGGGAGAGTTTTAGAAGTTTTCCCAAATACGGCAAAGGTCAAGCTCCTTTCTTCTAGTGGAGAAGAAACGGATGCCATTCTCGAAAGAGATTCTATCCCAGTCAAACTTATTGGTACAGGGGGAGGCAATTTCAAGCTCGCTCTTCCACAAGGTGTCGCTGTTGAGAACGGTGATAGAATTATCTCTACCGATATCTATAGAAATTTAATGGCTGTGGTAGGTAAGATAAATGTTGGTCCGACAGATTCATTTAAAGAAGTTTTAGCCCAGAGTCCTACCAATATCTTTGGTTTGAGGTTTGTATTTGTAACGCCATGAGTCGTCGTCTTACAGGATCTCTAATTGTTTTTTTGTCTATATTAATTTTCCCGTACTGGATTTATATTCCAGTTTTGTGTGTTGCGGTTATCGTTTTCCCGTTTTTTTGGGAAGGAATATTGTTGGCGATGTTTATTGATTTTATTTATGGCAGTGGGATAGAAAGTTTTTCAGCACTTCCGTTCTCAGTTTCTTTTTATATTTTGATTTTACTTATCCTACTTGTACCTCTTAGAACTAGGATTAGATCTTATGTTTAGGAAACTCTTGCGTAAGGTAAAAAAGGGAATGTCCTTCTCTCGTCAGTCTGCGAGAAAGTACGAAGATATTAATCCCGAAGATATTTTTCTTGACTCGACCAATTTACCAGGATTCGAAGAGCACCGGCTTGAGGGGAGGATAGAAAAACCTATGGGCAAAGAGACGTTCCTCTTTATAAAAATTGTTTTAGCCATCATTGTTTTGTTATTAGTTTCTAAACTTTGGGTTTTGGAGGTTAAAGAAGGCGCTGTTTACAGACAAATTTCTGAAAATAATCGTCTTGAACAAACGCTTATCTTTGCCAATCGAGGAATTATTCTCGATAGAAACATGTTTGAGCTAGCTACTAATGCTATCAAAGAAGGTGAAAGTGATTTTGCTTCCCGACTGTATGCCCCTGTCAAAGGCTCGGCGCATGTTGTTGGTTATCTTAAGTACCCGTTGGCTGATAGTAAAGGTGTTTATTATGAGGAGGATTATCTGGGTCGCGATGGAGTGGAGCGCTTCCATGACGATATTCTAAAGGGGACAAATGGTCTTAAATTAAGAGAGACAAATGTTTATGGGAAAGTGACTTCGGAATCAGTGGTGGAGGAGCCTAAAGATGGTAACCCTGTGGTTCTTTCTATTGATGCGCATTTGTCAGAAGTTTTATACAAGACTATAGAATCTCTCGCCAAGGATAGAGGCTTCGTGGGCGGGGCGGCTGTACTTATGGACATCAATACCGGTGAGATTCTTGCTATGACAAGTTACCCAGAGTATGACCAGAACGTGATTACGACAGGGGCTGATAAAAAGTCTATTAATTCTTTGTTCAATAGTTCATCTAAACCTTTCCTCAATCGAGCCATTGGTGGACTCTACACTCCGGGCTCAATTTTGAAACCCATAATTGCTCTCGGAGCTCTAAATGAAGGAATAATTTCTCCCTCTAAAGAAATTTTAAGCACCGGTTCTATTAGTGTTCCCAATCCTTATGATGAGTCGAAGCCCTCTATCTTTAAAGATTGGAAAGCGCATGGTTGGACAGATATGAGAGAGGCCATAGCTGTTTCTTCGGATACCTATTTCTACTCGATCGGGGGTGGTTTTGGAGATCAGAAGGGGTTGGGTATCTCTATCTTGGATAAATATTTTCAACTCTTTGGTCTTATAGAAAAGACTGGTGTAGACCTCTTTGGTGAAGTGGGTGGAGTAATTCCGACACCGGAGTGGAAAAAAGAAAAGTTTGAGGATGGTCTCTGGCGTTTGGGGGACACCTATATCACTTCTATTGGTCAATACGGCACACAGATAACTCCTCTAAATGCAGCGAGATTTGTTTCTGCCATTGCCAATAAAGGTAAAATTTTGAAACCATCTCTTTTGCTTGGTGGCTATTATCAACCTATAGAACGCACTGTTGAATTTAGTGATGAAGACTGGAAGGTGATACAGGAAGGTATGCGAGAGGGAGTTAGTTATGGCACGTCAGTCGGTCTAAATGTTCCGTATGTTCAAGTGGCAGCTAAGACCGGTACGGCGGAAGTTGGTTCAGCCAAACGTTATGTACATTCTTGGTCTGTAGGTTTTTTTCCTTACGAGCACCCTAGATACGCATGGGCTGTTGTCATGGAGAAGGGGCCAAGCGCTAATACCTTAGGAGCCACGTCCGTAGTGCGTCAACTTTTTGATTGGATGGCCACAAATGCTCCGGAGTATTTCGAGAACGAGCAATAGTTTGATTTTTCTTAGATACTCGTATATGATGTTGGGCACTAATTTAATCTTCATCAATGCCAGTCGAGCAAGAATATCTAACCAAGGAAAAATTCGAGGAACTTGAAAAAGAGCTCAAATCTCTCAAGACGGTAAGACGCAAGGAAATTGCCGAAGCCCTCGAGTATGCCAAATCTCTTGGAGACCTTTCGGAGAATCAAGAATACCAAGAGGCTCGTGATAGTCAGGCGATACTAGAGGACCGTATTAATCGCCTTGAGATTATTTTAAAATCAGCAAAGATTATTTCTACACAGAGCGCTAACTTCGTGGCTATTGGTTCTGTGATAACTGTACAAAAAGATAGTGACCAAGAACGCAAATCTTACACTATGGTTGGTTCTGAAGAAGCCGATGCTAGAAATGGCAAAGTCTCTACTCGTTCGCCAATAGGCCTGGCCGCCATGGGCAAAGCCAAGGGGGACACATTCTCTTTCGATACACCAAATGGTAAAATGTCGTATAAGATTATCGACATTAAATAATGGCTTCATTAGAAGAAATACGACAAACTAGATTAGAGAAACTTAGTTTTCTTATAGAAAAGGGCATTGACCCGTATCCTGTCCATACTAATTTAGATGTGTCTTGCGAGACAGCTACTGTACAGTTTAAAGATTTAGCGGAAGCTGGGAGGAGTCTTTACATGGTTGGTCGTATTATGTCTCTACGGGCGCAAGGGAAAATAATTTTTCTTGACTTTAATGATGGTACTGGCCGTTTCCAAGCCCTTCTTAAGAAGGGGGAACCACTATCTTCCGAATCCTTTGAACTATTTGAGAAAGCCTATGACATTGGAGATTTCATAGAAATAAAGGGCACACTTTTTTTGACCAAGAAGGAAGAGAAGACTATTCTCGCAGAAGAAATTAGAATGCTCTCTAAGTCTTTACGACCACTACCAGAAAAGTGGCACGGTCTCTCTGATGTCGAAGAGCGTTTCCGCAAACGTTATCTTGACTTGTTATCAAATGAAGAAGTAAAAGAGCGCTTTATTATTAGAGCCAAGATAATTAATCTGATTAAACAATTTTATAACGAAGCTGGGTTTATCGAAGTAGATTTACCGAATCTTCAACCTTTGGCTGGTGGTGCCACAGCCCTTCCTTTCAAAACTCATCACAATGCATTAGATATAGATTTTTACCTACCTATAGCCCAGGAGCTTTATCTCAAAGAGCTCTTGGCAGGAGGGATGAACAAGGTTTTTGAAATTGGCAAACGCTTTAGAAACGAAGGTATTGATACTTCTCACAATCCAGAATTCAGCATGCTTGAATCCAATGAGGCCTACGCGGATGCCGTAAGTCAGAGAGACTTTATAGAAAGACTTTTCAAATTTGTGGTTAAAGGTATTTTCGGCAAACTACAGTTTGAGTACCAAGGACAAGAGATTGACCTAGAGGGCAAATTTAAAATAATGCCATATCCTAAAATTACAGATGAGGAGTATAAGAGAGAAATTCGCCCCACTCTTATCCAGCCAACATTTATCATAGATTATCCAGTTTCCTTTAATCCCTTTGCTAAAAGAAAGGCAGAGAACCCGTCTCTCATTGACCGTTTCCAACTTGTCATGGGCGGTCTGGAGCTTGTCAACGCCTTCTCTGAACTCAACAACCCCATAGACCAGAGGGAACGCTATCTTGAAGAAGATAAGAAGGGTAAGGCCGGGAATAAAGATATTTCTCCGTCAGATCAGGAATACTTAGAAGCCATGGAGTACGGCATGCCACCAAACGGGGGGATTGGTATCGGTCTTGATCGCCTCATCATGCTTCTAACTAATACAAAAAATATCAAAGAAGTTATTCTCTTTCCGACCCTGAAGCCAAAGGATTAAATTTGTTACTCTTGCTTTCTATAAATACTAGTTGTATAACTAGAAAGGATTGTAAAACAACCGTGCTGGGTAATCCCGGCGGAGGGTATAAAAGTGAAACTAGATATAGGTCTACTGGTAACGTTCTTGTTGATGGGTACTGTCAGTTCCGTCGTACCTTTCGTGGGTCCGATGTTTCTGGCTTTTGGGGGGAGCACTCATTTTTTAGGAAAGAAAAGTTTTTCCATGGAGCTCTACTCATATCTTGCCTTTATGTCTGGCGTGATACTTGTCACGTGGTTTCTGTGGCTACCCGAAGTAGAGGAATCTCTCCGTTTCTCCGGCTTCGCGACTCTGTTAGCAGTCGTCTCGCTAAGTTTTTTGATAGGATGTCTGTCTAATCGGTACGTTGACCATTCATAATGACTTCAACAAGGGCGGACACAACAGTCCGCCCTTTGCTATTTTCAATTTTACTTTCTCTCTTTTATTTCAGATTGGAGTTTGGAAATAAATTCAAGAGGTTACTAATAATTGCAAATTACATTATAAGCAAGCGACCGCTGTGTTATAATGTATAAAGGATACCGTACTGATACTATACTGATATTATGAATGATATTCTAATATTAAGGACCGTATATTATTTTTTCTTTAAGATTTCTTGGTGGAGTTTAGAGATAAGTTCGTCTACACTAAGTTGACCAAGTTTTTCATCACTACGACTCTCTAGGGTTACTTTATTTTCGGAAACTTCTTTATCTCCTATAACTAGCATATAAGGCACTTTCTCTGTTTTGGCATTTCTTATTTTCTTACCCAAACTTTCGTTAGATTCATCAAGTTCCACACGAATGTTTTCTGCTTTCAATTTTTCACAAACTTTCTGTGCGTATTCAAAATGTGCTTCACCAATAGGTAAGATTTTTACCTGAACCGGTGAGAGCCAGAGGGGGAGCGAACCATTGAAATGTTCAAGAAGTATCGCTGTGCTTCTTTCAATAGAACCTGTAATAGCAGAGTGAATAATCACGATTCTTTCATTTTCACCTTTCTCATTTACACAAGTAAGGTCAAACCTCTCTGGTAGGTTCATATCAAGCTGAATGGTCGCCACCTGCCATTCCCGGCCAGCTGTATTTGTAGCCATGAAGTCGAGTTTAGGTCCATAAAGAGCTGCCTCGCCATGCCCTTCGAAGTAGTCGGCTTTTCGCTCCTTGGCAATTTCTCGCAAAGCGTTTTCCGCATGATCCCAGATTTCGGCAGTACCAAGATATTTTTCTGGAGTACTTTTGTCACGGAAGGAAAGACGAACTTTTAGGGAAAAACCGAAAGTACTATAAAACTTATCTACGATGTCCCAGATCTTTAAGAATTCCTCCTTGATTTGTGATGTGCGACAGAAAACATGTGAATCATCTTGTGTAATAGAAAGCACTCGTGTAAGTCCTCCTAATTCTCCCGACTGTTCATCACGATAGACCATGGTCGTTTCTGCGTAACGTTGGGGCATTTCTCTATAGGAGTGTGGTTTTCTTGAAAATATTTGAGTGTGGTGAGGGCAATTCATTGGCTTGAGCGCGTACTCTTTGCCCTCACGCGAAATTATTTTGAATAAATCTTCGGCAAATTTTTCCCAATGTCCTGATTTATCATATAAATCTCTCTTGGTGATATGAGGTATAGTAACTCTAGCGTAATCATATTTGGCGCGAAGTTCCCAGACAAACTTATCAAGTTCTTGGCGAATGATGGTTCCCTTAGGTGTCCACAAAGGTAGACCTGGTCCTACTAAGTCAGAGAAGACAAAAAGATCAAGCTCTTGCCCAATTTTTCTGTGGTCGTTGTTTTCTAATTCACTCATGCCTATATCCTACAAGGCCTTTATCTTTTCGGCAATGAGCGAGGTCTCATCTTTACGTTTAGATATTCTACCTTTAATGGCGATACAAGCGCCTGTTTGTATTAATTCACGAAACTCGCTAAGTGTTTTAGGAAATATCGCCACCTCGATAACTCCAGACAAATCGGCAAAACGCATAAAGATCATACGTTCATTATTTTTTGTCAGAACATCTCGAATAGTTTCCACCATACCAGCAACAACTACTTCCGTACCTTCTCGCAAATCAGTGAGTTTGTCGATACTTATTTTAACCGAGGCAAGCTTGTCTTTATGTTCTTCAAGGGGATGACCAGAGATATAGAGACCTAGGAGTTCTTTTTCCCAAAGCAATTTTTCCTTCTGTGTTGCTTGGGCCGCATTCGAGAGACGTATTGCCGGTAGGGTAGAAGTGCTCTCCATAAGGCTAAAGAGGGAATCTTGATTTTTAGGCGTCTTCACTCTTTCACGATGATACTCCAGCAAGCTCTCTATATTGGCAAGCATCATACCGCGTTCTCCAAATTCATCCAGTGCTCCACACTTGATGAGAGATTCTAGAGATTTTTTATTCAAATTTTTATCCTTGATACGGTCCAAGAAATCGGCAAGATCCTTGAATTTACCATTCTGTTTTCTTTCGAGAATTATAGAACTAGATATACCTTGTCCGAAGTTTTTTATAGTAGTTAGACCGAAGCGTATTTTGTACAGCTTTTCATTTACCACAGTGAATTGCGAGAAACTTTCGTTTATAGATGGGGGTAATACTTCTATGCCCATTCTTTTACATTCTGCTATGACCACTCCAATCTTATCCATATCACCAGATTCCGCTGTAAGAACTGCTGACATGTATATGGCGGGGAAGTTGGCTTTGAGATAGGCAGTAATGTAGGCGATGCGCCCGTAACTAGCAGCGTGGGCTTTATTAAATCCGTACCCCTGAAATGGTTCAAAAAGTTTCCAGAGTTCTTCAGCTTTATCCTTGCTCATAGCACCATGTTCTTGGCAACCGGCGACAAATTTAATGTGCTGTTTACGCATTTCCTCTGGTATTTTTTTACCAACAGCTTTACGGAATTTGTCTACTTCGCCCCATGTATATCCTGCTACTTCGAGAGCAGTCATAAGAAGGTCTTCTTGATAAACTAATACGCCGTATGTGGTGTCTAGGAAGTCTTTCATCTTTGGGTGAAGATAAGTGACAGGTCTCAAGCCGTGTTTCCTAGCAATGTATTCCTTAATGTTATCCATTGGTCCCGGGCGATACAGGGCGACCATGACATTGATGTCGTGTATGGTGTTTGGTTCCAGATCTATGAGAGCGCGGGTCATACCATCACCATTGAGCTGGAAAGTGCCTTCAGTTTCTCCTCGAGCAAGCATATCGAATGTTCTTCTGTCATCGATCGGAATGTCATCTACTATAATTTTCTTGCCCTCAATTTTTTCAATGCGAACAAGGGCTTCTGCGATAATGGAGAGATTCCTAATTCCCAAAAAGTCGAACTTCAAAAGCCCCGCTTCTTCAATAGAATACATGTTGTATTGAGTGATAATTTTTTTGTCGCCCTTAGTATCGTGTTGGAGTGGGGTGTATTCAACGAGAGGTTTAGGAGAGATAACTACTCCTGCGGCGTGGACCGAAATATGTCTGGCATTACCCTCAATTTTCTTGGCCATGTCCATAATAGTTTTTGTGTCGGTATCTGTATCATAAAGTTTCTTTAAATCAGGATTTTCTTTCATCGCTCGGTTTATAGTCATGGGGAACCCTTGGGCCCCCATGGGTATGAGTTTGGCTATTCTATCCCCCAAGGTGTATCCAAAGCCGAGGGCGCGAGTGACATCTCGCACTGCTCCACGAGCCATCATGGTACCGAAGGTTCCAATCTGGGCCACATGGTCCACCCCGTATTTACTGCGAGCATATTCAATCAATTCGTCACGTCTGTCATCCGCGATATCAAGGTCCACATCCGGTGGGGAAGGTCTGTCTGGGTTTAGGAAACGCTCGAAAGGTAGGGCAAATTTTATAGGGTCGACAGTAGTTACCCCTGATAGATAGTTGACCATAGAGCCTGCTGCCGAGCCTCTGGTGTTGGTAAGAATACCGTGTTCATGCGCATAACGTAGAAGATCTGCTGCAACCAAGAAGTAGGGTGAGTAGCCCTTATTGGTGATGATCTTTAGTTCATATTCAATACGTTCGGTTATCTCTGGAGTTTCCTCCAAGTTTTTTTTCTTCAAACCTGAATAGACTATGTCGCGGAGCTCATCGTCATAAGACTTACCACTTTCTACCTCATAGTTTGGGAAGACCCACTTGCCGAGTTCAAGTTCCACATTGCATCTATCTGCAATTTTCTCTGTATTTCCTACAGCATTGGGGAAATTTTTGAAACATTCTTTAGCTTCTTCACTGGAGATGAAAGATAAATCCTCATTCTCTTCATTGTCGAAGGCTCCATTTCCCATATTTTGTCCCAGGTTCCCTTGGATAGAGAGTAGAGTATTGTGAGCGGGTTTATCTCCTGTTTCCAGATAATAAACATCACCAGTGGCTACAAGTTCTACCCTTTCTCTCGTAGCTAAGGCGAGCCTTTCTTGCATCTGGTCTTGGTGGCCTCTTGTTTCTGGACGATGAGTGATTTCAATAAAAAATTTGTCTGGACCAAAGACTTCTTTGTAATGCCTCACCTTTTCTTCGACATTAGTTTTAGTAGAGGCAGGCAGAATGGCGATAAGTCCTTCACGATGCTTCTCGATGAGTTCTTTATCAATACGGGGTTTGTAATAGAAACCTTCTAGATAAGAAGCAGTGACAAGTTTGAGGAGATTTTGATACCCTAGATTATTTTCTGCGAGAAGTACGAGTCGCTCGCGCTCATTGTCTACTCGCGCTTCCTTGTTGTGTCGTGTTCGTAGAGCGACATAAAAATCAACACCGAGAATGGGTTTGATTTCTTGTTTTTTGCATTCTTTATAAAACTCTATCGCGCCATAGAGATTGCCTGAATCCGTTAGGGCAATGGCGGGCATATCAGAGAGCTTAGCTTTTTTGACTAGGTCTGGAATTTTTGGCAAGGCCTCAAGGAGGGAATAGTGGCTGTGAGAGTGGAGGTGTACGAATCGAGACATACGCGTATTATAATGTAAAAATGCAACATGTCGTAGGGATTGATGAGGCTGGTCGGGGCCCTCTAGCAGGACCAGTAGCTATAGGTATAGTTTCTATTCCGTCAAAGTTTGATAAAAGATTTTTCAAAAATATCAAAGATTCTAAAAAGCTCTCCGCGAGTAATAGGGAATTATGGTTTGAATCAGCTCTCGAGGCCCGTAAAAGTGGGTTACTTGATTTTACTGTCGTCCTTATATCAGAGAAAGTGATAGACAAGAAAGGTATTTCTTATGCTATCAATCTTGGTATCAAAAAAGGTTTATCTACACTCAATGTGTCAGAGAATCATAGAATTTTCCTAGACGGAGGTTTGAGAGTTCCTGAAAGATTTAAATATCAAAAAACAGTAGTGAAAGGGGATGAGAAGATTCCTGTAATATCACTAGCTTCTATAATGGCCAAAGTCACTCGTGATCGTAAAATGGTCAGTCTTTCAAAAAAGTTTCCAAAGTTTAATTTCGATATCCATAAGGGTTATGGTACCAAGGCGCATATAAGAGCGATAAAAAAATATGGGCCAAAAAGTATTCATCGCAAAAGTTTTTTAACGCGCGTTTGACAAAGTAGCATAGTGCATGGTATAATAGTAAGTAGAGATTCACATCCTGTGGATTTCGCCCTTTAAAAATGGAGGTGCTAAATGAACACACACTTTGTGGCAGCAGTTGTTTTTGCTTTAGATAGAAAAAGTGGGGAGTGGAAGTTTTTGGTGATTGATTATCGTTCGAAAGATCCAAGGACTGGAAAACTAACATCGATACAAACAAAATTTCCGGGTGGTACAAACAAGGAATGCCCAGATGAAACCACTGAAGACACATGTAAACGTGAGTTGGAAGAGGAGACCGGGCTCTGCTTCTCGCACCGAAACTCGCTTAGAATTTGGGACAAGGTGGTAAGCCCTGGTCACAATAAGTGTGCCTTCTTGGTTCCCTATGATAGTTGCACAGGTCAGCTTCGACAGGAGGAAATAGACGATGATGGCGATAAGTTGTCTAAGCCGTACTGGGCCACAGAAAAGGAATTGGCTTGGATCTTTCATTCTCATGAAGAGATTTTTAAAAAGGCCATTAATTTCCTTCACTCAAGCATCAATTCTTCTTAACTCAGATTAATTTCCTTGGTTCTTATGGCCCTGACGCGCTTGCGTTGGGGCTTTTGTTTTGTCTATTAATCTGCTAAAGTAGCTTTATGACAGTACGAATGCGACATACGAGATCTCATACCAAAAACAGGAGATCTCATCACAAATTGGCCAAGCCCGCTCTCTCAAAAGATAGCTCTGGTAATGTGCATTTGCGCCACAGACTTTCAAAAATAACCGGCACTTACCGCGGGAGAAAAGTAGTAGATTTATCAGCTAAAATTGAGAAACTCGAGAAGAAAGTAAAAAAAGTCAGCAAGTAGTTTCTTTTGTTCTTTATGTCCAACCGACATTTATCTAGGTCCATAGTTCTACAAACTCTATTTGAATGGGATTTTGAAAATAAAAAAGAGGAAGAAATTTTTCCTATATTTGAACGCACCATCTCCGAATTTGCTCCCGGCACAAATGATAGACCTTTCATAGAAAATTTACTGAAGTCAATTTTGGAAAAGAAGAAGGATTTAGACATTCTTATAGAGAAGGCCGCGCCAGATTGGCCTATTGATAGAATCTCTGTCGTCGACCGCAATATTCTTCGCATTGGTCTTACTGAACTCCTTTTTGCCGACCGCAATGAAGTACCCCCTAAAGTGGCGATAAATGAGGCTATAGAACTCGCCAAGGCCTTTGGCGGGGAAACTTCTGGTAGATTTATAAACGGAGTTCTTGGGGCTATTTATAAGGAAATGGGGGAGCCAGGCAAGAATGATGTTTCCAAATCTAAAAAGAAATATGGCGATACTCCGTTAGAGAAATTGCCAGTGGTACGCTTAGCCGGCGCAGTAGTTTATGCTCGTCATGAGAGTGGTATTTACTTTGCTTTAGTTCATGACGTTTTTGGGCACTGGACTCTCACTAAGGGGAAATTGGAGGGTAAGGAGAGTGAGGAAGAAGGTATTAAACGAGAAGGAGAGGAAGAGCTTGGGGTACCCTTAACTATTATTGAAAAGTTGGGAGAAAATTCTTACTCAACTTATCATCCAGAACAAGGAAAAATCTTGAAACAAGTCACTTATTTTCTCGCCGAGGCCCCATTCAAGGATCTGACTTTAGAAAACAAAACTGAAAGTGGCGGGCTTGATGATGTGCGTTGGTTCAAACTTGCCGATATTCTTGATTTAAATTTTTATGACGATATTTTGCCAATTATCACAAAAGCTATAACGAAACTTGGAGAGTCTAAATGATATAAATATGGATTTATTAAAATTTGAAGAAAGGGCAGGGGTAATATTTAAAAACAAGGCGCTTCTCAAGCAAGCCTTTACACACCGTTCTTATATCAATGAAAACAGAGGATTAGGGTTGGGACACAATGAGCGTTTAGAGTTTCTTGGGGATGCAGTTTTAGAACTTGTCATCACTGATTATCTCTATGAAAATCTTAGGGACTCAAATGAGGGTGAGCTAACTGCTTTGCGCTCGGCTCTGGTTAATGCTGACACTTGTAGTCAGGTAGCCCAAACTCTGGGGGCCAATGATTTCCTGCTTCTATCCAAAGGGGAGACGAAGGATCTGGGTCGCGCGCGTCAGTATATCCTTGCCAACACTCTTGAAGCCATTATTGGCGCCATTTATCTAGACCAAGGGTATAATGCTGCCAAAGATTTTATACTCACACATGTAGCGCCTCTTATTGGTAGTATTATCAAAGCTGGGGCGTGGATAGATTCCAAAAGTCTCTTCCAAGAAAAGGCTCAAGAGCATTTTAGTGTCACTCCTGTTTATAAGATTCTCAATGAATCAGGCCCCGACCACGATAAGCGCTTCACCGTGGGTGTCTACATCGCCTCTGATTTATTTGGTAAAGGAGAGGGCAAGAGCAAGCAGGACGCAGAGCAGGAGGCCGCTCGAGAGGCCTTGGAATCTAAAGGCTGGAAGTAAGACAAATCGGAATGTATTTGAAATCTATAGAAATTCACGGATTCAAATCTTTTGCAAAAAAGAATACTTTTGAATTTGATTCCTCTATCTCGGCTATCGTCGGCCCCAATGGTTCTGGAAAATCCAATGTGGCAGAAGCCTTTCGTTTTGTACTTGGAGAGCAGTCTATCAAGAGCATGCGTGGCAAGCGTGGAGAAGATTTGATTTGGAACGGTGCTACTAGTGAACCTCGTTCCAATAGGGCTTCGGTCAAAGTGGTTTTTGATAATACTAAAAAAATCTTTGATATTGATTTTTCAGAAGTAACTATCGAACGGGTGGTGCATAGAGATGGTTTGAACGAGTATCTTATAAATGGCAGTGCGGTTCGACTTAAGGATATTATTGAACTTCTTGCCCGGGCACATATTGGCGCTTCTGGTCACCATATTATTTCGCAAGGCGAGGCTGACAAGATTCTAAGCGCCAATCCCAAGGATAGAAAAAGTATGGTGGAAGACGCTCTTGGATTGAAGCTGTATCAATATAAAAGAATAGAAAGTGAGCGCAAACTCAAGAAAACATTTGAAAATATTGCCCAAGTTGAGGCTTTAAGAAAAGAGATTGCTCCACATCTCAAGTTTCTCAAGAAACAGGTAGAGAAACTTGAGAAGATGGAGAGCATGCGTGAGGGGCTTTTAACTCTTGCACAAGATTATTTCAAACGAGAGGATACCTACCTTTCTCTTTCTCGCGCCACTATTCTAGACGAGCAAAAACCATTGAAAGAAGGTTTAGAAAAACTTTCTCAAGAACTTGCTACTGCTAAAAAGATTCTTGAGAAAAATGCTCTACATGAGAAGAAGGATTATGCTGTACTAGAACTTGAGAACACTATTGCTACTTTGCGTGTTAGTAAAGATGCCTTGGTACGTGAACTCGGTAAGGTGGAGGGCATGATTGATGCCGAAGAGCGCATTATACGTAAACAAAAGGAACTCGTCCTTTCCGATGAGCACAAGATGATTCGACTCAAAGATGTTGAGGAATTAGCTCAGGCTATTGAAGCGGAAGAAGAAAATCCAGGCGTTTTCACCAGAATTAAAAAGCTTGTTACCGATTTTATAAAAAGTAAGAGAGAGACCTCAGACTCAAATATTCTGATGGAAGCGGAGTCTGCTCTCGATAAATATGTGAAGGAACGTGCTGATAAAGATAAAAGGCTGAAAGAATTAGAACAGAAAGCCAAAGAATTACAGGAGAAATATGAGCTTTTGAAGAAAGAGATAGAGACGGATAAGGATTCTAGTCATGATGCTGAAAAAGACATTTTCCGTATTATGTCAGAAGAAAATGAGTTGATTGCTAAACTAAATCTTTTGAAAATGCGTGAGGATAAACTTGTTTTAGAGGACAAGGAGTTTAAACGGGAACTTGAAGAAATCGGACACTTAGTGGGACCTAGCCTTTTCCGTTTTAAAGATTTCCCACATCAAGAATCTCTGGGTGTTGAAGATAGAGAGGCTCAAGAGGGGAGGAAGCGAGAGATAGGTAAGTTTAAAATTAGACTTGAGGATTCTAGCGTCTCAGGTATGGAAGAAGTACATAAAGAGTATAAAGAGACTTCCGAGCGTGATGCTTTCTTAGAACATGAGCTCTCGGATTTGGAGAAGTCGGCTGAAACTCTCTCCGAACTTATCAAGGAGTTAGAGACTCGTCTAGCAGTAGAGTTTAGCTCAGGACTTGAAAAGATTAACGAAGGATTCAGTAAACTCTTTGTCGCTATGTTTGGGGGCGGAGAGGCAAGTCTATTTATCACTAAGGAGTCAAATAAAAAACCTGATTTGGAGGAAGGGGAGATAGAAGATCCTGAGGAGAAGATAGAAGAAGGTTTAGATATTAAAATCAGTCTGCCAAAGAAAAAAATTCGTGGTCTTATCATGCTTTCAGGAGGTGAGAGAGCCCTTACTTCTATTGCCCTTATTTTCGCTATTTCTCAAGTTAATCCTCCACCATTCATAATTCTTGACGAAACTGATGCCGCTTTAGATGAGTCCAACTCTAAGAAATACGGAGATTTGGTCACTATACTTTCCAAACACTCCCAACTTATTTTAATCACCCACAATCGCGAGACGATGTCGCGCGCCGGAGTAATCTATGGAGTGACGATGGGCTCAAGTGGCATTTCTAAAGTGCTTTCCATTTCTTTTGATGAAGCTGCAGAAGTAGCTAAGTAGTCTTAAAATACAATCCTTCCATCTTTCCATTCTATTTTTCCGTTCTATCTCTTCATCTTTCCGTTTTTAGTTCTAGTTTTGTTATACCGATATATCGGTATATAATTAAGATTAATCATGCCACATATATCTAGCAGAAAGCTCGATAAAGTTGTGTCAAAAAAACTCTGGAGTCAACTCCTTAAAACCTTTAAAGATGCTGGTAAAAGAAGTGCAACTAATGCAATAGTCAGCGAGCTTCTCACGTATACAGAAAAGATAATGTTGGCCAAGCGGCTTGCCATAATCCTACTTTTGGATAGGGGTATTCCCCAACATGTGATATCAAAGGAGTTAAACGTCAGCATCTCGACAGTCACGCGAATGTCCTTAAATGTTGAAATTGGTAAATATAATGAAATTTTGAAAATTTCTGGTAAAAAGGGAATCCTTGATGTTCTTGAGAAAATAATTCTTATGGGTATGCCACCAAGAGTTGGTAGAGGACGCTGGAATCATTGGGGTCGGTTTACGCCATAATCCTAGAATTCATTTTTAATATTTATTAATTATAATTTTAGTTGTTGTACCGATATATCGGTACATGATTAAGTTCTGAAAAAGTGAGAAAAGGTTATTTATAAAAAATAAAATCCACTATCAATAAATAAATATCAATGTTAAGCCAATAGATGTGTATTTAAATAAACTTGAAGTCTAGGGTCTTGCGTTCTGGATCAGAGGCCACAAGTTTGACGCGAATCTTATCTCCTAGAGAGTATTTCTTGCCAGTATTTTTGCCCACGATAGCATAAAGCTTCTCATTGAGTTCATAGAAATCATCTTTCATATCACGGAGTCGCACCATCCCTTCCGCCTTACTAATATTCTCTTCCACATAAACCCCCCACTCTGAGACACCGGAAACAAGGGCGTCAAACTCTTGGCCAATGCGATCCTGCATATATTCAACCTGTTTATATTTGATAGAAGTGCGTTCGGCTTTGGCTGCCTCCATTTCGCGTTCACTGGAATCATCAGAGAGTTTTTGATATTTAACAATTTCATCTTGTTCAATCTGTCCACTAGTCAAGAAACGATAAAGCAATCTGTGTACCATGAGGTCCGGATAACGACGGATAGGGGAGGTAAAGTGGGTATAAAAATCGAAAGCTAAGCCGAAGTGTCCTATATTAGCCGTGGAGTAAACAGCTTTGGACATGGCTCTGACCGCAGCCGTTTTTATAAGCATTTCTGTCGGCGAACCATCCACCGAACGGAGCATTCTAGCAATATCTCTTCCTGTCGTTTCGCCATCTTTATTCTTGAGTTCGAAACCAAGCGCCTTAACAAAAGTAGCAAGATTCATAATCTTTTCTCTATCTGGGGCGTCGTGGATTCTATAAACAAATGCCGCGCGGCTGTTCTTGGCATTGGCGGTGTGCATATGTGTGGCCACTTCGCGGTTAGCAAGGAGCATGAAGTCTTCTATGAGTTTATGAGTATCCTTGCGTTCCTTTCTATATACCCTTATTGGTTTACCCAAATCGTCGAGCTCAAACTTCACCTCATCACTTTCGAAATCTATGGCACCCTTTTTAAATTTTTCTTCTCGGAGTTTTTTGGCAAGGACATTTAAGGTTTGTAGTTCTTCTATAAATTCTCCACTGCCTTTGTCTAAAATCTCTTGGGCTTCTTCATAAGTAAAGCGTTTGTCGGATTCTATGAGAGTTTTACCAAACCAGCGTTCTTTGACTTGAGCGTCTTTATCCATGACAAAGACCGCCGAGAAGGCGTATTTGGGCTCATTGGGGTTAAGCGAGCAGAGGTTATTGGAGAGAACTTCCGGGAGCATGGGGATGGTTCGGTCTACAAGGTAAATAGATGTGCCGCGTTTGCGCGCCTCGCGGTCGAGCTCCGTTTTCTCCACAACAAAGTGGGAAACATCAGCAATGTGAATGCCCACCTCGTAGTCTTCATTAGGAAGCGCCATGAAAGATAGTGCGTCGTCAAAATCCTTGGCATCAGCCGGATCTATAGTGAAGGTAATGCGGTCGCGGAAATCTTTTCGGTCTTTTAATTTATCTTCATTTTTGTATTTTTCTTTCCAAGCTTGGGCTTCTTCTTCGACTGTGGCTGGGAACTCTACTTCAAAACCGTTTTCATATACGATGCCTAGCATTTCGGCATTATGCTCTCCCGCCTTGCCTATGACCCTGATTACTTCTCCCTTAGGGCTTTTAGCTGGATCTGGCCATTCGACAATCTTGACCTGAACCTTATCGCCCTCTTTAGCTTTACCAATTTTGTCTTCTGGAACAAAAATATCTCGATACATATTTTTGTCATCTGGTATCAAGAAGAATCCGCTAGTTGTTTTTTCTAAAGTACCGACAAACTCTGTCTTATGACGTTCGACTATGTCTATCACTTTCGCCTGTTTTCTACCGAAGCTTTCTTTTCCCAGTGGTTCTATTCTAACCCTGTCGCGGTTTAGAGCTGACTTGAGGTTTTCTGGTTGGATTTCAAAATCTTCATCAAGATCAGGGATAGGGAAATAACCCACACCCTTACCTGTGACGTGAATTGTTCCTTCGAATTGATTGGTTTCTTTTTTCTGTTCTGTTGCCATCCTGTATTAATTTTGGTGCCCGGGGCGGGCATCGAACCCACATCTCTTGCGAGACACGATTTTAAGTCGTGCGCGTATACCAATTCCGCCACCCGGGCTGGAGGCGTAGAGGGGAATCGAACCCCTGCATAGCGGTTTTGCAGACCGTTGCGTTACCACTTCGCCACTACGCCGGCTAGAGAGGAGTAAAGAAGATGTTTACATATTCTTTATTTCCGAACGACGCCGGCGCCTGCTTTTGCATGCAAAAGTAGACTGCCGGCTAGATATTACCTTATCACAATTGATAAATCATTGCTTTTTTGAAATACTGTACTTCTACGCGTTAATTTGCGTATGCGCCCATAGCTCAGCTGGTAGAGCAGGTCCCTCTTAAGGACAAGGTCCGAGGTTCGATCCCTCGTGGGCGCACTGCCGAGGTGGTGAAATGGTAGACACGCCAGTTTTAGGAACTGGTCCCGCAAGGGATGGAGGTTCAAGTCCTCTCCTCGGCACACTTCAATTTTTGAGCTTGACAAAGAGATAATTTCCTGCTATTCTTGAAAAATCCCAACTTAAAGGAGGAATTTAGCATGTGGGATACATGTGGGCAGTGCGGTGGGGAGTTCCGGCAGTACCGGTTCCGAAGTGTAAAACTTCCGCCATCACTTTTCTCGAAGTCCAGAATGTTTAAGTTCTGGACTAAGGGGTGGAGGTGTGGAGTGTGCCATGCCGGATACCTGATCGACGACAATGGGGTGGTGTATGCCATCCCGTATGTCAAAACAAAAAATAAGAGGTTTCATCCGAGACCTCTTACAATGGAGAACAGCAACCAACTCAGGTTGCTGTGAAAAAAGAGGATTAACGATGCCGCGATCATATGATCGCGGTTTTTTTATTTGACAGACTTACTGCTTTTTACTATGGTTACAATGGAATAGTCCGAGAAACTCGGGAACCTCGCTACGAAGGTTTCGTAGTCCACGTTCATTTATAAGGTATTCATATGAAAAATGAAGAGTTGGAAGAAGCTTGGCTTGCTCTAAGCAAACTCCAAAGGGGTGTGGTCCGTTGCCCACGTGAATCTCTCCAAAAACTTGAGAGACTAATCAGTTCATCTGAAGTTTCTCCTCAATTCGCTTCGAGGCTGAGGGTGTTTTATGAACAGTCTTTCCGCTACTGGCTCGGCGAAGTATCTAAGGAGCTCCGTCCTATCAAGATTCCTCTGATACCGTCAAGCGACAAGATGGACTCTCGACCTCAGGAAACTGAGATGCCGTCCAGGCTCAGTTGAATTCTGCGAATTTTTAGATTCATCGAAGACATCTATACTGCATCTACTCGATAGTGTAGATAAGATTGAATCTAATGATGTCCGTAGGAATGTGTGCGTGGGTATGGGTTAAGCAAATAGCCCACATCTTTTACTCACATTTTATGAGCCACCCAATCCAGGGGTGGCTTTTCTTTTTATATAAGCATGCTAAGATTACTAGTAAATCATGAACATACTAATTGGGACTCATGCGTTTTTGGGAGAAGCAGGAGCGTTGGCCTTTCTTTGGGTTTTCATCGAGATGCTCAATCCTAGTGAGCGGAGACTCTACAGAGCGCGTCTGGCGGCGTTCCTTGGTGTTCTATTTTTAGTCGGTGCATGGATTGTTGGCGGTTATTACTACGTGACCGAGTATGGCGCTTTTGTAAAACCGGTTATCAAGGCTGGACCAATACCGTGGGCACATAGCGTTATCACCGAGACCAAGGAGCACGTCTTTCTTTTCCTACCTTTCTTGGCTATATATGTCTGGGGACTTTTGAAGCGATACAAAGATGAATTTATCCAGAACGCAAGTCAGAGGAAAGCGGTGCTCGTCGTCTCTATACTGATAGTTCTCCTAGCTTTCTCCATGGCGGGTATGGGATTTATTATTTCGAGTGGTTTTAGGGCTGCTCTAGAAGCAAAAATGATATGAAAATTAATAGCAAAGCTCTTACTATATCGACAACCGTTGTTATCTGGCTCATTGTTGCTATGACTATTGTCGGTGAACTTTCAGAACCGTTTAAATTATCTATAGCAAAAATCGGCGGACATCATTGGGCGGGGAAGAGTCTTGTTGCCTCAATCTCCTTTGTCGTCCTTTATCTTCTTTTCATCAAGGCTAAAGAATCTGAAAATGTTTTCAAAGGAACTCTCTGGGTTGTATCCAGCATGGTTCTTGGAGGACTAATTATTTTTGGTTTCTTTGTGCAACATTTTCTAGGAGCTTAGCATTAAGCGAGATTAGTTTAGCTTGCCCCGCCTGAACTAGGTGGGGTGAAGTAGAACATTGAGTAAGCGGGTATGGTTTAGTGGCAGAATGCGACCTTCCCAAGGTTGAGACCCGAGTTCAATTCTCGGTACCCGCACTAAAAATTAAATTTCCGCGCTTAACTCGTCTAATCTCTGACGATTACGTTCCCCGTAATCAATCATAAAGCTCAAGTGTGGCATCATGCCAATGCGGGAGTTGTCCCGAGCATATAGTTTAAACTCTGGTGCTTTGCGTATTAAAAATTTAAGAGCCGTGTTTTCCTCGCTTTCCGGCAGGGTAGTGAAGTAGATTCGAGCCTCTTTTCCCGAAGGTGAGAGTTCTACGCGAGTGATGGTAAGGAGAGAGGCGTCACTGGCATTGTCTCGTATAAACTCCGCTGCCAGACGGTGCAACATTTCCCCCACTTTCTCTCTTTTAATCTCTCGCATATATAGTGAGCTTAGTCGAACTATTTACTTGGTAACAAGTACAACAGTATTGAGCATGTCTCCGGGGACAATTTCTATCTTAGATTCAATCATTGCCCCGAACTCTGTGCCTTCTCCTAGAGAATCAGTAGCCACTTTGGATTGCTGGAGTTCTTTGACTTTACCCTGACCAATTTCACTTTCGCGCCTGATAATTTTTACTGTAGCGCCACGTTTAACAAGCCCAGAGAGAACTCGTGCTCCGATAACCTGTTTGTCCTTAGTGGTACCAAACATTTTTAAAACTTTTGAAGTGCTAGCTATTTCCTCTATTTCAATCTTGGGTTCTCTTTCTGAAAGAAGCTCTTTGACCTTGTCTGTAAATTCATAAATAACATTGAAGCTCAAGATTTTTACACCCAACCTTTCTGCGAGAAATCCCACCTGCGGATCTATCTTAGTATTGAAGCTGAAGATAAGCGCCCCAGTGGCCGAGAGTGCCGACTTCACATCATTTTCGCTTACACCACCGATACCGGAGAGAATAATCTTGGGTTCTATCCGTTCTCTAGAAAGTTTTTTAAGTTCTTCTGTAATAGCTTCGAGACTACCTGCCGTGTCTGCCTTCACAACTATTGGTAGGGTATTCATATCTTCTCCAGATTTTTGTTCTATTTTGTTTTCTATCGCATCACTTTTCCCAACCCCGGCAAATTCCTGCGCTTCTTTTTTCTTTAGGAATGTTTTAAATTCTCTCCCTATTTCTGGCAATTTGTCCCATCCCACTATTTGTACAGGACTCGAGAAAGAAAGTTCTTCGACCATGTTACCTTCACCATCGAGTAAGAAGCGTATCGGGGCAATAGCGCCACCAGAGGCGGCCTGCCCCGCCTTGGCGGCGGCAACGAGTCCTTGGCGCACGGTACCGTCTTTAATGATGCCTACTGCTGTGATACCTCTTTTAGCATCGCGGTGAGTTTCTATAATCACTCCAGAGCCGAGTGCCTCGCTATCCGCCGTCCCTTCTCTCATCTCTGACATCAGACAAATCATATCCAGAAACTCATCAACACCCGCACCTGTTTTACCAGAGACTTCAACTACTGGAATGTCTCCGCCGTATCCTTCTACATAGACGTCGTTTTCTGCTAAATTTTGCTTTGTGCGCAACACATCTGCGGATGGTTTATCGATCTTAGTTATTACCACCAAAATAGGCATGTCACACTCTTTGATATATTTTATAATCTCAAGAGTTTGAGGTTTAACTCCATCTTCTGCGCTGACGATAAGTGCGGCAATGTCCGCGATGTTTGTGCATCGAGTGCGAATACTGGTGAAGGCTTCGTGTCCGGGGGTGTCAAGGAAGGTGATGCGTTTACTCCTACCGTCTTTAGAAGCGTGAGTAATCTCATAAGCACTGATGTGTTGAGTAATTCCTCCGGCCTCCGTAGCGGTGACATTTGTTTTTCTTATATAGTCAATCAAAGTAGACTTGCCGTGGTCGATATGTCCTAAGATGGCCACCACCGGTGGTCGAGCCTTTTTTTCTTCTTTTTGAGCTAGTTTAGGCATAATTATTTATAGTGAGCGAAGTCGAACTAGGCTCTAACCTTATCATAAATATGTTGCAAAAACACGCTGTATGTATGAAAATGGCGGGATGAGTTTGTTTGAAAAAAAAAGAATTTTTCTCGACTATGCCTCTGCTACGCCAGTACTACCTGAAGTAAAGAAGGTGATGGAAAAATATTGGTCGGAGGATTTCTATAACCCCAACGCAATCTATGGAGAAGGTGTGGAGGTGAAGCGTGCAGTTAAAGGCTATCGAACTAAAATCGCTGGGCTTCTGGGTGTATCAGAGGAGAGTATTATTTTTACCTCCGGCGGGACAGAAGCGAATGTCTTGGCAATAAGGGGAGTTAAACCTGGGAAGATTGTGATCGAACCAGAAAGTCATCCGTCTGTAATAGATGCGGCGAAAGGAATCAGTGGCCCAAAGGTTACTTTATATTCAAGTGTGACTACTGACAATAAACTAGGTAGGAAAATTAGAGAAGAGCGGAAGAAAAATAATTCCGACTACCCACTTCTACATATCGACGCATCGCAGACGGCTCAGTACTTCAATGTCGGTCTTGAGACGCTTGCTTGCGACCTGCTTACTCTCGATTCTGCCAAGATATATGGGCCTAAAGGTATAGGCGCTTTGGTTGTCAGAAGAGGGGTTATTCTTAATCTGCCGCCTCTCGGTACGCCCACAGTGCCGCTGATTGCCGGATTTGCTAAGGCGTTAGAAATTGCAGTACGTGACAGGAAGAGCGAATTTAAGCGTTTGGATATTCTAAGTAAGCAGTTTATTGAGATTGTAAAAAGTCATTTACCTGAAGTGCAAATTACTAACCTCGTACCAAACACGATTAATATTTCGGTTCCAGGAATCCTACCAGAATTCCTAGTACTTTCTCTCGAGAAGGGGGGAGTGCTGGTTTCTCACGGTCCTGCCTGTAACTCTAATAAACCTGAACCACCAGATACACCGGTACGTTTCTCTCTCGGTCGTTTTACAACCGAAAGTGATATTAGGAAAGCGGGGGAAATATTTTGTCAGGTCTCTCAATCTATGCTAAAATAGCCTCAATGCAGCCATTTAATCAATTCACCACTAAAGCAAAAGAGGTCATACGCAAGGCCCACGAGCTCGCTATTGAACGTGGTCAGAATCACGTCAATCCCATGCATCTTTTAGCCGCTCTCTTACTACAAGAAGAAAGCATGATTGTATCTATCTTGGATAAGATGAATGTCGATACAACTCTTTTAATAGATAATGTGCTCGACACGATAGAGGGGACAGAAGCAGGTCAGACTATTTCCCAGTCTTATCAAATTTATCTTACTCCTGAACTTGCGCATACCATCGAGTCATCCAGCAAAGTTGCGCAATCTCTTGGAGACGAATTTGTTTCCACAGAACATCTTTTTCTCTCCGCCCTAGATGTCCCGGGAGATGCGCGCGAGCTCTTGCTTAAGTTTAAAATTGACCGACAAATGGTTCTCGACGTGCTCGAGGAGCTTAAAAAAATTGGACCAATAGAGCCCAAGGAGTCTAAGAAACTTCGAACTGTTTCAAAGTACACTCGTTCTCTCACTACTCTTGCCAAGACCAATAAACTTGACCCCGTTATCGGCCGTGATGATGAGATTTCTCGCATCATTCAGATTCTTTCTCGTAGGACAAAGAATAATCCAATACTTATAGGTGAGGCTGGCGTGGGGAAGACTGCTATTGCAGAAGGATTGGCTCTCCGTATGGCTAGTGGCAATGTTCCAGAGTCTTTGCGAGACAAGGAGTTAGTTTCTCTAGATATCGGTCTTCTAATCGCGGGCACCAAATACCGTGGCGAGTTTGAAGAAAGGCTGAAAAATATAATAAAAGAAATTGAAAAGTCTGAAGGCAAGATTATTCTCTTTATAGACGAAATTCATACCATTGTTGGCGCTGGGGCCGCTGAAGGTTCCATGGATGCTTCCAATATGCTCAAGCCCTCTCTGGCTCGAGGGGAATTGAGAGCTATTGGCGCCACTACTTTGCGCGAGTACCAGAAACATATTGAGAAGGACCCAGCTCTTACCCGTCGTTTCCAGCCGGTCTATGTTCAAGAGCCTTCTGTCGAGGATGCCATGACTATCCTACGCGGGCTCAAAGAACGTTACGAGCTTTATCATGGGGTACATATTACGGATGATGCTATCCAAGCGGCGGTGACCCTGTCTTCTCGATACATTACTGATAGATTCTTGCCAGACAAATCTGTTGATTTAATAGATGAGGCATCCTCATTCTTAAAGATTTCTCTCGAAAATATGCCGCCAGTACTACAAGACGCTCACTCCAAGATTATGAAGCTTGAGATAGAAAAAGAGGCTCTTAAGAAAGAATCTAAGAACCCGAAAGTTAAGGTGAGACTTAAAATTATTGATAAAGACATTGCCGACCTTCGCGAGAAGACTTCCGAAATAGAACTCAAGTGGAAAAATGAGAAAGAAACGGTAGGGGAAATAAAAGAGATTAAGAAAAATCTTGAAACTCTTCGCCTAGAAGCAGAATCCGCCGAGGCGCATTCCGATCTCTCAAGAGCGGCCGAACTTCGTTACGGCAAGATTCCTAATTTGGAGAAGGAATTAATTGCTAAATCTAAACGTCTCAAGAAACTTCAAGGTCCAAGAAGGATTTTGAAAGAGGAAATTACTGCGCCCGACATCGCTTCTGTGGTCAGTCGGTGGACAGGGGTTCCAGTATCAAGAATGCTCGAAGAAGAAGCAGCCAAGCTCTCTAGGATGGATGAGTTTCTCAAGAAGCGCATAGTTGGTCAGGATGAAGCAGTGAAAAAAATTGCCGACACTATCAAGCGCTCTCGTGCTGGCATCTCTGACCCCAATCGACCCATCGGTTCATTTATATTCCTTGGCCCGACGGGAGTAGGCAAGACTGAACTTACCAAAGCTTTGGCGGAGTTTATGTTTGATGACGAGAGAGCACTCATTCGTGTCGATATGTCAGAGTTTATGGAGAAACACTCTGTTTCTAAACTAATTGGCGCTCCACCGGGGTATGTTGGTTTTGAAGAGGGTTCTACTTTTGCCGAGTCTGTGCGACACAGACCTTACTCGGTGGTGCTTTTTGACGAGATTGAGAAGGCGCATCCGGAAGTATTTAATGTTCTTCTCCAAATTTTAGACAACGGACGCCTCACTGACGCTAAGGGTAGAGTGGTCAATTTCAAAAATACAGTGATCATTATGACCTCAAATGTTGGGGCGCAGTTTATAGATAAAATGCAATCTATAGGCTTTAGTTCAAGTGAGAAGGAGACTTATGAGAACGTGAAGGAGAAAGTCCTCTCAACTCTCAAAGAGCATTTCCGACCAGAGTTTCTTAATCGTCTCGATGACATCATCATCTTTGACATACTTTCTATGGAGGCTATTAAAGAGATTGTTGGTATCCAAGTTGAGATTATCAAGAGGCGTCTTATGGATAAGGAGATTAGCCTCAAACTCACCGAGCCAGTTCTAGAGTTACTCGCTAAAGTTGGTTACAGTCCGCAGTACGGCGCCAGACCCTTGAAGCGTCTGATTCAGGAAAAGATTCTTAATCCTGTGGCCTCGATGATGATATCAAACAAGATACTTTCTGGAGGGACTGTTTCGGTTGATGTTGTTAATGGAGAATTTACTTTCGATGTTAGGAAAAGTAAAAGGTCAGGCAGTGTTAGTACAGTGATGACAAATAGGGAACCGGTGGGCAAATAATTTTTGCAAGTTCGCTCTTTTTCAATTAGAATAGCTCCGTTGCGTCGGTACTCAAGTGGTCAACGAGGACGCGCTGTAAACGCGTTGACTTCGGTCTACGCAGGTTCGAATCCTGCCCGGCGCACCACTTCGACAAGCTCAGGGTGATTTTTTTGTCTTACGTATTTTATCTTGGACTGTGTGGTTCTCCATGCTTTATAAACCTTACTAAACATTTATATAAAAACACGAAGGTTAGCCGTATAATTCTTAACCTATTGTTTATTGTCGGCCTGCCCTGAGCGAGCGAAGCGAGTCGAAGGGTTGTCGGCTTGCCCTGAGCTTGCCTGCGGTGAGCTTGTCGAACCCGCTGAAGGGCTTGCCCTGAGCGAGCTAAAGGCGATTTATGGTGAGCTTGCCGAACCAGTCGAAGGGTTGTCAACACTCTATAAATAAAAAGCTCGGAAATCTCAAAAGGAAATCCCGCCAAGTCGAGAGACTGGCGGGATTTAATTTCCTTGATTTTTATATTATATTATGTTACGATGGTAGTAGGTCGAATCATATTGATTCGAGAAAATGTATAGGAGTGTTGAGATGGAAACGAAATCCTTGATGGGTCTGAAAAACCTTGATAGAAAGCAAATTATTCCAAAGCTGAAGAGGGTCACAAGAGGGACCAACTTCTATCTTCGTTTTTGGGATGATGGGAGTGTTACAATCTTCTACTTAGATTGTAACAAGTTGCTTTTCTTGTTAAGAAGGTCTTTAAACATCAGCTGGAAAGGGGAGACCACGTTAGTTGGGAAACTCTTCCTGTTTAAAAGGACTTGGGTGATAAAAATATCTAAGCACGACCAGAGCATTTTTATCTTGGCCCAAGAGTTGGTCGATGAGTTTCTAAACCATTTCAAGGTTAAGTGTTTAATCGTGTAGTCCTCACAGGACAGGGCCGCTTTCGCGGCCCTTTTGTTTTATGTTTTATATTGTGTTTTAGATCGTATCGAAAACTTTTTCCTGCATATCTTTGGCGACTATATCCCAGTCATATCTTTTTTCTACCATCTTTTGAGCATTGCTCACAAGAGACGCTCTTAATTCTGGGTTGTCTATGAGTCGCTTGACTTGTTTGGCAATACTTTCTGGATTTCTTACTTCACAAATGAGCCCTGTTTCTGAGTCTTTGAGGAAATCCACAATACCCCCGACCGCTGTCGCTATCACGGGCAAGCTCGCGGCCATCGCCTCAACAAAGGAATTTCCAAATCCTTCGGAAAGTGATGGACGGATGAATATATCCGATACTTGTAGATATTTAGGTATTTCATCTTGAGCAATCTGCCCCAAGAAAATAACTCTTTCTTCAATACCAGTATCTTGTGTCAGTTTTCTTAACATTAGTTCGTCCGGGCCTATGCCAAGAACAATAAATTTAATATTTGCTGGCAGTAATTTAAGAGATTTAATAACATCATCACAAGCATTTTTCTTCACTAGGCGGGAAGTGGTGATAAGGAAAATATCCCCATCTTTTTTATTTAACTTTTTCTCTAGTTCTAGAAGCTCACTTTCACCATATTTTCTAGAAAACTTCCTTACGTCTACCGCATTAGGGATAACAACCAGAGGACCTTTGTATCCTTCATCTCGAGCCCAATTACCAAGGTGTGTAGATATAACTTGGATAAAATCTGCTTTAGTAAAAAGTTTTTTGAAGAGGGGATAGAAAAATCCGACCCTTCCTCTTATGTGGTCTATAGGGTCTCCCTCTTGAAGAGTCAACAAATATTTGACTCGAGGCTTAATAAGTTTGAAGAAGAGCCCTGCGAAGGCAGAGTAGTTGGCCATCATGTTCCAGAGTGCGTCGTATCGGCGAGTTTTGTTTAAAGAGAGTGCTTTGAAGAGACCTAAAAATGGAAAAAGGTATTTATTTATCTTTAACGGCCAAGAGCTAAGGTCAGAGATGCTGGGGTTGGTAGTACTAAAGCCGATACGGTGCACATTGACCATGCCTATGTGCTCGAATTTAGGCAGTTTATTATTAAACCTCAATGTAATCATATCGAATTCGAGATCTTCCGAGTCCTGCCTATCAGTTATTTCTTTTATAGCCACTTCAGCCCCACCAATAAAGGGGTGGTAAGTAAGGGAAAAAATAAGTATCCTTTTCATAAATTCTTTTAAACTCTACTCTAGCTTAAGATGCAAGGCAAATGCTATAATTGCTCGATAAATTCAATATTCAGATGAATCAATACTGCTTTCTAAATGGAGAAATTGTGCCCTTGGCGAAAGCCAAGGTGTCTGTTTTGGATATAGGACTTTTGCGCGGATACGGCATTTACGATGGCCTTAGTGTTATCAATGGCAAGGTCTTACGGTTCGAAGACCATTGGCAGAGGTTTGAACGCGGAGCCAAAGCTCTCAATCTGAAAATTCCTGTAACTAAAAAAGTTTTAGAGCAAAAAATTATTGAAATAACAGATAAGTCTGGTCTCTCCAAACGTTCTAACATCAGACTTATTCTTACCGGGGGGGAGACTATCCTCGGTATAGAGTATGACTTTGATAACCCAACATTTTATGCTGTAGCAGAAAAATGGAATCCGTTACCAGATAAATGTTTTCAAAAAGGGGTGAAGCTTGTCTCATTTGATTATCAGCGAGAACTGCCGGAAATTAAGACTATTAACTACGTCACTGCAGTAAATCTGCAGAACTTTAGGAAAGAGAACAATGCTTTAGAAATTCTCTACACCCACAACGAGCTAGTGCTTGAATGCGCTACCAGTAATATTTTTATAGTGAAAGACGGCGCAGTTATCACCCCCTTAGAGAACGTGTTAGAGGGCATTACCTCAAAAATTGTTCAAGAGTTAGTTGTGCCTGAATATAATTTGGAGAAAAGAGATATTAGTAAAGAGGAACTCAAATCTGCTGACGAGGTATTTATAACTTCCTCTTTTAAAGACGTTGTACCTGTGACCACTATCGATGACTATACGGTTGGAAATGGGGAAGTCGGCCCCGTGACGAAAGGTATTATGGATAGATTTACAAAATACATAGCTTAGTGTATTCTATGGCCCATGTCACAAGACCACCTAATAAAATTAGTTTCCGTAGGCGATGAAAAAGGAGCTGGCAAGGGCCACACTTATTATTCTCGCAAGAATAAGAAATCTGTAGAACACAAGCTCGAGTTCAAGAAATACAATCCTCTGATTCGCAAACACACTGTTTATAAAGAAAAGAAGGCTTAAAGAAGGCGGGCGATGAGGGAATCGAACCCCCGACAGCGGATTTGGAGGCCGCAGTTATGCCACTTAACTAATCGCCCCTCGATTTTACTCGGGGTAAACCCAACAGAGCCATCCTAGCATATTTCTCAATACCCTTAAAATCGTTTGGTCCAAACCACTTTATTTTTTTATTGCGCTTGAACCATGTCATCTGTCTTTTAGCATATTGTCTGATGGCGACAAAAAGTCTTTCTATCATCTCTTCTCGCGTCAATTTGCCCTTGAGATACATGCTTGCGTAGCGGTATTCAAGTCCAAGTTCGAACATGCGTTTATATGAGAGACCCTCTGTGTGGAGTTTCTTGGCCTCACGTATAATACCCGCCTTCCTTTTCTGTAACCTTTTATAAATTTTTTGGTCTAAATTATCTGGTTTTAAACCTATATAAACAAAATTTCTGTTGACACTCGGTGTCAACAGGGGGACACGCCCAATTTTGGCAACTATTTCCAAAGCGCGGATGAGGCGCACTTTATTGTTCGCATCAATATTCTTAGCTCTTCGAGGGTCTTTCTTTTTTAACGTCCGAAAGAGCTCTTTTGCCGTTTTTGTCTCCAATTTTTTACGTAAAGGCTTGTTTGGCGAGACATCTGGGAAACCCGATCTACCAGAGAGTGCATCTATGTAGAACCCAGTTCCTCCCACTACGATAGGTAAGCGGTCACTATGATATATCATAGTGACCGCTTTGGTTGCCTTTGTGACAAAGTCATTAACAGAAAATTGCTTTTTTGGGTCGGCTACATCAAGTAGATGATGGGGGATAGATTGCATTTCTTTTCTTGTAATTTTTCCCGTACCAATATTAAGCCCTTTATAGACCTGTCGAGAATCAGCCGAGATTATCTCACCGTTAAATTTCTTTGCCAATCTCACTGCCAAATCACTTTTCCCCGATGCTGTTGGACCAACTATGACTAGAACCTTGTTTCGCATAATTTCTAGATAAGTGCAGGTTTAAGTCCCTCTGCTTTTCTGTGTTTCCTGCGGGCAAATAATTTTCTGATTTCTTCGACAAAGATCACAGAGGTTGAGAGCGTAATGATCACTATCCACTCTGACAAACTAAGCGGTACCGTGCGTAGGAATTTTTGGAAGAGGGGATGATAGATAGCCAGAAGTTGGACAATGGCCGCTAAAACAGTAGCACCAACCAGATACATGTTTTTGTAAATATCTTTCTGGAAGACAGTTTCTTTTTCAGAACGACAATTCCAAGCGTTGAACCATTGAAAGACTGCAAGGATAGTGAGCGCCATGGTCCAAGCTTTGGCAATGTCACCCGAAAGATAATTTTGGAAAAGTATCAAGGTCACGATCATCATAGGTAGAGCCATGAGAACCATTCTTCGTCCCATACTGGCGTCGACTAAATATTTTTTGGGCTTTACAAAAGTTTGTTTCAAAAGTCCTTTTTCTTTCGGCTCCATAGCCAAGGCTACGGTGAAAAATCCGTCGGTAACAAAGTTCAACCAGATAATCTGTACTGGCAAAAGGGGCAACGGCAGCCCAAGGAAAACCGCCCCAACGATAACCGAAAATTCTCCTATACCGGTAGAAAGCAGGTAGAGAACCACCTTTCTGATAGTTTTATAAATATTCCTGCCTTCCTCCACAGCAGAAATAATACTTCCAAAATTATCATCGAGGAGTACGATATCAGAAGCTTCTTTAGCCACTTCTGTGCCGACTATGCCCATAGCCACACCTAAATCTGCCGCCACGAGTGAAGGGGCATCATTAACTCCATCACCGGTCATGGCCACAGTTTGGCCGTTTGATTTGTAAGCGCCGATAATTCTAAATTTATGTTCTGGCGTTACTCTGGCAAAGACCGAGATGTTTGCAAGTTTTGCCACAAGTTCTTTGTCAGATAATTTATCCATATCTTCCCCAGTCAAACTCATGTCTCCTGTTCTATAAATACCCGCTTCCTTGGCTATGGCTTCCGCGGTCGTCTTGTGGTCACCAGTAATCATCACAACCTTGATGCCAGCTTCTCTTGCCCGCCTTGTGGCTTCTTTCACTTCCAAGCGTAGGGCATCTTTCAAACCGATAAATCCCGCAAAGGTCAAATTTTTTATATCACTGGGTTCGATCTTTTCTGGCATATCATGACTATAAGCGAGAGCGAGCACTCGTAAGCCTTTCGTAGATATCTGGTGGAAGGTTTTGGTGAGTTTTTCTCTCTCTTCTGGGGAGAGATGAATGGCTTCTCCAGTGTGCCAGATTTTATTTGAATTTTTCAAAATAACTTCTGGTGCCCCGGCGATGGCTAGAAAGTTTTTGCCGTCGTCTTTATAAACAGAGGCATGATACTTAAGTTCATAGTCAAAAGGAATTTCTGAAAGAAAAGCAAGTTTTTGCTCTAGAGCATCTTTATCAAATCCGAGTTTCTGGGAGAGCACAAAGATTGCGGCTTCTGTCGGGTCTCCTGATATTTTCCACTCCTTTGTCTTTTCCACAAACATCGGCCTGTTATTACCGCCGAGAGTGGCAATTTTACCCATCAAGAGAAGTTCTTGATAACTTGAATAATCAATTTCTTGATTATCTATTTTTATATTTCCCTTAGGAACATACCCTATGCCATCAACCTCGAAAAGTTTGTTGTCAGTATAAAGCGTCTGAACTACCATCTCGTTTCTTGTCAGCGTGCCCGTTTTATCAACGGCAATCACCTGTGCTTGTCCAAGTGCTTCAACCGCTTGCAAGCGTTTAACGAGCGCGTTTCTCTTGCTCATCCTCCAAACACCAGTGGCGAGGATAATTGTAATGGCAATGGGCAATCCTTCAGGAATAATAGAGACCGCGATAGAGATTACTGTGGCGAGCATCTCGTCTGCCGGGTTGCCATAAAGGATTCCAAAGATGAAGAGTAGGGCGCTACTGCCCAAAGTTATTCCTATGATGAGTCTTGAGAAATTACGAATATTTGTTTTCAGAGGAATTTCTGTTTCAATAGTTGATACTTCTTTCGCAATTTTGCCAATAACGGTTTCGAGGCCAGTTTGTATTACAATCGCCAGTCCATGCCCGGAAACAATATTGGTGCCCTTGAAGGCCATGTTCTTTTCTTCAATAACTTCTAAGTTAGGGTTAATCAATACTTCATTTGTTTTATATATTGCCTCTGATTCTCCGGTAAGCGCCGCTTCATCAATCTTGAGACTTCTCGCTGTAATAATACGCAGATCGGCAGGCACCTTCTCTCCTTCTTTAAGAAGAACGATATCTCCCGGAACAAGCTCGGTGTCCGAGATCATCAATTCTTTGTTTTCTCGCAAAACAATCGCTTTTGTTTCCACAAACTGCCTTAATGCCAAGAGAGTATTGCGGGCTCGACCTTCTTGGATAGAGCCAACTATAGAATTTAGGATGAGCACAGCGGCGATGACGATGCTATCGACTACTTCCCCCATGAGAAAGACAACAACCGCTGCTCCAAGGAGCATATAGATAAGAGGGCTTTGAAATTGTCTTAGGAAAATAATTAGGCCACTCTCGGGCTTAACTGTAGGTAATTTATTGAGACCATATTTAATAAGTCGTTCTTTAACTTCAGCGTCTGATAGGCCGTGCTCTCTTGACCCGAGAATTTTAAATATTTCTGCCGGTTCAAGCGTGTGCCACTTGGTTTCCAAGAATGAATTCATTCACTTCATTATACACAACAGTTGGTGGGCGAGGAGGGACTTGAACCCTCACGATGTTGCCATCAATGGATTTTGAGTCCATCGCGTCTGCCAATTCCGCCACTCGCCCTTCGACTCCGCTCAGGGTAAACCCTTATAAACATCTTACAAACTACATCAATTTCGTGTTAAAATCTAGTTATGTCTCGATTCTATAACGACGCTATCTTCTGGATAGAGGTCGATAAAATTAAACCCAATCCGTTTCAACCTCGTCGAGAGTTCGATGAGGCTCAACTTAAAAGTTTGGCGGATTCTATTCGCCAATATGGCGTACTTCAAGCTTTGGTAGTTACGCGTAATGAGTTTGAGAAGGAAGATGGCGGTCTCGGTGTCGAATACGAACTTGTCGCGGGAGAACGTCGCCTCCGCGCCGCGCGCTTGGCTGGTCTCGCGCAGGTGCCAGTGCTTATCCGTACTGGGGAAGAAACGGACCTTATGAAGCTTGAATTGGCAATTATCGAGAATATTCAACGTGAAGACCTTAGTCCTGTTGACCGAGCTCGCGCCTTTGACCGTCTAGTCAAAGAGTTTAATTTCAAACATCATGAAGTTGCTAAAAAGGTTGGCAAGAGTCGTGAATATGTCTCCAACTCTTTACGCATTCTCTCTTTACCGGAATACATTATTAACGCTCTTTCAGAAAATAAGATTACCGAGGGTCATACGCGCCCACTGATGATGCTGATAGACAGACCAAAGGAACAAGAGACTCTTTTCAAAGAAATTATTTTTAAAAAACTTAATGTTAGGGAAGCAGAAAGTATTGCCCGCCATATTGCCGTTGAACGCGCGCGTAAACTAATAGATCAAGAACTCATAGATATCGAAGGTCTTTTCAAAGAGAAGTTGGGTACACGCGTGAGGATAGAAAAAAAAGATGAAGGCGGTCGAGTGACCATAGACTTTTTCAATAAAGATGATTTGCGCGCGCTATTGGAGAGGATTATTTCAGATGGGCAAGCGCAAAAAACTCAAGAAGAAGCTACTATAGAAAATGTAGTTTCTCTGACCGAGGAGGAGAAGATAATGCCTGACGAAGATGATGAGTCTCTTTACTCTGTCAGCAAATTTAGTATTTAATTCCTTTTAGATTTTTTAAGTTCGCTTAGTTTGTGTCGGATATGTCGGCGCGCCATAGAGGTTTTGGCCAAACCTAACCACTTTTGATTCGGCTTGGCGTTCTCATTTGTCATGATAGTCACTATATCGCCATTGTAAACCTTAGTATCAAGCGAGGCTAATTTTCCGTTTACCTTAGCACCAGTCATATGGTTTCCTATGTCAGAGTGGATAGAGTAGGCAAAGTCGATTGGGGTTGAATCTATGGGTAGGTCCACCACATCTCCCTTGGGAGAGAAGACGAAGATTCTATGGTTGAAGAAGTCGCTAGTGAGTTCCTCTCGGAAAAGTTTATTGTCCTTAGTTGATTCTTTATACGCAGCCAATTCGGATATCCATTTTGGTATATCTTTATTCTTAACATTATTTGCCTCTTCTAATTCCTTAGACTTTGGCAGGAAGGCGTAGACCCAAGCCAAAGCTTTATTGTGACCGCTTTTCTCTTTATAGGAGAGATGAGAGGCGATACCGTATTCGGAATATCTATACATATCATGAGTTTTTATCTGCACCTCTACAATATTACCATCACCAATAAAGACGGTGGTGTGTAGGGCTTGATAGCCATTAATCTTAGCATCAGCGATATAGTCCTTGATGCGTTGCGGGAGAGGACGCCAACGCCTATGAATGATTCCTAATATGTGATAACAATCAGTGACAGAATCCACCAAGATTCTCATGGCGCTCACGTCATATATTTTTCCCAGGTCTCTATCGTTTCTAAGATATTTTTTGTAGAGACTGTATAAACTTTTTACTCGATACTCGATTTTTACTTTTGTTAGTCCTTCTTTGGCCAACTCTTTTTTCACTGAACGTGAAAATTTCTCCAAACTTTCTGTTCTGTCTAGGTGTAGTTCTTTGAGAACTTTTCTCATTTCTTCGTACTCTGAGGGATATACATAGGGGAAGGCCAGATCTTCCAGCTCGCGATTTAATTTCCTAATACCCAATCTATAGGCGATGGGGGCATATATCTCTAGAGTTTCGGTGGCTATTCGTTTTTGTTTATCTTTAGGCACATGAGAGAGAGTTCTCATATTGTGTAGACGGTCTGCCAGTTTAATAAGCAGGACTCTAATATCTTCAGACATGGCAACGAAGAGTTTACGCAAACTCTCACTGTGTCTATCTGCACCTTTATATTTCAAATGCCCGAGCTTGGTCACTCCATCAACGAGGAAAGCAATTTCTTCTCCAAATTCTCTTACAATATCTTCTCGTTTTATACCGACGTCCTCAATGGCGTCGTGGAGAAGTCCAGCCGCAATGGTAGCGCCACCTACATTGAGTTCGGCGAGGATTTGCGCGGTTTCGGCTAAATGGAGAAAATATGGTTCGCCGGAGAGTCTTTGGTGTCCTGTGTGAGCTTCTTTGGCGAAGGCGAAGGCTTTTTTGACAATAACAATATCTTCGGTCTGTGGGTTGACCATGCTCCTTATTATCTTGGTAGGAGAATCTATGTTTACTTCAGTTTGTGAGGGTTGTGGTTTGGACATGTTTTGTCAGAGCATCTTTCTGGAATGGTTTTGGTACCTTCCATCATAAGACTTCCACAGATTTTACACACATCACCAGTTGGCTTGGCCTTTATAGCATACTTACAATCAGGATAATTTGAACAGCTGTAGAATACTCCAAAGCGTCCGCGTCGTTCAGACATAAATCCGGTTTTGCAAGTAGGGCAAACTACTCCTGTGGAATTAGCCTTCTCCATTTCCTCGTCCTTCTTAACAAATTTACACTTGGGGAATCGAGAGCAGGCGATAAACATCCCAAACTTGCCTTCACGTGCCAGCAAGTTTCCTTTAGCACACTTCGGACAAAGTTCTCCAGTATCTTTGGGGCCCTGTAACTCTTTCCCTTCTATAGTACGAGCGCCTTGGCACTCTGGGAATCTTTCGCATGAGAGGAATTTACCTCCCTTGCCGAGTTTGATAATCATATCGGCTCCACATAGAGGACACTTCAAATCGTCTGGGGCCTTGCCGAGGTTGGTAATCTTCTCTATCTTTTCTTTCGACTTAACGGCTTTTTCAAACGGAGTATAGAAGTCCGCCAAAGTTTTTTTATAAGTGCGGTCTCCTTGGGCGATGTCATCCAATTCGTTTTCCATCTCTGCCGTGAAGGAGTCACTGATATATGAAGAGAAATGTTCTTCTAGAAAAGTGCTGACCACTTCGCCGGTATCGGTGGGGTGGAGGGCTTTGAGAATCTTCTCCACATAACCGCGGTCCGTAAGAGTTTTTATAATTGAAGCATAGGTCGATGGTCGGCCAATACCTCGCTTTTCGAGTTCTTTAATTAAACCCGCTTCAGAGTAACGAGTAGGAGGTGTTGTTTGCCTTTCTTCAAAGTTGATATTTAAGAGTGTAAGGGGTTCGTCTTTCTTGAGTTCGGGCAAGATAACGTCTTCACTGGCAGAAGCTTTATCGGCTTTAAGCCAACCGTCAAAGAGGATACGTGAACCACTGAGCCAAAAATCAGGCATCGGCACGTCAGAGCCTTGGGTGGAGACGACGACATTGGCAACGATTTTGGTGCGCAACACATCTGCTGACTTCATCTGACTTGAAACAGTTCTTTGCCAGATAAGAGAGTAGAGTCTTTGTTCTCCTTCAGTTGACCCAGCTCTCTCTACACTGACGTGAGTAGGGCGGATAGCTTCATGCGCTTCTTGGGCATTTTTAGACTTTTTGGTATAGACGTGTGATTCGAAATAATTGGCTCCGTATTTACTTTTTATAACACTCTCTATTTCCTGGCGCGCGGAGCCTCCTAGGTTTGTTGAGTCAGTTCGCATATAAGTGATGTGTCCCGCTTCATAAAGTTTTTGCGCCAGGCGCATTGTTTGCGAAGGGGCGATGCCGAGTCGAGAACTTGCGGCTTGCTGTAGGGTTGACGTGATAAATGGCGCCCGCGGAGCCCGAGTTACTTGAGTTTCTTTAATGTCGGTAATTTTCCAAGAAGATTTTTGCGCGATATCTAATATTTTGTCGACCTCTTCTTTTTTCTTTGGTTCTTCTGAACAGACGAAAAGGAGGTTGTGTTTAGCTTTATCTTCAAGTTCAGCATTAATGGTCCAGAAAGTTACTGGGTCAAAGGCTCGTATTTCTCGTTCTCGTTCCATGATGATACGTAGAGCGGGGGACTGAACTCGTCCTGCTGATAGTCCATAACGCACCTTCTTCCAGATGAGACCAGAGAGGTCGTAGCCCACGAGTCTATCGAGCACTCGACGGGCTTCCTGCGCTTCCTTGAGGCTGTTGTCAATTTTACGAGGGTTCTCTATCGCTTCTTCAACAGCTTCTTTAGTAATCTCGTAGAAGACGATTCGTTTCAAATCTTTTAGACCAATAGCCTCTTGGATGTGCCAGGCGATAGCCTCACCCTCGCGGTCAGGGTCGGTAGCAAGGAGGACTTCGTCAGCCTTTTTGGCTAGAGATTTTATTTCGGAAATTACTCTCTCCTTACCTTTAACCACCTCATAATGTGGCACGAAGCCTCCCGCGATATCTATTGCGGTTTTATTAGACTTCGGTAAGTCTCTGATATGTCCGACAGAAGCGATGACGCGAAAATCTTTGCCAAGATATTTCTCAATCGTCTTTGCTTTCGAAGGTGATTCTACTATTAACAGTCTCATTAGGCTCAATTAGTACTACAGAAACTTTTTATTTGCAAACTTACCCCGCCTTGCTTAGGCGGGGTTTAACATCAAAATGTCTTTCTTACTTCGCCAAGTTCTTCTGCAATCAGGCCTTTGATTTCAAGTAGAGAGAGTATGGCACTGGCGTTACCGATATCAAGTTTACTTTGTCTCACAAGCTCATCATGTGAGCGAGGAGTTTCTAGAAGTTTTATAAAAATCTTCTCCTCATCACTAAGCTCTTCTATATCTACTAGAGTGGGAGCTTCGTCTTTTCTTTTGAGCCCTAGAAGCTCGAGAATATCATTTGAGTCACGTACCAGGGCTGCTCCGAGTCTTATAAGCATATGTGGACCGTCAGAGGTGGGCGAGCTTACAGGGCCAGGGACGGCCCCAACCTCTCTATTGTATTCCGTGGCAAGTCGCGAGGTGATAAGTGTTCCAGACTTCCTCTCTGCTTCTATCACTAGAGTGGCATGACACATTCCTGCCATGATTCTATTTCGCCTGGGGAAGGCCCACGCGCCAGAGGGCATCGTATCATCGTATTCGGACATTAGTCCGCCTCCATTTTCTATAATCTCTTCGGCTAGTCCAACATGAGAGTGGGGATGAAGAACTTTCCTATCGAGACCAGAGCCAGGGATGGCGATAGTTTGGAGTCCAGCGCGTATGGCAGCGCGGTGAGCTATAGAGTCTATGCCAAGAGCCAGCCCAGAGACAATGGTGACAGGCGAGTCAGCAAGCCCTGAGATCATAGTCTCGCAAACTTCTCGACCATAACTTGAATACTTTCTTGCGCCAACGACTGCTAAGAGTTTATTATCCTCCTTGGGTAAGGCGCCTTCGTAACGCAGGCGCTTTGGTGGGTCTGTAATCTCTTTTAGAAGTTCAGGGAAGTCTTCTGGTTTTAAATCTCGAATATCCTGCATGAATGTATTATACTATCTACTGTCTACTAATTACTTTTTATATGCTCGACATTAAGTTTATCAGAGAGAACCAAGATTTGGTTAAGGAAGCCGCCAAGAAAAAGCGCCTTTCCTTTGACCTAGATAAACTTATGGAGGTTGATGAGTCGCGTCGTAAACTCTTGGGGATAGTAGAAGAGAAGCGGGCTGAACAAAAGGTTACCAACAATGCGATAGTTAATGCAACTTCAGAAGAGCGCGAATCCATATTGGAGAAGATGAGGATTCTGAAGGCGGGCCTTGAGGTAGAAGAAGGGAAATTGAAAGAAGTAATGCAAGAGTGGCAGGCCTTGATGCTTACTGTGCCCAATGTGCCTGATTCTTCCGTCCCAGACGGAGAAAGCGATAAAGAGAATAAGGAAGTAAAGAAGTGGGGAGATACTCCCAAATTTAATTTTCAACCTAAAAATCATATTGAGATTATGACCAACCTTGATATGGCGGACTTTGAACGTGGGGCGAAGGTTTCTGGATTTCGTGGTTACTTTCTTAAAGGTAGTGGCGCGTTGCTATCTTTCGCCATTTGGCGTTACGCTCTTGATTTCTTCGTCTCTCGTGGTCTGACTCTATTGGAGGTGCCTTCCCTAGTGCGACGAGAAGTCCTTTTGGGCACTGGTTATCTGCCACAAGGCGAAGAAGATTTATATAAGACACAAGATGGTGATTATTTAACAGGTACAGCCGAAGTGGCCACCATGGGCTTATACCAAGGTGAAATTTTACCCAAAGAAGATTTGCCAAAGAAGTTTCTCTCATTCTCGCCGTGTTTTCGCAGAGAAGCAGGAAGTCATTCTAAAGATGTTAAGGGTCTTATTAGAGTGCATGAATTTTTCAAATTTGAACAACTTATTTTATGTGAATCGAGTCACGAAGAGTCGGTGAAATGGCATGAGTGGCTTCATCGCAATATTGAAGAATTTGTGGAGTCGCTCCGCGTACCATACCGCACTGTAGTAAACTGTGGTGGCGATCTAGGTCTTGGTCAGGTCAAGAAATATGACATAGAGGGTTGGGTACCACTCGAAGAAACTTATCGAGAACTCGGTTCCACTTCCTATTTTCACGATTTTCAGACGAGACGTCTAAATATTAAATATAAGGACGGTGATGTTTCTAAATATGCTCATTCTCTTAATGCTACCGCCATAGCTACTCCTCGTGTCCTTGTTTCTCTGGTAGAGAATTTTCAGCAAGAGGACGGGTCCATAAAGATTCCTGAAGTTTTGGTGCCCTACATGAATGGTCTGGCGTTTATCAAAAAATGAAAATTATCTCCAGTGGTAAAGTTTTAAATTCTCCGGGATTTTATAAAAAAAAGAAACTGAAAGAGCGTATTCAACTAGCTCTTATTTTGATTGGAGTTTTAGTCTTAGTCTCCTCTTTTGTTTACCTTACTCGTCACGAACGCTTTATGATATCCGAAGTGGAAGTTTTGGAGAAAAACGCCATAGATACAGATGAGATTATCGAGGCGACAAAAAGTGTTTTATCTGGAAACTATCTCTGGCTCATACCACGTTCCAGTGCCTTCGTTTATCCTAGTTCCAAAATTGAAGCCCATCTTCTCGCCAGCTTTCCAAGATTGAAATCCGTGAAGCTTGAATTAAGTGATATGAAGAAGCTAACCGTGAGCGTTTCCGAAAGGGAACCCTTTGCTCTCTACTGTGCCAATGCCTTGCACCCAGCTACTGCTTCCGAGTGTTATTTTCTAGATGAAGAAGGTCTTATCTTCGCCGAGGCTCCTTCATTCTCGGGTGTAACTTACTTTGTCTTTGCTACAGAAGACCCAATCGAGAATCCAATAGGGGAGAGATTCTTGCCACTAGACGAGTTTAGTTATTTATTAAATTTTATAGAAAATCTTACTACTTTAAATATAAAACCTTTGGCACTGGGTTTTAGTGGTAATGAGTATAGTCTCTTTCTTCCGAATGGTGGTCAGATAACTCTCAAGAAAGATGACGACTTCGCTTCCGTATATTCAAACCTTACGGCTTTCCTTACAGACGAAGCTATCAAATCCCAGCCTAACTTTTTGGATAAAATACTTTATTTAGACTTACGTACCAAAGATAAGGTTCGCTGGAAATTTCAAGAATAAACAAATGGATAGTTTCTGGACAAGATTAAAAAAGCCCATCATGGTTCTGGCGCCTCTCTCTGACGTCACTGATGTTGCTTTCCGAAGAATAATAGCCAAGTATGGCAAACCGGACGTTTTGTGGACTGAATTTGTTTCTGCCGATGGTCTCGCCTTAGCGCCTACGGAAGATAGAAAGAAGCTTCTTAAGGGTCTGGAGTATAGCGAGGCGGAACGGCCAATCGTAGCGCAATTCTTTACTTCTAATCCAGAGCATATGAGGCAGGCGGCAGAGCTTGCGTACAAACTCGGGTTTGATGGTGTGGATATCAACATGGGTTGTCCGGACAAAGGGGTGGAGAAACAGGGTGCGGGAGCCAAGCTTCTGAAAGATGTTTCAAAGGCTCAAGAACTTATCAGGGCGACGAAGGAGGGGGCGCACGGCCTTCCTGTTTCTATAAAAATTCGCACTGGTTACAACAAGCCCAATCTGGAAACTTGGTTACCAGAAATACTAAAGGAGTCTCCGGCCGTAGTAACTGTACACGCTCGTACTAGGAAAGAGATGTCTAAAGTTCCAGCAGATTGGTCTCAAGTCAAGCGGGCTGTGGAGCTTCGAGATGCTTCTGGTCAAGATACTCTGATTTTCGGCAATGGTGACGTCGTAGACATTGATGATGCTAAGAAGAAATGTAAAGACTTTGGCTGTGACGGCGTGATGCTCGGCCGAGCCGTATTTGGTAATCCGTGGCTATATAAAGAAGGATACAAGCCTTCTCTTGAAGAGAAGGCGCGAGTTTTAGTAGAACATACAAAGCTTTTTGAAAGTCTTTTGAGTGGGTACAAAAACTTTGCCACCATGAAGAAGCATTTCAAGGCCTATGTTTCTGGGTTCAATGGGGCGGCAGATTTGCGAGTTAGGCTTATGGAGACCAATAACGCAGACGAAGTAGAGACCATTATTTCCCAATTTTTAGAAGCGAAGTAATTTTGCCTGCAAGACTATCGGCGGGGTATACTGTTACCATGAAAAAGTCTCTGAAACCATCCGGTGTGCTTTATCGCAAATATCGCCCACAAACTTTCGGGGATATCATCGGTCAGGATCATATAGTTAAAGTGCTTGAGGGGGCTATTAAACTCGACAATATTTCTCATGCCTATCTCTTCTCTGGTTCGCGTGGTACTGGTAAAACCTCTCTAGCCAGAATTCTCTCTAGGGAGATAGGTACTGTGCCTAGTGATTTAGTAGAGATGGATGCCGCATCGAATCGTGGTATCGATGATGTGCGAGAGATACGAGAGTCGGTCAACACTCTTCCTTTTGAATCGCGTTATAAGGTTTATATTATTGATGAGGTACACATGCTGACTAAGGATGCTTGGAATGCGTTTTTGAAAACTCTTGAAGAACCTCCCAAACACGTTGTTTTCATTCTTGCGACAACAGAGTTAGAGAAAGTACCAGAGACAGTTATATCGCGTTGTCAGACTTTCTCCTTCAAACAACCCAATCAGGCTATTCTCAAAGATTTTGCCGTCTCTATCGCCAAGAAAGAGGGTGCTACTCTAGAACCTGACGCGGCAGAGTTGGTGGCGATTCTTGGAGACGGCTCCTTTCGTGACGCGCACGGTATTTTAGAAAAAGTATTGTCTCTAAAGGACCCCGCCAAAGACGGGGCAAGTAAAAAGATTACTCGCGAAGAAGTTGAGGCGGTAACCGGTGCCCCCAAGGCAGAACTCGTCCGCGATATCCTTTCGGCCATAGTTGAGAAAGATCTTGAGAAGGGGGTGAAGGCGGTTGTAAGGGCAGGGGAGGCCAATGTGGAGATGAAGCTTTTTGCAAAACTTGTTCTCGAGCGACTCCGTTTCCTCTTCCTCCTGCGTCTTAAGGCGGGGATGGATGAATATATTTCTAAACAAGTTTCTGAAGATGACTTTAACTTCTTAAAAACTCTCACGAGTAAAGCTGGACCAGATTTAACTGCCGATGTGCTTCTTCGATTTATCATCGCATACGAAGATTCCGGTCGGACCAGTATTCCGGAGCTTGCTCTTGAGCTAGCTCTAGCAGATTCTATAAATATAAAATAAACCCGCGCTTGGTGGCGCGGGTTCTTATGTTTGAGAATTTTTTTAGAACAAGAACTCCCTTTGTCTTTTATTCTTGACAGCTTGTCTTTTGTGGGGTTGTCGTGTGAATGGTACACCACCGTACTCGTTTAGAGTACCTTTGCACCGAAAGAAGTTATCACACTTCCACATTCTAAATTCTGCTGTGGTAGCTGAAGCTTCTCTGTGCATTGCTAGGTGTAGTGTTCCTCCGCACAGCGGGCACTGTCCTGTAGCCATGTTTTTCTCCTTTACTAGCTCTTGACTACCCTAAGTTCAGGGCGCTCACTTTTTCGGGCTCTTTGGCCTCCCGTTTCGTTACACCCCCCGCTTGAGTAGACTAATCTTACTGGTTTTACGGGCTTGTTCCTACTACTGCGTCTTGTTTCTTCTATCCAATTTTCCGGATAGGGAAGTATGGCCCAGTCTTCCTGGTATTTATTCCAGAAAAGACTAAGTAGCACTCCTTCACCGTCTTGGTTTAGGAAGCAAGTCCCCCTAAATACTAGGTATTTACCTTTCAACCAGAGAGGGATTTGTCCTCTATTCCCTAGCAACCAATAGAGGACACATACATTCCACGGAACGAATATATGTTGTGGTTGTCTCCAAGAACGTAATTCCTCTAGATTCGTGCCATCCCAGAGTAGTCTTCCATGTCGTTGATGGCACTTAATTTTTTTTAGCCACTCCATCCCTTCTGGGATGTCCGCCCCATCACTGCAGTCTATAAGGGTCACTTCTCCTTTGCTCGTTATCAATGTTAAATCCATCACACCCTCTCCTTGTTTGCCAAAAAAACAGATAAAATAACACCTTCTATTTGCATAATACTACATAAAAGTGCTACGTGTCAAATTCAGCGCCAACCCAGATAGAGCCGCCAACCCAGATAGAGCCTTAGGCTCTATCTGGGGATATAGATGAAGGGCTGATCGAGGTGACCTATGACCGGGGGCGGTTAATCATACGTTCTAGATAGCGGATGAGAATGACTACAGCTGCAGTGACGAGGATAGCGTAAAGGAACTTTACCGCCACAGTGTCTTTGGAGAGAGGGAAGATTACTTCAATGAACTCCTTGATTGCATCGTTCCACGCTAGACCAGCTACGAGGCCGAGCGCCGCGCTAATATAGCCGAAGCTTCTTCCCTTTACCTCGCTTACGCTCTCGTGCATATCTTTTTGAAATTGATTCATGTCAGTATTATAAACCAATAGACAGAATCAGCTAAATTTTATTTATAAACTTCCTGCCTCTAATTAGCTACATTATAACAGAGCGACCGCTTGCTTATAATGTATAGAGGGTGATTCTATTTTTTGGCTGGCCGTCTCGAGCACTAACTAATTTCTAGATAAAGAGGTAAATGATCGGAAACCTCATCTGACATCACTTTGAAATTCTTCACACCAATTCCTTTTGACACAAAAATATAATCCGCATACTTTTCTGATTTTGTATAAAAAGAACTTCTTGTTGAAGTTACTCCGTATTTTTTAACTAAGTTAATTAAACCTGCTTTTTCAAAAAGATTTATACTTTCAGTATCAGGCAATAAATTAAAATCTCCACAAAACACTACCTCGCTGTTTAGTGAATCAATAAAATTGATTATATTCTTGGATTGATTAAGTCTATCCTCCGTATCGGTTTTCCCTTGGCCATTCCAAAGACCATGGAAGTTGATAATTGTTAACGGTTTACCATCTCTAATCAGAGTTACGTATTGGATATTTCGTGCGTGATTACCAATATCTCCCTCAGGAACGTGCCCTTTTTCTTTGTAAACAAAAATATCCCCTTCGGCTAGGACATCTAAATTATTTTTAATCAACATCATGAGGCCGTAGTTGTCCATAAAGTGTGGTCTGAAGTATGATCGATATTCTGATAAAGTTGCGGATATCTCCTGCATTCCCTTCGTCATTATCTGGTCATGATTAATAGCTGCACCGCCGGCAGAATGCCCATCAAAATCTCTATAGGGTGCGGACCATATTTCCTGAAGACAGAAAATATCTGTGCTGTCTTTTTGTTCTTTGAAAAAGGAGAGCAGATTCTCTTTCCCAGCCCGACCACCCCATGTATTTAGACTAGTTATCTTCATAGGCTAATGATATCGTTTTTTACTACTTTACTAAACAACGGGTCTCGAGTTGTGCGCGAGTTGATTTATAGTTTCTTCAACAAGTCCAAGTTTCCGTCAATCAGTGCTTCTTTTTTAGCTCTGGTCCACTTTTTAATCTGAGATTCTCGTTTTAATGCAGAAGATCTGCTAGAGTATTCTTCAGTATAGAGTATTCTCTCGACTTTTTTGGCATTTGTATAATGTCCTCCATTTCCATTTTTATGTTCATCAAAACGACGCCCAAGATCATTAGTAATCCCTGTATAAAGCGATCTATCTGAACACTCAATAATATAAACAAAATACATACGTGGTTCGACAAGCTCACCACACTTCTCCTCGCTCGGTATAAGCTAGTCAATACTAATTCTATGTAAATTATTAAGCTATGTCGAAGGTCCTGCACTGAGCGAGCATAGCGAGTCGAAGTGCTGCCGGACTTGGAATCGAACCAAGATACTGAGCTTCAAAGGCTCATGTCCTACCTTTAGACGATCCGGCAATATTAATCTTCATCATTGTGCATTAAAAATCACCAAATTTCAATGTGGGTATGGCTAATAAAACTAATTCTAATTTTGTTTATATATTCCAGTAATTGCATAATATGAGTTTCTGTGGTATTATATAAAAAAGCTCTTTCTCCTCGCACGCGATATTTTTGTGTGAGAAGAACAAAACAAAAGGCCCAGCGATTACGCGGGGCCTTCAACTTTTTTGATAAAAGAACTTAGTTTTGTGGAGCATCCTCATATCCCTGAATTTCAGTAGCCCAACCGTATTCAAGAGCTTGTCTTGCATTTAGGGCCATGCCCGGACCTAAGGCTTGGATACTCCTCTCCCACAGATTTGCCCCACTTTTTCCCGCTGCTAGGCTCACCGCGTCGGTGGTTGAATCTATCATATTTTCGGCAGCTTCTTCACGGATCTGTTTACTCTCGTTACTCATATTATGAGTGGCCGAATGAATAATAAACTGCGAACCCGGAAGGACAACACGTCTTTCGGCTGCAAGCCAGATAATATTAGAGGCTGACCATATTACTCCTGTTGCAATAAATGTTGTCTTATTACTCAAGCCACTTGTCCTCATCATGTCGAAAAAGGCCAACGCTTCATCAACCGCCCTGCCAGAACCATAAACATAAGCAGTGGCGTGCCCCCTTTCTTCGACACATCTCCTGATCGAATTTATCACCGGCAAAAGATCAGAAAGTTTGGCCGAGTTGATGATGGTAGGCTCGTTACATGTTTTTTCTGTAGAGAGTCTCGTTTCGTCTCTGGCGAATTCTTTTCCTGTCATGCTCACTTCTGATGGCGCGGTTGGGTATGGCGAAACGCTATAGCCTAAAATGGCTATTAACAACATAATGACTAAAAACCTTATTGTAGACATACATTTCTCCAAGTTGATGTAATGTGCCGAATTCGGGTTGAATCCATTGTGAATCTAACCACAACACATATATTATGTCTAGTTTTATGTTAACCTATTGTCTATGTCTAAAAATGAGGCCATACTCCGTTTCGAGAAGGTCAGCTTTGAGTACGAGCAGAACAAACCTATTTTAAGCGAGGTAAATTTCTCTGTGCGCGAGAATTCGAAGATAACCATTATGGGTCAGAATGGCGCTGGCAAGAGTACCATCTTTGGGCTTATTACAAGAGAATTAAAACCTGAATCTGGCAAAATATCCGTCTCTTTCGGATTGACTATCGGTGTCTCTCGACAAGTGATACCACGCGAGGAGCTCGGTATGACCGTCAGAGATTTTTTTGAGAAAGCTTTTAAAGAATCTTACAAAGCGAAGACTGGTAAGGCAGTAGAGAAGGTGTATGACATCGATCCAAAGATAGAGGCGGTATTAGATGCCGTAAATTTGAGGCGGGCGAAAGATGTCGGCGGGCGCTTAATTAGCTCTTTCTCAGGCGGTCAGCAAGCCCGACTGCTACTGGCTTCTGCTCTGATACAAGACCCGGACTTACTTCTACTTGATGAGCCAACTAATAATTTGGACAAGGCGGGTATCGAGCATCTCACTAAATTTATAAAGGATTATAAAAAAACGGTTATCGTCATTTCTCACGATGCAGAATTCTTAAATGCTTTCACCGATGGGGTTCTTTACCTAGACGTTTTTACTAAGAAGGTTGAGCAATACGTTGGAAACTATCTTGATGTGGCAGAACAAATAATTGCTCGCTTAGAGAAAGAGAATAGGAAAAATGCTCAATTAGCCAAAGAGATTCAAGAGAATAAAGACAAGGCGAACTTCTTCGCCAACAAGGGAGGCAGGATGCGCCTCGTGGCAAGACGGATGCGAGAGAAGGCAGAAGAGTTGGAAGAAAGTAAGGTTGACATAATGAGAGAGGACAAGACTATTCGCCCATTCACTATACCTTTTCAAGAAGGACTCTCTGGCGAGATTCTTACTATCCGAGAATTCAGCACTCTCAATCTCAAGACTCACAAGCCGGTTCAAAGAAAGTCTATGATAAAGCTCCGCAAGAACAATCACTTACTTCTCCGTGGACCCAATGGCATCGGCAAGAGCACATTACTAGAAACATTGGCAAAGGGAATTGATAGGGGTTTAAGTATTCTTCCCAATACTAAAGTTGGATATTATAGACAAGATTTTTCTACATTAAATTTTGAAGACAGAGTTTACGATTCTCTTATCTCGGCTATGGAGAAACCGGTTGAAGAGACCATGCGCTCTACGGCAGCGGGGTTTCTTATCACTTCTGATTTGATGAAAAGTTCGATCGGTAGTCTCTCGGAAGGACAGAAGGGATTAGTGGCGTTTGCCCAGTTGGTTCTACAGAAGCCTGGGTTACTTATTCTCGACGAGCCTACGAACCATATTAACTTCCGCCATCTACCTATCATCGCCCTAGCGCTTAGTAAATACGAAGGGGCCATGGTCTTGGTCAGTCACGTGCCAGAGTTTGTCGCCCAAATTCGCATTGACGAGATACTGGATTTGGAGAAATAGTTTGATAAGTACTTTGGGTTATAAAAACTAAGTTTAAATTATCCACAGCTTGACTTAATACCCCCTAGGGGGTATGATAGTAATATGAACGTAAAAAAGGCAAAGATGATTCGTCGTCTACAAATTATCGAAGGCCAGGTTAGGGGACTGAAAGAAATGCTCGAGAAAGATAAATATTGTATTGACGTGATAACTCAAAGTTCTGCCGTGAAGCAGGGCCTCTCTAATGTTGAAAATATGCTCATGGAAGGTCATCTCTCTCACTGTGTTGTGGAGCAGATTAAGGGGGGCACCCCAGGTAAAGCCGTCGGAGAAATTCTCAAAGTTTACAAACTTAAGCGCAAATAAGATTTATGCGTACCCCCAAAATTTATAAAGTAAAAGGAATGCATTGCGCCTCTTGTGCCGGTATTATTGAGAAAACTTTCAAAAAAACAGATGGGGTCGAGTCTGTGGAAGTAAACTATGTGACCGAGACTACCAAAGTATCTTTCGATCCGGAAAAAACAAGTCCCCAAAGCTTGTCTCAAAAGATTGAGAAACTCGGGTACTCTCTCGATACGTCATCCGCAGAAGAAATGGGTATGTCTGCAGACGAACACGCTAGTCATCTAGGGCTAGGCCAGTCGAAAAATGAAAAACTGCAAGAAGTTAAAGATATGAGGACAAAAGTTCTTTCCGCCATCCCTCTTGCTGTCTTTGCGGCGTTTGTTATGGGTTGGGATATTTTTGCTCAATACGGATTTACTCCAGAGATGAGTCACACCCTTGATCAATTCTTCCAACATCTCTTGCCTCTCATGGCCACTTATGTACTCTTCGTGGTGGGCAAACCCTATCTTTTAGGATTTTATCGATTTTTGCGCTACGGCAAGGCCAATATGGATACACTTATTGGTATTGGCACTGTCGCCGCCTTTCTATACAGCTTTGCAGTCACCGCTTTCGAAGAGGCGCTTAGACCTTTTATAAATGTCGAATATCAATATTACGATGTGACTATAGTGGTTGTCACTTTTATCGCTCTTGGAAAATATCTAGAAGCACGCTCCAAGATAAAGACCGGAGATGCCATAGAGAAACTTCTCAATCTACAGGCCAAAACAGCCTTAGTAATTCGCGATGGAAAGGAAGTGGAAATTTCTATCAACGATGTAAAACACGGAGATTTGATAGTAATTAAACCGGGGGCCAAGATTCCTGTAGACGGCATCATTACTGACGGGTCTTCTTTCCTTGACGAATCCTTAGTCACTGGCGAACCGATGCCTAAAGGAAAAAAAGCGGGCGACAGTGTAGTCGCCGGCACCATTAACACTTCAGGGTCATTTACCTTTAAGGCCACCAAGGTTGGATCAGAAACTTTATTGGCCCAAATTATCAAAATGGTTAAGGACGCCCAAAGCACTAAAGCTCCCATACAGGCATTGGCAGACAAGATCTCAAGCGTTTTTGTGCCTATTGTTTTGGTAATTGCTTTTGTCACCTTTGGCGTGTGGCTTTTATTCGGATCTCAATACTTAGGATTTTCGCAAGCCTTATCATTTGGTCTAGTTTCTTTTGTCAGTATTTTGGTGATTGCTTGTCCGTGCGCCATGGGTCTGGCCACGCCGACGGCTATTATCGTTGGTGTGGGTAAGGGCGCTAAAGAGGGTATTCTCATCAAAGATGCCGCCACTCTTGAAAAACTTCACAAGGTCAATACCGTTATTGTTGATAAAACCGGGACGATTACTAAAGGTAAGCCAACTCTGGTAGATATAAAGAATTTATCGGAACTCAAAGATCCCGAGTTTGTTGGAATTATCGCTTCTTTGGAAAAAAAATCTGAACATCCAATTGCCCATGCCATAGTCAACTATGCTCAAGAAAAGAATCTTGATCTTGAAGTGGTTTCTGAATTTAAGAATCTTGAAGGCAAGGGGCTTAAAGGGATTATTAATAGTACAGAATACTTTGTCGGCAATGCGAAACTTATGAATGAACTCGGCGTCGCCGTAGATGTGCTAAAAATTGAAGAGTTTACCGAGCAAGGTAAAACCCCAGTCATTCTTGCAACGAAAGAAAAGGTTCTAGGGTTTGTCATGGTCGCCGATGAGATCAAGGCGGATTCAAAACAAGCGGTCAAAAATCTTCATAAACTTGGTATCAAAGTTATTATGCTTACAGGAGATGATGAGAGAACAGCCAGATACATGGGCGCTCTCGTTGGTATTAATGAAGTCGTTGCCCACGTCTTACCGCAGGATAAACTAATCAAGATTAAAGAGCTTCAATCTCAAGGGGGGGTTGTGGCAATGGCCGGTGACGGAGTCAATGACGCACCAGCGTTGGCTCAAGCTGATGTCGGTATTGCCATGGGTACCGGCACCGATGTGGCCATAGAATCGGCTGGGATCACTCTGCTTGGTGGAGATATTTCTAAACTAGCAAAAGCTATCAAGCTTTCCAAAATTACAATGCGCGGTGTTAAACAGAATTTATTCTGGGCGTTTATTTACAACATTGTTGGTATTCCTATCGCAGCTGGAATATTCTATCCATTTTTTGGTTGGCTCTTGAACCCTGTCTTTGCAGGCATGGCTATGGCTCTCTCGAGTGTTTCTGTGGTGGGGAATTCGTTGAGATTAAAAAATATTAAATTGAATTAATAACTATGAAAGTATTTGTATCAACATTCCTAGTCACGAGCTTTCTTTTTATCGCCGTTTTTGGTTTAAAGGCCTTGGAGCACAATCCAGCCCATCCAGAGACCGATTGCGCTTTTTCCATCATGCTAAACGCCTCATGCCCCTTAGGCATCAATAATGTCGTGGGGCATCACATCTCGGCTATCCAGTCTTTGTCCAATGTCCCTCTTAATATTTTCATTCTCTCAATAATTTTATTGGCGTTCGTTTCCTTACTTAGTTTCAGTTATCTTTTCCAATATCTGTTTTTACATAATCAATTTCTTACTAGAAGACTTCAAGAATATAGGTTTAGATTAAATTCAATTCAACGTTGGCTTATTGCTTGGTTATCACTTTTTGAACTTAGTCCTTCGGCCTAACAAGCACGTCCGAAAGTCTCCCTTTCTTTCGTGCCGTCTCTGTTTTTGTGGGGGCTTATTATCTGTGCTTCTAAACAAATAAATTCAATGAAAAACAAAACGATTATCAGTCTCCTCCTCATCATTTTCGTCGTCGGAGGCTTAATGTGGTGGGGGAGCTCTATTCAAGGTGGAACCTTGGTAAGTCCGAGTGCAAACTCGAATCTTTCGACCAATGCTCTGACAGCCTTAGAAACCTCTTACGATTTCGGCGAAATCAGCATGGCTCGGGCTCTGGTGGAAAAAACCTTTGAGCTAAGAAATAACACCAATCAAGACATTACCCTTGAAAAAGTTACGACCTCATGCATGTGCACGAGCGCGTACTTAGAAATGTCTAACGGCGAAGAAAAAGGTCCCTTCGGCATGATCGGCCATGGCGGTACGGTGCCGAAAGCCAACGAGATAATTAAAGCGGGGGAGACGAGAAACTTACGCGTGGTTTTCGATCCTAATGCTCACGGACCGGCAGGAGTGGGAATCATTAATCGGGTTGTTACCTTGGAAGATAACCTTGGTGGCAAGCTCGAATACCAAATCAAGGCGGTAGTGACACCTTAAAGAGTATGAAAAGAGTAATTATCATACTTTCGATCATTGCTGTGGTCATTCTGGGTATTGCTCTTATAAAACAGAGCAGTCTTGTATCCGAACTATTGTGGAGTGCTAGTGGTCAAGGTAGTTGGCTCTTACCACTTGTCCTCATAGCAGCAATTCTTGATAGTGTCCATCCGTGTTCGTTCTCGATTCTGCTCATTACCATTGCTTTTCTCTTTGGTCTTCAAATGACGAGAAAAAAGATTATCCAGATTGGGGGAACCTACATCCTAGGTATCTTCGCTTCCTATCTTCTTATCGGTTTGGGTATTTTGAAGGTCTTACACATCTTCAATACACCTCACTTTATGGGTAAACTGGGGGCAACACTTTTGATTACATTCGGCATACTGAATCTTTTAAACAGATTCTTTCCGAATTTCCCAATCAAACTCAAGTTGCCAACCGTCTCGCATAAATGGATGAGTAAGCTCATGGAGAAGGCGTCGTTTACGGCCGCCTTCGGTTTGGGGCTTCTTGTCGGCCTCTGTCAATTCCCATGCATGGGTGGTCCGTACCTTATGGTGATAGGACTTCTGCGCGATCAAGTGACATATTTCTCTGGTTTCTCTTATCTCATTCTCTACAATCTTATTCTAGTAATACCTCTGGTGGCTGTTCTCTGGGTTACCTCTGACGAACTCGTGGTGGAAAAAATGCAGGAGTGGAAAAGGACAAAAATTCAGAGCCTAAGACTGTGGGCCGGGATTGCCATGATTCTTATGGGCCTTCTCGTGCTCTTCATCTAAAGCAAAAAAACATGAAATATTCTATCTGTATTTTGTGCGCAGGTGTAAGCGGGCTCTGGCTCCTACTTTCTATCGGAGTGGCTTGGGGGTATCTAGACCCTCTTACCTTTATGTTACCCATAGCGCTTCTTATGGGCGGATCAGTCATCGGCATCACAAGCAGGATTAAAAGCCTTTCGCTCAAAGCTCTAGCGGTGATTGGGGGAATGACTATTGCTTATTTACTTCTTACTAACATAAGTAAGAGCGTAGTGGTGATGGAATTAATTATCTTAATGGTCCTTGCCCATCTTCTGTTCCAAGTCAAAGAGACTTCCGAAAGTGAAGAATCAAAGACGAGAGAAGAATTAGCAGAAAAATTATCTAATTGTTGCGACTAAAATAGAGAAACCAAATGATGCTTGTTAAATCTCTTCTGGGCTTTAGGACTCTCTAGCCAAAATGAGATTCTCATCGAGGGTGAAATGTCAGACCAAAGATACGGTGGTGCCGGTCGATTTGCTTCAACGGCAGGATGGAGCATGGCTCAAGGCGATGCTATGAATCATTATAGTCGTCACCAGTTTTTCGATTTAACACCGGCTCAACAAGAGCTTGTTGAGAAAGTATCAAAGAGCATATACAGGCCGTGCTGTGGTAACTCGACGCATTTCCCAGACTGTAATCATGGCATGGGCATGCTGGGTCTCTTGGAACTTATGGCTAGTCAGGGGGCTAATGAAAAAGAAATGTGGGAGACTGCTTTGGTAGTTAATTCATACTGGTTTCCAATATTTATTCTACACCCAATACCTAAACTAGGAAATTGTCGAACTGCCAAGGATCTTTAGTATCAAGTTTCTCTGGGAAGAGTTCTCCTCGTCCTTGGAGAGGAGTCCAGTTGGTGTATCGGGCAAGCATTTTTCCTAAGTATGGTCTTGCTGACTTCATGACAGACCTGTGATCGATTTCTTCTGCATCTAGGATGCCTCTATTCGGGTTTTTCATTATCCAACTCATGGCGCCAAGTAGACCGGCGACAACTTGTAGGCTCGTAGCATTGTTATAAGGAGTAAGTTTGCGTGTCTTGTCGATAGATAAGCTTGAACCGTACCACAAAGCATTTTTCTTATGTCCCATGAGAAGTACTCCGAGTTCGTCGACGCCCCCCTTCATTATCTTGTCTCTGATAACTCTCGTAGTGCTTGGAAGTTTTCCTCCACGTTCTGCTGACTCTAGGAGAGAAAGAACCGCACTGTCACAAGGATGATATGCATAATGCACTGTCGGTCTGTAGAGAACTTTATTTTTATCTTTTAGGGTTAGATAATCGGCAATAGAGATAGACTCATGGTGAGTGATGACCCATCCGTATTGTTGCCCAGAAACCGGTGTCCAGCTACGCACTTGTGTGGTAAATCCTGGTTGCTCTAAATAAATAGCACTTTTACATCCAGATTTATGTTCACGACCAAACTCCGGCAAGCGTTTCTCATGTGTACCCCATCCCATCTCTGATGGTTGAAGTCCTTCAGAATACAGCCCATCAACTGACCAAGTGTTTAAAAATTCATCTATCTTCTTGGGCTCTTTTTCTTTCTGGGTGTCTCGTTCTGCAATGTGGATAACCTTGACCCCAAGTGTCTGCGCAAGTTTGGCCCAGTCTTTTCGAGTTCTAGGTTCAGCTACTTTCTTACCAATATCTTTGGCAATTTTTAGCAAGGCTTCTTTGACGAAGTGAGAGACTAAGCCAGGATTTGCCCCGTGCGCTATTACTGCAGTAGGGCGTTCGCCCTTTAACGATAGTTTACGTAAGGCAAGGGCTTGTTCTCTTAGATTGTAATTTGAACGCTCCGAGACAGAGAAAGTTTTATCTGTATAATAACCCTTCCAGGATTCCACTACTGTATCCAAGTAGAGAATACCGTTTTTCTGACAGAGTTTAATTACATCCACGGAATAAACATCAACAGAGAGATTCAATAAGAAATCTCCTCGTCCCACACGAGACAAAATTGCCTTTTTGTAATTCGCCCTTTTTAACGGTTCAATAATAAAACGAACACCATATTTTTTTGCTATTTTTTCACCGCGATTATCTCCGGTGACAATCGTAATATTTTTTTTAGCCACATCAAAATGTCTGAGTAGAATCGGAAGGTAACCTTGCCCGATACTTCCGAATCCGATGATCAGAATTTTTCCAGAAAATTTTTGTTTTATCATAATTTATATTTATATAGGTAATATTTATCTTGTCAATAGAATTTGTATTTATCTTGAGGCCTTACATGATATAATCTAACGAACTATATGGATGGCGATGCATAAACACACTAAATCTTCTCTACTTATTATCACGGTACTTATTCTTGCCGGCGTCGGTGCTTGGTTACAATTTAAAAATAAAAAAGTAGATGTGGTTAAGGTTCCTGCAACTGAATTTATTGGCAACGAACTTGAGAATATATGAGTAGAGAGGAAAGCTCGATTATTTGAAAACGATTAGAAGGGCGCCGAGGACAAGTAAAACGAGACCGGCGATAGATTTCAAAGTGAGACCTTCACCGAGAAACATTGCTGCCAGTACGACGACGAAGACAACACTAAGTCGGTCCAGAGCCGCCACACCGGAGGCGGGGCCATTTTTAAGAGCAAGGAAGTAGAAGAGCCATGAGAGTGCGCCGGCAATGCCAGAGAAGACAATAAAGGTGAGGGCTTGGTTACCAACAGTTTTTATCAATGCAAACTTCTGTAAGGCGAGTGTGGTGCCAATGAGGAAAACGGCCATGACGACGGAACGGATAGTGGTGGCGAGAGTAGAGTCAATATTTTTAAGTCCAATTTTGCCGAGGATAGCAACGGCGGAGGCGAAGATGGCTGAAAGTATGGCGTATCCAATCCACATGTTGCTTAGAATTCTACCACACTCTAGTGTTACAATAAATGCATATGATTACAAAAAAAATTACGTGGGTAACTTTGCGTTTATTCATGAGTGGCATGTTCCTTTGGCCTTTCTTCGACAAAGTGTTTGGTCTCGGTTTCGCGACAAACAGCGCTGATGCATGGATAAATGGCGCTTCCCCCACAGCTGGTTTTCTCTCTTTCGGTACTCGCGGACCATTTGCCGATTTTTTCCAAAGCATGGTTGGTCTAGGGTTTTACGGAGTAAATATTATAGACTGGCTCTTCATGCTCGGTATTCTCGGTACTGGACTTACACTTCTCTTCAATAGATTTGTAGTCTGGGGGGCTCTTGCCGGTAGTCTTATAATGCTCTTTATTTACATGGCGGCTTTTCCACCGGAGCACAGTCCGCTCCTCGATGACCATCTTCTTCAGATACTTGCTTTAGTCCTTCTAGCACAAAGAAGTAAAGAACGCTAAAGGTTTTTAGGAGGTCTCTATGATATATTGTACGGACTATGGCGAATTGGCAGGACGAGAGAGACGACTTCGAGATAGAAGGAGGACACAAACTCTCTGGTTCTATCACTACCAATGCTTCTAAAAATGGCGCGACGCATCTTTTTGCTGCCGCTCTAGTCAATAGAGGTAAAACTACTTTACACAATATCCCTCGTATCGAAGAGATCAATCGGTTTATAGAAGTTTTCAAAAGTATTGGGATAAAAGTAGTTTGGACTGGTAAACATACTCTCACCATAAAGCCTCCTAAAATTTTTTCTACCTCGCGTATCAATACTAAAGCTACAGGCAAAATTCGCTCTGCCCTCTTGCTCATTGGTCCACTCTCTCTACATTTGAAATCATTTAAACTGCCTCACATTGGTGGATGCAAGATGGGGGAGCGCACTATCTCTGCGCATCGCTATGCTTTAGAAGATCTTGGATTAAACATTGTGACGAAAGAAGACCACTACGAAATCTCAACCAAGAGGAAGATAAAAGGTGAGGTGGTGATGTATGAAGCGTCAGACACTGGTACCACTAACGCTATCCTCCGCGCTGCAGTTTTAGAGCAGAAAACGGTTATCGACTTCGCCCAACAAAACTATATGGTGCTCGAGGTTTGCTACTTCCTCAAGAAACTAGGGATAGAGATAGAGGGTATTGGTACCAAAACGCTTATTATCAAAGGTAACCCAAATGTAAATGAAGATATCGAGTACTACAACAGCGAGGATCCAGTGGAAGCGATGCTCTTTATCACCGCGGCGATACTGACGCGTTCCAAACTAGTGGTCAAGAGAGCGCCTATCGACTTTTTGAAAGTAGAGTTACTCAAATTAGAGAAGATGGGGCTTAAATATGAGGCATCGAAAACTTATTTTTCTAAAAATGGTTACACCAAACTCGTAGACCTCACTCTCAAGCCCTCCAAACTTCATGCCCTTCACGACAAGATCCATGCTCAACCGTATCCGGGTATCAATACAGACAACTTACCTTTCTTCGTACCCATTGCCACACAGGCCGAGGGGATTACTCTTATCCATGACTGGATGTGGGAGGACCGGGCTATCTTCTTCACCGAACTCAATAAACTAGGGGCAAATGTGCGTCTGGCGGATCAGCACAGAGTTTTTATTGAAGGACCAACTAAACTCAAAGGGGCGCAGATAATTTGCCCTCCAGCTCTGCGACCAGCGGTGATGCTTTTTGTAGCGATGTTGAGAGCAGATGGGACATCTGTTCTTCGTAATGTCTATGCCATTAAACGCGGCTATGAAGATATTGTAGGTCGGTTAAATAAAGTTGGGGCCAAAATTAAAATACTTAATCAATAATATGAAAAAATCTTTTTACATCGTTATCATCGCGGTGGTGGCAGTTATTTTAGGAGCTCTCTTTCTCTACTCAAACAAAAACACTATTACTCCGACAGGCAAAGACAATCTTATCCGCGTTACTACTCCAGTCGCCAATGCAGTTGTTAGCAGTCCTCTGGTAGTCAAGGGTGAGGCCAGGGGCAATTGGTATTTCGAAGCCAGTTTTCCAGTTCGTCTACTGGATAGCAAAGGTCAAGAACTGGCAGTGGGCATCGCCCAAGCTCAAGGTGACCCCGCCACAGGCGAGGTAAACTGGATGACCACCGAGTTTGTACCCTTTGAAACTACTCTGATTTTTTTCACTCCAACTGCTAGCCAGATAGGGACTTTAGTATTACAGAAAGATAATCCTTCAGGCCTCTCGGAACATGATGATGAATTGAGAATACCAGTGCGCTTCCAGACAGATCTATCTCAAACTAGGATTATAAAACTCTACTATTACAACGAATCCAATGATAAAGATGCTTCAGGTAATCTCCTCTGTTCGGCTAAAGGCCTAGAAGCAGTTGAAAGGGAGATCCCTCTGACAGTCACCCCTATCCAAGACGCCGTTAAACTCTTACTCCAAGGCCAGCTTACTTTCCAAGAAAAAAATAGAGGTCTTGATACCGAGTTTCCACTTGCGGGATTTAGTTTGACAGGCGCCTCTCTTAACAACAGTTCTCTCACTCTCTCCTTTGCCGATCCGGAGAATAAAACCACTGGTGGTTCCTGTCGAACAGGTATTTTATGGGCACAAATTGAAGCTACAGCCAAACAGTTTTCTGAAGTCTCGCAAGTGAAGTTTTTACCCGAAGAACTCTTCCAACCTTAATTCTCACGTTATCCACACCTACTTATTTTTACATTGACAATTTGGTTCAAGTATGATAAGATAATGAAGGAACGGGGAAAGTGTACCTGATTCTAAGAGAAGTTTTTTTACAACAACAAACGTCACAAAAATGTGACAGGGAGATTAGAAATGAAAGATTGTCTGGGTGAAAAACGGAAATTGTGTTGTGGTGTGTGGTCAGCAGTGGTGTTAGCTGGAGCCTCCCTTGAGGGTGTTATTACTCAAGCCAGGCTTTTTGCCGAAGCCGAAGATGAGGACAGAGGCGAGCACCAGAAAAAGACGGAAGTCGTCGTTAATTTCGGGGAAAAAATGCTCGTCATAACAAAGAGCACCTCTTTTGAGGTTATGCGCCAGGCTTACATTCATGCCAGCGCCGGAAATTGGGTTGGTCCTTGCCCAAGCTATGGTCAACCTGAATACAACAACGAACTCAAATTTCAACCGGTTCTCGCCTGATTTATCAGGCACAAATAACACAGGAGAGACGTGCCCGAGACCAAAAGGTCAAGGGCGCGTTTTATTTTTTTAATTTTTCTATTTTTTTAAATCGTATCAATACAGGTATAAAAATAAAAAAGCCCCCAAAGGGGCTTTTCGTTAGGCTGTAGGAGCTTCTGTGGCAGGAGCCTCTGGAGTAACCGCGCCTTCAGGCTTGACTACTGGGTTGCCAGCTTCGTCAACCTCGACAGGTGCTTGAGTAGCATCTGTAGTTTTGTTGTCATTCATTAGAATAAGTAGTTATAACTAATAATAAACGCACCTTCAGAATGTTAACACATTTATTATAAGAGGCAAGGGCATTGGGTAATGTGTGTGCACATTACCACAGGGGCTGGTGTTTTTGTTTAATATATGATATAATTCTGGGAAATGAGAAAGAGGTTAAAAAATCACTTCATCCCTCACGAGGGTAACGATTATAAACCACACTTTGTTCGTGAGAAGAACGT
>Ga0210057_1000299_pt1 | contig 84294 bp, 84 predicted proteins | sample CryGeyCG2114_010_2_FD_183968 | JGI IMG/M metagenome (GOLD analysis project Ga0210057, IMG submission 183968) | Groundwater microbial communities from aquifer - Crystal Geyser CG10_big_fil_rev_8/21/14_0.10 (SPAdes) (version 2) | ecosystem: Environmental > Aquatic > Deep subsurface > Groundwater ... | reverse complement strand
GTCTTGGGACAGCTTGCCGCGAATGATGTGGTAACAAGTTTGAGTCAAGACGGCGAATGGCATAAAATAATGTTTGAAGATCAGGAGGCGTGGGTTCATGGAGGTTATCTGGAAGCGATTTAGAAAGAGTTTTGAGGTTTTCCACGAGTGTTTTGTTTAAAAAATATTTTTTTAAATCAATAAAAAATACAATGAAAAACATTGTATTTTTTATTGATTTAAGACTTTTTTTATTGTATAGTCAGTCAAATTGATAGAAATGAAAAATTTATTAATTATTTCTCAAAAGGTGGATGAAGGAGATGATTTACTGGGTTTTTTTATTGATTGGATCAGGGAATTTTCTAAAAATTTTAACAAGGTTTTTGTTATTTCGCTTTTGGCGCGAGATTTTAAACTACCCGACAATGTTTATGTTTATTCGTTGGGTAAAGAGAACGGTGCTTCCAAATTATTGCAGGCAATAAGATTCTATAAGTTTTTGATTAAATTGACCCCTAAAGTCAGCGGTGTTTTTGCTCATATGTCTCCTGTTTTTGTCATAGCCGCTTGGCCTGTAACTTTTATCTTTAGGAAAAAGATAATTTTGTGGTATTTGCATCGATCCGTAACTTTGCGTCTTAGAATAGCCGGAAAATTGTGTTACAAGATTGTAACAGCCGCAAAAGAAAGCCTAAGGTTTAAAAATAAAAAAATAATTGAGACGGGTCACGGGATAAGTGTAGATAAATTTAAAGCCGAAAGAAATTGGCCTGAAAAGAAGACAAGGATATTAAGCGTTGGCCGAATATCAAAAATAAAAAATTATAATGTGCTTTTGAAGGCCGTCGAAATTTTAAGAGGTGAAAATGTTGTTTTTAATGTAAAAATAGTCGGTCAGCCGATTATGAAAAATGATTTTTTTTATCTTGAATATCTTAAATCTTTGAAAGAAAGACTTCACCTTGACAGTCTGGTCGAATTTGTCGGCTCCGTGTCTTATGAACGGATCCCTGAATTTTACAAAGATTCGGATATTGTCGTCGGTCTTACTCCTGATGGCGGAGTTGATAAAACAATATTGGAAGGAATGGCCTCGGGATGTTTGGTGCTTACTTCTAATACTGTAAATAAAAAATATTTTGGCTTGTACGAGAATGAGTTTGTTTTTAATTATGGAGATGAAAGAGATTTAGCTGAAAAATTGGAATCTTTAATTAATTTATCTTCTAACGAAAAAAAAGAAAGGAGCGAATTTTTAATCAGATCGGTTTATGAACATCATCGTCTGGAGAATACAATAAACCGCATCTCTGTCATCTTATGAGAGTTTTATATTTTGGAACATACGATCCCGATTATTCAAGAAATGCAATTTTAATAAAAGGGCTTCGTGAGAATGGAATTGAGGTTTTGGAATGCCGAGACCGAACGAGGTCTTTTTTAAAATATATAAATTTATTTTTTAAGCACATTAAGTTTATCGGCAAGTATGATCTGATGATAGTTGGTTTTCCTGGTCAAGAAGTAACGTTTTTAGCTAAAATAATAACTTTAAAACCAATAGTTTTGGATATTTTTACCTCTCACTTTATGGGATATATAATCGATAGAAAACGTTATGCTTTGAATAGTTTTAGAGCTCGTTACTTCAGATTTTTAGACAAATGGTCTTGTCGTCTGGCCGATCTTATTCTTTTGGATACCCAAGCCCACATTAATTATTTTGTTGATGAGTTTAAATTGACGGATAAAAAATTTAAGAAAATTTGGTTGGGTGCCAGGACTGACATATTTCGTCCTGTTGATTTAAACCAAAATAATTCCGGTGATCCATTTTTAGTTTTGTTCTGGGGGAGCTTTATTCCTCTTCAAGGTGTAGAATATATAATAACGGCGGCGAAGATCTTGGAAAAAGAAAATATTGTTTTTAACCTGATTGGCAGAGGGCAAACTTACGTTAAAAATAAAAAATTTGCTGAAAGTTTAGGTTTGAAGAATATAAATTTTCTTGGCCGAATTTCAAATGGCGAACTTACTGATTTTATAAGAAAAAGCGATGTTTGTTTAAGCACATTTGGTCCAGGAATCAAATCAGAGATAACGATACAAAACAAAATATTTGAAACGCTTTCTTCAAAAAGACCCTTAGTAACGGCCAGAACCGAGGCGGTACTGGAGCTTTTTAATGATAGAGAACACCTGCTTCTTTGTAATAAGACAGACGCTCAAGACTTAGCGGATAAAATTTTAGAATTAAAAAACAATGCGGTTTTGAGAAGAAAAATCGCCGAAAACGGCTATAAATTTTTCAAAAACAACTTAACCGAAAAAATACTTGGTGCCAAATTGGCAAGAATATTAATTGAAGAAATCACATGAGAATTTTAATTGCGGGTTTTCCGTATGTGAGAAAAAATTATTCCGATACCTTTGATTTTTATCCCCAAAAGGACAGGATTTTTTTTCTGCTTCCTAAAAAATGGAAGGCCAAAAAGGGGAAAATTGTTTTTTCTCCTCCCAAAAAAAACAATGTTTTTACCGTCAATGCTTTTTTTTATCATTCCGAATATCCTCTTATCGGCGGATTGCTCAAGGGTTGGATGCCTTCTTTCCCTCTTTTTCTCTTCCGGTTTAAGAGAAAGATTGATGCCGTTTACAGCCCCAGCGAGCCAATTCTTTTAACCACTCTTTATCAGGGTTTTTGGACTAAAACTTTTGGGCTTAAGCATTTTATTTTTACTTGGGAAAATATCCCTTATGAAAGAAAGTTCAATGGCATTAATAAGTTAATAAAAAAAATTATTTTAAAATTGAATTTGTTTTTTTGCGATGGAGTTGTCTGCGGTAATAAAAAGGCAAAAGAAATCTTAGAAAAGGAAACCGGCAAACGACTTTCAATTATACCAATGAGCGGGGTTGATGTTGAATTTTTCAACCCTCATCTTGAAAATATTGATAAAACAAAATTTGATTATTTAAATAATAGATTGGTTTTTACTTTTGCGGGAGCTATTGGTCGAAGAAAAGGAATTCATTTGATAATTCAGGCTTTAAAAGATATCATAAAAGAAATTTCCAACGCTCATTTTATTCTTGTTGGAAGCGGAGAATATGAGAGGGAAATAAGCGATTTGTTGGACAAATTAAATTTGGGTGATTATGTGACTAAAATACCTTGGGCTGATCGTGAAGAGTTGAGGCGCATATTATCTGTTTCGGATATATTTTTATATCCGAGCCTTCCTTTTGGAGGATGGGAAGAACAATTCGGTTATTCAATGGCCGAGGCCTCTTTGATGGAATTGCCTGTTATTTCAACATTTTCCGGCTCCATAGAAGAAGTGGTGTTGCACAACAAAACAGGTATTTTGGTGAGTCCTGATAATGTTGAAGAACTAAAAGGAGCGATGTTTATATTGGCTCGGGACGAAGATTTTCGGAAAAGATTGGGGCTTGCTGGCCGGAAATATGTAAATGAAAACTTTAGCCATGAAGTTGTGGCCAAAAGGTTTTATGATTTTTTTGAGAAAATATGATGGAAAAAATAAATAAAAAAAAGATCTTGATTGTAAGAGTTGAGGCTTGTTCGTTTGCCGGTCCATGCCAAAAAGTTTTTGAAAAAATGGGATATGAAACTGCCACTTTTGATTACCGCACCGGGCCATACTTTTCCAGCAGGATAGTAAGGCGTGCGACAAGAATTTTTCCGATAATAAAAAAATGGACAAAAAAGGACATAAACAGAAGATTTATAAGGGCTGTGAATAAGTATCGCCCCAATTACGTTTTTGCTCTCAAGGGCGAAATGCTTGAACCGGAGACGATCGAGTTGGTTAAAAAAAAAGGAATTGTTACAATCAATTGGTTTCCTGATTTTATATGGGCATGGGACGGCATTGAAAAATTGGCGCCTGTTTATGATTTATTTTTTTGTCAGGATCCATATGTTTTGAGACTGTTAAGAGACAAGGGCTTGAAGAATTGTTTTTATCTCCCTTCGGCGGCAGATATTGATAAAAACGACATTGAGCCGTTTGAAAACAGAGAAGAAGAGTTCAATATTTCGATGTGTGGTTCATATTCCAAAGATTACTACGAAAAAAGAGATAAATGTCTTACTTTTGTCAAAGACCTCGGTTTGAATATTTGGGGAATAGGCGGTTGGGACAAAACAGAGTTAAAAGACAGTTTTAGGGGCGTGCTTCTTCCAAGTGAGGTGATAAATATTTATCGGAAGAGTAAAATTGTTGTTAATGCTCATTACACCGAAGAGCCGGCCGAAGGAATTAGCCCGAGATCGTTTGAGGCAACAGCCGGCGGAGCTCTGCTTATTTCGGACAATGGACGAGCAGATATTTTTAACTTGTTTAAAGACGGCGAAGAGTTCGTGTCTTTTCCCGACGGCGATACCGGGAAATTAAAAGAACTGGTAGAATATTATCTTTCTCATCCCGAAGAAAGAGTGAAGATAGCACGTCGAGGCTATGAGAAAACCAAAACTAAACATACTTATTTTGACAGAATGGAAGAAGTTTTTAGGGTTGTGATGAATTTTGAAAAACAATCTGAAAACTTGCAAAAATCATAAAAAATGTTATTATTTTGTAAATTTAATCACCGGTTATGTCCTTGGATTATAAAAAAAATTTAATTAATAAAACCGTGTTAATTACCGGAGGAACCGGTTCTTTTGGCAATGTTATGGCTAAACACATTCTTGGCCATAATCCTAAAAAGGTCATAATTTTTAGCCGTGATGAGAAAAAACAATTTGATATGGACAACAATTTCAACGATGATCGTTTGGAATTTGTAATTGGAGATGTGCGTCATCGACAATCGGTTGAACATGCCATGCATGGCGTAGATATGGTTTTTCATGCCGCCGCCTTAAAGCAGGTCCCTAATTGTGAATTTTTCCCCATTGAGGCAATTCGGACCAATACCCTTGGCTCTTTTAATGTTATTAACGCCGCCGTTGATAAAGGTGTGGAAAGTTTGGTTCTGTTAAGCACCGATAAAGCTGTGCACCCCATTAATGTAATGGGTATGTCAAAGGCCTTAGCGGAAAGAACATTGGCTTCGATTTCTAATCATCCAACAAGATGTTCTACTAAATTATCCTGTACTCGTTATGGGAATGTTATGTACACGCGCGGTTCGGTTATTCCTTTTTTCATAAGTCAAATGAAAGCCGGGAAACCTCTGACTGTTACCAATAGAGCCATGACAAGATTTATGATGTCTCTTGATGATTCGGTTAACCTTGTTTTATATGCCCTTACTCAAGGCAAAAAGGGGGAGGTTTATGTATGTAAGTCACCGGCGGCAACAGTAGGAGATCTTGCGCAGGCTTTAGTTGAATTATTTAAATACAAAAAAAAGATTATTGAGACAGGTATCCGGCCCGGAGAAAAAATTCACGAAACTTTAATCTCTCCTGAAGAAGCGATAAGAGCTGTCGATAGGGGCGATTATTACGAGATTTTGCCTGAATCTGTTGATACCGATATTAAGAAATATTATCAAGGTAAATATACTAATGGCATACCGGCTGAAGGATATACTTCTGCTAATACTACACGATTGACAGTCGGGGAGATCAAAAAACTTCTTCTTTCACTTTCGGGAGTGAGACAAGAACTGAAGTCTTTTAATAAAAATGGTTCAGACAGAAGGAAAACTTAAAATACATAAGGACGAAAGAGGTCAACTAATAGAAATTTTTAAAATACCGAATATCGGGCAGGTGTTTTATTCTACATCAAAGCCGGGGGTTGTCCGTGGAAATCATTACCACACCAGAAAAATAGAATACTTTTGTGTTATTGAGGGTGATGCGAAAATTTCTTTAAGAAACAGACGGACAAATGAATTAGAAGAGCACGTTGTTTCCGGAAAAGAACCAAGTATTGTAAAAATGAAAATTAATTGGACGCATAATATACAAAATACAGGGAAAACAGAGATGAAACTGCTTGTGTGGACAAATGAGGTCTTTGATCCGGAAGACCCGGATACATTTAGCGAAGAAGTATAATCCCGTTAGAGCCAACATGTTCTACTACACCTATATGTTACAAAGTAAAAAAGACAAGAGATGGTATACTGGATTTACGGTGGACATACGGAAGCGTCTTAAAGAACACAACGAAGGATTATACGAGTCATGGACAAAAGGCAGAGGCCCATTTGAACTTATTTATTGTGAAATGTGTAAAAATAAAGAAGATGCGAGAAAAAGAGAAATATATCTTAAAACAGGCATGGGTAAACGTTATCTTAAAAACAGATTAAGGCGCTTCCTGGCTCTAACGGGATGAAAAAAACAAACAAAAAAGTAAAAAACCTGAAAATAATGACGATTTTCGGTACGAGGCCGGAAATAATTAAATTGTCTGCCGTGCTTGATAAATTAGATCAGTATGTTGATCATATCACAGTTCACACAGGACAAAGTTATGATTACGAAATGAGCAAAGTTTTTTTTGACGAGTTAAATGTCCGTAAGCCGGATTATTTTTTGAATGTAAAAGCTGAAACTTTGGGAGAACAGCTGTCCAATATAATTTATAAAAGCGAGAAGATTTTTATTAAAGAAAAACCAGATGCTCTTTTGGTGTTGGGTGATACGAACAGTGCTCTTTCCGTCATTGTTGCCAAGAGAATGAAGATCCCCATATTTCATATGGAAGCCGGGAACAGGTCTTTTGATGAAAATGTCCCTGAAGAAATAAATCGGAGGATTATTGACCATATCAGTGATATAAATTTGCCATATAGCGAACACGCTCGCGCAAATTTGGCAAAAGAAGGAATCCGTCTTGGTAATATGTATGCCACGGGTTCGCCGATGGCTGAAATTTTGGAGATTCATAAAAAATCCATTGACCATTCCAATATTCTTAAGAAATTAGGTTTTTTAAAGAATAAATATTTTGTGGTGAGCATACACAGAGAGGAAAATGTAGATAGCGATTCCGCGTTGAATAAGTTGCTCGATTCTTTGAATGCCGTGGCTGAAACATACAAACTGCCTATTTTGGTCAGCACTCATCCCAGAACCGCAAAAAGATTACAGGGCAAAAAATATAAAACCCATAAACTTATCATTTTCCACAAACCATTGGGATTTTTTGATTATGTTAATTTACAGCAGAATGCATTTTGTACCATATCTGATAGTGGCACGGTTCCTGAAGAAGCTTCAATATTGGGATTTCCGGCAATTCAGGCAAGAGTCAGTTCCGAAAGACCCGAGGCTTATGACGAGGGAGTTCTCATTTTGTCTGGTTTAGATAAGGATATCATTTTAAAATCAATAGAGATTGTTACAAAAGAATTTGCTCAAGGATACAGACACGACACCCCAAATGCGTATAAAGGTAAAAATGTTTCCAATAAAGTTTTGCGAACGATAGTCGGATTGACAAAAATTATTGGAAATAAATACAGAAAATAAAGGCGTTCAAAATGAAACTTTACTATGTGGCAAACAGTAAATTGCCTACCGTTAAGGCCCATGGCGTGCAAATAATTAAGATGTGCGAAGCGTTTGTAAAAGCTGGATTTGAGTGTGAGTTAGTCATACCGAAAAGAAACAGATATCCGGGAACAGGAGAAGATGGCATTCTTGCTTATTATGGGCTTAAAACGTTATTTAAAATCACAGAAATTAAATCGCTGGATTTTGCCGGTATAAATTTGGGATCTTTTTTTAACAAAATACTTTTTTGGATCCAGCAGTTTTCTTTTACTCGGTCGTTGAAAAAATATTTAGCAGGCAAAGAAGGCGTGGTTTACTCTCGCGATCAGTTTTCTGTCAGCATGTTAGACTCGGGTAAGAATAAATTGTATTGGGAAGCGCATAATTTTCCAAGAAAAATCAAGTCATCTTTTTATCAAAATGTTTTTAAAAAAATAAACGGCTTGGTTGTAATATCCGAAGGTTTAAAGAAGGATTTTTCAAGATATTATAATGACGATATTCTTGTTGCTCCCGACGGAGTTGATTTGGAACAGTTTAATGTGAAAATATCAAAAGAAGAGGCAAGAAAAAGATTAAATCTTCCTTTAAATAAAAAAATCGTTATTTACGCCGGACATTTGTATAAATGGAAGGGAACCGCCTCGCTACTGGAGGTAGCGAAGAATTTTCAATTTTCAATTTTCAATTTTCAAAAAAAAACCGAAGATGTTTTATTTGTTTTTGTTGGCGGGACGGAGCGCGATGTTGATAAATTTAGAAAAAAGTCGAAAGGGTTGGGTAATGTTCTGATTTTAGGTAATCGGCCATATAACGAAATCCCCCTGTATTTAAAAGCAGCTGACTGTGCCGTTTTAACCGGCAATAAATCAGAAAAAATATCTGAAAAATACACTTCCCCGCTTAAAATGTTCGAATACATGGCTTCGGGTTGTCCCATTGTAGCGCAGGATTTGCCGTCTTTTAGGGAAGTAATAAACGAGAGCAACTCGATTTTAGTTGAAGCTGAAAACACGGAGGCTTTAGCAAGCGGAATAAAAACGGTTTTTGAAAACGGGGAATTGGCAGATAGGATTTCTCAAAAATCTTTTAAGGACGTGCAAAAATATACATGGCTGAAAAGGGCGGAAAAAATACGCAATTTTATGAAAAATTAATGAAAAAGTTTTTAAGAAAAGTTAAAAAAATACCAAAAGAGTTTGTTCTATGGAAGTTGGGTGGATGGTTGAGGATAATAAATAAAAAAGAGTATCCTAAGAACAAAGACGGGAAGGTTTTTATCCATGTCGGATGTGGAGATTGCGTTGATCCACGGTTTATAAACCTTGACACAAGGCCGGGACTGAATATTCATGTAGTGGAAAAGGTGGAAAATATCGATAAAGTTTTTAATGCTGAATTCGCCGATTTAATATATGCTTGCCATATTCTTGAACACATACAATATTCAAAAGTTTTGGATACAGTTAAGAAAATGCGTCGATGTCTTAAGTATGGGGGAGTGTTGAGATTATCGGTGCCCGATTTCTCAACCATGGTCGATATGTATAAGGAAAGTAATAATATTGAAAGTATTTTGCGACCCCTTTTGGGTGGACAAGGATATGAGTATAATTTCCATTACTCCGCTTTTGATGAAAAATATTTGAGAAATATTTTACTTGAGGCAGGATTCAAAGAAGTAAGGTGGTGGGATCCGAAGAAGGCGGATGATTATAATTTTGATGATTGGGCCGGGAAGAAAATAAATTTAAATGGCAAGGATTATCCTATAAGTCTGAATCTTGAGGCGGTAAAATGATTATTTTAGTGATTTTTTAATAAACGTTATTACGGGTCTTCGCGTTCAAGTGTTTTAAAAATTTCTAAAACATGGTATCAATATGTAGTTATTTGTAAAAAGAGATGGCTTTAAAATCCTCTTAAGGAAGGAATTATGAACCAAGTAATAATAACGGGCGCAAGTGGGCTTTTAGGCTCTCAAATTGTGGAAACATTTAAGGTTCAAGGCTATGAAGTATTAGCCGTTTTTAACCAAAGGCCGGATTTGATTGCGCCGGATGTAGAGAAAATTAATTGTGACATATCAGACAAAATGTCCGTTTTGGCTCTTCGTAACAGAATTGAGTCCTCTTCTTTAATAATAAATTGCGCCGCCGTAACCAATGTTGATTTGTGCGAAAGAGAAAAAGAATTATGCGAGGCCGTTAATGTCAGGGGGACAAGAAATATTTGCGATCTCGTTCGATTGACGGGTTCCAAAATTATTCAAATATCCACCGCTTCGGTTTTTGACGGCAAGAAGGGGAACTATAAGGAAACTGACAAAGTTTCGCCTATTAATTTTCACAATTTATCTAAAGCAAAAGGAGAAGATATTGTGCTTGATTATGAAAGAGGTGTAGTTATCAGATCAATCCCACTTGGTTTACACTTGTTGGGACGGGAATCGTCAAGTTTTTTAGAGTGGCTTATCGATTCACTTAGAAATAACAAAGATATAAATCTTTATACCGATGTCAGAATAAATCCTTTGTCTGTGTCTTCCGCGGCCGATGTCCTCATCAAGGCTTCAATTTTAATGGAAAGAGGGGTATTGCACATAGGCAGTAAAAATGTAGTTTCAAAATCCGATATTGGCTTAGAGGTGGTTAAGTTTTTTCCTGAATATAAAGGGAAGATAACTATGAGCACGATAGATCAAAGAAGTAATAAATCTGTCATTCGACCCAAAGAAATGTGGTTAAACATAGATAAGGCGTTGTCGATGGGCCTTGAATTTCCCGAAGCCTTGTCTGATATTAATGAATACCTAATAACCCGTCTTAGTTAATGGCGGGTTATTTTTATGGACAAAGAGTATTATAAAAACTACTTTATTTTAGAAAAAGATCACTGGTTTTTTAAAATCAGAAGAAAAATACTTTTTTATTTTATAAAAAAATATGTGAGGCCCGATGCTAAAGTTTTTGATTTTGGATGCGGATCCGGGTTTTTGGTGGGGGAATTGCAAAAACAAGGCTTTGACGCATCGGGTTCAGATACTTCTCAAGAAGCCATTAGTCTTGGAAAGCAAAAAGGAATTCAAAATTTGGAAGTTGTAGAATTGGGCGAAATGCCTCAAAATGGTTCTTATGATGCAATATTGGCCTTAGATGTCATTGAGCATATAAAAGATGATACGGAAGTGATTAGGGGCCTTAAAAATTCTTTAAAATCGGGAGGAGTGCTTATAACTACCGTCCCGGCGTACCAATGGCTTTGGGGGGTTCAGGATGAGGTTTCTCATCATTTCAGGCGTTATGTAATGAGAGATTTTATTTCCGTTTTTAATAAGTTTAAAGAATTGAAAGTGGTCAGGAAAACTTATTTCAACACCCTCCTTTTTCCGGCAATCGCGCTTGTTAGGTTGTTCAGTAGATGGTTTGATTTTAAAAATAGAAACTCGGATTTCGATATTGATAACAATTTTTTAAGCGCTGTGTTTTACTTTGTTTTTAATCTTGAAACATACCTGCTTAAATTTATGAATTTTCCTTTCGGGGTTTCAATGTTGGTTATTCTGAAGAAAAAATGAAAAAGAGCTACAAGATCATATTTTTTTTCATAATCGTGCTTTTTTTGTTCACGCGATTTTCAGGCGTTGATTTTATTTATCATCAAGACGAACACAGATGGCTCTTATTGGCCGATGGTACTGAACCAAGTTCTGCTAATCCTCATCCGCCGATGACGTTGCTTCTAATGAAATTGACAGGGACAATTTTCGGATTTGAAAATATGAGAATTTTGTCCTTATTTTTCAGCCTTCTTAATCTCGGGCTCATTTTTTTAATATCTAATAAGATTTTTAACAGCAAAAAAGCGGCATTGACCGCGGTTGCTCTTTTTTCCTTAAACATTTACAGCTTAGTTGCCGGAATTCAAGTTGATATGGACGGGGCGATTTTGCCTTTCTTTGTTCTTTTAGGTTATTACGGATACGTTAGTTTTTTGAAGGAAAACAACAAAAAATACTCTTTGTTTTTATTGAGTTTGGCGATAACCGGAGGATTGCTTACAAAAGCAAGTTTTGTCTTGTTTTTGGCGGCGTTATTTTTAGATTATCTATTTATCGCATACGCAAAATACAAAGGCAATCTGCGTGGTGTTCTAAAACAGGTCTTTAAGGCGGGCTTGCCCATTTTGACATTGTTAGGCCTCTTTGTTTATTTTTACTCTTCCCGTTTGGGCACGATTATAGATTACGCGGCGCATTTTCAGGTTTTTAATTTTGATTCCAGAGCATATCTCGAATTTATTTTTAAAGTTGTAAAGTCGTTTGTTTGGTTGTCGCCATTGCTAACCCTACCGATTCTTTTGGGCTTGTTTATAAAAGAAATACGAAACAGGCAAAGATTTTGGTATCTGTATTTTTTTGTCAATTTCGCTTTTTATCTATTGGTTGACTTTGCGAAAGGTCCGATAGAGCGATATTTTATGTTTTTGGTGGCGCCGGCGGCCATTATTTCAACGGATTTTTTGTATTATCTTTTCAAAAAAGTTGATCCCATTAAATTAATTAGAAGCATTGCTGTCGGTGTTGTTGTTTTTTCAGTTTTTGCGCTCGTCATACTTTCAAGGGTTCATATTATTTTGCCTCTTAATCCCAAAACGGCCTATGTGGAATACGTAAGGAATTTAAATTTTGACTTTCTAATTCCTTTTTCAAGCGGGTCGGGGCCGATAGGATTTTATTTTTCAGCCCAATTTATTTTATGGTCATGGATTATCGCCGTCTTGTTTTTGGGCGGTTATGCATTTATAAAAAATATTAAATATAAGAATTTTTTGCTCGTATTATTTTTTGTGACAGGTCTTGGGTATAACATTATTTTTATGAATGAACTTTTGCGCGGTGATCTGTATGGCAGTCCGGATAAAATAGCCCGCCAGACCTTGAATTTTGTTCTTGGCGAGTCGTCTATAAAGAATGTTATAACTTATAACGATATTGCGCCGTATGACCTTAAAAAAAACAACAAACATTTAGGCAGATTTTATACGGCGCCGGAAAGGGATTATACTCCAAAAATGTCAATTTTTGACGGTTATTATATGATTGTTGATTTCCCGGAGATAGCTAAACCCGGCCGGTATTGGGATTTGATCCAAAGATGTGACGAAATAAAAAGATTTACTCATAAAAGAGTAAATTCTTATGTTTTTGATTGTCGTTTCGCTTCTCCAATTGTAATGGACAAAACCCCTTAAATTATGTAGAATTATTTTTGGATGATTAATTCCAAGAGTCCTTATTTGTCTGTAGTTCTACCGGTTTTTAATGAACAAGAAACTCTTTCGAAATTGATGGAGGAGCTTTATCTTGTCTGTGATTCTTTAAACAAAAATTATGAAATAATTTTTGTCGATGATTGTTCCCATGACAGAACCCCTAAAATTTTAGCGGAATTTGCTTCAAAAGATCCAAGGATAAAAACGTTGCGTTTTTCGCGCAACTTCGGCCATCAGGCCGCGCTTAGCGCGGGTATGGACATTGCTAAAGGCGAGCTGGTAGTTACAATGGACAGTGATTTACAGCATCCCCCTCGTATTATTCATGAATTTATAAAAAATGCGGAGCAGAGTTATGATATTGTTGTCGGCGAGCGTCTTTCTAACGAACAAAATTCGTTTTTCAGAGAAATCGCGGGCAGAACTGTTTACAAGTTTTTAAGCGTTGCGACCGGTCTTGAATTTAAAAATGCCGGTGATTTTGCTTTATATAAAAAGTCGGTTGTCAAAGTATTCAGAAATTTGCCCGAAAAAGAAAGATTTTTCAGGGGCTTAGTCCAATGGGTTGGTTTTAAGAAAAAGTATGTTCAGTATATTGCAGAGGCTCGCAGGCATGGCCAGTCCAAATACTCTTTCAAGAGATTGTTCGGTTTCATTCTGAACGGAGTAACTTCTTTCTCCGCTTTTCCTCTCCGGCTGGCTTTTTGGCTTGGTTTAATAATATTTTTAGCCAGTATTATTTACGGCGGTTATGTTGTGATAGATCGTTTTATCAATCCGGATTCCCTTATTGAGGGATTATCCGCTTTGGTCATACTGGTTTTGGCTTTGGGTAGTATTCAGCTTATGGTTATTGGTATTTTTGGAGAATATCTATATAAGATGTTCAATGAAATAAAAGGCCGGCCGATGTATATCGTAGCCGAAACGAAAAATTTAGAGGAAGAGAACAATGCTTAAAATTATCGCTGACGATCTCGGTCTCCATAAGTCCGTAAATGACGGAATCATTTTCTTGTTAAAAGAAAATAAAATTGATGGTGCTTCGTTAATGGCAAATGGCGAAGCATTTGAGGATGCTGTCAAGCAAATTTCAGATGCCGGACTTTTAAATGTAGGGATTCATTTGAATTTAGTTGAACAAAGGTCAGTTTTGTCGGGAGAGTTAATGTCTAAAAATCATAAATTATTTTTTATAAAGTATGTATTAGGTTTGATAAATTGGGGGCACATTCAAAAAGAACTGGAGGCGCAAATTAAAAAATGCACTCGGGCTGGAATTAAACCGGCATTTATAAATGGCAATCAGCACCTTCATCTTTTGCCGGGAATTATGAGTATGTGCATAAAATTGGCTAAAGAATACCATATTCAATATATAAGAATTGTTAACGAGCCGGTTTCTTCAGTCAAGGGTAAATTATTCAGACGAGCGCAGTTGTTATTTTTAAATTTTTTATCGTCAATGGCTAAGAAAAAGATACGCAAGGCCGATCTTCAGTGCAATGATTACTTTGTCGGTTTTATTAATGCCGGAAATTTAGGCAGGGGTGATATAAAATTTGCCGAAGAGATTGTTGTCAAAAATCCTGACAAGATTGTTGAGCTCGGTTGCCATCCGGGGCATGAGATAGAAGAATTAAATATAAAATATAGGCATTGGGGTAATTATAATTGGCAGAAAGAACTTGAGCTGTTAAAATAATCAATGACTGATGACTAAAACATGGATTAAAATTTTATTGTCTCTTGTGGTCTTTGCACTATCTTTTGCCGCTTATTACTATCCTGTCCATAAAAAAGGATTTGCTCCCGGAGCAAGCTATTCTGCTTTAGCACAAGCCCGCAATTTCGCCTTGTCGGACACTTATTTCAATGAAAGTTCTGAAGGTGTTTATTTGTCTTCTGAAAGCGCCCAGGAAAAAGGGGTCCCTAAAGGGATGACAAATTCTTTGACCACTATTATCTACGGTTATGTTTTTAAATATTTTGGTTTTAGTCCGGGTTTGCCTTTTTATGTTGCGATAACGCTTTTTTCTTTGTTTAATGTTTTAGTGTTTTGGCTGGTTACTCGTCTATTCAGCACAGCCATTGGTTTTACGACTGCTATGATTAGCGCTTTTTTACCTGTTATGACTACCGGAGCGATTCACAGTGGTTTTTATGAGTGGGGTCTTGTTTTTTTTGGACTGGCCTTATGGTTTTACCTCGGATCAAAAGCGGGTCCGTTCAAAGCCGGAAAATTTAGAATTTTAACGGCTAGCGTGTTTTTTGCTCTGTCGGCTCTTGCCAGAAATGCATTCGCGGTATCTTTTGTGCCTTTCTTTTTGTATGATTTTTTCATTAATCGGTCTTACAAAAAAAGTTTAATTTTTCTGCTTCCGTTTATTGTTATTTTCGGTTCAACCCTCACTTCTTATTCGTGGCTCGGAGTGCCAAATGGATATACGGCAGACATAGAACATCAACCATTTGGGCAAATCGGACATTTTTTCCGCGATCCCTATACTTATTATTATGATCGAGAGAATCACATCAAAGAAATGACTGAAGAAGGATTGGAAAGAGTGGCAGTTTTATTTGCGGATCAATGGGGATATGACATAAATTTTTCCGATAAACTTAGCGCCTATTTTGATTCTTTTGTTTTTTATGCAAAAGAATCGGCAAGTTTGACTAATTTAGGAGGTCCATTTGTCTGGGGGCTTGTTTTATTGGGAATTTTTCAACTTTATTCCATGAATAAAAAACTGTTTGGATTGTTAGTGTTTTGGTCTTTTTTGTGGTTTGGCTATTTGATATACTCATTAACGGGGAATTGGGATCATTTAATGGAAATTTCTTTTATCGTTTCAATTTTGGCCGGGCTGGGATTGTATCGTTTAGCTAAAATGATTAATCCTGAAAGATTTGGCAAGTTTGTTGCCGGCTTTGTCGTTTTGGTTCTTTTGGTTGCTCATCTTGCTTATGCCAACTTTTGGAAGCTCCATGATATTTACAGGTCTTCTAATGAAGAGGCCATATTAAATGCTAAGAATAAAATAAGCGATAAGGAAAATATCAGAGGAGTTTATGCGGTTGGTCCTCATATTGATTCTGCCCAATTCCTTAATTATCATACAAATAATGATGTGGTTTATTTTGCCCCCTCAACTATTGAGAAACTGATCAAGACTGGAGTGCTCAAAGATGCTTTTGATAAATACAATATAAGCATGGCTATCGGATATTCACCTGAAATTTCGTCTAAAATCGCAGAAGAATTGAAAATTCCTGTTATAGCGCAGGATAACAAGTAATATGGACGGAGTGCTTGATAAAAAATACGCGCAAGAACGCCTAAAGAAGAAATATCTTAAGTTTAGATATAAACAAAGAGCGATAGTTTCGGCTTGGGTCATAAAAAAATATTTAAATTGGAACAATGGCTTTAAATTGATTGATTTTGGCGCGGCTGAAGGTCTGACATTGGCAGAGTTGGCCGGTTTGTTTGAAGGAAAAGGGGAGTTTTTGGGAATAGAATATGATCAAAGTTTGATTGAAAGCGCACCGGAACTTCCTTCAAATGTAAAACTAAAACAAGGGAACGTATCTCACATGGCCGATATTTCTAATAATTCAGTTGATGCTATAATCGCTTTGGCTATTTTGGAACATTTAGAGAATCCTCTGTCTGTGGTTGTTGAGGCGAAAAGAATCTTAAAGCCGGGAGGAATATTTATAGGAACCTCGCCCGTGCCTTTTTGGGACAAGTTTTCTTCAAAATTTGAGTTTGGAAAGGGTTTTGGCAGAGAACATCATTTGGCGGACATGAACAGAAAATATTTTTTAAAATTAGCTGAACAAAGCGGTTTTAAAGTAGAAAGATATTTTAAATTTATGCTCCTCCCTCTTGGGTTCTCACCCTACCTTGGCATTTCAGTTGATCCGCTTCTTGCTTGGAGAATTGATAATTTTATTGGCAAACTAAAATTATTTAATTGGCTTTTTGTGAATCAGTGTGTTGTGTTGAAAAAAAGTTCTTTATAAAAAAAGGAATTCCTATTATAGCAAAGAGAATATAGCCGATTAAAAAATAACCTATGCCAGATGCCAAAGATTGCGCAGGGGTTGCTTTATCTATAAAAAAAGCTATCAAGGCAGAATCGCGAGTGCCTAAACCGGCAATACTTATCGGAATAAGACCTATAAATATTGCTAACGGGAAATAGGCGGCAGTCGTTGTCATGGGAAGAGATGCCCCAAAAGCGTCATAAAGAAACCAGATCATCAAAACAGAAACCCACCAATTTGTTAACGAACTTATTAAAGAAAACAAGAAGTATTTGCTTTTCAAATTTTTAAATTCAAGGTGAGTGAAAATCGGACGTAACTTTAAAGAGAGGGATTGCGGTAAAAATCTTGATACGGAACGTGTTAAAAAAAGCATCGGAATAGTCATTGTTGATAATAAAAATAAAATAACGGCATAGCCATAATGACCTAAAAATAAAAAACCAACGGCTGATAAAAGTAAAAGCGAGGCAACGTCAATAACTTTTTCAAATAACACTGCGCCGGCTGTTCCCATGGGTTCAATTTGATTTCGAAGCGGATAACTTCTTGCAAAATCTCCTACTCTGCCCGGTAAAATGCTTAATGGCCAAACTGACATAACGATCGAAAAAGATTGTTTAAATGAAGTATCATGCCCCACTAAGCGCAATACAAATTGCCATCGAAAGGCACTTAAAACGGGGACGCTAAAACTGACAATTATTGTCGAAAAAAGTAAAAGAATGTCTACTCTTTTTAATACTTCTGCAAAATCTCGGATATCTATTAGTGTTTTAAATAAATAAAAAATTATCAGACCGGCCAACAAAGACACAATAATGGTTTTATAAATTGTTTTTGAGGATATTATTTTTTGCATATGTAAAAATGCCTTACCCCGAAATTGGAAATTGGGGTGCGACCGAACAATCCGGTCAAGATTTTCTCACTCAATCTTTCCGCGCGATCGTTCATTAAGGGCAGGATGATGTGAGGTTTGTGTTTTATTAAGGTTAGTTTCGTGTTTTTTAGCATAGATTTTACCTCTTTTGGCCATAAAAATCTGTGCGGTCCTTCGCCGTGATTTTGGAAAAATAATTCATATATTTTCGTCGGTATTTCAAAACCCTTGGGAGGCAAACTCATTATTAAAAGCCCGCCGGGTTTGAGGATACGGCGCAGTTCTTTTAAAAACGATAAGGGTTTTGGAGCATGCTCAAGAGTTTCCAAAGAAATTACGCGGTTAAAGGTGTTATCCGGAAATTCTTCTAAGTTTTCCAGGTCGGTTAATTTAAAATCCTCATTTGGGAACTTTCGTCGGGCTAACCGCGCCATTGCCGGAGAAACCTCACGGTTATAAATAGTTAAATTGGGAATCTTTCTTAAGTAAGGAATGAGATTTCCTGTTCTTGACCAGATGTTAAGTATGTTTGAGCCATGTTGAATATTTCCATATTCTATGGTTTTTTCAAACCTTTGATAGTGAACATAGCCCACATTTTTATTAGTCGGTTCATAAATATCCGCAACTTTATCCCAAAAACTACGGACATCATCGATTGTGAACTTATTTTCCACTCTATAATTACTAATTATTGTAAAATCTTTTAACTATCATATCGGCAATAAAACCAAAAATAATAACCTGAACGCCGGTTATGAAAATAACGGCAAAAGTGGCGTCAAGTATTTCACCGCGCCACAAATAACCACCCATTACTATTACTACGGCAAGTGCCATCAAAAATATTCCGGCCGGAATAAAGACCTTGAGAGGCCGAAAATAAATAGCCAATTTGGCGATCAAAGAAAGAAAACCGACAAAATCCTTGGCCGGTTTTATGGACGATTTGCCGGCGCGTTTATGGTAATCAATCGGCAGATATTTCACTCTATTGCCGTTGACATGTGAGGCAACTGTAATTGTGCTGGTAAATGAAAATCCATCCGGAAATAGATGCCAGAATTTTTCCGCATCTTCCTTCTTGAATATCCTTAATCCGGAATTAATATCCTGTATTTTAGCGCCAGAAACATAAGAAGCGAATTTTCTCACAATACCTCTGCCGACTTTTCTGAAAAAAGTATCATGTACTTTTTTGCCGTTTCTTGAACCCACAACCATGTCATATTTGCCCACATGTTCTAAAAGTTCCGGGATACTGCTAACCGGATAAGTTCCGTCAGCGTCAGTAATTAGGATCCATGGATACCTTGCTTCTTTAATGGCTGACTTCAGAGACGCTCCATAGCCCTTATTGACCGCGTGATGGATGATATTGAGGTTGGGAATACTTAAACCTTTTAAGATCTCGCCACTTTTATCAGATGAGCCATCGTTGACCGCTATGATCTCATAGTCAATATTGATTTTTTGAAGGATGTCGTTTAGTGAATTTAAAGTAGATGATACTGCTCCTTCCTCGTTAAATACGGGCACTGCAACCGAAATTCTAAATTTTGAGTCGATATTTGTCACAATGATTAATAAAATACCATAAAAATTAGCTTCTGACAAACTCTAAATTTCTATATTTTTAGTAGGAATTATTTTAAATTGTAGATTACTAAGCCCGCCTTTTTTGGTTGATTTGGTTGATTTTTTCCAAAAGTTTCTGGCTTTAATAAAAAACCAGCCGATTAAACTTATTGGCAGGTGTTCCAGTGTCCATATCATGAGGCGGGATTGGAATATCTTGAACATCATGCATAGTAACATTTCAAATCTTTTGCGACCGGAAGGAATATTTATCGGTTCATATCCGTATTCAGGCACAGGCAATCCCTTTTCTCTTCGCTTCGTAATACGTATAAATGCCCCTCGTTTCTTTAGGTCTAATCCATGTGAGTGCATTTCTATCAGTTCTTCGGGGGATATCTCCTTAAGTTTTAAGAAGTTCTCCGACATCATTTTTTCAATAAGCTCCAAGCCCTTTTCTGTTCTGGCTATAACCACAGACCAACCCTCTCCTCGTTTTTCATAACTTGGCGCCCAAGCGTCACCTACTGACACGTCGGCCAACTCGCTGGTATAGTCAACTTGATATAAGGAATAGGGGGTGATGTGTGATGGAATTAAATAATTCGCGTGAAGCTTGGGAATAGAAATTATTTTTCCATTTTTTAGCTTAATTTTCATATGCCCCGGCCATTCGCCCTCTCTATAGGCAAGTGATTTGATTTGATCAATGTCTCTAACCCCATGAGATCTCAAGACGCTTTTAATGGCGGAAAATCCATACGATTCCCCGTAAAATATGCCAAGAATATAATTAATAGATTTCACGCTTTCGTGGTTAAGAGCTTGAAGTTTTCTTATTGAAGCGATTTGTTCCGGTAGCCCAGTATAAGAAAGAGATTTATAGGGGCCGGGCATTTGAGAGAGGATTTGATTTACTGGAGATGTGGCATATTTGCTTTGAGCCCCCTCCAGTATTTCTTGTTTGGTGGTAGCTATTATTGGTTCAGTCAGATAGGGTTTGTCTTTGCGCATTCTTAATGTGACAGCTCCGTCAATCATGTTTTTGTCCAAGAGATAAAGTTGCATACCGCTAACGATACCGGCTGAAGCCCCATTCCTCCGTATTGATTCGTCAGTTGTATGTCCAACAAATATTTTTTTATAATTACCGATAAGCCAGTTTTCGGGTAGTTTTCCGAAAATAAATTTGTTTAATTTCGGATAATTAATACCCAAATCAGATGACGCCTTGAGGCATATTTCAGGTATATCGTTGTTCGCGGTTTTGATTACGAGGTAGTCCCCATCTTTTTCTTCTAACCTTAAGGCGCCACCGGATATCCCAACTTCCGTGCCCGAACGAGTGTGGAGGTCGGTATTCAAATTTTTTTTCTTGAGAGCTTCCCAAAACATTATAATTACTATATAATATAGTTCATATTAAGCAATTGTTCTATCAGATGGTTTCAAAACCCCATATTCGATTATAATCTCCAGAAATGAATTATACAAATAAAAAAAACATTGTTATATACGGTGGGGGATGGTCTCACAATATTGGGAATGCTTTTTTGCAATTGGGGTCAATAGAGTCTGTTCGAAATAGTTGTCCTGATGCTAATATTTATTTGGTTAATAGCAATAACGTGACGGTTCCTCCCAGTATTAAAATGAAGATTATTCTTAAGGCGATAAATAAACTCCCTCGGTCATTGCGAGGCGTGTTTGCGTCTTATTGGTTGAAAAGTCACAAACAACAAACCGAAAGAACACATAAAAATTCTTTAAGGATAGCCGATTTTCTGTTGGCTGATTATGTTTTAATATCAGGTTCGTGGCTGGCCGAACAGTATCTCAATTCAGGCAGTATTCATTTGGATATTTTTAAAAAATTTATGAAAAATGGCGCCAAGTTGGTGTTTAATGGTGTGAGTGGTTTTACGTATGAAGATAAAGAGATAAGCGCGGTGAGATCGACTTTAGAAATGATTAAACCTCATGCTTTAATAGCTCGGGATAAAAAAGCATTTGAATTATATAAAGATTATTTCGAAAGATCATATGATGGTATTGACGCGGCTTTTTTTCTTAATGATTGTTTTCAGCCGCCACAATTTGCCAAAAGCGGATATAAAATTTATTGTTTTGACAAAATGAAAATACCTTCAGAACTCAAAATGAACGATAATGCAATCATAACTCATCATTCATTTTACGGTTTAAAACAAGATCCTTTTGTTCATCCCAATACTTTTTTCAGCGAGACTCCTGATGATTATTTGGCTCTTTATGCTCATTGCGGTGAGATACATTCTGATAGGGTACACGCATGTTTGCCAGTGCTTTTATTTGGAGGAAAAGCTCAAATGCACTATGATGCCCCAAGAGCCGAATTATTTAAGCAGGTAGGATGTGAAGGTATAACTGAACGCCTTGTTTCGTTAGATAGAAACATATTAAAAGATAAAAAACTAAAACAAATAGATTTTTTATCTAAATTATTGACATAATGAAAAGTGACGAAAAAAAAATGTTTATTACTGGAGGAGCGGGATTTATCGGTTCTCGCTTAACCAACCATCTTCTCGGGGAGGGTTTTAAGGTTTTGGTTTTTGACAATCTGTCTGTCGGGAGAAGATCATTTCTTAATAACAACAAGAATCTAAAATTCATTAAAGGCGATATTTTGAACAAGAAGTTGCTAAGCGGATCTGTCAAAGATTTTTCCCCTAACTTTCTGATTCATCTTGCTGCTATACATTTTATACCCCTTTGCAACAAATATCCTATTAAAACCGTTGAGAATAATATTATTGGCACAAAGAACGTCCTTGAAGCGGCAAAGAGGAGTGGGATTAATCTTAAAAAGGTGCTCATTGCCTCTTCCGGTGCAGTATATTATGGATGCAAAGAAAAGGAACATAAAGAAGAAAAAGACCTAATGCCGACGGAGATGTATAGTTATAGTAAATATGTCAACGAACTTCAGCTTAGGCACTTTTACAATATCACGGGCATTAATTCTGCGGCCATGCGCTTTTTTAATGTTTACGGGCCAAATGAAACTAATCCTCATTTGTTTCCTGCAATTTTTAGTCAATTAAAAAGCGGCAGGAGCACTCTTGTAATAGGAAATCCAAAACCAAAGCGCCCATATATTTTTGTAGATGATATTGTTAATGCGATAACGATGATAATTAAATTGCCCAAGAAAGGGTTTGAGGCATATAACATTGGCTCAGATAAAGAATACAGCGCCGCAGAGGTTATTAATATTATTAGTGGCTTGGTTGGGAAAAAATTAAAATTTAAATCTGACCCCAGTTTGATTAGAAAAGAGGATGTTATTCACTTCAAGCCATCGCTTACAAAAATTAAAAAAGAGATTGGGTGGTGGCCTAAGTATGATATAAAAAAGGGTCTATCCAAATTGCTTGAGGAGGAAAAAGTCCAATTATGAAGATAATCTATCTCGCTCCATCCTTGGATCCACATGATGGTTATTCTCGTTATTCCCTTGATGTAATATCTCGCATGGCACTACTGCAAGAGGTTGTAGTTATTTGTCACAAAAAAAGCAATTGTTTACCCAGTGTTAAGGAATACGAAGCTTTGCGGCCAGCTCATCATTATTTTTCCAATCCGCTGGTTTTGATACTGGATATCTTTAAGTTAAGAAAGATTTTGAAAGAAGAAATAAAAGATGAGAATACCATTTTGCATTTTATTGCCGAAGGATATGCCATGTTTCTTCCGTTTCTCGCGGGACTTAAATTTAAAAGCGTGATGACGATCCACGGCACTTATTCCGTTTTACCTTTGAAAAACTGGAAAACGGCATGGCTTTACAAACAGGTTTATAAAAAACTGGACAGGGTTATTGCGGTCAGTAACTTTACAAAAAAACACCTTTTAAAACATGTTGGATATTTTATCCCTGAAAACAAGGTTCGAGTGATGACTAACGGTGTAGATTTTATTGAACATCCCTTGTTGGATAAAAAAAACGATAAGATTTGCACGATTATATCTGCCGGAGAGGTTAAAAACAGAAAAGGCGCCCATCATTTAGTAAGAGTTGCTAAAATCCTTAAGGATAAGTTTAATCTGAATTTCATGGTTTATATTGTTGGAAAATTTGACGAAAATTCCGGATATTTTAAAAACCTGCGAAAATATATTGACGGTAATAATTTGGACGGGAAGATAAAATTTACCGGACAGGTTTTGCAAGAAGAACTGAATGAATATTACAAAAAAGCAAATATTTTTGCGCTTTTATCGGTCAATGAGAATTTTCATTACGAAGGATATCCTTTAGTATTTCACGAAGCGGCAATGTGGAGGATCCCGACCATCGGAAGCTTTAATTGTGGAGCGGAAGATGCCATTGCCGACGGCCATTCAGGGGTCTTGGTTGATCCTTATGGCCACGATAAAATTGCACAAGTTATGTTTGATATTTTTACCGACAAGATCAAAATAGACCCGGAAGAATGTAAAAAATGGGCAGCTGATAACGACTGGGACAAAAAAGACTTGTTGCAGATGTATAAATTCTAAAACATGGCCTACATTTATCAACCCCACAGGTTTTTGCTCCAGAAAGCAATAAATAAAAACAGAAAATTGATTGGCGGTAGAATATTGGATGTTGGAGCCGGGAGCGTTAATCGTTACAAAAACTTTTTTCAATATAAATATTATAAAAGATTAGACATACAACGTGGGGACAATATAGATATTGTCGGATCAGCTGAAGATATTCCGGCAGAAAACGCATCTTTTGATTCGATTATCTGCACCCAGGTCTTGGGAGATATTTATGATTTTAATAAAGTAATTTCAGAATTTAACAGGGTTCTTACTGTTGGAGGGACTGTGATGTTATCTGAATCGTTTTTCGACTTTTTACATAATGAACCTCATGATTATTGGCGATTTACTAAACACGCTCTTCAAAAGATGTTTACTGATAAAAATTTTGAAATATTAACCATGGATAGAATAGGCGGATTTTATGCGACTAAAGCTCAAATGAACATAAGATATTTGATATTCAAATGGAGGCTTTATAACAGCAGATTCGCTCGTCTGTTTAGTGTATTTTTTAAGTTCTATGGATCCGTGGCAATTATGTTTGATGCTTGGGACAAAAATAGCGCCAACAAATCTTTTTGTTTGGGGTGGTTGATCATAACTCGAAAAATAAAATGATTTATGTTACCACAAGCTGGGATGATGGTCATAAACTTGATATAAAACTGGCTGAACTTTTGGACAAATACGGACTGAAGGGGACGTTTTATATTTCAAAAAATTATTTTAAAGAAGAACGGCTTTCAGAGGAAGAAATTTTATCCTTGTCGCGAAATCACGAAATTGGGGCTCACACAATAAATCATCTCGATTTAACGAATATTCCTGCGGAAGATGCAAAAAAAGAAATACAACAAAGCAAGAATTGGCTGGAAGACGTCTTGGAAAAAGAAGTTTCGATGTTTTGTTATCCCTATGGCAAATATAATAACCACATCAAGACTACTGTCAAAGAATCAGGTTTTAAGGGCGCCAGAACTACAAAAAGATTTTCAACTGAAATTAACGATCCCCATGAGATTGGTTTTTCGTTGCATGTTTATCCTTTTCCTTTTCGGAAAATGACGGCGAATAGATATTATTGGAGATATTTATTTCAGCCTCTCGAACAGAATTGGGAAGGTATAAGAAAATTTAATATCTCATTTCATGCTTTGCGGAATTGGCTTGGTTTTGCTTCTGCTTTATTTGAAAACCTGAAGAACGATGATTCGATTTTTCATATATATGGCCACTCTTGGGAGATAGACAAGTATGGAATGTGGGATGACCTGGAAAGATTTTTTGCTTTTGTTGTTAATGATAAAAATGTCACTTATGCAACAAATAGTCAATTAATTTCAATTCATGAAAATTTTAATCTTACAGGATAAATTTCCGCCGGAAAATTTGGGCGGAGCCGGAGTGGTGGCGTTTAATTTAGCAAATATTTTCCGAGATGAGGGCAATTCTGTTTTTGTTATAACAACTGTTCAAGATAAGAAGGAAGAAGGCGTAAGTGAACATGAAGGATTAAAGATATTTAAAATTTATTCTAAATATCATGAAAGATGGCGGGCATATTTAAGTTTATATAATCCTCAAACGATTGGGAAAATTAAGAAAATATTGCGGGAAGTAAAACCCGATGTCGTGCATGCTCACAATGTTCATTATTATTTATCGTATCAATCCTTGAAATTAGCTAAAAAGGAGGGCGCAAAAGTTTTTTTAACTACTCATGATATGATGTTATTCCATTATGGCAAACTGGTTGAGTCTGTAAATTTTAAAGATTTGTCTTGCGAAAACAAAAATTACAGAATTTCTCCGTGGCGGCAAATAAAAAAGTTTAAAAAAAGATATAATCCATTCAGAAATATAATTATTCAGCATTATCTTGAGTATGTAGATCGTATTTTTGCGGTAAGCGACACTCACAAAGAAGCCTTAAATCAAAATGGAATCAATAATGTTAAGGTAATTCACAATGGCATTGACACTAACAAGTGGCGAGTGGATGAATCAGCAACGCATAAGTTTAAAGAAAAATATAGCTTAAGAGGTAAAAAAGTTATTTTGTTTAGCGGTCGGTTGAGTTTTTATAAAGGTGGTTATCAGGCTATTTTGGCTATGGAAAAAATAATCAAGGAAATACCAGAAGCCATGCTTTTGATTATCGGAGAAAAAAACAGTTTTGCAGAAGAGATGTTTAAAAAATCTAAAAATTTAGGAGTTGAGAAGAGTTTGATTTTTACAGGATGGATTCAAGGGAAAGAGTTAAAAGCTGCATATTCTGCATCGGATATTGTTTTTTTTCTTTCCTTAGGCATTGAAACTTTTGGTTTGATAAATATTGAAGCCATGGCTTCTAAAAAACCGGTTGTTGCCACTTGTTTGGGCGGTGCCCCGGAGATTGTTCGGGACGGAGTTACTGGATATATTGTTGATCCGCTTAATGTTGAGTTGTTGGCTAATCGAGTAATAAAAATATTATCTGATGCTGAATTGGCAAAACGAATGGGCCAAGCGGGATATGAACGGGTTAAGGATCATTTTTCTTTACAGAAACAAGTAGATGAATATCTGAAAGAGTTCAGGGGCGTTTGAAAAAAAGAAAAGCGCTCAAAATTAAACTAAAAAAACTGGATATAATGTATGCATAAATAGCCCCCCAAATACCAAACAAACCGACAAGGATTATGATTAAAGGAAGTCGGAAAGTTGCGCTGGTTAAACTTAATATATAGATTTTTTTTGTTTCACCGTGAGCGTTCAATGCTTCACTAATCAAATTCCTGGGTACCGTTAATAAGCCGAGAGCAAAAATTTGAGAATAAAAAACCGATTCAATATATTGAGGAAATAATATTTTAAACAAAAGAGGAGCGGCTATTATGTAGATTAAAACAAAAATACCTATAGTTCCGGCCATAATAAATAATTTGTAGGGAAGTGTTTTTTTTAAATCCCCTTTTGTTTTTTCAGCTAATTTTGGCAGTGATAGCGGTAAGATGAGTTTGATAAAACCCAGCATTTGATGTACTGGGGCAAGAGCAAATGCATATATTGCTAAAGAGGCCGCTCCTAGAAAATGCCACAAAAGTATTTTATCAAGTTGTTCAATTGCGGCAGTTATGGCTCCTAAAAAACTCAGATGTTTTCCAAAAGAGAGAGCTTCCTCGCTGACCTTGCTGTCGGGTTGAATTTTTGACTTTGTTATTCTGTAAAATGTGTAACTGCTTATAGATAAAGGCGCAAAATACCCCAATAAGATTAATAGGATGTTGTTGGTTAGATATAAAACCACAATTAACACGATTGCCGATATAGCGTGACTGATAATCGTATAGCGGGTAGAAATGTTAAATAATTTCTTGCCGGAAAAATAAGAGCTATAAGTGACGAACGGACGATATAGAGGTATAAACAAGGCAACAATCAAAAAAGACACAGTCAGGGTGTTGTTGTCTTGGGTAAAATAATAACCGGCTACTGCAAGCCCCCCGATACTTCCCAGTAAACTCCATAATTGCTGCGCCTTGACTGCTGGCACGAATGAACCCTCAAAGCCTCGAGCAACGGCCCGGGTTACCGCAGTCCCCATTCTGTTTAAAGAGGCTATAGATAAAACCCCGGCTATTGAGAGTATGTATCTGTAAGTTCCGTAAATTTCCTGGGGCAATAAATTTGCAAAAGCGATTGCTGTAAGCAATCCCAGGACGGCAGATATTACATCTCCAAGCGACAGCCAAAGCCCGCCTTTGGCGAGGTAGAGCATGTCGGTGCGAGTGTATTTTTGAGACCATAAAAGCCATTCTTTAGCTTTATTCTGTAATTTAGATATCATGTAAATTTTTAATATCCGCATTGACCATTATTTTTACAAGTTCTTCAATTTTGGTTTTAGGCTGCCATTTCAATATTTTTTTTGATTTTCTGGCATCGGCGACAAGAACATTAACTTCGGCCGGCCGGTAGTATTGAGGATCAATTTCCACGTACTTTTTCCAGTTTCCAAGGCCTGCTTCTTTGAAGGCAAGTTCCACGAATTCTTTGACAGTGTGGGTTTTCCCTGTGCCAATTACGTAATCATCCGGCTTGGGTTGTTGCATCATGAGCCACGCCGCTTCCATGTATTCCGGCGCATAACCCCAATCTCTTTTGGCGCTTAAATTGCCTAAGTGTAATTTTTTTTCCAAACCAGCCTTTATTTTTGCTACCCCGATGGTTATTTTACGGGTTACGAAATTTTCTCCTCGTCTTGGTGACTCATGGTTAAAAAGCATGCCATTTACGGCAAAAATTTTGTATGCTTCCCTGTAAAGTTTAGTAGTATTATGAGCAAAAACTTTGGCGATTCCATACGGGCTTTGGGGGCTGAACTTAGTATTTTCATTTTGGGGAGGAGGGGAGGCGCCAAACATTTCGGAAGATGATGCTTGGTAAAATTTTATTTCCCCCCCCGTTTGGGTTTGAAAATCTTTAATTGTTTCAAGAATTATTAAAACGCCTTTTCCTGTGATGTCATTTGTATATTCGGGTATATCAAAAGAAATTTTAACATGGCTTTGGGCGGCTAAATTGTAAACTTCGTCCGGTTTTACGTTATAAATAAGTTCTCTGATGCTCGATTCATCGGCCAAATCTCCATAATGAAAGAATAATTTTTTCCCATAAATTTTAGGATCGTCGTGAAGATGCTTAATTCTATCTCGATTCATGGAACTGGAGCGCCTGATTAAGCCATGCACGGTGTAATTCTTTTTCAAAAGAAACTCGGCCAAATATGATCCATCCTGACCGGTTATTCCAGTAATTAAAGCTGTTTTCTTATTCATCCCGTTAGAAGTAGCGCAAAGCACCAACTACCGCCGTGCGGTGCCATACACAACTGATTATTATTTTATTGATCTTCATATTTATTCAATCCGTTAAGGATACTTCTAACGGGATTCGTTGTTGATTTTAATAAAATAGCTAATTTTCCCAATTTTGGCAATGACGTTCATTTTGAGATGAACTCAACATGTGGTTTAATTTAGGGGTGATATTGATGAAATTAAAGGAAAAATTATATTTTTTTCAGCGCAGTCGGTTTGTAAAAAAAACAGCCACTCTTCAGGTCGGAAGTTTTGCGGGGAGTGTGATACAGGCCGGTATCGGAATTGTTATTGCCCGCTTGCTTCAGCCGGAGCTTTTTGGTATTTACGCTTTAGCATTCGGAATGGCCAGTATAACCACATTAATAATCGGGATGGGTATTCAAGAGGCAGTTTCAAGTTTGCTTGGCGGGGCATATGCTCGGCGGGACGAGGCGGAAATAGAAAACATTCTCGGTTTCATGCTTAAACTCACTTTTTTTGCCGTTCTGATAGTTATAGCCGTTACCGCTTTTCTGCCGACCGTTGCTGAACGTCTCTATGGAGATTCTGTAATAGGTGTTTATGCCGCTATCGTGTCAATTGCCGTAGTTTTTTCATCTTTATTGTTCACTCTTACCTACTCCTCTTTTCAGGTTATAGGAAAAATCAGATCACTTGCTGTATTGATAGTTTCAGATCAGTCGTTGAGGTATGGTCTATCTTTAGTTTTTGTTATTTTCGGTCTCGGAATAGTCGGCGCGGTGGGCGGACAGTTAGCCGGAGCTATCGCCGTCTTTATTTTATCGGCCTTATTGTTTAAGGGCATAAAGAAAGAAGAAGCGATTTTCCCTAGTTTGAATCGTTTGGTTGTATTGGCAAAAAGAGCAAAAATTAAAAAATATTTCGGATTTACTTTTTGGGTTGCTTTGGATCGGAACATTGGTAATGTTTTTATGGCCTTGCCTGTTTTGTTGACCGGAATTTACGTTACCGCTTCCGAGGTTTCGTTTTTTAAATTAGCTTTTGGGTATACTAATCTTGCCTTGAGTCTGCTCGGTCCTATATCGGTGCTTCTGAACGTAGAATTTCCCAAATTACAGATGGAAAACAAGAAAAAATTAACTGAAAATTTCAAAAAAGTTTCTTTATACGGACTTAGTCTTTCAGTTCTATTAACCATCGGGGCTATAATTGTTTCCCCGCTTGCTTTTAAGATTCTTTATGGAGAAAATTTTCTGCCAAGCGTGCCTTATGTGGCCGGCTTGATTGTTTATGGGGCGTTATATGGAATTGGGGTAGGATTGGGCCCCATGTGGCGGGCGGTTAACAAAGTCAAGGTTTCTATAATTATAAATTTTATCATCCTTGGAGCCGGTATTCCTTTGGGCCTTTGGCTTATTAAGAGTTACGGTCTTTGGGGTTCTGTGGCGATGGTAACGATTTGGTTTACGGTTTCTCATTTCTCTTCATTTTTTTATTTGTTGCGGAAGCTAAAACTTAATTCAATTTAATTTATGAACAGGGAAAATAAAATTGTAATTTTTGTCGTATTTGTAATGCTGATCTATTTTGTAACAGCTACTCCGATAATTATGGATGACGGTTTTCATTATGAAGGTTTTACCGAATCTTTGGCACGAGGGAAATTGGATTTTAAATCATTTTACGGTTTTCATGGTTTATCTTTTTTTGCCGTCCCTATATTTTGGTTGACTAATTCAATAAATTCATTGCAGGCTGTTTCGCACAACTCCATAATTATTGCCTCGATAATATTTTCTCTACTTTCAATTCCATTGGCTTTTTTGGTTGGCAAGGATTTTTATAGCAGGGCGGACTTGCCCGCCGAAGCTTCGTTCGACGCCAAAGGCTCTGACCGACGGCTGTCAGCGAAGGCGGGAGTTTATTTTTTAATTTTATTTTTGCTTACTCCCTATACGTATACGACAATGTTTCGTGGGTTTCAGGAGGCGGCGCTTTTATTTTTCATATTATTGATAGTTTACGCAAGTATAAATAAAAAATCATGGACACCAATTGCTTGGGCGATTGGTGGAATAGTAAAGCCTTTTGCGTTGACGCTGTTCCCGTTATTTATAAAAGATTTTTGGCCGCAGATGTTAAACTTCTTTAAGTTGAGATTTAACATCAATCGGAAGATAATTTGGCTGTTTGTCGCATTGGCTATCGGCGGGGCTTATTTAGGCTTCAGCTATTATCAAACCGGACATTTAATAAATAATGCGGCCATTAATTCTTATCAGGGTAATTTTGATACCGGCAATCCGCCGCCGCTTACGGAAAGTTTTACGGCCGGTCTAAAAGGATTTTTAAGAGTTGGAGCTAATCTTCTTTTGCATTTTCGTAAGATAATGATATCGCCATTTATTATTATTCTTGGGGCCTTATCTTTATTGTTTAACAAAAAATTGCCTTTGAGAAAGGAAATAATTTTTTCTATAATTTTTAACTTTATTCTTGTCGGAAGTTTAACATTTTCGTTTTCTAAATATCTTCTGCCGATGACGACATTATTCGCATTGGCGTCAGTCAGTTATTTGTTAAAATACCCCCGACTGATGTGGTTAGTTTTTCTCGATTCATTTTTCGTTTTTCTGCCGATATGGAACTATTTCGGGGTTAATTTTTGGAATAATATTTGGATTTATCTGATACCATTTTATTTGGGGGTTGTTTTGTTTATTTGCCAAAGAATTTTCATGAAAATAAAGAGCCCCGATAAGACGGGGCTATGAAATTAATTACATCCTGTTTCTTGAAATTTTTTCATGCGATGTTTTTGTTTTTCATTTAGAAATTTATCCAACCGGTCAAACAGTCCGGTAAATCTTGCTTTATGAATCAACCGGTCGAAGAAAGCATACTTAAAGAGAGTTTTAATACCGGCGCTTTCTCCTTTGTCCGAAATTGCAAATTTTACAGTTAGGTTTGGATTATCATTAAAATAATTATACATCTGCCGCACCACTTCACTATGCCATTCTGAAGTGACGATAATTATTCTTTCCACCTCCTCTCTTTTACAAATCTTCAGCACATTCTTTGTGTCAGTGCTGGAATTGTAACAATGAATAGCGTAAAGTATCGGGTAAGGGCTTTTGTTTTGAGGAAAAAGGCTTTTTAAATAAATTCCGGCGTAATGAGCAAGAAGAAGTTTTGATTCTTTCTGATAACGGACACCCCCAGTTATGATAAACATAGAAGCGCCGATTTCTTCTGCTATGGATTTAGCTTCCCTGATTCTTATTTTGAAAGTTTCACATATCTCATATTCTGATTCAAACCCGCAGGCATGAATTACAACAGCAATTTTAGCCATTTTCCTCTTTCCTTCCCGCTTGTCAAAGATTAAAAACTATTATATATTATATAATTAAAATAAAGATAGTCAAGTGAAAAAAAACGAAGACAAAAAATATTCAAGACTTATAAAACTGATCCCGACTTATAATGAGAAGGAAAACATAGCTGTTTTAATTCGGACTATTTTTGATACCTTGCCCGAAGCAAGCTTGTTGGTGATTGATGATAATTCTCCGGATGGCACGGCCGACTTAGTTTCAGGCATGAAAAAAGATTTTCCCAATCTTGATGTTTACAAACGAGTTAAGGATAAGGGTTTTGGAAAATCTTATATTGACGGTTTTAAAAAAATTCTAAATGACGAGAGGTATGATTATGTGGTAATGATGGATGCCGATTTTTCTCATGATCCGGCAGTCGTTTCGGCAATGGCCGACAAATTGTCAGATTGTGATGTCGTAATCGGTTCAAGATATGTGGACGGGGGAGGGATAAAAAATTGGAACATAAAGCGGCGTCTTTTAAGTAGATTCGCTAATTTTTATGCCGGAATCATCTTGAGCGTTCCGATAAAAGACCTGACAACCGGATTTATGTGTTTTAAGAAAGAAGTTTTGAAAAATATTGATCTGGATTCTTTAAAATCGGAAGGATATGCGTTTTTGATAGAATTAAAATTCAAGATGTTCAAGGCCGGTTATGAAATTGTTGAATATCCGATAACTTTCACCGAACGCAGAGAGGGCCAATCAAAAATGTCATCTAAAATTATCTGGGAAGCGGTTAAGCTCCCTTGGAGATTGAAATTAAATTCCGAGGTTTAATTTTTTATTTTGACGAAAGTGTGGTCAGAAAAAAGATTAGTGCTGGTTTTCTATCTCCCTGCTTGCCGGGAGGTAGATTTTCAAGAACGGCGAGAATAGAAATATTCTTTGATTCTGGATTTTAGTAACCGACTTCCTTGGCTAGTTTTAAGGTATTTTTCTCGACGAAGAGCATCTCGCTGATTTATACATGCCTCATAATATATAAGCTTCCAAGGACATCCATGTTTAGTTGATCTATTCTCGCCGTTATTATGTTCTTCTAATCGCTTCTTCAAGTCATTAGAATAGCCAATGTAAAGTTCGCCGGTTTTTTTACTCTCAATTAAGTAAATAAAGAAGAACATAGCTTGAAAATTCACCTCCCGGCTTGTTTTAAGGCAATCCTAATTGTTTTTAATATAATACCTAAATCCAGAAGAAGAGAGCGGTTTTTTATGTAATAGAGGTCATATTTTAATTTTTCTTCAGCATCTTTTACTGATGAGCCGTAATGAAAATTGATTTGTGCCCAGCCGGTAAGGCCCGGTTTGATCAGGTATCTTTCTTCATAAAACGGAACCTCTTTTTGAAGCATATCGTGGAATTCCGGCCTCTCCGCTCTGGGTCCGACAAAAGACATTTCTCCTTTTAATATGTTCCAGATCTGGGGGAGTTCATCTATCCTGGTTCTTCTTAAAAAATTACCCACTTTAGTTATTCGGGGATCGTTTTCAGTTGTCCATACGGCACCTGTGTTTTTTTCCGCATCTTTGTTCATGGTTCTGAATTTTATTATCTCGAATATTTTGCCAGTTTGTCCGAAACGTTTTTGTTTGTAAAAAAACGGCCCGGGAGAACTTACTTTGATCAGCAAAATTATAAACGGATATGCAACCAGAGAAAATATGCCTATTAAAATTGCGAATATTAAATCAAAAGATTTTTTGGCAAGCTCATACCCCTTTTTATCCCATTCACTTAAATTTTCTAAAAACCAAATTTGATTTATCGCACCAAGGGGAATCTTGCCGGTTAGTTGTTCGTAAAACGATGCCAGATTAAAAAAAGAGATTTTTTGTTCGATCGCTTTGTAAAAAATGTTTATTATTTCCGGTGTTTGATATGTTTCAGGGCTTATTATAATCGCGTCTATTTTTTCGGTTTTTATTATTTTTTCCAGGTCTTCTACTTTTTGGATAATTTCGAATTTTTCATAATTATTTTTATCCGTATCAGTTTTTTTTGATGTCAAATCGACGGCATATTTTAATCTATAGCCAAATTGGGGATTGTTTTTTATAAAATCAGACAACTCAAGCGATTGATCATTGAGACCGACTATCAAGACTGATTTCTTGAATTTTTTTTCAAATATTCGATTAAAGCCGTATCTGGCCCCGAATTCCAGACCGGTGAATATGGCCGCAAAAATCAAAAGGTTTGTTTTGGGGGCAATAATAAATAATGGAATGGCGTAAAAGAAAACAATTGATATTAAAGACGAAATAAAAATCGCCCTAAGAAGGGAGGAATAAAAGCGAATATTATTTCTTAGGGTTGTTGGTTCGTATAAATTGGCAATATAGAAAACGATGAGCCAGACCGCGAAGATCCAAATGAAAGGCGTTAAATGAAACCTAAATTGAACCGAAAAGTCGGAATCATATCTAAGATAAAGTGTTACAAAAAGCGAAGTGAAAAGAATGATTAAATCCGCTGTAAATAAGAGAAATTTCTTCATCCCGTTAGAAGTAGCGCAAAGCACCAACTACCACCGTGCGGTGCCATACACAACTGATTATTATTTTATTGATCTTCATGTTTATTCAATCCGTTAAGGATACTTCTAACGGGATTCATTCCGGCTTAATAATGCTCTAATTTACGATAAAAATCAACCGTTTTGAAGGTTAATCGCGTTACGTGTCCTTGATTTGTAACTATAATGTAGTATAAATATTTTAGATTTTTGAAAATTAGGAATCAACATGAATAGAAAGTCTGGCGATTCTATCGATTATTATAAAAAAAAGCGTGGTAGCGAAACAACTATTTTAGGTTTGGTAGCGATACTAGCGGTAGCCTTTCTCTTCTTTATTGCTTATCTCATTGCCCTTTTTCCTTCACTATCCAATGGAGACACTGGAGAATATTCAAAAGATAGCGCCATTGCCACGGCGATAATGGCGAAAAAAGGAGGACAAATCTCTTCTTCTGAAAGGTTTTATAAAAGAAGAAATAAAGAAGAGGCGCGCCAATATGGATTGGCGATAGACTTTTATATGGCCGAGGAATGTTATGAAAAAATAAGAGGCCGTTTGGCCGAAGACAAAAAATTCGTTTCGGCCCTAAAAACGGCAAGAAAAGCTGGAGTTTTAGTTATTCCGGGTTACGTTTTTGAAATAAGGAATAATTTTCTATTAATTAACGTTGATGCTTCTAATGAAGAAATCATCGAATTTCTAATCGGCAGTAAAGAAGCTGAAAAAAATTGATGCCCCATCGTCCCAAAGGGGCGGTTTTTATATGAGGACTTGAAAAGAAATATTTTTTTTAATATGCTTCAAGGCGTGGCTTTTTATCTTTTTTCTGTTTCTTTTAAGGAAAAGTAAAAAGAATAAAAATATGTTTTAAAAAATATGAAAAATAAAAAATTAAAAATTGGTATTGTCGGTCTCGGGATGGTGGGCGAGCCGATACGAAAATGGTTTGAAGAACTGAATGGCTATAAAAGAGACAAAGACCTCTTTTGTTACGATGCTGATCCCAAAAAAAGCTATAAAGAAGATTTTAATAAGGCAGATGTAGTTTTTGTTTCAGTGCCTACCCCCCCCTAATCCCGACGGAAGCTGTAACACATCCATAGTTGAGAATGTTGTTTCTCAAATAAAAGACGGCAAAATAGTTGTTATTAAGTCTACGGTGGAACCCGGAACCGTTCAGCGTCTGCAAGATCAATATCCCAAGAAAAGATTTATATTTAATCCTGAATTTTTGACCGAATCCCAGTCATGGGAGGATTTTATTTCTCCCGACAGACAGATTGTATCTACAACTTCCAAATCCGAAACGGATTCCATTGAGATTTTGAATCTTTTGCCTAAAAAGAACTTTATTCGCCCTTGGACTTCCGATTATTCTAAAAAGTCGGTTAATACGACCGAAGCTGAAATGGGTAAATACGCCAGCAATGTGTTTGGGTTTCTTAAAGTTGCTTATGGCAATATTCTTGCCGATTTATCGCACGCAATGACTTTAAAGTATGCTTCGGAAAACAAAAAGACGGTAGTGGATTATGATAACATTAAAGATCTTATCGCCGCTGATTTGCGGATTGGACCGGCTTGGCTGAATGTAAATCATGGAAACTATTGCGGAGCCGGAGGGTATTGTTTTCCAAAAGACATGGCCGCGTTTATTGCTTTTGCCGATTCATTGATTAAACAGCTTGAAAATCCTCAAATACGAAAGAGGAAGCAATCAGTTTCGGTAAATTCAAAGAAAAATGTTGAATACGAGGCGTTCGTAAAGGTTTTAAAGAAAGGAATAAATGTTTTGAAAGCGGCCGAAAGTTACAATCTTGAGCTTCTCAAGGCTCAAGGATTAAGCGTTGAAGAGGTTTCCAAGCATAATACGGAAATAATTCTTCAAAAAAGAAAGCAAATCAGAGAATAATTTACTAAACAGTCCGGAAAATGTTAGGATTATAAAAAGTATCTTACTTTTTTATTTACATGATTTTGTCCAAAAAACATTTTAAGAAGTTGTTATTTTCCGGTGTTCTGCTGGCATCTTTTTTTATAGCGGTGCCTGGTGTTTTGGCAGATAGTATCGGCGATGTGAGAAATTTTTTTGTTAATTCTAAATTCGACGAATTTTCCCGAGATGCGATGAGTGCCACTTTGCGTCATGTTTCCGACAGGGCCTATTTTTATGTAGATGACAGGTATTGGATTGGGCTTAATCAATTTGAAAAAAATATTTTGATGACGAATATTTTGGAATCAGCCGCGCGATTTGATAATGTTATCTATCTCAAAGAAACGGAATTTTTCGGATCAGAGCCCAATCCGGGTGTCGACGGAGATTCCAAGATAACAATTTTATTTGAAAGTCTAAAAAGGGGAAACGGGGGTTATTTTGAAACGGGAAATTTATATCGAAAGGAATCAGTTTCAAGGTCTAATGAAAGAGAAATGTTTTCCGTAAGCGCTGATTTTGTCGGAGATTCGGGGAAGATATTCTTGGCTCATGAGTTTCAACATTTGATATCTTTTAATCAAAAAGAGGTTTTGAAAAATACTTCAGATGATATATGGATGAATGAATTGAGATCAGAATATGCAATAACCCTGGTTGGCTACAATGACGTGTTTGATGGATCCAATTTAGATAGGCGTTTGGAGTATTTTTTGTCTGATCCCTCCGATAGTCTTACTGAATGGCCAAACAATCCGTTGGATTATGCTCATGTCGCAATGTTTGGAGAATATATTGCGGAGCAGTTTGGCCCAGAAATAATATCGGAAACCATTAGATCAAATTTTAACGGAATAGGATCCGTAGACCAATACTTTCGGTCCAAAAATATTCAGGAAAATTTTTCCAATGTTTTCGGAAAATGGCTGGCGGCGAATTATTTGAACAATGTCGATTTTGATTCCCGATTTGGTTACAGAAGAGAGGGTCTCCAAAAGTTTAGAGTTTCACCAAAACAATACGTTTTGCCATATCCCGGAAGTTATGAACTTGAATACGATTTGAAGCCTTGGGAAGGTTCTTGGCATCAATTGAATTTTTATTATTTTCCACCCGATAAAGCCATTAAAATTGATTTTAATAGTGAAATCGGATTTAATCTTTGGTATGTAGACAATGAAGGCAATTTTGGCTCTTTGTCGGACGGAGCGAAAATACTGAATAAAGAGGGAAGATTAACCAGTGTTGTTTTGATACCGGTAAATGAAAGTAAAATAACCGGATTTACTGAAAATGAAGCACTTCTTAGATTTTCTGCCAAAATTGATTTTGTGGATGCGCCGATCTTGAAAAATGGAGATCTTATCAAACGTCCGCATGAAAAAGAAATATACGTAATAGAAGGAAAATATAAAAGATATCTGCGCTCCGAAGTGATAGCTCTATATGGTCATCTTGATCCAGCCAATGTTATTGAACTTGATAATGATGCTTTTAATTCTTTTATTACCGCTAATTATGTCAGAAACATAGATCAAGAAATGGTGTATGCAATCTGGCCCGATGGGACCAAGCATTGGCTTAATGTGACGCCTCAACAATGGGATGCTTCCGGGCGCGACTGGAACGCGATATTCATAATTAACGATCTTGAACTAAATGCTTATAAAAATGGGCCGGATATAACAAGATAACTTGAAATGTTTAAAAACAAGTTTTCCAATATTTATGAAATTATACGATAATATTGAGGCGGAACGAGATCGTATCGAGGCTTGCATAAAAAAATACGGCTGGACCTCGGATCATAATATAGATTGGTTTGTCGATTCGGTTATTACCTCCGAAGGCAAACCGATTTTTGTTGAATTTGATGACGGTTCCGGTCTTTTAACTCATAAATATCTTAATGAGTGGCGAATCTGGTCTGATCCTTTATCTGATCAAAATATCGCTGTTGAAAAAATTTTTGAATTCTCCAAATTTGTTTTAGGGGAAGACATAAAAGATGTTTGGTGCGATGATGTTTCAAGTAAAATTTGGATCTCTCTTCAGAAGAAAAATGACTTAACGATATGCGACGTTTTTTACTCGCTTTTTTGGCCCTTGTTGGATATGAAAAAATATGACCCGACTCTTTCCGGTCATCAATTTAAAGACATAAGAAACGCCAAGAATAAATTTTATCGAGAACATAAAATTAACGTTGTGGATTTTTTTGAAATTAAAAAAGAAAAACTATATAAAATTTTTGATGATTGGGCAGAGATAGTGTCTAAAAAACAAGGCAAGGAATATGTTTATGATTTAAGGTATCACAATATTGTGAAAGACGGTTTTCGAGGATTTGTTACAGCTCGCGTGCTTGTTGTTGATGATGTTCCTGTCGGTGTAAACGCCGGATATTGTGTCCCAAACAAAATAAATCGTTTTGCAGGAGTTATTGGCATTCATAATTATTCCTTGAAAGATCTTGGAACCATTCTTTGGCTGGAAGATTTAGAATGGATTAAAAATGCTGGGTATGAAGAGCTGGATATGCAGGGTGATGAAGAAGGAGGGGGATTAAAATTTAAAATGCGATTCGGCTCTTCGATTGACAGAAAAACAGATACTTTTTGCATCAAAATTAAAAACAAAGAATAGTTAAAAAGATAATTTAAATATTGACGATTTGAAAGAGTTTTAAAACTTGCGTCTTGTTCGCTTGATAGAGTGAAAATCCGAAATGCTTACGAAATATTTTTCGCAGTTTCGATTTTGTTTTTTGAAGTTCCGAAGTCGGTCTGAAACCGATATTAAACAAAGGTGAAACACGAACGGTTAGGTATGCGTTTGTTTCATCACTCCAGACGGCTTTGTGGTAGCCATTTTTTTTAAATATGCTCGTAAATATCTTCAGATTGTGTTTTTTAAGCTCTTGCAAAACGTCTTTTCGATATTCTTTTGAATTATGATATAAGCCGTGAACAAACTCGTGCTTTAGGGTTGGTAAATCAATTTTCTTTCCGTAAACGCCAATTATGTAAAATGGTTCCGGTATATTAATTAATAAATCAAGAAAGCGCTTTTCTTTTTTTGAAAGAGGATTAAATTTTCCTTCCCGAAATGGTTTTAAAACCGAAGATGGAATATTAAATCCGCTCTCGTCCCAAATTTGATGATAAGTTGAATTATTAAATTTTTTTGTGTGCCAGTTCGTAAACTCTTCAAGCGAAAAAAATTTACCTCTAAATTTTGGCGACTCATAATACTCTTGAAAACGTAAAAAAGTTGATGCCAAAGTATCCCAATTTTTTGTCCTGACAAGAATCAAATTTCCAGTGTTTTTTATTTTTTTTAATTTCATTAATTAAAATTTATACTTTTTAATTATAAAAAGCCAATATTATTTTTAAAAAATAAGTTTTTTGAAACTTTTTACAAAATTTTTTGGAGATAATGTCAATCCTTGAAATCTAATTTTTATGTGCCAGAATGGGGCAATGAAAAGGCCCCCCATTTACCTTGTAGAAGCTGAAAATCGTCAAATTCTGACGGAAACCTTTATGAGGTTTCAGGAATATTATGAATCGCCGGAGTTCAAGGGGCGGGTTTTTACTGTTGAAGAATTTGTTCATTGGTATGCTTCAAAGTATGGCGGGTGGACATATTCTCGGGATTGGTATGGATTTAATATCCCCTCAAAAATCATAGAAACTTTTCGTTTGGGCCGATTCGATCCTTTGTCTGAAAAGGAAAAGAAGCTTTTGGATATGTGCAAAAATGCAGTTGGAGATTTTTATGTTATCGGCGCTACTCCGGCGGCGGAATATTTTAAAGAAACCGTGCGACATGAATTTGTGCACGGAGCTTTTCATGTTAACAAAAGCTATCAAAAGGAAGTAACTGAATGTTTGAAACTCCATAAGATATCGTCCGTAAAAAAAGGTTTGTCAAAAATGGGTTATCATAAAGATACTTTTATTGATGAAGCCAACGCTTATTTACTTATTGAGCCTGAAACAATAAACGAGTTTGTTGTTAAAAGAGACACTCAAAAATTAAGTTCCAGATTAGAGATAATTTTTAAGAAGCACTTTGGCTTTTCTGTTTCGGAGGCTCCTGTTCAGAGTTTGATGAATCGGGTTGAGCATGTTCAGATTTAGATTCCGTTTTCTGAACAATCAAGGGTGGCCATTGGACCTGATCTAAGTATCCCCATGTTCTTAATCTGTCGCTGTCATTTGGCCAAGTTGCCCCTATATCGGTGCGATACATCATGTTGACTAACATAATGTTTTCTACGCGGGCGTATGATTGCTTGCGAGCTTCATCCATTGTTGTCCCCGATCCGGTTACGATGAGATGATAACCTGAATGTCCTGCGGTTCTCCATACCCCGTCTATCATCTTCACGTCGCCGATATGAACGCCATCAGTGTTGGGTTTTCTGAATAATATGGAAATGTCTTTGTGAACTTCCGTTTCCCATGAATCATCATAAGGAAACGGTGGAGTAACAATAACAACGCCCATTTGAAATCCCTTCTTCGTTTTTAAATCGAAATCTTGATAATTGGCAATGGTGTGCATAAATTCCCCCCAGTCACTCAAAACGCCTTCTTGTTGGATTTCGATTGTCGGATATCCGAAGCGCGCTGTATATTCAAGAGGGTAGATGCCTCGGCCGTTTACAATGCAGTTTATGTCTATGTAGCCTACATAACCGGCTTTTTTAAGGTCTTCTTCCATTTTTCCGGTGGTTTCGGCAAAAAGCACATTTGGTTCGGACCAAAACATTGATGTTCCCATTTCTCCGGTCATTGGTCCTATTTCTCCCGGAAACAATCTTTTATGTTCAAATGCGACAAGAATGGGCGTAATGAATTTTTGGCCGTTAAAAAAAGCAGATGCGCCGACTTCCACGCCGCTTATGTGTTTTTGAAGCTGAAAGTGTTTGATGTTTTTAGATAATATTTTTTTGTTTGATTCGAGTATTTCAACAAGGTCTTTTCCGTCATCTTCTTTACCCATCAAAAGAAATCCGCTCCAGTCGCTGGAAACTCCTGTCGACGGTTTGTAAACATATCTGCCGGGATTTTCGCTCATGAATTTAAGGGCTGTATCATAATCATCAAAATCCCAAGAAGGCAAAGTCAACATTCCTAAACGTTTCATTTCCGCTTGGCCAAATTCCCGATCCATTTCCAAACGGTCTGTATACGCGCTTCCGCCCACTACCGCTTTTCCTGATTTTCTCAATTTGTCCGCCTCTTGTCCGAAACCAGTGTCATCAAAAATTATAACGTCGGCCCAGTCAGCATATTTTTTCCAGTCATCAACTTTTTCCAAAAAACCGTCGTATTCATCAGTCACTTCTTTTATAAAACACTTTACTTCGTGGCCTTCTTTCTGAATATGCCAAGCTAAATCACCACTCAAAGATTCCCATGAGATGAATAAAAATTTGTATTTATTTTTTTGTATATGTTGAAAATTTTTTTCACTGCGTCCGTTGCCGTTTGCCATAAGTTTTTGTAAATGATTTAATTTAAATCTATACTAATTTAATTTTTTGTTAATTAAATTTTGTGCATAACTGCACATATTTATAAAAATGAATATAAATATTTACACCAAAAACATTTCATTAGACGAGCCTTTGAAAATTTTTATTGAAGATAAAATAGGCAGTCTAAGTAAATTTATCAAAGGCGATGCCGTTTCCGCTAATGTTGAAATTGGAAAACCATCTAAGCATCATCGTTCAGGAATGATCTTTCGGGCTGAAGTGAATCTAAAAATTGGCGGACAAATTTTAAGAGCTGAATCCACCGATCTTGATTTAAGAGTTGCTATTACTGAAGTGAAAAACGAACTTCAGAGACAAATAAAAAAATTCAAAGAAAAATACGCCGATCTATCCAGAAAGACCAAGAAATGATAGAATAATGCGATTATGTCTTTTCTGTCTAAAATTTTTGGTGATGCCAACGAAAAATATATTCGATCTCTTCAACCTTTGGTAGACAGCATCAATTTGCTCGAAAAAAATTTTGAGAAACTTTCGGATGAAGAGTTAAAAAACAAGAGTCGAGAATTCAAAGATAGATTAAAAGAAGGCTCTTCGACAGATTTAGGGTGGGAAACAGCGCTTGAAGCGCTACTTCCCGAAGCGTTTGCGGCCGTTCGAGAGGCGGCGCGTCGGACCCTTAATCAAAGGCATTTTGATGTTCAAATGATTGGCGGAATTGTTTTGCATCGCGGAAAGATAGCGGAAATGAAAACAGGAGAAGGAAAAACATTAGCGGCAACTCTCCCCGCGTATTTAAACGCTCTTGAAGGTAAAGGTGTCCACGTCATTACTGTAAACGATTATCTCGCCCGACGAGATGTGGCCTGGATCGGTCAGGTTTATAACGCGTTGGGTTTGTCAGTGGGTTGTATTAATCACGACTCAAGTTTTTTGTATGATTCATCTCATTTAAACGATAAAGAAGACAAAGAACGGGATGTCGAAGGAAGTTTCAGGATCGTTTATGATTTTTTGCGGCCGGTAAGCAGAAAAGAAGCTTACTCCGCGGACATTACTTATGGAACAAATAATGAATATGGGTTTGATTATCTTCGGGATAATATGGCGTATGAGTCCGGACAAATATCTCAAAAAGAACATCATTTTGTCATAGTCGATGAGGTTGATTCCATTTTGATTGATGAAGCCAGAACGCCTTTGATAATTTCAGCTCCTGATGAGGACTCCGGAAAATTATATGAAACATTTTCCAAAATAGTTCCGCGATTGAGCGAGGGCGAAGATTATTCTGTAGATGAAAAATTAAAAGCCGTTTCTATTACTGAAAAAGGAATAGAAAAAGTTGAGAAGGTTTTGGGTGTGGAAAATATTTATGCCGAAGGGGGTGTTAGATATGTTCATCATTTGGAGCAGGCCTTAAAAGCGCTGGTTCTTTTTAAGCGGGATAGAGATTATGTCGTTAAACCTGCTTCGTCCGGAGCATCAGGAGATCGTGAAATAGTAATTGTGGATGAATTTACCGGCAGGTTGATGCCGGGCCGGAGATGGTCGGAAGGCTTGCATCAAGCGGTGGAAGCAAAGGAGGGGGTAAAAATCCAAAAAGAATCTCGGACTCTTGCCACTGTTACTTTTCAAAATTATTTCAGAATGTATAAAAAAATTTCGGGCATGACCGGAACGGCTCTTAGTTCAGCGGAAGAACTTCACAAAGTTTATAATTTGGACGTTGTTTCCATCCCAACCAATAAGCCGATGATAAGAAAAGATACAGCTGACAAAATATATAAAACCAAAGCCGGAAAGCTAAAAGCTATTATTCGCGAGATAGCAGAAAAACATCGGCACGATCAACCAGTTTTGGTAGGAACTGTATCGATAGAAAAAAATGAGCTTCTTTCGGCGATGCTTACTCATGAAGGCATACCCCACAATATTTTAAACGCCAAGAATCATGAAAAAGAAGCAGAAATCATTTCTCAAGCTGGAAGACCGGGAGCGGTAACTGTAGCAACAAATATGGCCGGCAGGGGTGTTGATATCATTTTGGGCGGCAATCCTTTTGAATCTGATTTGCAATCCAAGGCGAAAGAAGCGGGGGGCTTGCATGTCATAGGGACCGAAAGGCATGAAGCCAGAAGAATTGACGATCAGTTGCGGGGCCGAGCCGGAAGGCAAGGCGATTCCGGTTCTTCCAGTTTTTATGTTTCAATGGAGGATGAGTTGGTAAGAGTTTTTGGCGGAGATCGGCTTAAATCCCTAATGGATCGGCTTGGTGTCGGCGAAGACGACGTTATTGAAAACAGATTTGTTTCAAGAGCCATTGAACAGGCTCAATCTCGAATCGAGGGTCACAATTTTGATATTCGTAAATATGTTCTTGAATATGATGATGTGATGAACAAACATCGCGATGCGGTGTATCGCGTTAGAAGAGAAATTTTGTTTTCAGATAGCAATAAAAATCTTGTTTTGGAATGGGTGGCGAATTATATCGAAGATGGCGAGGCTCAATATACCGCCAAAGAGCAGAAAATAGGTCCGGATATGATGAAACAACTTGAAAGATTTATTCTTTTGAGGGTGATAGATCAGGTTTGGCTTGACCACATTGAAGCTATGGAATATCTTCGCGATTCTGTTCGTTTGCGTGCTTATGGTCAAAGAGATCCTTTGATTGAATATAAAATAGAAGCTCAAAATATGTTTCAGCAGTTATTGGAAACAATGAAGGCTCGTGTTGCCGATTTAATATTTAAAGCAGAAATTGTTCAGAAACCTGAAAGGCTTAAAAATATTCAGGAATCGCGTCCTGATGTTTTGAGAGAATCAAGCCATAAACACCAAGAGGTTGTAAATGAACCTCGCCTACGTTCATCGTCCTCTGAAATTCAGGAAAGGCAGGCCGTCTTTGAACCATCAGGTCCTAAAATTGGTAGAAACGAGCCTTGTTGGTGTGGAGCGATTAATCCCAAAACAGGCAAGGTTTACAAGTATAAGATATGTCACGGGAAGTGACATATCGCAATCCTGAGCGAGTCTTCGACGAGGCTCAGGCCGAGGCGAAGCGAGTCGAATGGATAAGAGATGCGGACTGTTAAACATAAAGGAGCACTAGCAGTGAATGAGTAAAAAATAAAAATGTATGATCTTGCGATACAAATTGTAAATTATAAAACCAAAGCTTATTTAGCAGAATGTTTGGCTGGATTGGTCAATGATTTAAAAGACTCAAAATTAAAATGTAACATTAATGTTTTAGACAATGATTCGGGTGATGATCTTTCTGATTTAAAATCCCAGTATTCGGATGTTTCTTTCTATGATAATGACATTAATTCAGGCTATGGAGGTGGTCACAACATTTTAGCTAAGAAAGCCGAGGCAGGATATATGTTACTATTAAATCCTGATATCAAATTTGTAGAACTGAAAACCATCGAGAGACTTTTTAATAGAATTGATCAAGATAAAAATATCAAAGTGATTGGGCCGCGGCTTATGACAGCGAAAGGCGATATTCAATGGTGGGATCATGGCGAGCTTCATGGCCTAATTGCGAAAATTGCACTTAAGTCGGGTAATAGTTATTGGAAAATTCAAAACAAAGTCTCTTCTGTAGCATGGATATCAGGCGCAGCATTTCTGATTGATAAAAAAATATTTGACCAACTTGGAGGATTTGATGAGCACTTCTTTTTATATAAAGAAGAGGAGGAATTGTGTTGGCGGGTACGGGAACAAGGAGGAAAAGTTATTTACGACCCAACGGTTAAGTTACTTCATGTTGGCGGGGTTGTAGCAAAAAAGACTGACCATATGCAAAAGAGTGTGGATTTTTTTTAGACAAACATTTCAGAAATAAAATGGGATACTCGTTTTTCAAACTTTTAAACAAGATAATGCATTGATTTTAAAAATTAAAATAGTAGAAAGGTAATCTTTTGTTATGAAAAAGGTGCTAACTTTGTGTATTATCCATCAACACCCCAAAGTTTTGCTTGGGATCAAGAAACGCGGATTTGGTATGGGAAAATACAATGGCTTTGGTGGCAAGTTAAATGATGGAGAAACAGTTGAAGAAGCGGCAAAGCGTGAAGTAAAAGAAGAAGCCGGAGTAACAGTAGAAGATATGCACAAGATTGGGATAATTGATTTTAAATGGCAGGACAAGCCGGAAGTATTGGAAGTTCACGTTTTTAAAGCAAACCAATTTCAAGGTGAGCCAAATGAGAGCGAGGAAATGAAACCAGAGTGGTTTCATGTTGATGCGATTCCTTTTCAAAAAATGTGGCCGGACGATAAACATTGGTTCCCGTTGTTTCTACAAGATAAGAAATTCCAAGGTAAATTCTTGTTCGACAATTCTGATAATATACTTGAAATGAAGCTAAAAGAAGTTAAAGAAATTTAATCCATGCGGTTGCGGTATAAAAAGCAAAAGTGCTGTGCCCGTCCGTAGCTCAAATGAGCGAAGGAGGGTCATGGAGGATAAAAATCATGAAATACAATAAATTAGTCCGAGATAAAACCTCTGAATATATCCGCAAGAAGGGGCAAAATCCGAAAACGCATATCGCGAACGATGCCGAGTATTGGCAAAAGTTGAAAGATAAATTAATTGAAGAGGCGGAAGAGTTCAAAAAGGACGAAAGTATCGAAGAATTTACTGACTTACTCGAAGTGACGGATGCGATAGCGGAATACAAAAAATTTGATAGAATTGAAATCGAGAAAGTGAAAAATAAAAAAGCGGATGAGAGAGGAAAATTCAGGGAAAAAATAATTTTGGATGAATCCTAAAAAATGGAAAAAGAGTTAAAAATAGAAAAATTTAATTTCCAATGCGTTCTCCATGGCAGTTTTCGGAAACACTTCGGGGAAATAAAGAGAATTTATCAACTTTTTACTGAAAACGGAATAGGAGTTTTAGCGCCTACAATGTCAGAAATCAAGACAATAGAAGGGGGATTTGCTATGTTGGAGAGCGATCAAGAAAAAGATCCGCGAATGATTGAACTGTTGTATCTTCATAACTTGAAACGGCTTGGAGAAAATGGATTCAGCTACTTCGTAAATCCGGAAGGATATATTGGAAAAAGTGCTTCATATGAATTGGGGATTGCGCATGTTTCGAATGTGAGATGTTTTTTTCAAGAAAAACCAACGGATCATCCGGCATATGTCCATAAAAATTCTGTTTGGAAACCGGAGCGATTTTTAGAATTCATTTTAAATAACGAAAGACTTCCTGAACCGCAGATAAAAAAGAATGATGAAACAATCTATAAACTGTGGGAGGGTTTGATTATGCCGGGGTCGGTGGTGTCGGTAGGGGGAATTATAGAATACGAATCAAATAAGCCGAATCGAGAAAAAGAAGTATTATTGGTAAAAACTCATAAGTGGGGGAATCAGTATTCTGTAGTCGGTGGCAGAGTGCGAAGAAATGAAAGATTAGAGGATGCGTTGGTGCGAGAGATCAAAGAAGAAACCGGTTTAGAATCTCTTGCGGGAGAACATATTTGTACTTTCGATCAGATCAAAAATTCCGGATATTATCTTTCGGGAATCCAGCATATTTTTGTGGATAAAGTAGTTCGAGTCAGCAGTAAAAATGTTTGTCTTAACGAAGAAGCGCAGGATTATGTATGGATGCCTCCGCAAAATGCATTACGGGATTTGTCCATAGAACCAAACGCAAGGCATACTCTCGAACTATACATGCGAATGTTTGCAAAAAATAAAAAAGCCCGTTGAGCGATCTTGTGTGACCGTTGGAAAAATGATAAAAAAATAGGCGACTCTATAATTTTCAGAAAAATAAACCAGTTTAAATAATTATGCCAAAGAAAAAGATAAAAGTAATAGTAACCGGTGGAGCGGGGTTTATCGGCTCAAATCTTGTTGATACTCTTATTGAGAATGGTTTTTTAGTTCACGTGATAGACAATTTGTCCGGTGGGAAAATTGAAAACATTAATAAGAAGGCCAAGTTTCATCATTTAGACATCACAGACATTAAAAAAATTCAGCCGATTTTTAGAGGCGCAGAATATGTTTTTCATTTGGCAGCTTTGCCGAGGGTTCAATTTTCTATAGAACACCCCTTAGAAACTGATGCAGTGAATGTAAGGGGAACACTAAATGTTTTGGAGGCTTCCACAAAGGCGGGGATAAAAAGATTGATATATTCAGCATCAAGTTCAGCTTATGGCGATCAAAAAAAGATGCCATTGAAGGAAGATTTTTTGGCTGATCCAAAGAGTCCGTACGGACTTCAAAAATACATCGGAGAATTATATTGCAAAATGTGGAGTCAGATATACCATCTTCCGACGGTGAGTTTGAGATATTTTAATGTTTATGGTCTTCGTCAGAATGATGAAGGAGCTTATGCTTTGGTAATCGCTAAATTTATAAAACAGAAATTATCCGGTCAGCCGATGACAATTACCGGAGACGGCAAGCAGACTCGGGATTTTACAAACGTAAAGGATGTGGTGCGCGCAAATATTTTAGCTATGCGCTCTGGAAAAGTCGGAAAGGGTGAAGTTATAAACATAGGTGCCGGCGACAATCAATCAATTAATCAGATCGCTAAAATTATCGGAGGTCCGGTTAGGTTTGTTCCGGCTCGATTTGAGCCTTATGACACATTGGCTGATAATTCTTTAGCTCATAAACTTTTGGGTTGGCGTCCGGAAGTGAGTATAGAAAACGGTATCGCTGAACTTAAAACGATATATAAAATATAAAAAATGTTTTATATTGTTTTGATTTATTTTTTCAAGCTAACTTTAATTTTATCAAAACCCCGATTTGTTTCTTGAAAGCGGGCATCGACGTAAGCGCAATAATCGCAATCCTTGTTTGGTTCGGGAATGTTTTCAGATACAAGACATTTGTGAAGTTTTGCGATTACGGCTTCTATCCAAGAATCATCTCCGGTATAGGGAATTATTTTTACATCAAATTCAAGTTTTGCGTCGAATGCTTCTTTGTCTGCGTTTCCGTTGCAGTATACGAAATATCCCACCGGAGAAACATTAAAGCCGTTTTTTCTGAACAGCCATTGATATATTTCCATTTGGCGTTTATATCCACCTTGCCATTCTGCGTCCAAGGTTACTTCGGAGTTTTTTGATGTGGCTTTGTAATCAACAATATGCAATTCTCCTGCAGGGTTGGTCCAAATATCATCTACTCCTCCCCGAAGAATGAGATTTGTTTTTTTATGGTGATATTTTATTCCTCTTCGGAGTGAGTCGCGCCAAGCGTCTAATTCTTCATGACTGTAAGGTATGGCATTTATGCCGTATGCCTTCATTAAAGGATGTGTTGAACCTTTTGCGCGGTGAAAATCAAACTCTTTTTTTAAAAGAGTATCAACGGCGCTGTTTAAACTGAACGGAAATCCCGGCGGTCTGGCAACCCCCAGTCGTTTATCCAGATAAAAGCATCTCGGACACTGTATAAAAAGGTCTACTCCGCTTCGACTGACAACAAAAGGTTCTTTTGAGCCGGGAGAGAACAAATTGCGTGTTTTTTTGGGGTTATAGTATTGGGTCATAATTGCGTGTGATAATTTTAATCAAAAAATAAGAAGGTGTCTATTTTTGTGTTCTGCCGCCCCCATCGTAATCCCTCTGTCACCACAACTCGCAATGCGAACAAAATGGGGCACCATCTCATAAATATATGAGAGCGCATCGAGCGAACCCATCACAAATATCATCGTTCGAACGACTTTAATACAAATACACGAGAATTGAGGATATTTTTCAGGTAACAAAGAATTTAGCCGGAAAATCCAGCAGGGAGGAACGGATGCTAAATTTTTGTCTGAAAAATGATGAGATCGGGTAGTATTTGTTAAAGGAGAGAGGGGATGAAATTTGGGATGGGTTCGTGAAGATTATTGTCATAACGTATTTTTTCCGCTACATTGAAGTATATGCCAAAAGAAAAACTTACAGCCGAACATTTTTATAAATTTTTTCAATGCCCGCATTGGATATGGTATGACATTTACGAAGATGCCAAGAAAAAAAGAAAAATACCACCGCTTCTGGATATAATTTATAGTGGAAAAATGCCCCGGATTGGAGAAACAATTCAACAGCATAAAAAATTCGAAGAAATAAAACCGGAGCTTTTTAAAGATTTGGATGAGGCTTTTATGACCACATTAGAAATGATGAAACAGGGCAAAAACATTTATCACGGCGTTTTGATGTATGAAGATTGGGTTGGCATGCCTGATTTTTTGGAAGCTCGGCCCGGTAAATCCGGACTTGGTGACTGGGAATATGTTGTCTATGATGCCAGAAGTTCTCTTGAGATGGGAGACGATACCAAATTTCAACTGGTTTTTTACAGTTTGATAATTGAACGCCTTCAAGGGAAACGGCCTAAGGATGCTTATATTATTGATCCCCAAGGGAACGAGCGCTCTTTTTTGGTTGATGATTTTGTTGATCAGTTTCATTTAACCCGCGAACAGATAGAAAAAATACTTGAAGGCGAGAAACCGGCTCCATTTTTAAAATCTGGTTGTAAACGCACTCCTTGGTATTCTCTTTGCGTTAATGATGCACAAGGGTGTGGCGATGTCTCTCTTATTTATCGTATCAGCCAAGCTGATCAGAGGCGTTTATATGATACTGGGATCAAAACCGTGTCTGATATGGCTGAAGCCGATGTGAATGATTTGCAGGTTAATCTTGAAGATTGGCCTTTTGACAAAATAGTCCGTATGAACAATCAGGCAAAAGTTTTGGTTGTCAACGAGCCAAAAATATTAAGGAAACCGGAGTTTCCGACGGTTAAACATGAAGTTTATTTTGATATAGAAAGCGATCCGACCCGAGATTTGGATTATCTTCTTGGTTTTATCGTTAGAAATGTGCAAAGTGGAGAAGTTTCAGAATATAAATATTTTTTTGCAGAAAATAAGAGCGAAGAACCTAAAATGTGGCAAAATTTTTTGGATTTTTTGGCGACGCTTGAAGATTTTGTGATTTATCATTACGCCTTTTATGAAAGACAGGTTTTTGATCGCTTGGCCCTTCGTTATGGCGCCCCTTCGGAACTGATCAGTAAATTCAGAGAAAATACCATCGATTTGCACATGAAAGTAATTGACTCGGTTGTTTTGCCTCTGTATTTTTACAGCTTAAAAGATGTTGCCGGTTATGTGGGCTATAAGTGGAATGATCCTGAAGCCGGAGGAGCCGAATCGGTTGTTTGGTATGATGACTGGTTGAAAAAGAAAGACTCAAATATAATGAACAAGATTTTAAGGTATAACGAAGACGATGTTCAAGCTACTTTGAAGATCAAAATATGGTTAGAGTCTCAAAAACCGGTCAAGAAAAAAGAGACATTGGATTTAGATGTGTTGTAATATTTTTTTGAATATGTTAGAATTAGTGGATTAGGGTATTTCGTATTTATCCTAGTGAATCCCGCATCATTAAGATGCACGAAAAAATATGAATAAATGTACTGCTTGCGAAAATATGCAAGAAGCGCAGGGCGTTTGCGACAAGTGCGGTGCCCAAACAGAAGCAATGGCTCCTGAAAGCTCTGCTCCTGAAATGGAAACTCCAACTGCAGGAGATTCCGACAGTAAGGGTTCAGAAGATTCAGCCATGTAATTTATCAAAAGCTCCCCACAAGGGAGCTTTTGATTTTTTAGAATATTTATGCTTAAATCTAATGGTGAAAAATTCTTACTTTATAATCGGAACTATTTTTATTTCTTTACTTTTGTTTGTGTTTGTTTGGCCGACCGCAGTTAATAGAGCATTCCAATATTTTAATATTAAAACTTCAGTTCCGGAAAAACCTTTCAGGCTTGGTTTAGATCTTCTTGGCGGAACCCATCTTGTATATCAGGCCGATCTTTCCTTAATTGATGAAGACAAGGCACAGGCAATGCAGGGAATCAGAGATGTCGTTGAAAGAAGGGTAAATTTTTTTGGTGTTTCCGAACCGGTTGTTCAGGTGACAGGAGAAGATCGTTTGATAGTGGAACTCGCCGGCATAAGAGATGTTAATCAGGCCATAAATTTAATAGGTGAAACTCCGTTTTTAGAATTTAAAGAGGAAAAACCGGATGCAAAAGAAATAATTGAAGCTCAACAGCAGAATCAGCGTTTGGACGAAGACCCTTTTCAGCCTACGGGCCTTAATGGCAGACACTTAGAACGCGCTCAAGTGATTTTTGATCCTCAAACTTATCAGCCTCAAGTGAGCTTATATTTAAATGAAGAAGGAAGGATATTGTTTGCGGAAATAACCAAAAGAAATTTTGGGAAGCTTGTGGCGATATATCTGGATGGTTCGATTATTTCTGCGCCGGTTGTTCAGGCTGAAATAACAGACGGCAATGCGATTATTACCGGTAGCGGCAATCCTCAAGAGGCGAAACTTTTGGCCACTCGTTTAAATTCCGGAGCCCTTCCTGTTCCCATAAGTTTGGTATCTCAACAGACCATCGGAGCATCGTTGGGTGGAGAGTCTGTAACAGCCAGTTTGAAGGCCGGAGTTTGGGGTCTTATTTTTGTTGCTTTTTTCATGATAATCTTTTATCGTTTGCCGGGTTTGATATCCATAATAACTTTAACGATCTATGTTCTTGTTGTTTTGTCCGTATATAAATTTTTGCCGGTAACTTTGACATTAGCCGGTATCGCCGGATTTATCTTGTCTTTGGGAATGGCGGTAGATGCCAATATTCTTATATTTGCGAGAATGAGAGAAGAGATAAAGATCGGAAAAGGATTGAATCAGGCGATGCATGAAGGTTTTTCACGTGCTTGGCTGTCAGTTCGCGATAGTCATGTTACTACTCTTTTGGGAGCTTTGATTTTGTATCTTTTTACCACCTCAATAGTTAAAGGATTTGCTTTGACTTTGGGCATAGGAGTTTTGGTTAGCTTGTTTACGGCTACGCTTTTGACAAAAAATTATCTTAAACTTTTTTCCGGCGCGAAATCAGAGAAATTCCGCTGGTTATTCAATTAATGTTTAAAAATTTAAATAATTATTATTTTACTTATCATGTTGCCTAAGATATACAATTATATGTTCTGGTTTTCAATAATTTTGGCGTTAGCGTCTATTATTTCGATATCGATATATGGATTAAATCTCGGTGTTGATTTCAAGGGCGGTACTGTTTTAGATATTGAATTTACGCAAGAACGACCAGAAATTTCAGCCATTCAGAACGTCTCTTTTTTAAAAGAAACGGTAATAAATTCCTCGGGAGACAGCGGCATAATAATCCGTACCGGTCAGATAACAGAACAGGAGCATCAAGATATTTTGCTTGGTCTGCAATCTACTTTTCCGGAATCAGGAATTCAGGAGAACAAATTTGATTCCGTGGGACCGATAATAGGAAATGAACTTAAGAGTAAAAGTTTGAAAGCAATCGTTTTGGTTCTTTTGGCGATAACTTTATATATGACCATAGTATTCAGGCGTATTTCCGATATTGTCCCGTCTTGGGTAATGGGAGTTGCGGCGCTCATTGCCTTGCTTCATGATTTAATAATTCCGACCGGAGTGTTTGCCTGGCTGGGTTATTATTACGGGGTAGAAATAAGCGCCGTTTTTGTGGCCGCGGTTTTGACTGTTCTGGGCTACTCTGTATCGGATTCTGTAGTTGTTTTTGACAGGATCAGGGAAAACATAATTCGTGATGGAAACAGGTCGAATTTTGGAGCAGTGGTTCACGAGAGCATAATGCAAACATTAACCAGATCTTTGAACACAACATTTACAACTTTACTGGCTCTTGTGGCGATTTATTTTTTTGGAGGAGAAAGTATAAAGTATTTTGCGCTCGCTTTGATTATGGGTATATTTTTTGGCGCCTATTCTTCGATTTTTGTTGCCTCACCAGTTTTGGTGTGGGTTTATAACAGAAAAAGACGGAATGTTTGATCTTTAATCTTTTGTGCATCAAAGGATTTGCCGTTCAACATAAAACAATTCCTCACCTTTAGCGCTCTCGGAGAACGCTAAAGGTGAGGGATTGACGGATTTTTTTAGTATGATATTGTGATAATACTTTTTAATAATTAGCTAACGAGGGAGGTTTTAATAATTTTAATAATAAGTATGAATAGTGCTAATGCTATCGTAAAAACAGCTACAAATTTGATCAATAATATCCCTGCTCGAAACAGAGACATTCTTTCGAGGCGTTTTGGTTTAAAAAGCGGCAAGAAAGAAACCCTCGAATCTATCGGTAAGAGCTATGGCATTACCAGAGAGAGAGTAAGACAGATTGAAGAATTTTCAATTAATCAGCTTCGAAAGGTTTCTGATAAAAATCAAGATGTCGAAAAGTATGTTGCATTGGTCAAAAATATCATTGGCGATAACGGAGTGATTAGGGAAGAGGAACTCTTTAAGTCTTTTTCGGGTCGTGAAGCTGATTCGGCTATTAATTTTTCTTTGGTTTTTGTTTTGTCAATGAACCGTAATTTAATAAGATTTCCTGAAAGTGATGATTTCTACTCTTTTTGGGCGGTATCCCCGGAAACTCTGACTAATTTCAAAAGCACATCTGGTTCATTGGTTGATTTTTTAGAAAAGAACAAGAGGGCAGTTTCTGAAGATGATTTTGTCAGTCTTATCGAATCCAGAGGTCTTAATAATTTATCCGGTAAATTAGATATTTGTCTTTCAATATCAAAAAACATAGGCAAGAATATTTTTAATGAAATAGGTTTGGTTTCCTGGCCGGAGATTAAACCCAAAGGCGTTCGGGATAAGGCTTTTTTGGTTTTGAAAAAAAGCAAAAATCCTGAACATTTTGGGGATATAACCAAGCTTATCAATACTTCCGGATTTCAGGGCAAAAAAGCCAACACTCAAACCGTTCATAACGAATTAATAAAAGACCCGCGTTTCATATTGGTAGGACGAGGGACATATGCGTTATCTGAATGGGGTTATAAATCAGGAACCGTGAAAGACGTTTTGGTTGATCTTATCAAAGACTCTTCTAAGTCTGTGCCCAAAGCTACTCTTATTTCCAAAGTATTGAGCTCCAGAATGGTAAAAGAAAACACAATACTGTTGAATCTTCAGGATTCAAAAACATTTATCAAGAATGAAGATGGAACTTATTCTTTGCGTAAGTCTTAATTGGTGCTTGGAATTTTCTTGTTGTTCATATAGAATAATTTAATGGATGAGTTTTTTACCACTCTGGACAGTTTCAACTCGGCTTTTGTTTTTTTGGCGGATTATTGGTGGGTATATATTCCTCCTTTGCTTTTTTTTGGTTTAGTGGGCGCTTATCAAAATTATACGCGCCTTCTTTATATTTTAGGATTAAAATGGATTCTTTTGGAAATAAAGGTACCAAGAGACCCCGGACGAAGTCCAAAAGCCACTGAGCAGATTTTCATAGCTCTCCATGGAATTATGCCACCGCCCATTAAATGGAGAGATAGATTTTTCAAAGGTAAAGTTCCGGACTGGTTTTCTTTTGAAACCGTCGGTATCGGAGGAGATATTCATTTTTATGTCAGAATGACCGAACAATACAGGAAATTAGTCGAGTCTCAAATATACGCCCAATATCCGGATACGGAGTTGATTGAAGTTGAGGATTATGTTCATGGATTTCCAGCCGGATTACCGGACGCAAATAATGATCTTTGGGGGGCGGAATTTATTCTCAATAAAGCGGATTCTTTTCCCATTAGAACATATCCTGATTTTGAAGAAAAGCCCGGCGGACCCACAGATGTAAAAAGAATAGACCCCCTCTCTTCTTTATCTGAAGTTTTGTCTAGTCTGGATCCCGGAGAGTATCTTGGGGTTCAGCTTATAATAAAACCAGTCGGGGATGATTGGATTAAAAAAGGCCAAGAGGAAATTGATAAGATTTTAGGTAAAACACCAAAAGTTCAAGAAAGTTTTATAACTAAAACCGTGTTTGAAATAGATAAATACATACCGGGCCATGTAGAATCTAAAAAAGAAGAGAAAAAAGAAGAGAAACCCCAGCTTACTCCGGGAAAGACTGATGTCCTTAAATCTATTGAACACGGTTTTACTAAGCTTGGTTTTCAAAGCGGAATCAGATTTTTATATGCTTCTCCGAAAGAGAGATTTCATCGACCTCATGTTTCCGGTGTGATAGGAGCTTTTAAGCAATTTTCTTCTCCGGCCTTGAACGGCTTTAAATTAAATTCACAGACAATGCCTTTGGGCAAATGGCCGTTTAAAAAACAGCAGGAATATGCTAAAAAAGTTCAACTTTTAAAAAAATTCAAGGACAGATCTTTTCCTTCAAAAAGTTTCGTTTTAAATACAGAAGAATTAGCAACAGTTTTTCACTTTCCTGATATTAGCGTAAAAACGCCGTTGCTTCCAAGGGTTGAAGCCAAAAAGGGAGAAGCACCGGGAGGATTGCCGATATCTTGAAATGTTTAAAAATTTAAATATCTAAATATGCAACAGTCGGAAGAATCAAACGAAATACTTTATTTGGGAGAAACAAGCTTTAGAAACGAAAAGGTTCGTTTTGGAATTAAAAATGACGACAGGAGAAGGCATATGTATGTTGTTGGCTCAACCGGAATGGGCAAGTCTGAATTATTGAAAAACATGGCTATTCAAGATATTGAAGCCGGAAGGGGTATTTGTTTTATTGATCCTCACGGAGATTCGGCCGATGCGCTTTTGGATTTTGTTCCGGAAGAGAGAATAAAAGACGTGGTTTACTTAAATCCTGATGACTTAGATTTCCCCATCGCTTTCAACGTTATGGAAGGGATCGGTTTTGATTACAGACATTTAGTGGCTTCGGGTCTTGTGGGGGTTTTTAAAAAAATCTGGGGAGTGGAAGCATGGTCCGGTAGAATGGAATATATCTTAAATAATACTATTTTGGCTCTTCTTGAGTATCCTGATTCAACGCTTTTGGGAATTAATAGATTGATGTCCAGCAAAGAATATCGAAAAAAAGTTGTTGATAGCGTCACCGATCCCATTGTTAAAGCCTTTTGGACTGACGAGTTTGCCAAATATGCGGATAAATTTGCTACCGAAGCCACCGCGGCCATTCAAAATAAAGTCGGACAGTTTGCTTCTAATAATCTTATTCGAAATATTCTTGGCCAGCCTAAATCAAAAATAGACATAAGAAAAATCATGGATGAGGGAAAAATACTCATCGTGAACGTTTCAAGGGGCAAGATCGGTGAAGACGCTTCCCGTCTGTTGGGAGCATTTCTTGTAACTAAGATTCAGTTAGCGGCAATGTCGAGGGTTGATATCCCCGAACCGGAAAGACGGGATTTCTATCTTTATGTGGATGAATTCCAGCATTTTGCAACCGAGTCATTTGCTAATATTTTATCCGAAGCCAGAAAATATCATTTAAGTCTGATCATGGCTCACCAATACATAAAACAAATGGAGGAGCCGGTCATGGATGCTGTGTTTGGAAATGTCGGCACGATCATTACCTTCAGAGTAGGAGCCGAAGATGCTGAATATTTAGAGAAATGGTTTCAGCCGGATTTTATGATGAGCGACATAGTAAATCTTGGAAAGTATACTGTTTATCTTAAGTTAATGATAAACGGCATATCGTCTAAAGGTTTTTCGGCGGGCATGCTTTACCCTTTTTCCAAGCCGGAAAAATCAAACAGAGAAGCGATTATAGCTTTTTCCAGAGAAAACTACGGCACCCCAAGAGAAATAGTTCAAAAGGAAATTGCTGACTGGGCCGGATCGGGAAATGAGGCGGGAGTTAAGGAAGAAAGAAGAGAATATAAACCAGTGAAAAGATTTGATTCACCGCCTCGTAAAATGGATAATCAGCCTTTCGGACAAAACAAAAGTAAATCTTTTGACGGGAGCACAAGAAAGGAAGAGCCTTTTCGAAAAGATAATTTTTCTGCAAGAGATAACGTTTTACCTCAAGATGACAAACAGTTTGCCGCGCCCACGCAGAAAGATTTTAAAAACAAACCCTTCATTCAAGATCAGGACAGGCCCAAAGAAGCACCGCTAAGCGTTCTGAAATCTGAACCGGTTGATTTTAGAAGAAAAAAAATAGAAAACAAGTTCAAAGAAAATAAGCCAAAAAAAGAGGTAAACATTTCAGAATTAAAAAAGATACTTGAAGAGGCGCTTGAAAAAAAGGAGTAGTCGGCTTGTTCCTCATTTTGTTCTCAATTATTAGCCGGCAAGCAACTTGCTTTTTCGGGCACGCCGTCCAGTCCTGCTGGCCTGGCGTCTCGCTCTCGGCTCGTCAGCCTCCGAAAGTCCCTCTAAAGCAAGCTGCTTGCCGGCTAATCCATGTCGCACGTACTTGTTGAATGTATCCAATCATGTGTTAAATTTTTTTGAATATGAAAACTAATAGATATTATAAAAAGTTTATCCGAATTCCGCCCGGAGAAAGCATAGACATAAGAAACATAATGCCGATTGTCCATCACCCTCTTTTTCAAAGACTTCTCCATATTTTTCAATTGGGAGCAAATTTAGTTGTTTTCCCCGGAGCTTCTCACAACAGGTTTGAACATGCTCTTGGAGTTTATGGAAAAACATCCTTGTTTTGTCAGCGATTGCTAAAAGAGGGATTGCTCACCTCGCGACAGGCTACTAATGTTGCTTTGTTTGGATTGCTTCATGATATCGGTCATGGGCCCTTCTCTCATGTGATTGAGACGCTTACTCCAATTGATCATGACAGGAACGGTTTTAAAATAATCCGATTATTAAATAAAGAAATAAAACAATCGGGAGGCGATGCCCAATTTATAGAGGATTTATTCGGCAGAAAAAATTCTCTTTACAAAATCGTGATGGATAAAAATTTAGGCATGGACAAACTGGATTACCTTGAAAGAGATGTTTATCATACTGGATTTGGCCAAAGACCGGATACAAAAAGCGTCTTTGACTATTTGAGTTTTATCAAGGGCCAGCTTGTTATAGATAAAAAATCTTTAGAGGCGGCAAAACAGATACAGCGGTTTTACATGTATATGTATAAGGAATTTTATCTTCATAAGTCATCCCAGATAAGTCAGCGTTTTTTGGAGAAAATGATAGCTGTTTGGATAAATAAGGGAAACATTAATCCCGGAAAACTATGGTTAATGAATGACGGTGAATTGCTTGCTCATATTTACAAGAATGACGATCCGATCCTGCAGTTTTTATACAGAGCCTATAAAGACAGAAATCTGCCCAAAACAGGATTGGTCGTTCGTTTAAAGGACAGGCAATTTAAAGAGAGAATTAGCGGAAAAGAAATCGAGGTAATCGGTGAAGATCTTGGTTTTTTTGAAAATTTTACAAAACGTTCTTCTTTTAAGGAGCTTGAAAAAATGGAAAATCTTATAAGTAAAGAACTAAACGTTGAATCTCATAAAATAGTTATTGTTCCAATGACGGCGTCGTGGCGGTTTGTGCCGGAAGATATTGTTTATCATGACAATGGCAAGATTTTTTCATTGAAAAAAACTAACCCTAAATATTTTGAGGACATGAGATCGGAAGCTGATGATTATGTGGCGGTAAGGGTCTGTTTTATAGGAAATAGAAGTATAATATATAAAAATTCCAGCCTGATTCATAAGATCATTAAAAAATACTTGAAAAATTGACAAATAAAAAGATAGTTTTCTTATTTGAAAATTGCTTTTTTTGTGATAAAATAATGTGAAGTGTGCGTTCCGCCCTTAGCTCATCCGTCAGCTGGCGGAGGTAGAGCAACTCCCTTTTTCAGCCGGAGGCTGATCCGCCTTTGGCGGAAAGGAGATGGTCTGAATATTATATATCATGACATTTGTATATGTATTAAAAAGTTTGAGAAACGGTAAGAGATATGTGGGCAGCACTAATTTATTGCCAAAAGATAGATTGAAAGAGCATAATTATGGAGCAAATAAATTTACAAAAGGAAATGGCCCATTTGAATTAATGTATCAGGAAAGTTATTCTAATAAAACAGAAGCAAGGAAACGCGAAAATTTTTTAAAATCAGGAGTGGGAAGAAAAAATTTAGATCAAATCTTAAAATAGACTCGATTACTTGGTCCGCCCTTAGCTCAGTTGGTAGAGCAGCTCCCTTTTAAGGAGATGGTCGTAGGTTCGACTCCTACAGGGCGGACCAAGTAATCGAGTGTTCAAACCATGTAAGCTCCCTTTTTCAGCCGGAGGCTGATCCGCCTATGGCGGAAAGGAGATGGTCGTAGGTTCGACTCCTACAGGGCGGACTGATAATTTAATCAAACAGCCCATAGGGGATGGGCATCGGAAATTAAAATAGGGTTTTTACCATCTGTTTTGATTTGTTGTATATGTCTCTCCTAACGGAAATGCCATTGAGGCATTTCCATTAGGAGATCCTGAAGTGGACTAATATAAAACGACCCGGGTGGTCGTTTTTAAGATATTTTTAAGCGTGATTTTTTTCTTTTTTGACCTTTTCCTTTGCTTGTCGTAAAACAAAAGCCAATTCATTTTTAGGTACTTTCTTAAGAGCTTTAACAACTTTATTAATTGCTAACATTGCCTCTGTTGTTACAGGTGACAACGATCCTGTAATCATGTCAGGCTCCTTTGTGTCAATTTAGATTAGTTGTAATTTTAAAAAATTAAAACCAATGTGTCAATAGTAACGTTATAGTTCCAAGCTATTGAACCATAACGTTACTATGGACGGATGATGAAAAATATTATATTATATCGGCACATTTTGAAGCTCTTTTAAAGGAGAAATACAATGAAAAGTAAGAAACAAGACGAAGGTTTTCATCGAGAAGTTGAACTTTATCGTGATGGTAGTGGCAGTAGAGTTGTTATTTTGCCAGGCCCAACTGAAACTCCAGAAGTCTGGCTTGGTAAAATGAAAAGGGTGGCCAAATTCAATTACGGGAATGATCTCAAAAAGTTGAGAGGGGCTTTGGCATTGGCTCTGAAAGATATGAAAAAGAGAAGGAGTAGCTAATGAGTAAAAATGTTAATGTTCGTTTTTTTGTTCCCGTATTGGCTGCTTTGTTGATGATGTTTATTACCTTCATTGAAAGTCAAATTTTCCTACACATATACGGAACTGGCAATATCCCGGCCACGCTATTTCTGGTCACAGTTTTTTTCACCTTTGTTCTTTACAGCTTATGTTTAAGTAGGTTTTTAAATTGGCTCGACAAGTAAGCGGGGAAGATAACATTTCCCGCTTTTTAATTTCTTTAATAGTAAATCTTGATAATAATGCCCTTTTGCCTTATTATTTACTCAGCTAACGAACCTTTACAAGGAGAAATGAGTGGCACCAAAGAGCCTAATATTTGTCCGTCACGCTCAATCTTTGGGCAATATCATGACCCAAGACCAAAGGGCAGAATGCGAGATTCCAAACCACTCATACCCGATTACAAGTCATGGCGAACACGAGGCGTTTTATGTAGCCTTACATCTGGGTAAAACAGTAGGTGATAAATTGCCCGATTTGTATTTTCAGTCAACGTTTCTAAGAACTCAAACAACTATGAGTATAATTCAACAAGGTTTGGAAGGTTTGGGTGTCCGTAACATACAGCCAGTAGTTACCGACTCTCGCCTCGATGAAAAATGGGATGGAATATTCCATGAATTATCCAAGACCGATATTGAAAAATATTATCCAGAACAAGTTAGACTAAGAAAGCGACAGGGCTATTATCATTATCGGGCACCTAATGGTGAAAGCTGTCCTGATGTGGAAGTCAGGATAAGAAGTTTTATTTCTGACTCCAGTATTGATGGTAAAAATATCTTGCTTGTCGGACATGGGCGCTGGTTCTTAATACTACAAAAAATACTGCATAGTCTTAGCGTCGAACAATTCCTTGAATTAAAAAAGGCCGGCTTAGAAAACTGTTCGATTGTTGAATATGATTTTGGTTCAATTCAGTTGTCACCATCCCAAGCCATAGTTCCTTGGAAGGGACATCTTTCTGAAGAAGATACTGAACTTGCATAATGATTTTGCCGACTAACCCTCGGCTTTTTAATTTGTCCTGATAAATTAGCAATTGACATTAAAAATCCGATTTCTATACTTGAAAGATGAAAAAGAAAGTCCAGAAAACGAAACTCATAAAAATAGGCATCCTTACGGGTGGCCCCTCATCCGAACATGAAGTTTCTCTTGATACCGGCCGGAACGTTTTTGAAAATCTTGACCGGACAAAATATGAACCCTCGGTTATAAAAATAACAAAGGATTCAAAATGGTTTTTAGGCGGTAAGCCGACGACACCGGATAAGATTTTTAAATTCTGTGATGTTGTTTTTAACGCCCTTCACGGTTATTTTGGCGAAGACGGAAAAATTCAGGCTATTTTGGAGCATAACGGAGTTCGGTATACCGGTTCCGGGGTTGCGTCATCGGCTATTGCCATGGATAAATTTCATAGCCGAGAACTTTTTAAATTGGCCGGAATTAATGTCCCTAAAACCTTAAAGTTACTAAGAGGAGAAAATTATTTAGCGCGTCTTCAATTTTTTGTGAATAAAATTTCCAAGTTTCCTGTTGTGGTAAAGCCATGTTCGGATGGTTCGTCCATTGGTGTAACAATTGTTGAAAAATTTTTCGGTTTAAATAAAGCCGTTTCCAGTGCTTTCAAAAAAGGCAAAGAAATTCTTATCGAAGAGTTTATAAAAGGTAGGGAAGTTACTTGTGGCGTGCTTGATAATCTTGGTGGTGAGTCGGTCGCTCTACCGGTGACGGAGATCATTCCGATAAAAGGTCACAAGTTTTTTAACTATGATTCGAAATACAAAACAGGCCACTGCAATGAAATTACACCGGCGCAAATTAATGAAGCTATTCGCGAAAAAGTTCAGGAAATTGCCATTCGTGCTCATCAACTTTTGAACTGTCGAGGTTATTCAAGGACGGATATGATATTGAAAAATGACAGTGTTTACGTGCTGGAGACAAATACTTTGCCCGGATTTACAACAAATTCGTTATTCCCCCAAGAGGCAAAAGCCTTTGGCTTGACATTTAGCCAACTGTTGGATAAGATAATTGAAAGTTCATTGTAAAAAGGCTTGAGATGTGTCTATTCTTGGTATAGTATTGCTTTTGTTTGGAATAGTCATGGCAACTAAAGTAGTAAGTCCGAATTCAAATTTAAGGTATCCGACATTGTTTGCTTATGTGGCAGTATTTTTATTGGTAGTGGGATGGGGTTTTCTTTTTGGAAGTTTTTGAGTTTAATTGTTTACGGTTGGCCAATTATTGTATAAGATAATTGAAGGTTTATCGAGTTAAAGAAGAAAGAAGAAAGAAGGATGATGGATGTATATTATTAGTGGAATATTGTTTTTGATTGGATTGAGCATGGCAATTAAGGGATATAATTTAAATTCAAGGTATGCGATATTGTTATGTTTTGCGGGAGAATTTTTAGTAATATTAGCAGTAGGGGCGTGGCTTTTTTAAAAAAATATTTTAATCTGACGTAAGTTTGATCTTCCGGGCGTTATCGTCCGGTTTTTGTTTTTTAAATTTTATGTGGTAATCTTTTTATATGTCAGGTAGTAGATTTTCCAGCTACGACCTGACAGCGATCAGGTCGTCTATTAATTAACTGGAAAATTCACTACCCGATATGCAACGCACTCAAATTATTGAAACTCAAAACCTTGTCGGTCAAGAAGTGAATCTTTTCGGTTGGGTTAATGTTCGTCGCGATCAGGGGAAAATAATTTTTATTGATCTGCGTGACAGGAGCGGAGTCATTCAAATGGTCTTTGTGCCTTCCCATAAAGATTTATTTAGTTTAGCTGAAAAACTGCGTCCCGAGTGGGTAATTCGTGTAAAAGGTTTAGTCAAAGATCGTCCGGAGAAGATGGTTAATCCGGATATATCGACCGGAAGGATTGAAATAGAACCATCGGAATTAGAAATACTGAATGAAGCCACGAGCCCGGTTTTTCCGATTGATACTGACGGTTATGAAATTAATGAGGAAGTAAGAATGAAATATCGCTATCAGGACTTGCGTCGTTTGAGGATGACTAAAAATTTAATTAAACGCCACGAAATAATTCATCTAATAAGAAATTGGCTTTCCGAAAGAGGGTTTTTAGAAATTGAAACTCCGATACTTACCAAATCAACCCCTGAAGGAGCTCGTGATTATGTTGTGCCGTCACGGCTTTATGCCGGAAAGTTTTATGCTCTTCCCCAATCACCCCAACAATACAAACAGCTTCTTATGGCCGGTGGTCTGGAAAAATATTTTCAAATTGCACGATGTTTCCGCGACGAAGATACGCGGGGCGATAGACAGCCAGAATTTACACAACTGGACATGGAGATGAGTTTTGTTAAGAGAGAAGATGTGATGGACATAAACGAGAAGCTTTTGATTGAGATAGTGGAAAAATTATATCCCGATAAAAAAATACAAGAAAAACCGTTTCCCCGTCTAAGTTATAAAGATGTAATGGAGAAATATAAAACCGACAGGCCGGATTTACGTGAAGATAAAAATAATTCTAACCTTTTGGCCTTTTGTTGGGTTGTAGATTTTCCTTTTTTTTCCGCCGAAGGCGGACCCGCCTCTGGCGGGGAAACAAAATGGACGTTTACACATAATCCGTTTTCGGCGCCGGTATCTGAACATAAAGACGATTTATTGAATGAAAAAAACTTAGAAAAGATTATAACAACCCAATACGATGTAGTTCTTAACGGATTAGAAATTGGGGGTGGTAGTATTCGAGCTCATGAATCACAAATTCTAAAGACCGTGTTTAGATTAATAGGAGTTTCAAATATTGAAAGTAGTTTCGGCCACATGCTTCATGCATTAGATTCCGGTGTGCCTCCGCATGGCGGAATCGCATGGGGATTGGACAGATTAATCTCCATTTTGCAAAACGAGCCGAATATTAGAGAGGTAATTGCATTTCCGAAAACAGGAGATGTCAGAGACTTGATGATGGAAAGTCCGTCAGAATTAGAACCGAAACAGTTAAAAGAATTGCATTTGAAAACCGTATCGGATAATTAAGTTATTTGGATGTTTTACTGAAATGTTTTTTGAACAAATGAAACTGAAATTGTATTTTCTTACAATTATTCTTACTGCTCTTATTGCGGTAAACATTATTTTTATTACTAAATTTTCCAAACAAGGAGATGATCTTACCGGCGCTGAATTTTTGAACAGTTCTCAGGCCTATATTCTTCCTATTTCGGAACCTAATTATCTTCCAGTTTTAGTTTCCGAAATCGAACAGCCCATATTGGCCGCCAAATCTGCCGGGTCCTACGATACGCGCTCGGGGCGTTTTTTATTTTCTAAAAGCATCAGAACTCGTTTACCGATAGCTTCTTTGACAAAAATTATGACCTCGCTGGTTGTTCTTGAATATTTGGACATAAATGACACGATGAAGGTTTCGGCAAAAGCGATTCGGGTTGATGGAGAAAAGCAGACTCTTTATCTCAACGAAGAATTATCAGTTTTGTCGTTGATGAAATTAATGCTGATAGCTTCTTCCAATGACGCGGCTTATGCTTTAGCGCAGTATTTTAAAGAAAAGACAGGGATGGATTTAGTTGAAAAAATGAATGAAAAAGCGCGACTTTTACAAATGTCCGAATCATATTTTCTTGATCCGGCTGGTTTGAACGACGAGGCTTATTCTACCGTTGAAGACATGATTAAGCTTGTTCGCGGAGCTCTTGATCGGGATTTAATATGGAACATTACTACAGAAAAAAGAGTTTCGGTTAAATCCGTTGATGGTAAAATAGAACATGATGTCGAAAACACCAATCAATTATTCGGGGTTATTCAGAATGTGGCCGGAGGGAAGACCGGTTATACGGATGTCGCTTTGGGGGCCATGATTTTAATAGTGGATGTTTCTGAAAAAAATGATAAGATAATCAGTATTGTCATAGGTTCCAATGATAGATTCGGCGATATAAAAAAAATGATTGATTGGATGAAAAAAGCTTACAGCTGGAAATGACACAAAGCTTGTTTTTTTTGTTTAAATAACCTAAAAATTTAAAATGGAAACTGAAATTTTTACAGTATTTAATGTGATTAGAATTTTTTTGGTCGGCACTTTGGCTTTTTTTGTTAATCTCATCATTACTTATTTCTGGACTGGCGTCCTTTATAAATATTTTCGCCCCGGCAAAACGGTGGTTCGGGAAAAGGACACATTTTGGGGAGAAACACCCGTATTCAATCAACTGCACAAGAAAAAAGAAGGCACTCCAACCATGGGCGGATTGCCTATATGGGTAACGGTTTCTTTGGTGACCTTGTTATTTTGGCTGTTCTCCGATTTGTTTGACGGCATTTGGACAAAATTAAATTTTCTTTCCCGCAGTCAGACTTGGCTGCCATTGGGGTTTTTAATTTTAGCCGGTTTGGTCGGAATGCTTGATGATATACTGGGAATATTTAAGAGGGGAGGCTTGCGTTTAAATAAGCGTCTTTTACTTTATATGGCTTTGGCCGTGCTCGGCGCTTGGTGGTTTTATTTTAAACTTGAAAGAGACATCGTAAACGTGCCTCTTCTCGGAGATTTTTCCGTTGGTTGGCTCTATCTTGTTTATTTTGTTTTTATAATCGTAGCTTCAGCTTTTTCGATGAATGAAACGGACGGTTTAGACGGTCTTTCAGGGGGAGTTTTTCTTATTATTTTTGGAGCAATGACCGTTATAGCATTTGACCAAGGTCGCCTTGACTTGGCCGTATTTTTGACGGCTATTATGGGAGCCTTGGTTGGTTTTCTGTGGTTTAATATTTATCCGGCGAGATTTTTTATGGGCGATACCGGAGTGATGTCTCTTGGATTTACACTTGGCGTGGTTGCGCTTTTAACTAATACCGCCCTTTTGCTTCCGTTAATAGCGATAATTCCCTTAGTGGAATCCTTGTCGGTAATACTTCAAACTGTTTCCAAGAAATTACGGGGTAAAAAAATATTCGCATCAACTCCTATTCACCACACTTTTGAAGCGATGGGTTGGCCGGAAAGCCAGATAACAATGCGTTTTTGGATGATAAACGCTATCGGAGCGATAATCGGACTTATTTTATTTCTTGTCGATTCCAAGATTCCACCTTTGTTTTAGTGTTTGTTTTTTTTTGATAACTATCTGAACAAATGGCAAAAAAGTTATTCATTCTGATATTAATAATGGTGGTTTTCGGATTAGCTATTTTGTCATCTGCCGGATTGCCCGAAAGCCAGGATAAATTCGGTTCATCATATTACTTTGTTAAACATCAATTTTTATACGGCGTAATTCCTGGACTTTTCGGATTGATTTTGTTTTCTTGGTTTGATTATAAGTTTTGGAAAAAGGTTTCCCTTCCGCTTCTTTTCGGTTCTCTTTTTCTGATGGTTTTGGTGTTTGTTCCAAATATCGGCCACGGTTTGAAGGGGGCAACAAGATGGTTGAATTTAGGGCCTTTTACGATTCAACCGGCCGAAATATTAAAATTATGTCTGATTATTTATCTTGCGGCTTGGTTTAGCAACAGAGGGGATCGCAAAAAAAATTGGAGTTACGGAGCGGCTCCGTTTTTTATCATCATGGCTTTTATTATTCTTCTTCTTTATCTTCAGCCCGATATCGGAACTTTGATTGTGGTATTGATGATAGGCGGAGGTATTTATTTTTTGTCCGGTCGTAGTTGGAAAGAAATAATATCCGTAGGAATAATTGCGGCAATATTGCTTTCAGTGTTTGCTATTTCATCATCTTACCGCTGGGATAGGATAAGAGCGTTCATGAATCCTGAAGAAGATCCTCGGGGAATATCTTATCAAATAAACCAATCCTTAATAGCTATCGGATCCGGTGGCTTATTCGGTGTCGGTTTTCAAAACAGCAGTCAAAAACAAGGTTTTTTGCCGGAAGTTTTGAATGATTCTGTTTTTGCCATTATTGCGGAGGAGCTTGGCTATATAGGTTCCGTTGCAGTTATAATAATGTTTGTTCTTTTGAGCTTCTTGATTACTCAAATCGCCAAATCAGCCCCCGATAAGTTTGCGGCTTTATTTGTGATGGGGATGAATGTCTGGGTGATTTCTCAAGCGTTTGTTAACGTGGCGGCAATTTCCGGATTGGTGCCTCTGACAGGAATACCCCTTCCTTTCATAAGTTACGGCGGTACGGCAATTGCGGTTCTTTTAAGTGGCTTGGGAATAGTATTGAATGTGGCGAAGAAAGTGTAGTCGCGAAGCCAAACACTTTTTACATCCAATCCTCGTCTGCTAAAATTTACTTAGTTCAATAAGGATTTATGTCCAAAATAACAGGTAACCCTCGCTTGCCTCTCGTCCAAGGCGAGCGCTCGACCTATTATTTTGAATAAATCCCAATCTCACCTTCATAAATTTTCTTGCCTGCGGGTATGTAAAAAGCGTCACGGTCTTCGCTTCCGGTAGAAGGGTTTTGGTTGAGGTAAAATAGATAAGGAGTTATGCCTTGCGAGAAGTAATTATCATAGTAAAATTACATAAATGACCAGTCACAAAGTAATAATAGGGGACTCAAGGAAAATGGCAAAGATTATTGATGAATCTGTCCAACTTATTGTTACTTCGCCTCCGTATTGGCAGCTCAAGGATTATGGATCAAAAAACCAAATAGGTTTTGACGACTCTTACGAGGACTACATAAATAATTTAACATGAGGTTTCTGGAACATTTCCCAAAAGATGACAATGGACTATATATAATTTATGAGTTATATTCATTTGATAACTTTTTCAGGTTGCTTTTGAAAAATAAATTGGATCACGAAGAAGCCATGGACTTTATGGTTTCCGATTGTTCGTTCAGTGCCTTGGTATTTCAAGAAAGAATACATAATAAAAAATATTTAAAGTTGTCGGTTAAGGACACTTTACCTTCAGAATTAGCTGCGAGTAAGGCAAAATTAATTTACGACACATTAAATTAAAGGTGCTTCAAATAATAGTCGGCCATCTTTAATGTAGTATTCTACAATCATAAAATTATAATTTTTTAAATTAGACACTTCAACCAAGCTTTTTTCAAAATAATCTTCAAGATGTCTTTTAAAACTGATATTGTTTTTATCTTTTAAGACAATTAAAATAAAATTAATTTGCTCGGGGTCTTCTTCTAAACGGTCAGAATATAGAGAATATAAACAATATTTTTTTATTTCTTTTTCTAATGTAGGTATCATATTTTTATCTAATTCAGTTTTCTTAAGTTCGATTATATTTATGTTGTCTTTGTTCAAGATTACGATATCAGAAGGATAAGCATTACCAAAAACAAATTGATTATAGATTGATGAGTTGTCTATGTTGTTTTTAGGATAAACATTTAAAATATCTTTTAAATGTTTATGGGTAATATTGTTTTTATTTTTGAGGCACAAAATAATGTAGGCCTCTAAATCGCTTTCAGAAGAAAAGTATGGTTTATTTTGTAATTTATTTTTATCCGCAAGAAACGCTAAGTCTACTTTAGATTTATCATATAGTGGTATATAATCTTTAGTATCAATCGACAGAAGGTTGTTCCCATAATTTTTTATAGTTTCTAATATAAATTCACCCTCTTGATTATTAAGACATATTGAATGCAAATGTTTGTTTTGTTGCAACAGGCTTATCAGTGTAAAAGCAAAATTTCTATTTTTACAATTTATTCCATTTAAATAAAGGTCTGTTTCATCAATATATTGCAACTTATCATATTCAAGTTTAATTCTGTAATAATATTTTTGACTAGGAAATATTACCTTTTTATCGTAAAATAAAGGCCGAGTAACTTTAAATGGCCCGTAAATATTTTGATCCTGGTAGTTAAATTGGGATAAAAAAACCACATCGCCGATGTTTATATTAGATAACCAATTTGAGTTAGTTGATCCGTATTTTTTGAATTCGATACATTCTTTTGCGAATTTAACCGTAGTTAATATGTAATATCTCATGCCAAAATACTAGCAAGAGGGTGTGGTGTTGTCTAGTTATTCTTATTAAAATAACTAGCAGATGAGTCAAAGGGAATAGATGGTTTATTGGCGAGAAACCAGTAAGCATTAAGCCCCATACATATTTACTTAAGCCGGAACTATTAGACAAAATTGAAGTCCCTATTATATTTTAAGAAAAAACAAAAACTGGTTTAAAGGTTTCTTTTCCGGAAGATTTATTATAGAAACTCTCGGGCGTTTTTTATTTGGCTAACGATTGGGCGGATTTAGATTTAAGACGTGAAGATTTATTTGCTTTGATAACGCCTCTTTTTTTGGCTTTATCAAGGGCTTTATAAACTTTAGGGAGGTATTTTTTTGCTTCTTCATTTTTGCCCGCGAGTAAAAGTTTTTTGAAATTTTTGATCGCAGATCTGTAAGCATTAAGTCGCTTTATGTTTCGGGCTCTTTTTGTTTTTGATTGTCTTAGCGCTTTTTTGGCTGATTTTATTTTTGGCATATATGTTTATTTAACTATAATAGGATACCTCATTTTTTGTTTTTACGCAACTTAGCCGCTTTTTAAAGCGAGTGGCACAATATTTTCCAGCCCGTTCCGATTGCTCCTGCGGCAATCTCCACTTGTCCTACAGAGATTCGAAGGGCGGCTAAAGTGCGCCCCTCCGAGACGCAACGACTGGTTTTTCGCAGTTTCGACTAAGTTAACCGCATAGCAAGCTTAGAGATAGTGTAGCCTTCAGTTCTAAATGGCATACCCTACCTGACTGCTCAAAACACCAAGCCAGTCTGCTGCGGGTCTGGGAAATACCATGCTACCTCGCTTTCTAAGCTGAACGGCTCACCCGGGTGAGCCGTTAAAAGCAAACCTCACTTCCCGTTTTAGACCGTTTGCCTCCGAGGGTAACACAATGCTTAAATTTGTTGAAAATTCAGCTAAGAATGAATTTTGGTCGCGAAGCAGGAATGGACAACAAAATTCATAGCTGAATTGAGATTAATTTAAGCTTTTGTCCGAAGGAGACCGAAGGCGCAGGCAACAGGTCGAAAATGGGGAGGGGGTTTGCTTTTATTTACGCAAGCTGGCTTTTAAGTTTTTTTATTTGATCTTTTAGTTCTAACGCTCGTTCATAATCCATTTGCCGAATGGCTTTTTCCATCATTTTTTGAAGCTGTTTCATGGCGTTTTGTTTCGAGCTGTTAGAGAAAAATATTATCCCGCTTTCGCTTGTATCATATTTTTTTTGACCTTTATTGGATACGGGCAAATCGAAACTGTTCATATTTTTTATTATCGTTTGGGGGGTTATGTTATTTTCTATGTTATGTTTTTCTTGAGTTTTTCTTCGTCTGGTGGTTTCCTGAACGGCTGCATTTATGGATTTTGTTATTTTATCGGCATACAAAATTACATGACCGTTAACATTTCTTGCCGCCCGTCCCATTGTTTGAATCAAGGTCGTTTGATTTCTAAGAAATCCCTCTTTGTCCGCATCAAGTATTGCTATTAACGAAACCTCAGGCAAATCAAGACCCTCTCTTAAAAGATTGACTCCCACAAGAACATCATAATTGCCAAGGCGAAAATCTTTTAATATTTTCAAGCGTTCCAGAGTTTTTATTTCCGAATGAAGATAGTTTACTTTTATGCCCTGATCGGCTAAATGTTCAGAGAGATCTTCGGCCATTCTTTTTGTGAGAGTCGTAATAATCACTCTTTCTTTTTTGGCGGTTCTTTCTTTTATTTTTTTCAAAAGATGGGGTATCTGTTTTTCCGTTGGTTGTATTTCTACTGTCGGATCCAAAAGTCCGGTCGGTCTTATCAATTGTTCCACTATTGCGTTTTTTCCGGATTTTTCCATTTCATGTTTAGCTGGTGTGGCTGATACGTATATGGATTTCTGAATGCGCTTTGAAAATTCTGGAAATTTAAGTGGTCTGTTGTCTATCGCCGAAGGAAGACGAAATCCATGTTCGACCAAGGTTCTTTTTCTTGAATGATCGCCGGTGAACATGCTTTTTAGTTGAGGGATTGATATGTGAGACTCATCTAAGATGGTAAGAAACTCTCCTTTTGATTTAAAAAAATCCAGAAGAGTGTAGGGTGGCTCACCGGACTTTCTAAAATCTAAATGTCGGGAATAGTTTTCTATTCCATGGCAATATCCTGTTTGTTTCATCATTTCTATATCTCTTAAGGTTTTTTCTTGAAGCCGGTATGCTTCTTCTGTTTTTTCTTCGCGTTTTAAATATTGGACGTGTTTTTGCAGTTCCCCTTTGATATTTTCTATGGCCAAACCGATCTTGTCTTCGGATGTTGTCCAATATTTGGCGGGGAAAATAATGGTTTCAAGAATTCTCTCGTATTTTAAATTTCCAGTTTCTAATTCTTCTTCGTCGTTTAAGTTTGCACGAAATATCTTTTCTGTTTTACCGTTCTTAAATTTTATTTTTGTGGCTTCCTGTGCGCTGGGAGATATTATTTCTATCTCATCTTTTGTTTTTCTGAAGGCGCCTCGTTTTAGTTCAATCTCGGGGACATATTGCAGGCGAATTAAACTTTTAACTAATTCGTCCGGATTGATTTTTTTATTCTCAAAAATTTCCAGTCCCAAACCCTTGTAATCTTCTGGATCGCCTAAATTATATATGCAGGAAACGGAAGCTACGATAATAATATCATCCCGAGACATTAACGCCTGCGTGGCCGCATGTCTCATCTTGTCTATGTCCTCATTTATTTTAGAATCCTTTTCTATGTAAGTGTTCGTATGAGGTATGTATGCTTCCGGTTGATAATAATCGTAATAGCTGACAAAATAATGAACGGCATTTTTAGGAAAAAATTCTTTAAATTCTTTATATAACTGGGCGGCTAAAGTTTTATTGTGAGAAACGATCAAGGTCGGTTTGCCGTAGTTTTCTATGACTTTGGCCATAGTGAAAGTTTTTCCCGAGCCGGTTACGCCCAAAAGGACTTGATGTTTTTTTCCTGATTTCAAGCCTTCCGTCAGCTGTTTGATTGCTTGAGGCTGGTCTCCCGTGGGACTGTATTTTGATGTTAGTTTGAATAAAGGCATTTGAGGTGATATTCTTTTAAGAGATATGATTTCTTTTCTTGAGGGAATAATTGAACATTATGGCGATAAATACGTTATTTTAAATGCGGGCGGTGTCGGGTATAAGGTGATAGTGTCTCCAAAATTGCTTAATATTTTATCAAAACCAACTCTAACCGTCAAGACAGTGGGAGTTGGTTTTGACCCTGAGCCAGTCGAAGGGTCAAAAAGAGTTAGGCTTTTTGTTCATTCCAGACTCAATATGAGAGAGGGAACGTTTGATATATACGGGTTTAAAGAGAAAAGCGATTTGGATCTTTTTTATCTTGTTACCGGTGTGAGCGGAATAGGGCCTAAAGGCGCTATGAATGTTCTTGCTTCCATTGATCCGAAAGAATTAAAAACGGCCGTTGTAAATGAAGATTCCGGATATCTTAAAAAAATATCCGGACTTGGGTCGAAAATCGCCCAACGACTTGTTTTGGAACTAAAAAATAAGGTTGATTATATTGATTCCGCCGATGTGGGTAATCTTGATCTTGGAAGAGAGGGTCAGGCCATGGATGCCCTCATTGTTTTGGGCTACAGCGCGTATCAAGCAAAAGAAGCTTTGAAAGATGCCGGAGGCGACACTCTTGAGGAAAAAGTAAGGGGAGCATTAAAAATATTAGCCAAAAAATAATTTTTTGATAATTTTGTCGATCTAATTTTGAAAAACATATCCGTAATAAAAAAACTAATTTTAGTATTTATTTTCGCTTTTGTTTTTAATTTTATTTGGGAAAATTTCCATTCCCTGCTTTATGTTCACTATAAAGGGGCACCAATAACGGACATTATTTTGTTAAAAGCAGGTTTGTTTGATGCTTTTTTTATAACTGCCCTTGCTTTTTTGGTCATTGTTTTGAATTACCCAAAGAATTGGATGGCGTTATCGGTTCTAATCGCCATTGTTTTTGCCATATTTCTTGAGCTTTATGCCTTGAATTCCGGCAGATGGGAATACAAAGACGCGATGCCGGTGATTCCCTTTCTCGGAATTGGCCTCACACCAACCGTTCAACTTGGACTTCTTTTGTTTTTATCTTTCAAGCTGGTTTTAAAAAGAAAATATTGAGTAAAACTTTTTTGCAAACTAAAGAATGGCTGCAATTTCAAAAAAGCATAGGGCGGGAGGTTTGGCGTTTTTATGATGGAAAGATAAAAGCCAATATTGTAAAACATGACCTGCCTTTAGGGAAGAATTATTTGTATATTCCTCATGGACCGGAGATAGATTTTAATGCAATTTCGGGAACGATAAATAACGAAATTAGTCAATTTATCGGCTATGTTAAAAATTTGGCAAAAGATCAAAAATCAGTATTTATTAAAATTGAGCCTGTTGATGACAAAGTGCCGGAGGTGATGCATCGTTTTGGGTTTAAAAAATCATCAAAAGAAATTCAGCCCCGCAAAACTGTTGTTATAGATATTCAAAAATCTCAAGAAGAACTGCTTGCAGGAATGCATCATAAAACTCGTTACAACATTAAAGTGTCTGAAAAGCACAGAGTTGCCGTTAAGGATAGCGATGACATTGATGCTTTTTGGAAACTGTTAAGCAAGACTGCCAAACGAGACAGATTCATTAGTCATCCCAAAAAATATTATCAGAAATTATTTGAATATTTTAATGGAAATTCGGAACAATCTTTGATTCCTCGAGAAATGAAAATTGATTTGATAATGGCACATTACAACGACAAGGCTGTTTCCGGAGCATTGGTGATGGTTTACAAAGACACCTGTTATTATCTTCACGGTGCTTCCGATTATGATTTTAGGAGTGTGATGGCGCCCTACGCTCTTCATTGGGAAAATATTAAACACTTAAAAGAACAAGGGATAAAATATTATGATCTTTGGGGGATAGATAGTTTTCGTTGGCCTGGGGTAACGAGGTTTAAACTTGGCTGGCTTGGTTTGTCCGGACATGGCGAAGAAAGTCTTGGCCGTCAGATTGAATATCCTGGCTCTTTTGATCTGTCAATCTCAAGATTTTGGTATTTAGCCTATCGGATCATGAGAAAGATGTTTTGATTTAAACTCTTCTCGCGAAAGCGGGATTGTTTTTTTAGAAAAGAGTGAGATTATTAAAGGATGTTTAAAGAAGGCATTCTGGATAAAACTCTGCGAAACATAAAAAAGCTTATACCCAAGTCTCTTTTTGATTTTCTTGCCCCATTTTATCATGCCGGACTGGCTTGGATTGGAGCTTTTCTTTATGGATTTCCTTCGCGTTCAATGAAAATAATCGGCGTAACCGGAACAAAAGGAAAATCAACCACAGTATTTTTGATATCAAAAATACTGGAAGGATCTCTTCAAGATTCACAGAATAAACCGGTTGGCGTGGCGGCAATCGGTTCTCTCGGGTTTAAAATAAAAGACAGAGAATGGCCGAATAATTTAAAAATGACTATGCCCGGAAGATTTAAGATTCAAAAGTTTTTGGCCCAGGCAAGAAAGGCCGGATGCCGATATGTTGCCTTGGAGGTTACATCCGAGGGTATTAAACAAAAAAGACATCTTGGAATTAGTTTTGATTGCGCCGTTTTTACAAATCTTCACAAGGAACATCTGGAAAGCCATGGTTCTTTCGAAAATTACCTTAAAGCCAAACAAGAATTGTTTAAAAAAACAAAAAATATCCATATTTTAAACGGAGATGATCCTTATTTAAATTTTTTTTCCGGTTTTGATGCAAAACATAAAATGTTTTATGGAATAAATACTGGAGATATCAGGGCGGAAGACATTAAGATTGAAGAAGGCCGGACTTCTTTCGAGGTTTATGGCACCCAATTCAATCTTAATTTTGGGGGCAAGTTTAATATATACAATTGCCTGTCGGCTCTTTCTGTCGGGGCGATGTATAAAGTAGACTTGCCCACGGCCAAGCCGATAATAGAAAAAATAACAAACATTAAAGGCAGAATGGAATATTTGCAAAAACTGCCCTTCAGCGTGGTTGTTGATTATGCCCATACGCCGGATTCTCTGGAAGCGGTTTATAAAACACTAAAAGATGGAAATGTTTCTCGACAAGTTCAAGGCGCCCAACACACAAAAAATCTTATTTGCGTTTTGGGCGCCGCCGGAGGGGGGAGAGATAAATGGAAAAGACCTGAATTTGGAAAGATAGCGGCTAAATATTGCGATGAAATTATTCTCACGAACGAAGATCCTTATGACGAAAACCCCAACTCTATTTTAAATGAAATCGAATCAGGATTTTCGCAAATATCAAATTCCGGATCAAAAATTATAAAATATGAAAAAATTTTAGATCGCAAGGAAGCTATAAAAAAAGCATTGACAAAAGCTAAAGAAGGTGATATCGTCATCATTACAGGAAAAGGATCGGAAATTTCTATGGCCTTGGCCGGAGGAAAAAAAATTCCTTGGTCGGACCAAGAAATTATTCGAGATCTTTTAAAATGAGGTAAGGAAAATGCTTTTTCTTCTGGCTTCCCTTCTTGTGTCTTCTGTGGTTTTTTTCTTTTTGTCTTCGTTTGTTTTTGACAATCAAACTGAACCTTTTTTTCAAGCGATTATTTTTTTGTTAGGAATTATGTGCGTATTATCTTTGACTTTTTCGCCCGCTTGGTTTCCACAGGGAATTCCTTTGGAGACCATAGACTCCGGAGTTTATTGTCTCGAATTTATTGAAATCACCGATGGGTTTGTAAATATCGGTGTAAAGTATGAGGGCGGATCCGTCGTTTTTTATCGTCTTGAAAAGGAAAAGTTTCGAGTTCAAGGACCTTATTATGAGCATTATTCTCCTAATAAAAAAATTATTGTTATGCAGATCGGGAGTTCTCAAGAATTCCGTCTGGAATAACATGTTTTTTTCACAGGGCCCTTTCTGGGCCTTTTAATTTATCCGTTCACTTTTTGTGAATAATTTTATCCGAACGGTAAAGCTTTTGGTTCGTAAAAAAGATGAGTGGATTTGACTGTTAAATTCTAAAGTTTTATAATTTTTTATAAAAGCAAAAGAGATCTTTAAAAGGAGAATTATTTGTCGGACGAAGAAAGCGAAAAAATTAAAGCTTTTTTGTGTTTTGACGCTAATCTTCCAAATCTGGAGAGGTGTAAGACAAATTGCGCTTCTTCTAAGAAATCTTTGTGCATTCATGGTTTTAAAAATAAAGTCAAAGTGGAAGTGTGTGATCCGAAGAGATTTCATGCATGGTCAGATCTAAGAGTGTTTACTTGGTTTCTCGGCAATATTTTTGTAAATATTGCTAATGGAATAATTTTACCGAATGATTGTCTTTTGATGATTTTAACCAAAGATCGAAATTTTATAGAAGATGTCAAAAAAGAATGGGAAGAAAAAAGGTTATGGGAGCATCTCTCTTTTGTTTTTTCTAACAATTCCATATCCTGCGGAAGATTGGAGGTATTTGTCCAGCAAATTGACTGTTTAAATTATGGAAATAGCCGGACAGATAACTTAAGATGCGCTTTTGAAAAAGTGAACAGTTTTTTCTTGTCCAAGAATAATTCTCAAACCGACTGATCTCTGACATGGTGCCGGAGATTTTTTATTTTTGTCGATTGTGTTAATATTAAAATAAATTTCATTGATGAATAGTTATGGATTTAGAACCTAAATTTGAGCCTCAAATTATCGCAGTAAAGCACAAAGAAAAAAAGACTATTTTAGACGACCCGGGATTAATATGGCTTTTTGTTGTGATTTTGCTGGTCTTGTTTGGTTTGGCGGTTAGTATTTTGGGCGATTCACAAAAATTGGCGGATAATCCCCCGATTGTAAGCGAGGAACCTACGCCAACTGAAACCCTCCAGCCCCGTATCTACACGGTTTCTTATAAAAGCGGAGTTTTCAGCCCCACCAATTTAAGAATTCATGCGGGAGATACTGTCAGATTTAAGAACCAAGCCCTTTTTTCTATTAGAATTTTTTCTGATTCTTATTTGGGTTTTGACAGTGTGGGAGATGTTCCTCAAGGAAGTTTTTTTTCTTTTACTTTTGCCGCGAAAGGAATATTTGATTATTATAATACCAATAACATTGAAGAAAAAGGAACAATAATCGTCAGATAAGGCTTGACGGGGGTTCATTATAAAATGAACAATCCATTGACAAAACAAATTGAATCTCGGCTCGGGGCGATTTACGCAGGTTCGTTGGCCTTGTTTTTTATCGGCTTGATATTTATTGCTTTAAAAAATTTTAATTCTGAAATTATCATTTTGGAAACAGATCAAACTAAGATTAAAACCATATCAAACACAGAAAGAATACTGATTGGAAATTGGGTCAGAACAAACAATATTGAACTTCCCGAAAGAGAAGGATATCGTTATTTAATTTTTAAATATCCGAATAAGCCTTGGATACAATAAATTAAAAAATTAAAACAAGTGATTTGAAACTTCGTCCCAAATTATTTTTTAAGGAAGCCCTACTATTTGCCGCCACTTTGGCGCTTGGTATTTTTACCGCTTACAGATACTCTTTGGTATCTATTGAAGCGATCCAATTGCCGGAACTAAGGCTGTCATTTTGGGATTTTCTGATTCTCGCTGTCGTAGTTTTATTTTTTGTTTTTGCTCCTAAATATAAAAAAATCGCCAATTTTTCTTTTAAATTTTTCTTAATCCTTATTGTTTTTGCCGGTTCCCAGATAATTACTGGTGCATTGTTGAACCCGCCATTTAACCTTATCGTCGTTTTTGGAATTATTTTAGTGTTTATATTTTTCAAAAATGTTTTGGTTCATAATATCGGCGTAATTTTAGGGGTTGCCGGAATATCTTCGATTCTCGGATTGGCAATATCTCCAAAAACAGCCGTGCTGTTGCTGATTGCTTTTTCTTTTTACGATATTTTGTCGGTCTATGTGACCGGACATATGGTTTCCATGGCAAGAAACATGATTGAAAGCGGAGCTCCTTTTGGATTCATAGTCCCGTCAGAGGGCTCAAGTTTTTTAAGATCAAGAAGCGAGGCTAATACTAAAATAGGCAATCAGTTTATGATATTGGGTTCAGGAGATGTGGGATTACCCTTGATTTTGGCATGTTCATTAGCCGGACTTTATTTATCGGAGGCTGTAATCGTCGGAATTTTCTCGCTTGCCGGACTTTTTTTGACTCATCTTATATTTATTAATCAAAAAATCAGAAAACCAATGGCCGCTCTTCCGCCGATAGCCACTATGGCTATTGTGGGATATCTTATTGTTTTGTTAAGATAAAACTTTGATGAAAATCATATTTTATGGAGGCGTAAAATCAGTAACCGGAGCCAACTATCTTCTTGAAGAAGATAATCTTCGAATTATTGTTGATTGCGGGTTATATCAGGGGTCTAAATATGCCGAAGATTTAAATTATGAGAAATTTCCTTATGATCCGGCAACAATTAATTTTGTTTTTTTGAGCCACAGTCACACCGATCATATCGGTCGCTTGCCGAAACTTTATAAAGAAGGGTTTAGGGGGCAAATAATCGCCTCAAATCCAACTTTGGATTTGGCTAAAAAAGCTTTGCCTGATAATTACAATCTGATGAAAACAGAAGCCGAGCGCGAGGGTCGGGAGTTTCTTTATAGTCTTGATGACCTTGAAAAAACTTGGACTTTAACTCGCGGGATTGATTATGAAAACCAAATCAAACTGTCTGACAACATGACTGCAACTCTTCATGATGCTGGACATATTTTGGGTTCGACTATTACGGAATTTAGCTTTGGCGGAAAAAAAATATACTTCACCGGCGATCTTGGTAACCCCCCGACTCCTTTATTGGAAGCCCCTTTTTTTCCGGATGATGCTGATTTTGTGGTTGTGGAATCAGCTTACGGCAGTCGCATTCATGAAGACAGGCAATACAGAAAAGAAATATTAGAAGACATAATCGTCGAGACAATTAATCGAGGGGGAGTGTTAATGGTGCCCTCATTCGCAATGGAGAGAACGCAGGAGCTTTTGTATGAGCTTAACGGTCTTGTAAATGAAAAGAGAATACCCCATGTTCCGGTATTTGTTGATTCGCCTTTAGCTATTAACTTAACCGAAGTTTACAGGAAATATCCTAATTATTTTAATAAAACCGCATCTTATATTATTAAATCCGGCGATGATGTTTTTAATTTTCCGGGCTTGAAATTTACAAGAACCAGCGAAGAGTCTAAAAAAATAAATGATATTCCGCCCCCCAAAATAATCATAGCCGGTTCCGGGATGTCCATCGGTGGAAGAATCTTGCATCACGAAAAACGTTACTTATCCGATCCAAATTCGGCAATTTTGTTTGTAGGTTATCAGGTCGAAAATTCTTTGGGCAGAAAGATATTGGATGGCGCAAAAGAAGTTTCTATTTTCGGTGAAAAGATTTCGGTTAATTGTCGAGTAAAAGCAATCGGGGGATATTCCGCTCATGCTGACCAGGAAATGCTTTTGCGTTGGATAGCCAGTGCTAACTTAAAATCTAAAATCAAGAAGGCCTTTATTGTTCAGGGCGAAGAAGAATCTTCTAAGGCTCTTGCTGATAAGGTGAAACAAAGTCTTGACATTGAAGCTATTGTCCCGGATTCGGGAGAAAGTTTTATCTTGTAGCAAATTTTGCAGTTGTCCCCTTTGAATTTCAGTTGTTATTGGTTATCATCTTGTTATATGAATAAAGATAATGACAAAGAAAAATTAAATTTACCGGCATCAAAACTGCCAAAAGTTGAAGAGCCTCCTAAAGGTGATTTCAGATCGTCTTTGCACTGGCGGGTTTTGAGGATTTTAGCGGAACTTATAGAGGGCTGGCAATTTCTCGCAGATTTTAAGATGCCCGTTACTTTTTTTGGTTCGGCAAGATTCAAACCGGGAGAAAAATGGTATGAAGAAGCAAAAAGACTTGGTTCTTTGTTGGCTAAAGATGGATTTTCTGTTGTTACCGGAGGAGGGCCGGGAATAATGCAGGCTGGAAATCAGGGGGCTATGGAAGCTGACGGGGAGTCTATAGGTTTAAACATTGAGCTTCCTCTTGAGCAGAGGATAAATCCTTATGTTAAAAAAAGCTCGGCCTTCCATTATTTCTTTGTTCGAAAGCTTATGCTCTCATATTCTTCAAGATCATACGTTTTTTTCCCCGGAGGGTTGGGGACATTAGATGAAGTGTTTGAGATTTTGACTCTTATTCAAACTAAAAAAATATCCGAAAAGATTCCAGTTGTATTGGTGGGCAAGGAATTTTGGGATCCGATTCACAAATGGCTTCATGAGGATATTTTTAAAAAATATCGAGCAATAGATGAAGAAGATTTGAATCTTTATACTATAGTGGATTCCGCCGAAGAAGCTTTTGAAATAGTCAAAAACGCTCCGCCAAGAGAAGATTTCTTCTATTGATTGACTTTTCCAATAAATCTGTTAAAATTTTCTTCAATCTTATATAATATGTCTGATTTTAAATTAGGAAACATAACAATACCTGAAGAACTACCTCTCGTTGCACTCAAAAATACGGTTCTTTTTCCGAAAATTGTAGTTCCGTTGATCGTCCAGAGGCCCAAATCAGTTGGCGCTCTTGATGATGCGATGAGTAAGGATCGCTTGGTTCTTTTTGTTACTCAAAAAAACACCGAGGATAATGCTAACCGCAATGATTTATTTACCGTTGGAACCGTGGGAAGAATAGTTTCAGTTTTTAAATTGCCGGACGGGTCTTCTAAGGTAGATGTTGAAGGGTTGGTTAGGGCAAAAATTACAGATTTCACCATGGAAGATCCCTTCTTTAAAGTAAAAGCGGAACCTTTTTCTTTGATTCTTAGAAATAATTTAGAAGAGAGGGCTTTTTTGAGGCGAGCCATAGAACAGTTTAAGGTTATTTCGGAGATTCGTTTTTTTCCGACCATATTGCCGGAAATAATTTACATGATGATGCAACTTAAGGACACGGAGCAGATCATCAGTTTGATGACAGTGAACATGAACCTGTCCATAGATGAACAGCAAAAAATTTTAGAACTCGAATCTTCCGTTGATGCTCTTCGGGAGCTTAACATTAATCTTATCCGTGAACAGGAATTGATGGAGGCCGAAAAAACCGTGGCCAAGGAAACAAAAAAACAAATTGGAAAAATGCAGAAAGAACTTTTTTTGCGCGAACAGCTTAAGAGTATTGAGAAAGAGCTGGGAGTTGAAGATGAAAAGGAAGAAATAGATATTCTAAAGTCTAAAATAATGACTGCTGGAATGCCTAAAGAAGTTCAAGGCAAAGCAATGAAAGAGTTGATTCGACTCGGCAAAATGCCCTCTTTTAATCCTGAAGTTTCATATTTAAGAACTTACCTTGATTGGCTGGTTGAACTTCCTTGGTCCAAAAAAACAAAAGAAAAAATAGATTTGAAAGAAGCCGAAAAAACATTGAATAACGATCATTTCGGACTAAACAAAGTAAAAGAAAGAATTTTGGAATTTTTGGCCGTCCAGAAACAAGTCGGCAAACTCAAAGGCCCTATTTTATGTTTTGTCGGTCCTCCGGGAACAGGCAAAACTTCGATTGGTCAATCCATCGCCAAAGCTTTGGGAAGAAAATTTATCCGCGTATCTTTAGGAGGACTTCGAGATGAAGCGGAAATAAGAGGTCACAGAAGAACTTATGTCGGAGCTTTGCCTGGGAGAATAATTCAAGGGATTCATAATTCAAAAGTGAAAAATCCTGTTTTTATGCTGGATGAAATAGACAAAGTCGGGATGGATTTCAGGGGTGATCCGTCATCGGCGTTGCTGGAAGCCCTTGATCCCAAACAGAATAATTCTTTTTCGGACAATTATCTTGAAGTTCCTTTTGATTTATCTGATGTTTTGTTTTTGGCTACCGCCAATACTTTGGACACCATACCTCCGGCATTGAGAGATCGTCTGGAAATAATTGAATTTCCCGGTTATTCGGAAGAGGAAAAATTTCGCATCGCAAAGAATTTTCTTTTATCCAAACTTTATAAAGATCACGGTCTGAAGAAAAAATCCGTTGTTTTTAATGATTCGGCTCTTATTGATATTGTTAGAAAACATACCCGAGAAGCCGGAGTTAGAGATCTTGAAAGACAATTGGCTACTGTTTTGAGAAAGGTTACGAAAAAGTTAGTTGAATCGCCGACGACAAAATCCGTTGTCATAACCAAAGACTCCATTCATAAGTATCTGGGCCCTATTAAATACACTCATCAGCTTGCGGAAACGAAAGACGAAGTCGGAGTAGTCACGGGTTTGGGCTGGACTCCGGTTGGCGGAGAAGTCTTTTTTATTGAAGTGGTTAAAATGCCGGGAAGAGGAAAACTTATTCTTACCGGCCAGTTGGGCGGGGTAATGAAAGAATCGGCTCAAGCCGCGCTCTCTTTTGCCCGTTCGTATTCTGCCAAACATGGCGCAAAAGAGGATTTTAATAAATACGATGTCCACATACATGTTCCGGCAGGCGCCATAAGAAAAGACGGACCTTCAGCTGGAATCGCTATTACAACAGCTTTAGTGTCGTTGTTTTTGGACAAACCGGCTAAAAAAGATGTGGCTATGACTGGAGAAGTAACTCTTCGGGGCAAGGTCATGGAAATAGGCGGACTTAAAGAAAAATCATTTGCCGCTCATCGAGCCGGAATCAAGACGATAGTGGTTCCTTTCGAAAACAAGAAAGATATGGAAAATATTTCATCGGAAGTTAAGAAAGACCTAAAATTTGTTTTTGCTAAGACAATGAGCGATGTTTTTAAAATTGCTCTGAAAATATAGTTTTCGCTCATCTCAAAAGTGATTTAGAAAAAAAAGGGGGAGAGAGAATCTTTTACTTTTCTAAGGTTGTATTAGGCATGCAATTTTATTTGACAATAAGTTAATATACTGTATAATTAGAAAATTCTTTAAAAAAGAGAGGGGGAGAATAATGCTGAATAAGAAAATAAGCTTTTGTTTTTTTTCTTTGATTTTACTTTTGTTGGCTGGAACATCAATTCAAGGCCAGCAACAAGAGGAAAAAAATAAAAAAAAGAATATTCATTATATATTAACTTCCGGTTTTCATAATAAATATCTGGGAAATGATGGGGCTGTCTTTCATGACAAACCTCTTCTGCAAACAGATTTTTTTATTGAATTTCCGAAAATATTTGATGGATGTTTT
>Ga0210057_1000298_pt1 | contig 84345 bp, 67 predicted proteins | sample CryGeyCG2114_010_2_FD_183968 | JGI IMG/M metagenome (GOLD analysis project Ga0210057, IMG submission 183968) | Groundwater microbial communities from aquifer - Crystal Geyser CG10_big_fil_rev_8/21/14_0.10 (SPAdes) (version 2) | ecosystem: Environmental > Aquatic > Deep subsurface > Groundwater ... | reverse complement strand
ACTCGTGTACTAGTACATGAGTATATTTTACTTAATACTTAATATTATAATTTATTAAAATATTAAGTTTTCTTATAAAGTGGTACAAAATTATCGGGTACATCTTTTTCTTTTTTACTTAGCCCCAGTAATTTTTTTGTGCCTGAAATAGTTCTTGACCCGCCTGAAAAATGTTTTTCTTTAGCTGGAAATTGGGAGTAATAAACTTTACATAAAAAATCTAATAAATCTTTTTTATTAACAGAACTTTTACTTAGTACTTTTTTTAATTTATTTATTGTTTCAACACCACACCCTACTTTTGCAGATATTTCACGTACTCCAAAATCTTCAAGTATATAAATTATAATTAATACTCTTCTTCCAATAGCCTCTCTTTCATTGCTGTAAAATATTGTATCTAAATACTTTATATTTTTTTCGTTAGTACTTTTAAAAAGCTGATGAGAAAGATTTAAACCCACTTTGAGGTTATAAGGAATGGTTGTTGTTACCATACCTTTTTTATATTTAAATTAATAATAATCTCTTGATTTGTTAAATTATATAATATACTCATGTACTAGTACATGAGTACTTTATTCTTCTAAAATATACACGATATACTTTGGAGATATTATATTAAGAAAAATATTTTTCTTTTAGTATCTGCAAATGGATTCCATAATTTCATTTTATGAAACCTTTGAGTGACCTTGAGGGTGTTTTAGGATATTATCAATTAAAGTAAAGAAGGTGTTCCTATTTTAGGTACCCCGCCTGCTATTTCTTGGGGGTTTTATTTTTATTGTCAATTGTTATGCGATTAACTTATAATACTGTTATGCCACTAACAATAACTGACAAAAATTGGATAGTAGGTGCTGTTTGTCAAATAGTTGGCGATACTGAAAAAAGAATTAAAACAGAGTTATGAGAGGAAATATCTTACCCACCCACAAAAGATCAATTTAATGAAACACATTATGAAATAATGGGAGCTTTAAAGATTAGAAAATGGAGTAGCTAAACTTTAAAAAACAGTTTGTAGTTTTGGTTATTAATTGGATTTATAAATAAAATAACTCGCTGGAAAGATATTCTATCGTCCCGATTTAATCTTGACCCCAGTAGGACTGTAGAGGTGGAATGATTGTTCTTTATGACTTTCTGATATACTAGATTCCCGCCTGTGCGGGAATGACTACACTTTCCGGAATCCCCGACCCTGATCTGGAATCCAAGAGCTACTAGGTGCTAGCATGACAACTCTCCACTACTTACTTTCTCCTGTCATTTCGATCCAGCCGAGAAATCTAGCGAGGCATAAATATACTAATACTTTGTATTCTAGATCCTTACGTCGTTTCACTCCTCAGGATGACAGAACGAAATGGATGTTTCGCTTTGTTCAACATGACAGGTTTTTATGAGGTTCCTCTGAAACTCTTCCCTGTCATTCTGGAGTCCCGATTAAATCGGGACGATAGAATCTATAACATGTTTTTAAAAGGTGATGTTGAAAATAATATTCACCCTTTTTTATTTAAAAAATATCCAAACCCTAAAACCACAACTAAAGCACCAATAGTTACATAATTAAATTGTTTTAAATATCTAAGAGCCAGTATTAAAACAATAAAAAGTGAAAAAAACATACTATTTGTATAGATTTTTTTGTAGGCTTCTTTTTTTAAATACCATACCCTTTGTTCTCCTCTATACGAAATTACAAAGCCAAAAAAAGATAAGAAATATAATAAAAATAACAAAAGTAATATTAAAAATGCAAAAATAATAATAAAGTTATCAGGTTTTATTTTTAAAAAAACATATACAAGCAAAAAGGCAGAAAGTATAAGCAGCCCAACCCCCCTAACAAGAAATGATGGAAAAATAAATTTACCTCTCATTAATTTCATTATATAAAAATTTCTTAAAATAAACCAATGTATATAATATCGACCCCTGTCAATATAATAAAAATAGATTATTATCCTATAATTGTTATATGATAAACTATATACTACGTTGTTGATATCCTGTAATTAATTTATAATTATATCTAATTTGTTAAGGGAATTAATTATATAAAATATTTATGAGGGGATTATCAGTTGTTATTACAACCGATGGGTTATCTTGGGAAAAAGTAGATAATTCTATTGATAGAGTACACAACACTTTAAAATCACAAGGCTTAGAGTATGAAATAATATTCTCTAAATCAGAGGACTTGTTAAATAATTATAAGATATGTAGGTACTCTTATATATGCAAATTAGGCGGAAATTTAAAACACCCGCCCGAGGTTATACCTGCTTTAATTAAAGAACTGGACTACGGTTTAGATTTTATTATTTTACACAAAAAAAATTATAAAAATAGAACTAGTAAAATTTTACATGGTTTTGAGGTAGATCCTTACTCTGGTTTTCAGATTTTTAAAAAAGAAATAGTTGAGAGAGTATCAATTAAATCTACCAAACCTATTGATGCCATGACCGAGTTTTTTATAAAGGCTAAAGAAGCGGGTTATAAAATAGAAACTATTTCCGCGCCCTTTTTAATAAATTCTAATATTAAAGAAAGCATAAAAACGCAAGATAAAATTAAAATATTTTTTTCTTGGATAAAACACAAATTTAAAAGTTCCGAGGTTATTCCGTTTCATTCAAACGATGTAACTAATAAAGGCGAGGGGTTTCACTTTAAGGGTACTGAGTTTGTTAATCATACACTACTTGAAAATAGAGAAAGTGCTTTTTTTAGGTTAACGCGGGTACAAACTACCGGAATTTTAATTTTACTTGCTGTTTTAACTTTTTCTTTTTATACAAATTGGCTTTTAACTTTAAAAGTTTTAGTTGCAATTCTTACATTTTTGTACTTTTGTGATTTGTTATTTAATTTATTTTTAATAATTAGAAGTTTTTCAAAAGAGCCTGAGATAAAAATAAAAAAGAAGGAATTAAAAGTACAAAGGGAATGGCCTAGTTACACTATTTTTTGCCCATTATACAAAGAGTGGAAGGTTTTACCTCAGTTTGTTACAGCAATGAACAGGCTAGATTATCCTAAAAATAAATTGCAGGTTTTACTTTTACTTGAGGAAGACGATACAGAAACGCTTAAACGTGCTTATGAATTTAACTTGCCTTCTAATTTTGAAATTGTTGTTGTTCCTCATTCGTTTCCTAAAACAAAACCTAAGGCGTGTAATTTCGGATTAAAAAAAGCAATTGGTGAATATAGCGTTATATACGACGCTGAAGATATACCTGACACAGATCAACTTAAAAAAGTTGTTCTTGCTTTTGAAAAGGTTAATTCTAATGTTGCTTGTATACAAGCTAAGCTTAATTTTTATAATCCTCACCAAAATATTTTAACTAGAATTTTTACGGCTGAATATTCATTATGGTTTGATTTGGTTTTAACAGGTTTGCAATCTATTGAAGCACCTATTCCGTTGGGGGGTACCAGTAACCATTTTAAAACTTCAAAACTTCAGACATTAAAAGGTTGGGATGCTTTTAATGTTACCGAAGATTGTGATTTAGGAATTAGATTATATAAAAATAAATTTAAAACCTCAATTGTTGATTCTACCACCCACGAAGAAGCAAATAGCGATGCAAATAATTGGTTTTGGCAAAGAACCCGTTGGATAAAAGGTTATATTCAAACTTATTTGGTACATATGCGAAATCCTTATTCACTTATGAATTCTTGGAGAGATTACCATATTGCTACATTTCAAATAATTATTGGAGGTAAAACTTTAAGTATGTTTATTAATCCTTTTATGTGGATAATTACGGCAAGTTATTTTATTTTTAGAGCCGAAATTGGCCCGTTTATTGAGCAACTTTACCCAGCCCCTGTGCTTTATATGGGTGTTTTTAGTTTGGTATTTGGAAATTTTTTGTATATGTATTATTACATGTTGGGTTGTGCTAAAAGAGAATACTACGATTTAATTAAATATACTTTTTTAGTTCCACTTTATTGGCTTGCCATGAGTGCCGCAGCTTGGGTTGCTTTGTATAAACTGCTAACCGCACCTCATCAATGGAGCAAAACAAAACATGGATTATTTTTAGAAAATAACAAAGCGCTATTACAAGTAGAATCTGTTATTGGTAATAATTTAGTTGATAAGGATATTGTTAAAAATTAATATGTTTAAAAAATTAAGAGAAAATTTATTTAAAATAGTTATTTTAACATTTATCTCAATTATAAATGCTAATTTTATTTATAATTTCTTTTTAAGCAAATCTCCTACATACGAAATGTTTTATATTATTTCTTTTTTGTTTTTTGGGGGAATAGTTTTTTATTATTTACCTCACACAAAGTTTTGGTATAGAGCAATTAAAGACTTTGAAAGTATTTTTACCACAAATGTAGAAGATAATAGTAATGTACTTGGTAAAAAAATATTAATTTTTAATTGGAGAGATACCAAACATAAATACGCAGGTGGTGCAGAGGTTTATATTCATGAACTTGCAAAAAGATGGGTTGAAAGGGGTAACGCTGTAACACTTTTTTGTGGAAACGATGGTTATTGTGAAAGGCACGAAAAAGTAGACGGTGTTACTGTAATACGAAGGGGAGGTTTTTATTTAGTTTATTTTTGGGCTTTTATATATTATATGGTTAGGTTTAGAGGTAGATACGACTTAATTTTAGACTGTGAAAATGGTATACCTTTTTTTACCCCCCTATATGTAAAAGAAAAAAAATATTGTGTTGTTCATCATATTCATCTGGAAGTGTTCAGTAGATATTTAAATATTCCCATGGCCTATTTAGCAAAATTTTTAGAGGGTATAGCCATGCCTATATTTTATAAAAATATTAGGTTTATAACTGTATCTGATTCTACAAGAGATGAAATGTTAAAGCATGGTTTGGGTAAAGCGGGTATAAAGATTATTCACAATGGGGTGGACTTACAAAAACTAAAGCCTGGGGTAAAGTCGGAATCTCCTTTAATTTTATATTTGGGTAGAATAAAGCCTTACAAATCGATACACATATTGATTCACGCGGTTGATAAAATAAAGAGTGATGTGGGGAACTTGCAGTTAATTATTGCAGGAAGTGGTGAAGAAGAAAAAAATTTACAAAAATTAGTATCTAAACTTAAACTACAGGATATGATAAAGTTTACAGGTAGGGTTAGCGAAGAGCAAAAAATAAAGCTTATGCAAAGTGCTTGGGTTTTTGTTAACCCTAGTTTTATGGAAGGTTGGGGAATAACTACCATAGAGGCTAACGCTTGTGGAACCCCAGTAATTGCAAGTAACGTGCCGGGTTTAAAAGATAGCGTAAAAAATCCTACTACAGGTTACTTGGTGGAGTATGGTAATACTACAGAATTTGCAGAAGCGTTGCGGAGTGTGTTGTTAAATAATGAGGAACGTAAAAGATTGCAAAAAGGGGCTATAACCTGGGCACAAAATTTTGATTGGAATAAGAATTGCTTATTAAGTTTGGAGATTTTAAATGGAAAAATCTGAACGTAAAAAATCCATATATGAAACAAAAGGTGTTTTTGGGGATGAAAGTAAATATCAATCTTCTTCTAGGAGATTCAATAAAATTTTACAAATCGTGGAAAATTTGAGGGCAAAGCCTAGCAGAATTCTAGATTTAGGTTGTGGTACAGGGTTAATGTCCAAAAGAATACTAGATATATATCCTGACTCCAAGGTATATGGGCTTGATGTTTCAAAAAAGGCTGTAATGTTAGGTAAAAAGAGATATAAAGAGATACATTTTGTTATAGGTGATGTGGAAGGCACACTACCTTTTGAAAGTAATTTCTTCGATTTAGTAATATCTGGTGAAGTTATAGAGCATGTTAAGGATACCGATGTTTATTTAGAGGAAATAAATAGGATACTTAAAAAAGGTGGGTATTTTATTCTAAGCACACCGAACCTTGCCTCTTGGTACAATAGATTACTTTTACTATTTGGAAGACAACCTTTTCTAGCAGAACCTAGTTTGCGTATACAAATACCTGTGGTCACCTTATTTGGAATTGGTTTTCCAGATTCTGCTCTGTTCCCAGCGGGTCATCTTAGATTGTTTACTGTTGATATCCTGAAAAAATTGCTAAATTTATATAATTTCAAGGTTCTGAAAGTTGTAGGAGTTGGGAATTTAAATAAAAGATTTTTTAAGGAAGTTGATGAGTTTTTTTCCAAAGTTGTGGGTTTGTCAAGTAATATAATCTTTGTATGCAAAAAAAATTAACAATATCTGTAGGTATACCTGCGCTAAACGAAGAAGCAAATATAAAAAAGCTTTTAGAGAGTATTTTAGACCAGAAAGAAGATAACTATACATTAAAGGAAATTATAGTAATTTCTGATGGAAGTACTGATAATACTGTTAAAAACGCTAAGACATTAAGCGATTCCAAAATTAAAATTATTTCTTATAGAACGAGAAATGGTAAAGCTTGTAGGCTAAATGAGATATTTCTTATATCCAACAACGACTTACTTTTATTAGTTGATGCAGATTGTGCTTTAGATAAAAACGCTATAAAAACTTTAGTTACTTGTTATATAAATACTAGATCCGATTTAATAGCAGGAAATCCTAAACCTAGGGAAATAAAAACATTTATGCAAAAAACCCTACTTCCTAGCCTAATAGTAATGGATAATATTAAACTTAAATTTGATAGGGGTAATAATGTATATGGATTTAATGGTAGATTGCTATTACTTTCAAAAAAAATATATAAATCAATAAAAATTCCAAATATGTCTGGCGATGATGCCTACATTTATTTTTATGCAAAAGATCGTGGCTATGATACTTTTTATGAGGAGGCGGCAATGGTTTATTATTATTTACCGAAAACATTACAAGATCATCTAAAACAAAGCAAAAGGTTTGTGGAAACGCAGTATTTGATGGAGAGGTATTTTGGAAAAAATATAAGAAGTGAATATCTAATTCCTAAGAAAATCATAGTGATAGAAATTTTTAGAGTATTTATAAAATATCCTATCTATTTGTTTATTTACTTATGTGTACAAACCTTTATAAGGTTTGCTGGCCGTGATAAAAGTTATTCCAATTCTGTTTGGGAAATTTCAAGTACAACCAAAAAAAATGAAAAAAAATGTTAAAAACGCTATATCTATACAGACTCTATTTGTTAGTATTTTAAGCTTGATTTACTTTCTAAGTAGTAACACCAATTTGGCTCACTATGACGCCATTGCAAGATTAAATATTGCACGAAAAATTATTAACAGTATTACTCCTGGTTTTGGCCAGTTAGGTGGTATATGGTTGCCTTTGCCCCAATAAAAATTGGAGGTATCTTAGCTAAGTATATAAGTTATGTATAAATATGAATGATAAAAATCTTATAAAATTAATATTTTTTGCAAGCTCACTCGTAAGTGTTGTTGGGTTTATTTATTTTTCTTCCAATGAATTGCACTTAGCCTATGGTGATGCTTTGTCCAGATTAAACATAGCTAGAAAAATGCTAGATAACTTAACTCCCGGTTTTGGACAATTGGGTAATATCTGGTTGCCTTTGCCTCATGTATTGATGTTAACGTTTATTTGGAATAACTATATGTGGCATACTGGTTTGGCGGGCTATTTAATGAATGGAGTCGCTTTTGTTTTTACTATTTACTTTCTTTACCGTATTGGAGTACTCGCGTTTAAAAGCAAGTTAGTAGGTTTGTTAATGGCTTTTGTTGCCTTAACAAATATTAATTTTTTATATATGCAAACAACCTCTATGACCGAGGTTTTATATGTTTGTCTTGTAACGGGATCTACTTACTTTTTAATTTTATGGAGTAAAACTAATAGAATATATCACTTAGTTTTTGCAGCCCTTTTTGTTTCTGCTAGCACTTTGACTAGGTATGAAGGTTATTTTGTTTTTGCTTTATCAGTTTTAATTGTTGCTGTAATTTCGTACATAAAAACCAAAAATATAAAAGAGAGTATCGAAGGAAATACCGTTGTTTTTGCAACCTTAGCCGTCACGGGTATTATTTTATGGATGTTATATAGTTGGGCTATATTTAAGGACCCATTCTATTGGAAAAATATATACTCCGGGGAAAAATCAATTATTTCTACGGATTCTGCTCTAGAAAAGGTTGTTACAGACCAAGGAACTGTTGTCTCCCAGAAACACGATTTGGGTAAAGCCTTGTTTTCTTATTGGAATGCCTCCGCCCAAATGAATGGCATTATAATAACTATTATAGCTTCTGTTTCGGCAATCTGTTTTATTTTTTTCCTTATTAGAAACTATAGAAGGTTAAAAAGAAATCCCCAATGGTTAATTTTAATAATCCCAGCAGGCACTATGCTTTTTGTTGTTTTTACTCTATTTATGGGTAATATACCTCTTGATCTACCAGATTTTACATTAAAAAACTTGTTATCTCGCAATACTAGCTACGAATATGAATATAACATAAGATACGGGTTAGCTTTGTTACCTTTAATTGCAATATTTTTTGGTTGGCTTGCATACAAAAGTAAATATATTGCCGGATTCCTATTTTTCTTTTTATTTTTACAGCTTTTTACTACATTCTACACACCTTTTTTTACTATCTACCAGTTACCCATGCGACTGAATAGAGGAAACACAGGTTCTGGAAACAGCGGTGAACGTGCTTCGAGTATTTGGTTCAAACAACATTATGACAAAGGTTTAATTATGATTTCAGCCTTACAACATGATCCAGAGATGTTTTATTTAGGATTAGATTACAAAAATTTTATTCATGAGGGAACACAATATTATTGGTTAGAGTCTAGAGATAAACCTCAAAAATATGCAACATGGATATATATGTTTAAGTCTACAGATACTTCTAAAAACGATCCCGATGCTGTGACTAAATATTTGAAAGACAATAAAAATTTAAAAAAGTATTTTAACAAAGTTTATGACGATGGAACATATGAAATATACAAAATAAAAGACAAACCTTTAGTAGATATTAGCAAAAAGTAGTAACTAAAGAATGGTACAGTATATTATACCATATATGGTACCATTCTTTTTTTAACCCTATGAAATTATCATTTTTTAGTAAACACATAAACAAAATAATATTTACCTTTACAGCCTTGTTAAGCCTTGTAAGCTTTATTTATTTTTATAAAATAGGTTTAACTAACGCCTATGCAGATGGTGCGGTTCATCTTAACATTGCCCGTAGAGTGGTAGATAACTTAAAACCAGGTTTAGGTAATTTAGTAGGTTCTTGGTTACCTTTATTACATATATTAATGTTACCTACTATTTGGAATAATTTTATGTGGCAAAGTGGAATAGCCGGAAGCATTGTTAATATGGTTGCTTTTGTATTTTCTGCATTTTATTTATACAAACTTATATACGAAATAACAAATAATAAGTTAAGCGCTTTTTTAGGTTGGGTTATATTTTCGTTAAATATAAATATTTTATATTTTCAAACAACCTCAATGACAGAAACGTTATTTATATCAACCTTAATTTTTGGAATATACAATTTATATAAATGGCAAAAATATCAAAGTAATAATAGTTTGGTTTTATCTGCTTTGTTTTTTTCGTTATCTTCTCTAGTCCGTTACGAAGGTTGGTTGTTAGTATTATTTGCAATTATTGCAGTAATTTTAGCTTCGCTTAAATTATATGGAAGAAAAAAAGCAGAAGGTGAGTTTTTTATATTTACGGCTGTTGCAACTTCGGGAATATTATTATGGTTACTACTTCAAAAATTAATATTAGGAAGTCCTTTTGCCTTTTTAACAAATGAACACGCAGCTGGAAAAGAATTAAATTTAAGTACACTTCAAACATATAAAAATATTACATCTTCATTACTAGTATATTTTTATTCACTAAACTATATGAATGGTATTATTTTATCTTTAATTTTTTTGGCAAGTCTTTTGGTATTTTTAATAAATAAAAACAAAAAAATACTTTCACCTGGCAACTTAATTTTATTTTTACTTTTTGTCCCTTTTATTTTTGATTTAATATCTTTATATTTCGGAAAAATAACAATGCAAGTTCCTAAAATAAATAATACATTTTTTAATGTTAGATATGCTTTATATTTGCTTCCTGCAATTGCAGTTTTTGTTTCTATTGCTTTTAATAAGAAATATATACAAATTAGTCTTTTTTTTGTCTTATTAATAAGCGCCTTTTCAATTACACCTTTTTTTACAAATAATTTTATATTTTTAAATGATGCTCAAGCCTCTATTTACAAACAAGGCGAGTTTGAAACATACTTTAAAAACTCGTATACAGGAGGCTTAATATTAATAAGCTCTGCAAGTAGTGATTACTTAATACAAAAACTAAACTTACCTCTTAAAAATTATGTACAAGAATCTAGTGAAGAATTGTGGGGTAAGGCATTGTATATTCCAGGAGACTTTGTGGAATATGTAATATTAACAAATACACCTAAAGATTTTGTTGCAAGCAACATTAATAGGTATTGGTTAAATCATGATTTTGAGCTTATAAAAAAAGTTGATGGTTTAGAGGTGTATAAGAAATTATAGGGGTTTTTTAGTTAAGAATTCTTTGGGAGTTAGTACTAATGTTGGGTACAGTGCTTTTTTAACTTGTTCTGTTAAAATATGTTTTTTATCGAGTGAAAGTAAAATATGTGCTCTAATATTATGTGCCGAAGCAAGTACATGTTTATCTTTAGCATCCCCTACAACAAATTTATAACTCTCTTTATATTTTTCTTTCGGAGATTTAACAACGTATATATTTTTTTCTTTAACCCAATTTTCAATATTTAAAATAGAAGTACTGAGTTTTTTTGCTTTGGAAAAGAATTCATACAAAATATCCTCGGATATAATACAAATATATTTATTACCCGAATTTTTTATAATAGTTCCAGATGCCCCTTTTTTCGATCCGTAGGCTGCAATAATAACTGAGGTATCAAGAAATATTCTGTAGGTATTTCTCTGCATTCTCCCTTTCTTTTTTATTTAAACTATCTTGCTTTATAAAATCATTAACTTCTTTATCAGTATAAACTCGTAAATTTGTTTTATAACTATTATTTTGCATCTCTTCAATTATTATTTTGTTATCTTCTTTGTATACTTTTAAAACTGGTTTTTCACCATACTTCCAGCCCATAGAGTCTCTAACGATCTTTGGAAGAGTCAGGAAACCTCGTTTAGTTAGTTGAGAATAGTATTCTTTTTTATTTTTCTTATTTTGTAACATAGCTACATTGTAACATAAACTTAAAAATAACAAATCGATTTTATATACAATATATATTATAGTAGTTTAGTAATGAAAAGAGCGTTATGAAAAAAGAAAAACTAAAAAAATTAATATATTTATTTTCAGTTGTGTTAAGTATTTGTGCTTGGTATTCTTTTAAGGTTCAAAATTTAATACTTTCTTACAACGACGCCAGAAGTCACTTAAATATTGCCAGAAGAGTTGTTGATGGTTTAAACCCCGGTATTGCTCAATTGGGTTCCGTGTGGCTTCCTCTTCCCCACATTTTAGAATTATTAACCATTTGGAATAACTTTTTTTACCGAACCGGTTTATCAGGAAGCATTATTTCTATGCTTTCTTTTGTGGGCACCATTTATTTTTTAGTAAAAATAGGTGAATTATTAAGATTTGATTTTAAAGGAATTATAATTACCGTTTTAGTTTTTGCCTTTAACCCTAATGTACTTTATATGCAGTCGATTCCAATGACCGAGTTATTGCTAATATACACTCAAATAGGAAGCATTTATTTTTTTATAAAGTGGGTTAAAAAAGATAGAATACTAAGTTTAATATTTTTAGGAATATATACATTTTTATCGGTATTAACCAGATACGATGGTTGGTTTACTTTTTTTTACATATCGTTTGCAATTATTCTAATAACAATAATAAAAAAGTATAAAGTACAGCCTGAGAAAATTAAAAAAAGTGTTTCTACCATTTTATCTCCTGAAATATATTTAAAGATAGATAAAATATTTTTAGAGTTTTTTAAAAAGCTTTACACATATAAAATTGATATAAATTTTAATTTAAAAGATTATTTAAAAAATACTTTATACAAAAGAGTTCGTGCAGAATCAAATTTTATTTTATATTCTGTATGGGGATTTTTTGCAATTTTTTTATGGCTTTTATGGAACTGGTTGATTTTTTATGACCCCCTATTTTTTTTAAATGGCGCTTTTTCTGCAAAATCCCAACAAGAAATTTTATATTCAGAGGGTAGGTTGCTAACGAAAGGAAGCATAGATTTAGCTGCCATTACCTATGTAGTAGCTGTTGTAAAAAACTCCGGATTACTAGTATTTTTATTTGGTTTTTTGGGAATTATTAAAATATTTTTTAAGAGACGTAGTATAACTTTTATATTATCTTTTTTGGCGTTGTTATCACCTTTAGTTTTTAATATTTTCAGCTTATATTTAGGTCACTCGGTTATTCACTTGCCATCTATTCCTCCATATACTTGGTTTAATATTAGATATGGGTTAATTTTTATACCCACAATAGCACTTGGATGTGGAATTTTAGTAAGTAAAAAAGAATTTTTATTTATTCTAATACTTGCAATTACCACGATGCAATATACATATATGTATATTAAAAAAGATATTGTTACTATAGAAGACGCTACAAAAGGTGCCAGTGGTTATTATTTAGATGACATTGGAACTTGGGCAAATAAAAATGCAAATGACGGTTTAATTTTAGTCGCTGCTTCAAGTCATGATTCTTTTATTTTTGTGTCTGGTTTGTCATTAAATCATTTTATAACCGAAGGTACCGGAAGATATTGGAAAAAATCTTTAATTGACCCAACAATTTATGCTACCTATATAGTTATGCATGATGGGGATTTAGTAGATAAGGCGCTTAAACATAATTTTATTTTTGCTCAAAATTATCATTTAGTTTACAAAGGAAATTTTGCTAATATTTATAAAATAAATAGACCTATAACTATTAACATACCAAAATAGTGGGTGTTGATAAACCCACCCTATAATTTTATTATACTTACCTCTTAAATAATATTGACTATTATCTATATACTAAGAGTTACTTTTTTTAATATAAAGTATATAGTATTATAACTTGTAGATGCCATACAAAAATAAAAACTATAAGGTAAATAGTATCGGACTTCTTTTTTTGGTTACTCCTTTTCTTTTCTTATTTTCACTAGTCTTTGTGTTTAACGGAGTAAGGGCTGCCACAGGAGATAATATACAAGTATCCTTTGTTTCTCCATCTGTAAGCCTTAATATAAATGAAACTCAAACTGTTTCTGTTACCACCTCCGGTGGTTCAGATGATGTTACCGGGTATTCCTTTTCTATAATTGTTCCTGAAGAACTAGAAATATCTAATTTGCAAAATCATATAAATCAAAGTTTTTTTGCTTCTTACTTGCGTGCAACATATTCAAGTACTTTACATGCAAATAAAATTGGCGCCTTATACGCACTGGATTCAGGAAGTTCATTTTCACTGCCCGACTCTACCAGTATGATTTCTTTTGAAATAACACCTAAAAAAAGTGGTACTTACGATATTATATTTCAACCGGATTTCTCAAATTCAATAATAGATTCTCAAGGTAACGATATAATGGATAGCAATTGGTCTGCCATGGTATTGACAATAACCATAAGCGAGAATCTTGTGATTAATAATGTAAATGTAGAAACGGGTAATACTTATGAAGTAATGTCCAATGGTCTAATTTTAGATGCAAACCAATATATTGATAGAAATTATACTTTTGATTCAATACCGGCATCTTTACTTGGAATTACTTACTTTAAAACTGCAAACAATAATAAATCTACAAGAAGTAATACACACTTAAGCTTTAATGTTAATCAAGATGTAACTGTATATGTAGCTCACGATAATAGATATGCATTAAAACCTGCTTGGCTAGATGGTACCTGGACTGACACTAACGAAGATATAGGAGCTCCCGGTGCTGGTACATTTAGTGTTTTTTCAAAAGATTTTAATCAAGGATCTGTAGTTTTAGGAGGCAATGTTAATCCCCAAGAAATAGAAAATAATAGTATGTATACTGTGGCTGTTGTTGGAAAAAAGGCGGCATCTCAAGTTATTAATGTTGCTCCCTCTGTTGAAGCTGGAAATAATATAATAGTAACAAACCCTGATGTTGCAAACTTGCAAGGGTCTTACTTTGATGATGGCCTGCCAAATCCTCCGGCACAGGTAACTTTATTATGGTCAAAACAACAAGGAGCTGGTAATGTAACTTTTTCAAACCCCGATCAATTGTATACTACTGCATTGTTTGACACTGCCGGAACTTACATTTTACAACTTGCGGCTGATGATGGCGAGTTTGCAAGCACCGATACTTTAGAAGTTGTTGTGAAAGACCCGTTACCTTTAGAAGTAACCAATGTGGTCCCATTAAATGGTCAAAATTATACTGTTAGTAAAAATGGGTTAATTATAGGTGTACGACCTTACATTGATAGGGATTATGTATTTGGTTATATTCCAAGTTATTTATTAGAAAAAACTTACATAAAAACAGCAAATAATGATAAACAGTCTACTGAAACTCCTTTTGTTTCGTTTGATGTAAATCAAGATGTAACAGTTTATGTTGCACATGATACTAGATTTTCTATTAAGCCTGTATGGCTAGACGGAACTTGGACTAACACTGGAGACATTATAGAAGCACCTGTTGCCGGAACTTTTACACTTTATAAAAAAGATTTTGCACAAGGTAAAATTATTCTTGGAGGAAACACAAGTCCTTTGGAAGTAGAAAATAATAGTATGTATTCAATAATTGTGACTTCACAGTTGGCCATTCCCTAATTTGTGTTATAGCCAATAGATGAAGTATAATTATAATGCATTTAGTTATACATTACGAATTATGGAATCTAGCCCAAGTCTTTCTTCGTTTGTGTCAATTCTGGCAGTGCTATTAATTGTTGGTTCTGTTCCTCTGGCATTATCTGCCTTTAGAGTTACAAATAATTTTAAATACGATTCCACAAAGCAGTACGCTGTGCTTGATACATACACTATTGATACCTCCACTACAAATAAAATTTCAAATATTGTAGACAATAAAGGAAATTATGCTGATAACGAAATTCCTAAATACGAAAAATACGAAATTACTTTTGATGTGTCTACCCATGCTAGTAATAAACAATTTCCTTATGATCCAAGCCCTCCTACTGGGATTGACCTTGCAAATCCTCATTACGACGGTATTACCGTAAATGCTGTATTCAAAGATCCAGATGGAAGTGAATTTACTCAGCCGGCTTTTTATTACCAGGTATTTGAGGAAAATACCGCAACAGACTGGTATTATCCGACGACGACCTACCAGTGGAAAGCGCGGTTTGCTCCAAACAAGATAGGTACCTGGCAGTTTAAACTTGCAGCTCAAGATAAAGATACAAGAGATTCAAGTGGAAATTTAATTTGGGAAGGTACCGATTGGCAGTCTTTTAATGTAGTTGCAAACACAAATACTGCAACAGACACCTATAAAGGTTTTCTTAAAGTAAGTAATCGTGATCCTCGATATTTTGAATTTGACAACGGTGACTATTTTCCGGGTTTGGGATATAACGAGAATTATAGTGGTATTCAATGGGTAAAACCGGTACAAGGAAACACGGCTAAATTAAAAGCAATGGGTGATAACGGTATTCAATATGCTCGCATCTGGCTTTCCGAATGGGGGATATATGGCGCAGAATGGACACCGTGGAAATATTTTACCGGAAATGGATATTTACAAAAGCATATACTGTCTATTGATACCGTTGCTCCGGAAAGTGAAATTAGCCAGTATATTGACGTGACCCAAACACCCTCAAGCGCCTGTATGTTTAACAATTGGGAATCTGCAGAACCAGCAATACGAAAAAATACTGCCTATCGGATACAAGTTCGGTATAAATCAGAAGGGATCACGGGACCGGCGCATCCGGAGGTTTCTTCATCGTATGGTTTTGTTATCAAGACCGGAGGATGGTTATGGCGGGATCTCTATGATAATGACGAAGATGGGGTTATTGACAATCCTCAAGATGAGCAGTATCGGTGCTACTGGCCGGGAACCGGCACGATCCGTTCAGACTATATTACTGTCGATAGCGGTGGCTGGCAGATGCTCACAGGTACATACAGTGCAGGAACAAGATCGACCATGGATCGGTTATTTTTCGTTATCGAAAATGCAACTGCCGGTCGGGTATATATTGACTACATATCCATACAGGAAGATCTGGGAAACGGACAGTACGGGGCAAATATTATTGAAAAACCAAATTTTAATCAACATTTGTATTTTGATGAACGGAATGCCTACGCATTTGATAAAGTTCTTGATCTTGCCAAACAAAATAATGTTTATTTTCGCCCGGTTATCATGGAAAAAAATGACTGGATCTTTAACCGTATTCAAGCGGATGGGACGTTTGGGTCCTATGATACGGAAAACAAAGGTTTTTACGGAGATTTCCGCAATAACAATACTAAGCTGCGGTGGCTGCAGCGCGCCTGGTGGCGCTATCTGCAGGCGCGCTGGGGATACTCGACAAACATTCATTCCTGGGAATTGCTAAACGAAGGGGACCCGGATATTTATAATTTTAATTTATCCAAAGTAGGGAGACATCAAATGCTTGCCGATGAAATGGGCAAATATATGCATTGTGATATGTATGGCGTGACCGCCGGGACTTCAGCAAGTCAGTATCAATGTCCGACAGATTACAATCACCCCAACGATCATCTTGTTTCTACGTCGCACTGGCATTCATTTCCCTGGAATTTCTGGGCAAATAAGCACAGCAAATATGTGGATCCTGTAAGCCCTGATGATGCGTGGAGTTTTTTTAATGTGGATTTTGCCGATATTCATTTATATTCAAATTCAACGGACATGGCGCAATCTACCTTTAATTCTAGCCAAAGTTATTTCAATCAAATGGGTAATGGTACGCGAAAACCGGTGATTATGGGAGAAAATGGGCAAGATGCGGCGACTGTTGAAAACGATACAAGTGGAACCTGGGTACACAATTTAGCGTGGGGGCAAATCAACCCGTACGGTTTGTATGATGCGGGGTATTGGTGGGTAAACCGTGATTTGTATGGTGCAAGCGGTGATCATCGCAAAGAATTTAAACCGTATTATGACTTTATTAAAACGGTTCCTTTATCAAATGGATACTATGAAGATATAGCCGCAACATCTAGCAATACTAACCTACGAGCATGGGGGCAAAAAGATGTTGTAAATGGAAATGCGCATGTATGGATTCAGAATAAAAACCATACCTGGAAAAATGTCGTAGATGGTGTTGCGATCAATCCTGAGTCAGATACTATTACCCTTGGTGGTTTTGCCCCTGATAATCAATATCAGATTGAATGGTGGGATACCTATACAGGGCAAATTACAAATGTTAAAGATCAAATGTCAAATGCAAGTGGGGATATTGTTCTTACTTCGGCAGATAATCCCGAATTGCAAAATATAACAACGGATGTGGCAGTTAAAATAATAAATCCAAACCCACCTGCTCAAGTACTTGGAGATTTAAACGGAGACCATACCGTAAACATACAAGACATAATAATATTAATAAATGAAATATTCACACCAAGTGGGGTTCAAGGATCAGATATTAACAGTGACGGAAAAGTAGATATACTAGATGTTATACAGTTAATAAACATAATATTTTCATAACTTTCACTTTAGGGGATTATCCCTCAAAGAGGGTTCATCCCCATTTGAGTTAACTATTTATTACAGAAGTATAATTTAATATAATATAAATAATGTTTGAAAAGGCTAAATTATATATAAAAATATCATCCCTATTATTTTTATTTACGTTAGTTGTTCTTGCCATACAAATAAGGTTAACAAGAGATAACAACTCTACTATACAAAAATCCATAGAAGTAAATCAAGTACAGGCTCAAAATACCACATACGACTGGCCGCAGTACCGGCATGATGAAAACCGTACTGGTTACAATCCCACCGGTCCCGTCGCAAATGCACAGGGTGAATATTATTTTTCAGAGCAATGGAGTAAACAGTTTACCGGGGAAGGGTTAAGTTTTACCGCAGAGCCGATTATTGTTGGTAATGTCGTATATATGGGTACCAAAACCGGCAAAGTATATGCCTTTACTCTTGCCAATGGAAATGAGCTATGGAACAAACAAATCGAAGGTGGCATTACCCATTCGCTTGCTGCGACACCTTCTACCGTATTCGCGGCAACACTTGCCGGCAACGTATATGCCCTCGATAGTTCCAATGGCACTATACAGTGGACGTTTACCACAGAAGGCAGTTTTGGGTCTGCGCCGCTTTTGGTTACAAACAAAAATAGATTGTATGTGGTAAATGAAACAGGGAAAATCCACGCGATTGACATTACAGATGGTAATGAAATCTGGAATACCCCTCTTGATACATTCATTCTCCAATCCCCCACATACGGCAACAACCAGATTTTTGTAGGTGTCGAAGATATGAAGTTGTATGCGCTCAACGCCGATACCGGTGCGATCAACTGGAACAGTAGTCTATTGTATGGCATGACGTTTCACAATTATGCGCCCTTATATATGAATGGGAAAATCTGGGTGAATACCACCGAAGACACGTATACGGTATCACAAGGTTCCGGCGGAAATGATACGCTTATGAAACAGGCCAATTATGACACTTGGAAATATACCCAGGATCCATCGTATACCTTGTCTCAGGCACAGGATGCCACAGTGCAATGGCTTCAAACCTATCCCAAAGCGCAAACTACCTATGCTTTTCATGAAGACGGAAGCACTTCATACATCCCCGGATTATTTGAAGTGGTTACCAATGGTGGGGCCCAGCCACCCGGTGTATTTGACGGAACAAATTTATATACCGCATATCATGTTACTTCACCAAAATGGCTTCGTTTGGTCTGGGGCAGTGAATTGCAGGCTGCAGGATACCCGCACAATGCAGATATCGGGGTATTTGGCACGTTTGATATAGCTACCGGACGGGCTATTTCTTTTAGCTATTACACACCCGGGGAGTTTACGGTTGATGAAACAAACAACTACTCCGGTACCGGTAATGTATTTTTTGGTGCTCGCTGTGGAAGCCAAGCCAGCTGTTCTACACTCCAGGGAAACCGATGCCAAATCAATAAACAAACCCAATTTATTTTTACCGGGGATACATGTAAACCAGGCTCAGCGCCGGTGTATGCCAATGGATACATAGCACATCAAACATGGAATTTACTCACTGTATACAAATGAAAACTAGAATAAAAATTCTATTTATTGTAATCATAGGTTTTGCGATAACAACAGCACCGGCGTACGCGATCTCAGGATATAACGGGTGGAATTTGTATTCCAATGGCTATGTGCCCAAACCATTCACCAACCATCAAGACAGGATTGCATCGTTAAACGGCTGGCGTATCAAGTATGATGCCTCAAACCGTTTGGTATTGAGTACATTTCCTTTGATTGGTCTGCGTGAGGATTTTAGTCGGTCATACATGAATAATGCCTATAAATCCCCCATTCAATTAGGAAGAATAGAACCAGTGGGCTTTCCCACATCGTTTGCTTCAACACCCTCGGAGTCTGCTGACTGGGTGCGGCGATCGTATACTTATACGTTTAATACCAACACGTTTACCCTTACCTCAAGCCGGTTAACACCAGGGATTCTTGTTGAGTCAGACAGTTCTGCGCTCAACCTGTTTACCGGACAAAAGTCAGCATTGCAACAAGCAACTACTTCGTGGGGAAGTGGTTCTACGGCAACCTATGCGACCGTTCCTATTTTCATCGCCTACTCGTCAGGTGGCCAGATTGTCATTCAGGAAATATCTCCAACCAACCCTACCCTCACCTTTTCAAACATGGATACAGACTGGATCCTTATGTGGTATGGGACCAATTCATTTTTATGGGGAAGTAATAAAGTATTGTTTCCCGGGCGTGGTATCGGCGGGATCTATGATCCCAGTAAATGGCTGGGAAAAGTGGATATGCCCGTGCTTGTTGTCACTCAAAACAAACCGCAATCTCTGACGTTTGATACGGCAAATGGAGGATATATTCTCGATTATGGTTCATCCAATACCGTGGGTTTGGTTAATATATCACCGCTCTATGGAAACTGTTATCCGTATGTCGACAACGCCAGTGCATTTGACAGCAGCAAAATATGTGCACCCGAGACAAAAAACTGGAATGCCGGCCTTCCCCAGGAGGTAAAAAATAGAGTAACCCTGTGGAACAGCCTGTTGGGCACGTATCCTTTTAGTGTTTTCGAAGAATATTCCCTGTTGCCAAATAGTGATGTGACGATAACAAATACGTTTTCATTCAAATCTGTTACCGGAGAGAATTATTACGCACCCGTCCCACCGGTTCTCACACTGGCTGCTGATGAAGGATTGCCAATACAGTTCAATCTTCCACAAGGGGCTCAAATAGTGGACACGGATACACCTATCTCCATAGGTCCCTATAAAACTGTTGAAGGATTACCTGTTATCACTGATGGACAAGGGAATAAAACCGTCAGCTATTCATATACGATCCAGGGATTATCAAAGTACGCGAATGCCAAACGTATTATTACAGATACGGGAAGTGGAGCGTCGACATATCTGCAAACTACGCTGAAAAATGAAACGAAAGCTATTATTGACGCAGGACATCTAGCGCCCTGGTGGCCTAAATTTGGCAAAGAAAGCAAAGTATGGGATGAAATGCCGACGTGGTCTCAGACATGGGAAACACCGTATTATTTAGGACAGGTTATGGATGTTGTACCGAGCGGAATGTCTGCCAGCCTGAACAATTATATTGATGGGGAAATAACGAGCTACCCACCTGAATCGTATGTAAGAACAGTCTCATGGTTGAATGCCATACAAACACTCCCGTACAGTGTCGGGACAAGAAGAGAATCAGGATATATAGAAGTTAATCAGGATGAATCGCTTCTCTTAACAAACCCCTACCATCGGTTTGGCATTCGCAATCTCATGACACTGTATATGTTTGGGGAGTATTATAACCAGAATAGAAATGTATCCGACTTACAGAATAGATGGCAAAATATACAAAATATTTATAAATCATATGTGACCCGTCAAACGTGGGATACCAATACCATGACGCAATATACATGGGATCAGGGAACTCACAAAGATATCCTGCGTGGTGGGATTGGAGAAACAAATCGACTTATTGCTTCTTCAATCGGTTTTTATCGCATGGCTGATATACTTGATGAACAGGAGGGGAAGGATTTTGCCTTGTATATTTTGAATAAAGCGCTCATTTCCCGTTTTACCCAGGATAAACTGGTGAAGTATCTGTATGAGAGCAACCTCCAAACTATTCCTGATACCGCTGACTGGTTGGTGCAAAACAGTCTGCAAGGAGGAGGAGAAACCGGGTGGGAAACATTGTGGAGAGATAATTGGACCGGATATCAGGATGATGTGCGCCGGCCTCTTTTATATGATCAATTGGGTGTAGTGCTGGCTGATTATTTTCCTATCGTTCATAATCCAGAACTCGTACCCTATACTCATCTGACACCTGAGCTTGGCCATTTTATTAAAGATTATCTCTTACCAGAAGCGACTGAGTGGAAACAGGCTGTTGAAGAAAACAACGCCGCCTGGTACAAAGCATACGGTGATGTCTATCTGGGGACGGAACATTCTATTGATCCGCCGCAAAACGCCTATCAAGTTTTTACCGTTGCGGCATGGGCACTTCAAGAGCCAGCTACAAAACTGCATACGTATATCAACATCCCCTGGGTTCCTCTGGGTGACTATTACTACATTGATAAACTCGCCGAAACCATCAAAGCCTATCGCGGCTGGTGCTGGAGCATTGACGATGGTCAGACCTGTGATGATGGGAGTGTTCCTTCAATAACAGGAGACCTAAACAACGATAATACAGTAAACATACAAGACATAATTATATTAATAAATGAAATATTCACACCAAGTGGGGTGCAAGGATCAGATATTAATAATGACGGAAAAGTAGATATACTAGATGTAATACAGTTGATAAATATAATATTTTCATAACTTTTACTTTAGGAGATTATCCCTCAAAGAGGGTTCATCCCCGTTTAACTTCTCAGAACCTGGTTCTTCTTTAGGCCTTTGTTAGGCAATTATTTATTAAGGTACACTAAAAAACATAAACAGGTGTTTATTATTTTTAGCAAAAAAATAATTATAATTACTACAATACCGAATATACTAGGGTACTAGTACACGAGTACCAGTGTTTTTTACAAAAATATAGTAGTGAAAGTTTTTTGTTTTCTAAAACACTCTTAAAAATAAATTTTTAATGACTCTTTAACTTTATCTCTGTATAATTTATATATGAGTAAGACTGGAAAATCTTTAAGTGATATTTTTAAAAACAAAAAGGATAGTACCAAATATATTAATCACGAGTTTCAGGTTTATGGCAATTGGTTAGCAAGTCAGCTGGATGCATCAAAAAATCAAATTTCATTATTTATTAAACTTGCAAAAGAAGAAGACAGAGCTACTTTACAAACGGCTTTAGAATTTACTAAAGCTGTTTATAAACCTAAAAGTAAAGTAAAATTATTTATGTGGAAGATAAAAGAATTACGCAAGAAAACAAGTCATTAATTTTTAATTTGAAGTTTTTATTCAGTTTGAAATTAAAAATTGATTAGAAATTCAGAATTATTACTTTAAAATTAAGCATGTTCACTAAATTAATCGATATTTACAAAATATATTTTGCGATATCTTTGTTAGTGGCCTTGGTACTTTTATTGGGTCATTATAATGACGGTTTATTGGTTATTATTTTAATTATTGTAGGCGCACTTTTAACTCCGTTTATTTATGAGCTTGATTATTTATTATATGCCTATGTTGTAGACCCATCTGCTCCAGTTTCTAGTCAGCTACAAAACCTAATTAAAGGCAAAAATTATAAAGGTGCGTTTTTATATGCCCATGAAAACACAAATGATTTTGATAGTACAGTTTTTAGGTCAATTTTAATGGTGGTAAGCGCTTTTGGTATTGGTTTTTTGTTAATTTTTAGTCCGGTTAATATTTTGGCAAGATCTGTTATTTTATCTTTTATTTTAACAACAATCTATTTGGAAATAGTATCATTTACAGACGGCTCTTGGGAAAATTGGTACTCTTTTTTTGATACTCCTCCAAAAGAAATTTATGCTAAAGTGTTTATTGGATTGCAGATAGCTGTTTTTATGGTTTTTTTGTTTAAAGTTTTGTAACCGAATTCAAAATCAGACTCATCATTTCAGCTCCTGTTTTTTGGGTACCCTCACACACCCAAAAATACAGCTGTCTAAAATGACTGCGTGCGTTTTGAATATATCGCTATGTTATATTTAGGAGCGGATCACCGCGGATTTGAACTGAAAGAAAAAATAAAAAAATATTTAGAATCTATAGATACCGAAGTAAATGACTTGGGTGCTTATGAGCTTACGTCTGATGATGATTATAATGACTATGCAATGGAAGTTGCAAAGTACGTTAGGTTAGAAAGGGATAATTTAGGAATTCTTATATGTGGAACAGGTATTGGTATGGATATTGTTGCAAATAAGCATAAAAATGTACGTGCCGCATTATGTTTTAATAAAGAATTTGTTGTACTTGCGCGTGAGCATGAAAGCGCTAATATACTTTGTCTTCCTGCTGATTTTATAACCTTTGAAGAAGCAAAAGAAATGGTAGATATTTTTTTACGAACGCCTTTTTCTATGCAAGAGAAACATGTTAAAAGAATAACTAAAATTAGTGATATGGAGAAAGGTGGTTTAGTATAGACAAATTCTAACTTACATTTTTTACATAGTAAGACCACTCTTAAATTATTGATTATTAATAATTTATTATTGGATATTCTAGCTAACAAATAATTATTAGTAATTAATAACCAATTATTGAAAAACGCGTTTTTGTTCTTACAATAAACATTTAAACACACACTTGTTTCTTGATCTTATGTATGGTCTGTAAGATAATACTCAGTATTAAATTGATGAGATTTTTTTGATGTCCCGTACAAGAGGTTTTACCACCAAATATATTTTTGTATCAGGCGGAGTTTTATCCGGCCTGGGTAAAGGCCTCTGCGCTGCCTCTCTTGGCTTTTTATTAAAACGACGCGGCTATTCTGTTAGTAGCCTAAAATGCGAAAATTACCTAAATATTGATTCTGGAACCATAAATCCTATTGAACATGGTGACCCCTTTTTGTGTGATGATGGTTTAGAGGCAGATATGGACTTAGGAACTTACGAAAGAATTCTAAATCAAAACATGGGGTTTTCTAATTTTGTAACCAAGGGTCAAATATTTAAAACCATTATTGATCGAGAAAGAAGCATGTATTATGGAGGGGAGACTGTTGAAGATATTCCACATGTAACCCAAGAAATAGTGTCTAAAATTAAAAAAGCTGGAAAAGGAAGTGATTTTTGCATTGTAGAAATTGGAGGAACAGTTGGAGAATACCAAAATGTTTTATATTATGAAGCGGCCCGTTTTTTAAAGGTAAAATACCCCGGTACAGTTGTGGATGTGCATGTTAGCTATTTGCCCATTCCAAGACATTTAGGAGAGCCCAAAACAAAACCTACGCAAATGTCTGTACGTACTCTTATGTCTATGGGAATAAATCCAGAATTTTTAGTTTTAAGAAGTGAATATGATTTAGATCAACGCAGACGATCTTTGTTAGGCACTAAATCAGGAGTTCCTGGAAACAATGTAATAATGGCAAAAGATTTGCACAATATATATGAATTACCCGTAAATTTTGCCAATCAGGATTTTGACAAAAAAATTCTAAAACACTTTAATCTTCCTATAAACCGCTTAAATATTAGTGACTGGAAAGATTTAATAAAAAAAGTAGATTTACACAGAAAAAGAACAAACGTAAAAAAACAAATCACTATTGTAATTGCTGGCAAGTACTTAAGTAAAAACGAAGGAGATTTTGAGTTAACCGATGCTTACCACGCCTTAATTGAAGCTATAAAACACGCATCTTGGCATAGTAATATCTACGTAAAAATAAAAATGGTTAATACTACTAAGTTAAATAAGGATTATTTATTACAATTTAAAGATGTTGACGGTATTATTGTTCCTATTGGATGGGGTAAAAGAGGTGTTACAGGAAAAATAAAAGCAATAAAATATGCCCGGGAACATAAAATTCCTTACTTGGGTTTATGTTATGGTATGCAGCTTGCAACAATTGAATTTGCACGAAATGTTGTAAAAATTAAAGGAGCTGATACAGAAGAAACTAACCCCAATGCAAAAAATAAAATAATACATAGCATTCCATTTGATAAAAAATATCAGGTTATAAAAGGGACAGGAACCTCAATGAGACTGGGAGCATATGACTGTGTGTTAAAAAAGAATACTCTGGCTCATAACATTTATGCAATTCACAATGAGTTTAAAGATAAAAAAAGAAATTTAATAAGTGAGCGACATCGTCACCGTTTTGAATTTAATAATGAATACAGAAAGGCTTTAGAAGAAAAGGGTATGGTTTTTTCAGGTACCTCCCCGGACGATTTTTTTGTTGAATATATTGAACTTAAAAAAGAGTTACATCCTTTTTTTATTGCAACACAAGCTCATCCAGAATATAAATCAAGACCTTTAAAACCCCACCCTGTATTTATTGAATTTTTAAAGGCTGCAAAGAGTTATTATTCTTGAACCATTAAAAATTATTTCATTCTTACTAAGGGTATATATGTAATATTTTACAAGAAAAGTATTACTTTGTATAATTAGTGTTACTATGAGTAATATTACATCATTAACACAAAAAGGGCAGGTTGTTATACCTAAAAGTATTAGAAACCATTTTAATTTAAAAGCTTTCGATAAGTTGTTTTTTAGAATTGAAAATAATAAAATTGTAGCAGAGCCTGTAAACGACACGAATGGGGTTTTTGGTATGTTTAAAACCAATTCATATATTTCAAAGCAAAAACAAAAAAGTATTGTAAAAAAATTTATTGAAAGTAAATTTAAAAAATAAATGATAATTCTTGATACAAGTTCTTTAATCAGATTTTTTACCAACGATAACAAAAAAATGGCATTAAAGGTAAAAAAATTGATTGAGAGTAAAAATGAACTTTATATTCCCAATGTAGTTTTTGCAGAACTTGAATATGTTTTAATGGGTGTTGTATACGGATCTCCTAGAGATAAGGTTCTAGAAGCATATAAATATTTAGTAGCTAGAGATAATATAAAAGTTTCTACAGAGGTAAATAAAGCGGTTGTTATATACGAAAAAACCAAGCTTGATATGGCCGACTGTTTAGTGGCGGCAATTTCAATTAACAATAAACTTGCAAGTTTTGATAAAGATTTACTAAAAGTAGAGGGTGTAAAAAGTTATTTCAACCTGCGGGGTTGAAGTGCCTTGGGTAAAGGTTTTTATTTTCTTTTTTATAAAGAATAAACGAAGAAATTATTATTACCAAAAAAGCGACACCTGCTAAAAAGGGGAGTGTGATAAAACCAAAATAGTTAATATACTTTCCGTCACAGGGTATGCGACTTGAACACTCAACCAATTCTTTTATTACACCCATTTGCAAAAGATATTGATATGTAGAAAAACATATTCCAACAACAGAAAGTGGAAGGGTGTATTTATAAACCTTAAAATCTTTTGATAAAAATGCTACCAAACCAATAACAAAAATAGGGTACATAAATATTCTTTGAAACCAACACAGCGTACATGGTTCAAAAGCAATTACTTCACTTATGTAAAGACTTCCTAGGGTAGACACTAGTGATGTCAAAAAAATTATATATAAATAGATTGTATTATTTTTTAACATATGCTGTAAATTTCAAATTAAAAAGCCTAAATGTCAAATTACCGAATTTAAAATTATTTTATTTGTAATCGATTTGACATTTGTCATTTGAGCTTTGGCATTTTACAAAAACATTATTTGCAAATAACATTTGTATTAAAATTCTAAATTATTCTGCTTAAATGTTAACCTTGGCACTCCTTCTGGCCAGCAGTGATTTTTATAATCACACTTATTACAAATATTATAATCGGTAGTTCTATTAAACTCCATGTTTCTAATTTTGTGCAGGGTATCTACAATTATATTTTTTAGCTCTTTTATCTCACCTTCTGATATCTCGAAAACCTCTTTTTTAGGTTTTACACCTTTTGAATCACCAACAAAGTCAAGTTCAAAAGATTTAGCCTTGTACTTAAAGGATCTGTCTAAATCGCAAAGTATTTTATAAAAAACAAGCTGTCTTTTGTAGGCACCGTCACTATTTTTTGTTTTACCCAATATCTCATTTCTACTTTTTGGTTTACCTGTTTTGTAGTCAATAACTTTTACATACATAATGCCACTTTCATTTTTAAGTAATTCTATTCTATCCACTTTTCCTGTTAGTTCCATATCTTCAACAAGTACTTTTGAAAAACCGTATCCAAACAATCTTTCTAAATATTCTGGTTTTACAAATTGATCTTTATATTTTTCATAATAAGCTTTTAGCACTAGTTGACCCTTTTTTTGATAAACAATATTTTCTTGTTTTGTTAATATTTCTTTGTTTAGGGAAAACCTATAACTATTATATAAAAAATCAAATTTTGGTAATTTGGAATCTTCTTTAAATTTTCTATACATGCTTTCCAAAGCGTAATGTACCGCGGTACCAAAACTTAAGTAAGGTGCCTTACTCCTTGGTGTTTTTATTAGTGTGTTAAGTTTAAATTTGTAGGGGCACTCTAAATATGTATTTAATCCAGTAACAGAAAGCTTATAGCTATTTATTAAGCCTTTTAGTAAGTTTTCTTCTTTTTTTGATATATTTGTATTTGTTGTAGGTACAAAGGTATGCTCCAAGGCCTTTTTAATAAAACTTTTATTTTCAATTTTTTTAATATCTATATTTTGTATGTTTTTCTGTGGAAGTTCATAATAGAACATGCTTTTTTCTGTTTCTTTTTCACCCCAAGCAGTAGAGTATTTATTTGCGCTTGTAATATAAACATTTTGTTTTGCTCTAGTTATTGCTACATAAAAAAGCCTTCTTTCTTCTTCGTTTTTTTCTTTGTTATCCATTACTTCTTGCTTTTTTCCTCCTACTTCTGAAATTAATATACCCTCAGGCAGTTTTATTAGTTCTCTTACCGTATTGTTGCCCCATTTTTTATCTGTAAATCCATATATAAAAACGTACTTAAATTCTAAACCTTTGCTTTTGTGAACCGTACACAAGGTTACTGAGTTTGAGATTATATCAAAATCTGTTTCTGTTATTTTTAAGTTATTTGCATTTAAAATTTCTATGTTTGCTAAAAAATTCTTTAATTTAAATTCTTTGTTTGAACTAGCCCAATTTTTTATTTCGTTATACAAAGAATTTATTTTGTTTATGTTTTCTGCAGAGTTTTTTTGTTTTAATAAATAGGTTAAATAGCCTGATTCTTCTATAATATTTTCAAATGTTTTAGTAAAAGTATTTTCTTGATCAAATTGTTGCCAACTTGGAATTTTTTCAAGTAAAAATTCTGTATATTTCTCAGGTTTTTCAACAATCTTTTCTTCTATAAATTCGTTAGATAGAATATAGTCATATATTTGAATTTTCTTGTTTGCTGCCTTTCGTGCTATTTTAAGATTATCTACATAGTCAAAACCTAAGAATTTATAACTTAATACAGTAAACAAATCTAAGTTTTCCTGGTTTTTTAAACTATTTAATATTACTTTAAAAAGATTAACTAACTTTATTATTAAGGAATCTGCTAAAATATTTTCTCCTCCCTCTAAGTTGTACATAATTCCTAGTTTTGAAAGAATATTGGCTATATCTATAGAATCACTATTGTATCTGTATAAAACTGCAATATCCTCCGGATTTTCACCCTTTTCTAATAACTCTTTAATTTTTGTTGTAATAAAATAGCTTTCGGTTATACCATTGCTAAAATTATAGTAACGTATTTTAGATTCAGAAAATTCTATATTTGAATTTAAGTTTTTTTCTATTCCACCCACATACTTTTCGATAGATTGTTTATTATTTCTAATTAGTTCTCTAGAGCTATCTAATATTAATTGGGTAGATCTGTAATTTTGTTTTAAGGTTATTATTTTTGCTTTAGGAAAGTCATAGGTAAAATTTAATATATTTTGCATTGATGCTCCTTGAAATCGGTATATAGACTGTTCATCATCCCCAACTGCAAAAATATCTGCATTTTCACCCCAAAAAGATGTTAGATTTTTTAAAATATTATATTGTGAGTTATTTGTGTCTTGAAATTCGTCTACCAAAACATACTGGTATTTTTCTTGGTACTCTCTAAGAAGTGTTTCTTCTTTTTGAAATTTATTATTTACTCTGTTAATTAAATCTTCAAAGTCGTATAAATTCTGTTTTTTTAAGCTTTGCTGGTAGCCTTTGTATATTTTCTTAAGTTCAAGTTGTTTTGTTAGGTCTCTAATTATGTTTTGATTTTTATACGTAATTTTTTTAGTTTCATTTTTTAGTTTTTTTATTATCTCTTTATTATCCTTAATAATTTCTTTATATTTTTTATATGTTATTCCTTCTCTTTTTAAATCTTGTATACATTTTATTATATAATTGCTGTAGTAATATATGTCTCCCTGAGGTCTTAAATATTCAAAACTATTTGGGTTTTTTTCTAAAATATTTTGTACAATTGTTAGTTTTTCAAGATCTGAGGCTACTTTAGAATTTCTTGTTATTAAAAAATATTCAGGATTGTTTTGTAAAACGTCAAGGGCAAATGAATGAAATGTTGTTATATTTACGTAATAGGCCGTTTTGCCTATAAAAGATGCTAATCTTTCGCGCATTGCTTTTACGCCACTTTCTGTAAATGTTAAGGCTAAAATAGAATTGGGCTCTGTATCGGTTTTTAATATTATATTTGCAATTCTCAGAGTTAGTATTTGAGTTTTACCTGTGCCCGGACCTGCTATAACTAATACTGGACCACTAATACTATTAACAGCATCCTTTTGTTCGTTATTTAATTTTTTGTAAACTTTATCAAATGATGATTTGGCTTTCATGTACTATAGTATAAAGTTAAAAGCTTAAAGTCTAAAGCGGAATAAAAAATACTAGAAAAAAGCTGTTAAGAAGTACCGGGGGTTTTGGGGAGTGTGAAGATTACAGTATATTATTGGGAATGTGTATGTATTTTTAAATCTTCTATCTTTCTAAAGTGTTTATTATTCTGTGTAACCAAAACTAAATTATTTGTAATTGCTGTTGCTGCAATAAAAAGATCTGCATCTTCTATTCTCCTGCCCCTTTTTTCTAGATGTGCTTTAAGCCTTCCAAAATATTCACAAGTCTTATTGTCAGAATTAATTACGATAATTTCATTCTCTTCTAAAAAATCGGACAATAACAATAAATTTTTTTTAGAGAACTTTGACTTATATACCCCGTAAAATAATTCCGAATACGTAACAAAAGAAATATATCCAGGACTCACCCATTCTTTTTGTATAACACCTTCTTTTATTCTTAAGTGATCAATTATTATGTTTGTATCAAGTAGGTACATTTAATCAAAGGAATGTGTTTTTTTTCTTCCACTTCGCCTATCTTTAGTTACATACGGAAAATCTGGAATTGCTCCGGCATACTTTTTAAGAGTTTTTTCTATTTCTTCTAAGCTCTTTTTCTTTTTTATGGCTCTAAGCTCAGCATACTCTTCGCCAGATTTGGTTACTAATATTCTAAGGTTATTAAACCTGACTTCATCAAGTAGCTTACCGGAATTTCTTTTAAAATCTGTGGAGCTTACCTTTATAGTTTTCATATTAATCATTTTAATTAAATTAATTAATCTTGTCAAACATATAAATTAAGGTGTAAAATTGACCTAAGCAGGTTTACTGCGTTAAATTGTTTGCTTGACATGTTTGTTCGCACATTAATACAATGAACGATAGAATAAGAAAGTACTTAATAGAAGGCACCGTAATGTTTATAAGTGACAAGGGTGATAAAGATATTGGAGTGACTCCTAAGAATTTAGATGAGTTTATGCAAAATTACATCTCCAAGCATCCTAATTACTTATATTATGGAATTAGATATACTGGTAGATATTCCGACGGAGTCCATTTGGATTTCGTTATCTATACTGATGACCCCTTAGAAGGTAATAAAAAAGGCATGCTTGAAAAACACTTTTCTAAAGGGTTAAAACATGTACTCACTAAAGAATATGGGTCAGCTTACAAAGGAAATGATGTTACACACTGCTTAAAATCGACTTATATGAATCTAGATCTTGCCAATAAAATTTATAAAGAACAAAGCTAAGTAAATTCAATTTGAACTAAACCAAGATTAAGCAGTTAAGCCTGCTCATTATTCTTCAATCAACCTAGTAACGTCTGCCTTGGCTTCAAGTTTATTTTCTTTCTCTGCTTCTTCAATTTTACTGAATGTTCTTTGCATTTGATTCACTCGAGTATTGGATATTTGTTTATAGTCTTTTTGGGCAGTATCAAATGATCTACCAAGTTTTTCAAATTCGTCCTGAAATTTTACAAACTGATCTTTAAAGCTTGATATTTGAATAAGTACCTCTTTTATATTTCTTTCATAGTAATAATTTCTATATCCTTGCATTATAGTTCTTGCAATAGCATAAACACTAAAAGGGGAGGCAATTATTATTTTTTTACTAAAAGCCTCTTCAATTACTGCTGGAAATTCTTTATTTATAAAACCAAATACTATTTCATTTGGAACAAACATAATTGCAAAATCCATAGTATCTTCACTACTATCAATGTAATCCCGTTTAGATATTTCTCTAAGTCTTGTTTTTACATCGCTTTCAAACTCTCTTTTTAAGCCGGCAATTTGTGACTTGTCCTCGGCATTTGACATTTGCAATATTTTGCTTAAAGGAAATTTAGCATCAATATTTAATCTTCTTTTTTCGGGAAGTAATATTACTACATCGGGTTTTACACCACTGGCCATGCTTTGCTGAGTTAAATAGTGTATGCCCTTTTCAAGTCCGGCACTATTTAATATGTCTTCTAATATTTTTTCTCCCCATTCTCCTCTAAGCTGGTTATTGCTTAAAATTCGACCTAATTTTTCGGTACTACCTCTAAGTTGTTCTGTTATTTTTTGATGCTCTTGTACCTGCCTTTTTACATCACTAAAATGTTTTATTGTTTCTTGTCTTGATTCAAAAAGTTCTTTTTGTCTTGTCTTTAAATCATCCTCAATTTTCTTTACCATACTTTCAATTGATTCTTTTTTATTTTTAAGATCAACTGAAATGCTTTCTTTTTCTCCTTTTAGGGCATTTTTAGAAAGTTCTGTAAGTTTGGTTAAAGATTCCGTCATAAGTTCGTTATAAACATTTTTAAAGTCCTCTTTTTGCTTTTTTTCAAGATCTTTTTTAAACCAAATTAAAAAGCCTATTATTATTAAAACTCCTAAGGCAGATATGTATATTTCCATAGAGTTAGTATATAAGATATAGTTGAAGGTTAAAAGGTTTATAATGTTTTTCTATTGACAAACTATATAGTAATACTTATTATATAAGTAATACTAGGTTAACAAGTATTACTATGAAAGAATTTACTACTACAGTTACCCAAAAAGGGCAAGTAACAATACCTAAAAAAATGAGAGATGCTCTAGGAATAGAAAAATATGGAATGGTTAAAGTTATCAAAAAGAGAAATTATATAAAACTAAAACCCATTACAGATATAGTGGAAATGGCCGGCTTTTTAGACAAATATATAAAGAAAAATAAAGGAGTTGATCCTTTGAAGGCAAGGGAATATATGGAAACTCACTATAAGAGAGTTTAATATGAGGTATATTATTGACACAAATATTTTTATAAGGGTGCTCGAAACATCGAACAAAACACAACACGAGGAGTGCAAAAGATTTTTGAGATATGTAAAAATAAATAAAATTGAGGCATCCACATTAGATGTTGTATTGGCAGAAATTGATTGGACTTTAAAATCTTTCTACAAAGTAAAAAAGTCAAAAAGAGTGGAATCTCTTAAATATATAATCAATCTTCCAGGCCTTGGGTTTATACATAAATCCGATATAAATACCACACTAACTCTTTATGAAAACCATAATGTTAAGTTTGTTGATTGTTTATTGGCTTCTATTCCTCAGGTTATAAATAAAGAATGGGCGGTTGTTTCTTATGATAAAGATTTTGATAAGCTTGGAATTATAAGAAAAAATCCGGGAGAGTTGGTTATTTAGTTTGCGCCTTCAGAATGTCCTGGACATTCGTAGCCTTATTTAAAAATAATATTTATCAAAGAAATAACGTCTAGTATATCTACTTTTCCGTCACTGTTAATATCTGATCCTTGCACTCCATTTGGTGTGAATATTTCATTTATTAAAATGATAATGTCTTGTATGTTTACGGCAAGGTCTCCGTTTAGGTCTCCTGTTATTGAAGGTACACTTCCATCATCACACGTCGTCCCGTCAATGCTCCAACACCAGCCGCGGTAGGCTTTGATGGTTTCTGCTAGTTTTTGCATATAAAACAGATCCCCTTTGGAAAGCCAGGGAATATCAATATATTTTTCTAGGTTTTGTGCCGCGTCTTTCTCAATCCACGCCTTTGCCATAAATAACTGATAAGAATCAACAGCACGGTTGATATTATGTTCATTTCCTATCACGCCTTCGGAAAATGCAGCGTACCAGTTGGGAATAAGGGTTGTTGCTTTATCGAGATAAAGCCGGGCTTTTTCCGGTTCAAAAGTTGAAAGGATATAGGCAAGATGTGGCACCATATCCCGATACCCTATCTGTGTCGCATAGGTGTCATCATCCCAACCGCCGCTTGCAATACTGCCGGAGAAATCTCCCAGGCGTACCCCAAGTCCATTAATCCGCCAGGCGAGGCGTGCGTCATCGGCACTACTATTCCAGGAATAATTAAAAAGAGGCGCCACCCATCTTGCTGCTGTAAAGTCTGGTTGCCAGCCGGGGATAGCTGCTCCCTGAGTTGTTTTTGGCAATACCGTCAGTCCTGACTGCTCGTAATAGGCTGGATACTGATCCATCCCGATGCGCTGAACAAGCGCTTTGGCAAGAACTGCCCGTCCCAACTGTTCGGCTGCAGTATCAGACGCAAGTTGTGCCGTTTTAATGTAGCCGAGGATCCCCGCGACAAACCGGTTGGACGCAGTCACTGCCACTTCATCTGTCAGTCCTTCATAGCCATTCAGCCAGTACATCGTGGCCCAATCCTGATCTGACATGTCTTTGTTAAAAACCGTTGTGGCTTTCCCCATAATATCTGAAGGTAATGAATCGTTACTTATTTCATAGTACCGAGCCAGCGGATAAAAATTATACAGGGAAACCCGTTTAAGCAAAATGTCTTTGCGGTATTGAACAATGGTATCCCACACATCAGTACTAAATTGTTTTATATCTTCATTTGTAGAAAATGGGCCTCTCCGTTCACCATCCGTAAAAGGAATTTGATAAATATCCTGCGGCGGATATGCTGCTATTTCATTATTTATATAACTTTGTAATTTTGTCATGGCATCTCCTTGCGGCAAAGCAGTGAGAATTTCAGTCAGACTATTGATGGTATCTGCAGGGTTTAAGAAATATAATCCTCCGCGAAAATCCCCCTTGTTGGGCGTATCTCCTCCTTCTGCCCACGGTTCAAAGTGGATGGGATTTCCGGATGGATCAAACAATTTATCCACCTCGGAGGTAAGACGGGTCACAATATATGAGGCCTCAGAAGGTACCGATGGACTCGTAAGTATTTGTTTGGAATCGGTAAATCGTTTCATGCCAGAGAGCGACCACGTGTAGGTATCAGTATCCTCAATCCCCATCACCGGACCGAATTCTGTCGGGATATCCCCGTCAATAAGGATGTTTGGAGAAAATGCGATAGGAAGTTTTTCTTTCGCAAGTGCAAGCATCGGTGGTATCGGCATAAATTTTTTCCCGCCGGGACAGACCTGGATCCAGGTCGGGATAGTCTCGGTAATCGTACTCGTGTCCCCGGTATACTCATAGGATTCATCAATGGTCACCGGAAATTCACACATCCGAACAGCCCAGGTGGCAGCGCGGGTAAGTGCATTTTGAAGCGGTACATCAATCGTTCTGGCCACGCCATGCACTCCCCAGTTCTCTGTATCAACGGCATTTAGATGTTCCCGTCCAAACAGAGGAAGCAATGAAATCGTATGATCCGTGGTATCTGTAAACTGCATTTCAATTCCGCCATTTGACCCTTTTTTTAAGGAAGTCGGTTTTGTTCCAAATGTCAGTAAGACCGGTGCATCTGCCTGATACCCATATCCGGCAAAAAGACTAGAACTGCTGTACCCGTCAGCTGTGTAGTCAGTTGGAACCTTGGTATCCGTAAAGTGACTGTTTAATCCATACCAAACAAGCGCCCAGTTTGTACTATTGTCCTGCATTGTTATCCCTGTACTATCAATCTGTTTGACCATCCATTGGCTGGTTCCTGTCTGATATGCAATATATTTTGGCGAGGAAAAAGTATTGCCAACGTTGGTAATCTTTGTAGCATTATATGGTATGTATTCATATCTTGTGGTAAAAACTGAGCCGGTAAAAAGGCCCAGAGAAGCTGTATTTTGGGACTGGATAAGAACTGCCGGCGTCAAACGACTGATCCAGGTATTGATGATTGCCGTTCCATTACTAAAGATGAGTTTATTGTGCGCCCAATCGGTCTCTTCATTTCCCTGATTTTGAAGAGGAGTACCTCCCGGAATACTCACACTTCCGAGCGTGATGCCAAAGAGATTGCTCACCGTTACCCATCCTTTATTGTTAGGAAACCCATTGGCATGTAGTCCGCCTTGCAGGAGGATCGCAGGATCGTTTTGAGAAAGGAGCATAAATCCCAGTCCGCCGACGCGTCCGTTCCCCCGGGTGCTGCTATTCATAAGGGTCGTATTTTTCCACGTACTACTATTGCCCACTTCCGCATGGACCGATGAGATACCGGCAGTAACGAGCATATTGGTTAAAAGCAATAGAACAATAAAGTGTGTTTTTCTAACCATACATATTTTTTAATTTACCGATCGAACAATGAGTTCATACCAGCTTATGTGATATATTTTCCCGTTCGAAACGCTCGCCGGGTTTGTACCGCCACCATAGGTATTAGAACTCATTTGAGCATTTGAATGACCCGGCTCGATTTTTGACCATCTTCTCGTTGATAGATCATATACTCCCGTGAAATTTGCGTTCAGCTCTTCCACATGAAAAGCAAAAATGAGGTTTCCCGCACAGGTTATATTGAGATCCTCATCCTGATTTCCCATTCCGGCCGGACGATTTCCACTAAACCTCTCTGCCGCATCATCTATGGTACCATTGTTATTATTATCCTCTCCGTCTGTTGTCCTACCTAAGTCGTATAGCACCTGCCCCCATTCATCAATATTTGCAGAATCATAGAATATAGAAGTGTATCGGGGGCCACCGCTATAGGATAGATCCAATATTCCCCACCCGCTATACAGAAACACCATGGGCATTATGAGATTATTTTGACCGCCATAGGTATTGACGCACCCCGGCGTGATGCCGCCATGCATGACCTGTGCCATTGCCTGCGGCAAGATATACGGTTCGGCACCATCCTGTTCATTGAGTGCAATGATATTCTTTGGTTTATTGACGGGATCAGAAAGGTGATTTGCAATCATTGTGTCCTGTGCTGAATAAAAATTGGGTACGTTGGCAAATATATTGTTTTCCATTGCCGTCCTGTGTTGCTCAACAAAGGTATCGGCATTTGACCACATCATTTTAAAGGGAGATCCAGAGATAACCCCACCCATAGAAGTATCCCACCAGACCGCGCCATTTTTTACCATCGGTGCAACAATGACTTTGCCTTGATGTATGACTGGCCAGTAATCTTTCAATGCAACGCCGTAATCGGGTGTGATCATTTTTCCCCCGTTTGCAGTAGTCACGCCAATATCATTCACCCATGTTTCATTTTTGTTTGCAATACTCACCCCATGGACTTTAATGTCCATCGTCCCAAAGTAGGCTACCCCGTTGTTGTACGCTGCGGTTTGAAGGATTGGAGAGCCGATATTCAGTCCACTCGCGTCCCACCCCGCAGGGAATGTCCCGTCATAATTGACCGCATAAAATCGTCCATCACGACCGCCGAGCATTACTTTTCCATCAGCAACAATCGGTGACGTTGAAAACCCCAGGGTCGAAAGCTGTTTACTCCAGGCAACAGATCCATCCGAAACATTCAACGCCGTCAATATCCCGCTCATGTCAGATAGAAATACTTTGTCTGCCGCAGCCGCAACCGATGACATGATCGGTCCCTGTGCTTCAAATGTCCACAGGATCGTCCCACCGTTTGTATTGGTGGTGTTGGCATCAAAGGCATACAGCGTTGGTTTCTTTCCATTTGCTCCTTCAGTCCCGACAAACACCTTTTCGCAATATACGATTGCCTGAACCTGTGGATAGACTTTATCCGGCTGAAATGCATGTCGCCAGTTGATTTTTATTCTCTGGTTGAATGGCTTGGTATAGTCGAGGGTAAACGTATCAGTGGTTGATCCGGTGTGTTGTGCATCATGAGCTACTTGTGACCAGTTATTCTGGTACTCGTCACAAACGGTAGTTTGTGCCTGCACTGATTCAACATCTGCATAATGAAAACTTGCGGATTCTTTTGAAAAGGAAAGGTAAACGAACAGTCCTATAAAGAGTGTTATAGATATAACAGCAGGTCCTCTGACAAGTAGTTGAAAAAACTGTTTTTGCTTGACTTTTTTCATAAAATTTGGTATAAGATAAGCATCACGATGAGAGGACTACCAAAGGAGGACCTTGTTCCCCGCGGGAATGCCTCTCTTTTTATTTCTTCTTACTAGACACAACCTTCAACTTTTCTTTTAAAGGGGACACAACTACAATAAACTTGGTAAATTTCTTAAGAAGAGATGAGTACCTTCGATTCGGTGCAATAATTTTGAGAAGCTTGTCTTTTCCTTCGAGATATTCTATCAAACAGTGAAAGTCGCCATCTCCAGAAACAATGATTGCCTTATCGTAATTTTTGTATTCAACCATTGAGTGTAAAACAAGCTCGGCGTCAACATTACCCTTAATTTTGACTGTCTCTTTATTCTTCTTCAGTTCAAGTGTTGGTTTGAAGATGCAGATATATCCAACGGTTTGCAAGTATGTATATAACGACTGGTTCCCCTGAATATAACCAATAAACAAGTATGTCTTCTTTACGTGATACTTCGTTATTAAATATTGGCGGAACTTACCAAAATCCAGCTTCCACCCCTGTGAAAGAACTCCCAGATTTAGATTCTGGCTGTTAATAAATGCGTATGTTGTTATGTTTTTCCTTTGTTTCATATTCATTTTAATAATACCAGAGATTTGTGCATCTTAAAAATTGCACCTGCCATGAACCACTCGGAGGAATCATATGATGGTTGTTGTGCTTTAATTGTTATGGGTACTTTTGAAATAGTTAGGTGTGATATTACTCCTATTATAGTAATGATTGAACATGTTATTAACAGGTATTTACTTATGATACCTTGAAATGGTTTATGTGTTTTGAGCATTGAATATATTATAGCATAACTATGTAAAGTTATAAACTCCAATATGAAATTACAAAAGTATGATAAAGTAGTGTAGACTCTTCGGATTACCTCAGAATGACCAGAGAAGGGTTATGAAAATATTAAATTTATCAAAGAAATAACGTCTAGTATATCTACTTTTCCATCTGAATTTATATCTGATCCTTGCACCCCACTTGGTGTGAATATCTCATTTATTAATATTATTATGTCTTGTATGTTTACGGTAAGGTCTCCGTTTAAATCTCCGATTAGTGTAGGAGTAGGAGATGGGGTTGGCGTCGGAGCATTGGGATTTATGATTTGGAAGGCCATATCGGTCGTCAGATTGGAAACGGGAATGGAAATGCTCCCATTACTCACCGGATAATTCGTTTGTGTGTTGGTAACGGTACCTGCGTAGGTATCCCACGTTTTCAGTGTTACCGCTTGGAGATCAGGTGCAAATCCAGGTATCTGAATAATTGCAGATTCGGCAGCAAGGGGCAACATGCCAATGATGCCTTTGGTGAGGGTTTTTCTCACCAGATTATTGTTGCTATCCAGATAGGAATAGGTCAACAAGAGAGTATCGTTAAATGATTTTGCACCGGGAGTATAGCTGAGGTTGACTGTGCAGGATGAGGGGGGGTGCAGGAGGTGTGGTAACCGGAAGAATTGTGCAATCATGGGAGCTCATAGCAAATTCGCTGAGCGTTTTCCCGAGGACTATACTTTCAACGGTGGTCTCAAAGTTAACCGGATTTTTAAATGTGTAGGAAGTCGTACCCGTGGTACCTGCAGCAACCTGCCCAAAACTAATGGAATTTCCGACAAAGGGGATAAGATATGCCCATCGATGATACATATTTTGTACCCATATATGAGCGTTCCCATTCGTCAAATCCTTCTGTCCCCACGCCCGGAGTTTTGGATTGGTAACTGTTGCTTGTGCATCAACATACTGTCCATTTGACAGCGGGATATCTTTAATAAAGGTGTAATACGGGCGATACCGATCGCGCAGATCCACCGATCCATAATAAATCGTTTCTGTTGAATACCAGGGTGATTCAATCACCCCGCCTGCGTTTATCTGCGCCCACACGAAATTGTGTAACCACACTCCTTGGGTATCCAGTCGAATGTCAGGGTCATACGGACCTGATCCTGTTGTGGTAAATCCGGTCTCTCCCCTTATGGTGGGCATGTTGGTACCATACAGCTGTTTTGCCCCAATGTTCATACTGAGGTTATACACCGAAAGCGCGGCATCATAATGGTCTGCTGCCGTTTGAATAGGGATTGTTTTGCCACTTTGTTGCGTACCATCAGCCTTTTGATCCACCCGCAGATCAATATTTCTATCTCCATATATGTATTGATGCACATCGGCAATATCAATATTTGGATAATTGGCATTATTCCAAAGTCCTGGCAAAGGGAAACTATGCCAGTTTGACAAGGTAGCCAAATGACTGTTTGGCCCAAACTGGTGCATATATTTGCCCATCTCATCGGCAAGCGTGTGATGAAGTCCGCTGTACGGATCACCTTCATTGAGAAGTTCCCACGAGTGAACATTCGGCGAATATCCCCACCGTGCCTGCAGATATCGCCACCATGCCTGTTGCAGCCAGCGGACCTTGGTCATGTTTCGCCAGTTTCCGTAAAAATTATTGTTTGAAGCAGCGGATGTTATCGTACCGTCGTAGGCAATCCGCTGCTGTATATATTCATTTTTCTCAAGAGTGACGAGCTTAAAATACACGTCGTGCTGCTCGGCCATTTCCATGACCTTATCAAATGACCGCGAAAATTTCTGGTCAAAGTATTGATGAAACGCCGGACTCGGACGGGAAATAATATCCACCCCGCACTGGCCGTTCGTCAGATCATACAATGCTCCCTCACCGTCTGCCGCATAATCACAACCCGGCGCATCTTCCCGTATTTCCACGCGGTCAACAAATATATTCTCCCGTGGGTCGTATGTACCATCCGGCTGCTTTGGATTGGTCACATGGTCAACATTTTCCATCACCATATAAAATCGCTGCATAAAATCCTGTGTCGATCCGCTGGTAAATGTTCCTGATAAAATTTTCCATTGCAGATTATTATCGATGTCCCTGGTCGCAGTGTTTGGGTAATTGTTTTTATCGTCGTTAGTAACAGTGCCTGTGCCGGACGATGCACAGTTAGCTGTCGGATTCACAGAAGGCGGATCTATCCACCCGGCAAGTTTTAATGCCAGTCCTTTGGGTTTTGTTGGGTCGGTGGCTTGCGAAAGATCCGAAGGTATAGCATACCGGACAAACACTCTATACGTCGTCGCGCGTTTCACCGCAGGCTCCGCTTTCCAAATACCCTGAGCAAGACACGGCTGCCAGTATCGCTGAATTTGAAAACTCACATCATTTGTTTTATATGGTTGTGTTATGCGGGAGCCACTATCATCCGGGCCGTTTCGCATAGACGCCCACGTCACGTCAAGAGAACTAAATAACCCCCACTGCGTGAGCCATAGTCGAAGGAATTGGATACCGTTTTGTTCCATTGCTTGAAATTGAGCCAGATTGCTTGAGGGGCTGTCCCAGTTGATGCGACCATACTCTGAGTTATAACCAAGTGCCGGAAAGTACGTCCCGTCATCAAATTCAAAATATCGAGAATCGTTGGGGCTGACTTTGACAAATCCATGATTTGATGAAGTGCTTACTGTAAATGGTTGGGGTATGGATTCAGTGGATCCTGAACTATCTTCAACCGTAATTTTATACTGCCAGGGGCCGGTCGTATTGGGGCTAAAGCGCACCATCCATTGGTACACGCCTGTGGGATAGAACCAGTCTTTATTATTTTTAATCTGTTCGTCAAAGACCTGATAGTAAAATGCAGGTTGGGTATAGACCGTCCGCCAGTTGTCCGGAGTAAACAAGGCATTCACCGTAACACCATTATAGTTTGGCGTGCTCATGTCAATACCCATGGGCGGACTGGGATCATAAGGAAACTGCGGATTGACGGCGGCTGTTTGTATATCAAAAGTGATTTCAAATTTTTCAAATTTTGGAATAGCGTCATTTGAATATTCGTTTTTATTATCTGATATATTTGATATTGTGGGAGAAGATTGGGCACTTATATATGTGTTTTTTGTGAAAATAAGTAAAATAGGTATTACACTTAAATAAAGAAGACATTTTTTTATTTTATATGTTTTTGGCATTAATTATATTATAGGGTATATATGTAAGGAAGAAAATGTGTTTTTTACTCTGTTAAAAATAAAATCTAATATATTAGCTGAATATAATATTAATGAGATATATAATGTCAATCAAATCAACTTTACTGTCATTATTAACATCTGAGTTGGGTAATCCACTTGGTGAAAATATTTCATTAATTAAAATAACTATGTCCTGTATATTAAGTTGACTATCATTGTTTAAATCTCCTATTAGTATAATGACTCCATTTTTTATATCTAGAATTTGTGCTTGTGACAAGGCTGCGTTGTATATTCTAAGATCGTCTACCTCTCCGTGTAGGGGGTTTCCAAGAGTAGCATTTGAACCTATTGTAATAGGTTGTGTATTAATGTTAATCCCCCCGGGGTTTGCTGTACTTGAGGATGTGTTTAAAAGAACACCATCTTTGTATAACATAACTCCGGTAATGAAATCATATGTTGCAGCCAAATGATACCATTGTCCTGCTATAAGATTTGCATTTGAACTAACAACAAAATGATCTCCAGGCAAAGTTCCATCTTTGTCTACAAGAAAATATATTTCATTAGGGTTAATCCAGTGGGTAGAAAGGGACCATGAGATATCATTTAGTACTCCAGAGCCTTTGGAGATAATGTATTGCTCTTGAATACTATCAAATTTTACCCATGCTGCAACAGTAATCGTTTTTGAAATATCAAGTGATAAAGTATCTGGAATTTGTACATAAGCGTTTGATCCATCAAAACTCAATGCGTAGCTACCAACTTTACCTGTAGTCCAAGTAGGATTATTTACTAAAGTACCATTGTTCCCACTTCCAGAAGTGTCTGTTGCTGTTGTTCCTGCACCTTCATCAAAATTCCAATGGGCAACCAAACTACCTGTAATATCCGGTGTTGGGGTTGGACTTGGTGTAGGTGTTGGGGTGGGTGTCGGTCCTGCGGTCGTACCGTAAATAGTGATGACTCCTTGACTGGGAATAGAAGCAGATACTGCTTGCGGATATATGATTGATTGATCATTTGGCTCATCATAGCTGTATACGCTTGGGTTTCCACTCCCGTTTCCCGTCGTGTAGTTGACCCCGTATGTACCCGTTGGCAATCTCTGAATATCAAATGTTGCGGCTGATGTTGTCTTGACAACTACAACATTGGTGCCGTCCGGATTGATAAATGCCACAGGATCAGGGCCACTGCAGTTATAGGTATAACTGCTATTGGGTACTGTTAGGTTGGGGTCATAATGAAAATCCGGATCTGCACAGGTAGGTGTATCTGCTTTTATACGCACCGCACCGGGATGGATATAGTGGAAATAACTTTGCAGATACCGTGCGTGGTAATAGGGCTGAATGGTAATGTTGCCCGGATTCGTATCATTTATAGCATAGTATCTGCCTCCCCCCGAAAAACCGGTTGTTGTCCCTGCCAAAGAAAACTGCTCCCACGCTGATACGTTTGCAATTTTCAAGTCCTTATGTAAGTCAACGTAGGTACTTCCTATATGTTCAAGCATTGAGGTGTTAACGCCATATTGTAATCCGAGGTTAGCCACATATTGAAGCTGTCCGTCAGTAGGACCTGTATAGCGGTGGTATGAGATCTCCTCGACAACTGAATCGACATTTTTTCCTGCACTCTCTATTTCAGCTATCATGCCATCGGTATAGGATTTCATATTGGGTATATGACTAACTGAAGGTCCTATAAGCTTAATCTTGTCAAACCCGTACGATGAGTATTGATCAAGCTTGTTTCTGAGTGTTACCATAGCTTTTCCGATGATATTACCTGACCAGATGGTATTATCCGGCTCCAAGATAATTTCATAGCTGTCGGGAACAATATCATATTTGTTCTTTATATGAAAGAGCGTTGCTAAAACATACTCTGCATATTCGTTCATATTGGGATCTTTTTGTAAATTAATATGGTCATAATGCCCGTATTGACTATCGTATATAGAACAGATCTGACTGGTAAACGCAACGTTGATAACATTCAGATAAAGTTTCTTCCCCCGAAGCGACATTTTATCTCGATAGGGAACAATGACTTTATCAATCTTATTGTCCAGTTCTGAAAATACGAATCCGGGAAAATTGCTTCTGCTTGGATTTGCTTGAATCATGGTAGCAACACTATTGGGATCATTGTCATCATTGAGTGCCCGGTACTGAAAATAGCGGTAGTAGATGGTTGAGGTGTTGGAAGGACAAATCAAGTTGCCGTTTGCATCTCTCAAATCCATACCAATCAATCCGTTTTTCCAGTCCGTCCAATAATCATGCGAATTCTCACTCCCCGCACGAACCTCAAGACGAATGCGATTAATGCCCATGGTGTCAATCTCCTCATTCATTAACTGGTCTTGAAACGAACTATAGTATGTTGTATCTTGTCCATTTTCATTTACCCCTTCCCATCCGGTGATGGTCTGATATCTTGTATTTGAATCAAGGGTAATAGTTGTTGTGGTTTGTGCCAAAACTGAGGAACTGCTAAGAAAGAATATACAAAATAAAAACAGGATTTTTATCATTTGATAATTATAGAATATATTACAATATAGTGTATTTTAATACTAACAGATTTATGATATTTCAGAAACCTTTATATAGAACAGTTGTCTTATTAGAAAATCTCTGCGACACTATTTTTTCAATTATGGAAATTCGGTCTTAAATTGCTATAATTAAGGCCATGAAGAAGTTTTATATAACAACTACCTTGCCTTATGTTAATGCAGACCCTCATATTGGTTTTGCGCTTGAGATAATTCAGGCAGATGCAATTGCCCGGTATTATAGGCAAAAAGGATATGAAGTTTTTTTTAATACCGGAACTGATGAACACGGGCAAAAAATATATAACAAGGCGCAAGAGCAAAATAAAAATACTCAAGATTATGTAGATTATTACGCAAGGCAGTTTGATAGCCTTAAAAAAGCTTTAAATCTAAGTTATAACAGCTTTATTAGAACCACAGAGCCTATTCACAAAAAAGCAGCTCAGGAGTTTTGGAATTTATGTTTAAAAAATGGCGATATATATAAAGATTTATATAAAATAAAATATTGCGTTGGTTGTGAACTTGAAAAAACCGATTCTGAGCTTGTTGACGGAAGATGTCCTCTTCACCCTAATTTAGAAATACAAGAAATTGAAGAAGAAAATTACTATTTTAAGTTTTCTAAATATCAAAAACCATTACTTGATTTTTATGAAAAAAATTCTAATTTTGTATTACCTGAATTTCGTTTTACTGAAATAAAAAATTTTGTACAAAATGGATTAAAAGATTTTAGTATTTCCCGCCTGAAAAGCAAAATGCCTTGGGGTATACCTGTGCCAGGTGATAATGACCATGTTATGTACGTATGGTTTGATGCTTTAATTAATTACGTTTCATGTTTAGGTTGGCCTAGTAATACCAATACTAGGTTTGCAGAATTTTGGCCCGGAATTCAAATTGCAGGTAAAGATAATTTACGTCAGCAATCGGCCATGTGGCAGGCAATGTTAATGTCGGCTGGGTTGCCAAATTCTAAACAGATTTTAATTCATGGTTTTATGACTTCAAATGGCCAAAAAATGAGCAAAAGTTTGGGCAATGTTGTAAATCCTTTGGAGGTTGCTAAAAAATATGGATCAGATGCCCTTAGATACTACTTGTTAAAAGAAGTCCCTACATTTGAAGATGGAGATTATTCTGAAAAAAGTTTAGTGGGGTTGTATAATGCGGATTTGGCAAATGGGATTGGTAATTTAGTATCTAGAATAACCAAGTTGTGTGAAAATTCCCAGAAGGAATATACCCTTGATTTTACAAGCACCAAATTAAATAAGGAACTGGAAGATTTAATGAGTAATTATAGTCTAAACGCGGTGTGTAAGCTTTTTGAGGACAGTATTGCTGATTTGAATAAGAGTCTACACGAAAAAAAACCTTGGGAAAATTTAGAAGATTCTTTTGAGTTATTACAATCTATATTAAATGAGTCCTTGTACTTAGTTAAAACATTTAGTTTTATATTGCCCGATTTACAAAGCAAAGTATTGTCTTTGGTTGAAGAAAATAAAACCTCTAAAATTAAACATATATCAGGTTTATATCCTAGAATACTTGTTTAATACAAGAGTGTTACTAGGTACCCCATGTTTATTATGAATAATTATATAGATACTCACTTTCATTTGTTTTTAGAACATTCGCAATTTAATATTGATCCAAATAATATTGTTGTGGAATCTATAAGCCAAGGTGTAACACAAATGTGGCTTGCATCTACTAATAGACTTGATATAGAAAAAAACATTACTTTTGCCAAAAAATACCCCGAAACTTTAAAAGTTTGGGTGGGGTGGCACCCTGAGGAGTTCGACACTTACGATGGCAAATATTTAGAAACCACCATAAGTGTGTATGATAATAAACCAAGCATTGTTGGAATAGGGGAGGTAGGAATAGATTTGGCTGATTTTATTGTTGAGAAATCTAAATTGTCTAAAGCTACATTGTTACAGAAGCAGCAAGATATTTTTAAGAATCAGCTTAATATAGCTCAAAAACATAGCCTTCCTGTTTGTATACACTCAAGAGAGGCATTTAATGAAACGGTAGAAGTTTTGGAGAGTTTTTCGAATATGAATTTTATATGGCACTGTTTTAATTTGAAGGCACCTCAAACAAAAAGCTTATTAGATAAATTCAACAATATTTATTTTGGTTTTAATAATATAATTACATATAAGTCTGGTGAATATATAAAGACATCTATTTTAGAAATGCCCAGTGATAAAATTTTAACCGAAACAGATGCACCCTTTTTAGCTCCCAGGCCTTTTAAATATGGTTATAACAGTCCGGAGGGTGTTATAAGGGTTTATGATAAGATAGCTGAAATACTGGAGATAAGTGTTAACGATTTAAAAAAAATCGTTATTAAAAATGTTAATAGTTTAATGGATATTGGATAATAGATATTAGATAATGCGGCCCATGAAAAAGATGATATTGTTTCGTAATTCGCATTAAATAAATTACTCTTTCTAATATCCATTATCTATTATCTAATATCTATATAAAATGTCTAGAAAAGTAAAAATACTAAACCGAATACTCGAGATATTACCAGGTTTTTTAACGTGGATATTACTTTTATCCCCTTTATTAATTGGGTACTTTTTTCCAAATTTTGTAGTTTTTATTTTAACTTTTTTAACTATTTTTTGGGTTTATAAAGTTTTAAATGGTGTTGCTGGTATAATTACAGGTTATAGAAAATATAAAAAAGATATTTCTGTTGATTGGGGAAGCAAGGTTTTAAATTTAGATTATAGCACCCTTCCCGATAAAAAAACTCTTCCAGATTCAATAGATTCTATTAGGCATTTTATACTTATACCCATATATTCAGAACCTATTGAAATAATTCGAGAAAGTTTTAAATATATACTTAATTCTTCTGTACCTAACAAAAGTATTTTAATAGTTTATGCAATTGAACAAAAATATAGTGAAAAGGTTATAAATGATATAGAAGTTGTGCAAAACGAACTTAATAAATCTAAGGAAATAGAAATAATGTATTTTGTGCATCCCCAAAATATACAAGGAGAGGTTATGGGTGTTGCTGGCCCAAACCGAGATTGGGCAGCTAGAAAAGCTGTTAAGCAGTTGCAAGATAGAGGCGATAATTTAGATAACTACATTTTTACAACAATAGATGCAGACGTTCAAATTCACAAAAACTTTTTGTCCAGAATTTCTTATTTATACTTAACTGAGCAAAAAAGAAAGAATAGATTTTATGAAACGGCAGTGCATGTATTTGATAATAACACCTGGAGAGTGCCATTTATTAATAGAATTGCAGCCGATGGCATTACAATTGCCTTACTTGCAACCTGGTCAACCTTAAACTGGCCCACAACTACAGAGCAAATGGATACCTTTTCATGTTATAGCTGTGCGCTTACTACTTTAGTGTTGGCAGATTTCTGGGATCCCAGTGTTGGAATAGATGACTCTGTTTTTTTCTGGAGAGCATTCAAAGCTTTAGATGGAGATTTTGAAGGAATACCTTTTTATATACCAATCCATTTAGATGCTGCTGAGGGTAGTGGTTATGTTTCTTCCCATTTGTCTTTATATAAACAACAATTAAGGTGGGGGTGGGGAATCATCACGTTTCCAATGTCTATGCTTATTTTACCAAGTGCTAAGAAGGCCAGTATTTTAGATAAGCTTTCCCATATTTGGGTTAAATTTGAGCATTTTGTAATACTGCGAGTATTGGCTTTTCTATTAACTTTTGGTTTTTCCATGCTTACTTTTGTAAATGAAAATGTGAAGCAGGCAAATTATGCTTATGCTATTCCTAAAATTAATAGTCTTTTGTTAACTGTGACTTTAGTGGGTTTAATACCTTTATTTTTTGTACGTAGAGGCTTAAAAAAACCAATGCCCAAAAACTGGTCCTTTTTAAAAAAGCTTTTGGTTACTTTATTTGATTTACCTGCAATATATATAAACTACCTAACTTTTGGATTTATCCCTTGGTTAGAGGCTCAAACCAAACTAATGCTTGGTAAAAAATACAAGTCGCTATATTATACTCCTAAATTTAGATGAATATGAAAAAACCAAATTTAAAATTATTATTTAAGATACAGTCTAAAAATTCTGTTGCAGATAAGTTAAGATTTTTGGCAAATGATAATACTACCAACTTAGTATTTTTAATAAGTATACTTATATTTGTTTTTTATACAGGTTATTTGGGATTGTACTACAATTTGTTAACTTCTGAGATACCCTTGTGGTTTTCTTTACCTTGGGGGGTATACCGTATTTCAAGTAAACACTATATATTCTTACTTCCGTTAATAAATTTGGCTATACTATTCTTGGGATACTATTTTTCTTACTTTTACAACAAATACAACATAAGAGAAGTTGGGCGTTTTGTGAGCGTAATTATTTTACTTTCAACTTCTATGTTTTGGTATTCTATGGTCACTATTGTAAATGAAAGTAGAACTGTTTTTTACACATTGGGCAGTTGGTTTGGAGAATATTTTCTACCGCTATTAATTTCTTTTATAGTTTCACAACTTGTTGTTAGTTTAGTTATAAAAAATGCTTCCAAATTAAAGATTGTGGAGTATCCTGGTTTGCGTTTTGAACCCAGCCAAGTTCTACAAAAACCAACACCCAGGGGAGGTTCTATAGCATTTTTTGTATCCTTTGCTTTAGTCTCATTAATTTTTATGGGTCCCACTCAAAGGATTTTAGGATTAACTATAGGTATATTAATTACAACTATTGCTGGGTATCTAGATGATAGATTTAAATTAGGGTATCTACCCAGATTGTTGTTTTTTTTACCGCTCGCAATAATAATTGTGGTTTTATCTGGGTTTGTTATGTTATACATTCCAAATCCTTTTGGGGATCCTATTAAATTAGATGCACTTAGGTACACTTTTGATTTGTTTGGTAAGCATTCTATTGTAATATATGGTGCTATTGTGTCTTTTGTTTGGTTTTTGTGGATATCTAATATGATGTCCTGGAATAACGGAACAGATGGACAATTTGTGGCAATTAGTGCTGTTTCTGCCTTAGTTGTAGGTATACTTTCGTTAAGATTTGACAACTTAAGCTACGAGCAAATACTTAGCGCAAAAATAGCTTTTATTACTTTAGGGGCATTACTTGGCTTGTTTAGGGCTACATTTCCCCCACAGAAAATTATATGGGGTTTTGGGGCAACGGGCGTTGGGCTTGTTTTAGGCTCTTTGGCCTTACTTTCTGGAACCCGTGTAGCTATGGCGTCTCTTGTTTTACTTATACCCTCTATAGATACTTTATATGTTATTGTTTCTAGAATAAAGCATAAAAAATCACCTTTTGCCGGTGATAGGAATCACTTACACCATAAACTATTAGATTTAGGTTGGAGTAAAAAGAAAATTAGTTTGTTTTACTGGGGCATAAGTATACTATTTGGGATCGTCTCTTTATTGTCTTCCGGAAAAAGCACCGCACTTGTTTTTATTTTATTTTCTGGCTTGGTTTTATTTGCAATTATCTTTATTAGAAAGTCAGCTGAGCTTTACTTAGAAAGACAAAAATAATAATTCCTAAGAATACGAGTTGAAGAGAGTAACCCAAAAAAGCAGATACGTGGTTTTGAATTAAATGTTGAAATTCTGCAATTTTTTTTGAAAAGAGTATATCTTTTTTTAAAATAGCATATGGTCCTGTGAGTATATCGGGTAAATTAGCGGCCACACCTGATAAAATCATGAGAGTCATTAAGGGTATATTTCCACCACTTATATATTTTGCAAAAAGAAATAGTATTATATTTCCTACAATTATTTCCAAAAACATTATTAATTTTACTGTACCTTTAACTTTATGGGGGTTTGGGTTTGCGTGTGGAGTTACATCAAAAAACAAGTGACTAACTATAGCCAAAGGAATAGCTATTAGGGGGTTAGGAAACATATATGCTATGGTTGCTCCAGTAACGGCGTGTGGTGTGTATAACATCTTATTTTTGTAAAAGTTTCGGCCAGAGGCCGATCAGCCTTTGGCTGAAAAAGTCGAAAGCTAAAAGTTTACATATGTAGCTAATTAACGGGTGAAACTTTTTTTCAACTTTATGTTATAAATTGGTATAAAGTAATTTGATGACTTTTATATTATAATATTTAAAAGTATATGTTAAGGGGAATTATAAAACATTTTAAAAAAGATGATAATTTAGTATATCAGCTAATACGAGAGGTGAGGCCCAGACAATGGGTTAAGAGCGGTTTTGTGTTTGCCGCGTTAGTTTTTGGTAAAAAGTTTTTTGAAATAGAACCTTTTATAGATACTTCCATTGCTTTTTTTGTGTTTTCCTTTGCCGCCTCTTTTACTTATATAATTAACGATATTTCCGATTTAGAGAAAGATAAACTTCACCCTGTAAAATGTAATAGGCCTATTGCTAGCGGAAAACTTAGTGTTTCTACCGCCTTAAAGGCAGCTGTTGTTTTTTTGAGCTTAAGCTTGTTTTTGGCTGTTCTAGTTAACGATTATTTATTTTACATAGTACTTATTTATATTGCCTTGCAGTTTGCTTATACTTTTTATTTAAAAAATTATATTATTATAGATGCCTTGGCTGTTTCTGTTGGTTTTATTTTACGCGTTTTTGCAGGTGGAATAGCTGCTTCTGTATCAATATCTAGTTGGCTTATTTTATCTGTAATTGGTGTTTCATTGCTTTTGGCTTTTGGTAAAAGAAGAGGGGAAAGAACCATTTTATCTTCAAAAAACATGAATCTAGATACAAGAAAAACACTAAAGGACTATCCGGATACTTTATTAAATTCTATGATTTCTACAGCTGCAGCATATAGTATTATTACATATTCTCTCTTCACTTTTCAAACCTCCCCAGATACAAAAACCCCATCATTATTTGCTTCATTCTTACCCTATACTTTGGCTAGTCCAAAGTGGATGATGTTAACAATTCCAGTTGTTATATATGGTGTAGCTAGATATTTATACGTAATATATGAAAGTAAAAATGCAGAATCTCCAGAAAGGGCCTTATTTGAAGACAAACCCTTGTTATATACCCTGGGAATTTGGGGGTTAATGATTTTATTTTTTTACTATATTTTAGGAACAGTGAATTTGTAATTAGGCATAATGATAATCCAGCAAAAGAAGTAATAACTCAATAAAGGTTGTTATTTTCATATCGAATTCGTTTGTTCTTTGTGGTTGAGTTTGATTTAAAAAGAAGTAATTCGGCGTCACTTTTTATATAATCCTAATGTTAAAAGATACTTCAGGATTCGCGTTTTTCTTTTAGATAGAAGATGACTTTTTTAAAGTAGATTTACATATTGGTATGTAAAAAAACTCTGGTTTAATATGTATAAATATCTGATTAAGCCTATTTCGGCCTATTCAATTATTTAAATAAATTAACTTTGCCGGTTCAATCTGAGTACTAGTTTAATTTACAATAGACTGTTTTTTTCTTTCAATATCCCAATCTATCAATGTACATCAGCATGTTTTTTTTATGCTCGTGCATAAAATATATTTTAATTATTATCATCCTACTTATGTAAAATTCTTAACCTTGTTTTTATATATATTTTTATTGATGAGAAGTTATACAAATAAATATTGTATTATTTTTGTCTATGTGATCTAATTTGCTTAGTGAATTTAAAGGATTTTCCAAAAGAAGACAAACAGTTAGCTTTGTATAGAACCGTAGCCGTTCTGCTTGCCGCCAATAATATTGAGAGTTGTTTTGAAATTACTGACTCCGTTTTTACTAAAGACGAAATTTTAAAAATAGGTAGAAGAATTTTAATAGCTGAGGGGTTAACTCAAGGCATGACTACTAAAGAGTTAAAAGAATCAATAAATACCTCAGACAAAACTGTTGGTATGGTGAGAGATAAATTACGAGACTTCCCCGCAGGTTTTAAAAGTGTGTTTAATAAAATATCTGGAATAAAAGAAGAATATCTATCAAAAAAATATATAAAAATGAGTAGTGGTTCTCGTACAGTAAAAAGGTGGATCGAGGTTACTGATTTTGATTTTAAATCTATTAAAAGATAATCTACCGATGTACATCGGTACTGATTAAATTAATTAAGAACAATTACCATTCAGATAGTTCTTTACATATTTTTATATGTAACCTTGCAGACCTTTTTTGGTAGTTGAATTAATTAGGTTTATATTTTAGAAAAGAATTACAAACTGGTTCTTAAATCATTCCTGAGGCTGAAATTTGTATTGGTAGCAGATATATTTAAACCCTAGGTGAAGGTAGTAGTAAAGGTGTGCGTATGTTTAGCTTGGTGTTATTTAGTATATTATACCCTCTATTATTTGAGGAGAGGTCTGAAGATTAAATATTTGTACTGTTTCGCCTTCAATATTAATATGTACATTGCTTGTGTTTCCTAGTATGTAGACTCTTTTATTTTTTAATGCATCACCTATATTTATATTTTTTTGTTGCCTAGAATCAAGTGAGATTTTAAATTTTAATACATCCTTTTGTTCCTCTGTAAATTGTACATTGTTTATTTCAAATGCTTTTGTTCCTAAAACCTTGGTATTATTTTGCACTCTTGTAGTGAATTTAAAAAAAGGTAATGAGGACACACTCATTAAACCTATAAATAATAAAAATAGTGCTGTGTATAAAGGTGTATGATGAATGTTTTGTGTATTCATATTACTAATATTTACTAAGTCTAAATAAATGATAATCTCTCTCTACATCTACCATTGTTAATACTGTTGTAAGAATTGTAAAAAAAACAGATGAGTAAAATACCCAGGAACTTGTTATTCCTAAAAAGTAGTGGATAGAAATAATTAAAGTTATAAACCATAAAAATATGGTCCAAACTATTAGCTTTAAATAAAGTTCATAACTCCCCATTATTAAAAAGGATAATTCATTATTGTGTAGCCAACTACTTAGTTTTGGGCTTATATGAGTATTGTGAAATAAAAACCCTTTAACTAAAAGCCAAAGAGAAAAAGATAACACTACAAGAAATGTTATAATGTTAGAATAATCATTTGCCATTAAAAAATCGTTGAAGCTTGTGAGTTGAATAGAGTTATCTTGAATATAAAAATTTAAGTTGTATATGACAATGTAAATTATCATAGTAACCGATTTTACAGCCAAAATTACAAAGGCAGGAAGAATTGCATCTTCTACAAAGCGGAAAAACATTTTATTTTTTATTTTTCTAAAGGCAGGAAACATTATGAGTAGTATAACTCAGTTTTTATATTTTATAAACATATGAAAAAAATTAATTTACATATTATACAACAGGCTATATTTATATTTTTAATTGTACTTACTCCCTCACTATTTACAGTAGGGCTCGATGAGAATTTTGAATTTATAAAAACTTATTTTTTAATATTTTTATTTTCCCTGTCAATTCTATTATATGTGTTCAAATCCTTTTATACTAAAAAAAATGTGAAAATCTCTTTCGCAGGTTTTTTTTATTTATTGTTTTTATGTCTTTATTCTTTTTCAACATTTTTTTCCACAAACTTTCAAACTTCTTTTTTTGGCTATTTCGGAAGATTTTCTGCTTCCCTATTATTTTTTATAACTTTAGTTTTTTATTTAATATCAAATCGCTCGTTAATTTCTAAAGTTTCGATCGACAATATAATAAATTATATAATTTTAGGATCCTTATTGCCTTTAACATATGGTTTTATTCAAGTATTGCATTTTGATTTTATAACTTGGGAAATTTTAGATAATCGTGTTTTTTCTACATTTGGTCAACCCAACTGGTATGGATCTTATTTAATACTAATACTTTCAATTTGTTTATTTTTTTATGTTGAAGATAAACTAAACAAGTATTTACCCTTGTTTGTTTTGGCTTTATTATTATTAATCCAAACACAATCCATTTCTTCTTTAATAGCCTTGTTTATAACGGTGTCTGTATATGTCGTTTTTAGGTTCAGGTATGTCAGCAAAAATAGGTTTTTAGTTATAATTTTTTTTACAATAGTTACCCTTTTACTTTTTGGTCATAATTTTTATTCCCGATTGGAAAAGCAAGTATTAGCCTATGATGAAGCTAATACTCTAATTACAAATGATACAGGTAAAATAAGACTTATTTTATTGCAAAGCAGTTTAGACCAAATTTTGCATAATAAAAAAATATTTACGGTTGGGTCTGGGCCTGAAACATTTGCTTACTCTTTTATACGTCCTGTTGAATTAAATAATACTTCGGAATGGAATGTGATTTTTAATAAGCCCCATAACTTTGCTGCAGAAGAATTTTTTGAGTTAGGTATAGGAGGATTTATTTTTTATTCAGTAATGTATGTACTTTTTATTTATAAATTATCTTTTGACAGATCTTCAATTTTGGGTGTATCTATTTTAACAACATCTTTTTTTGGTTGGCCCACTGCCTATTTGTACCTAATATTATTTTTACTCTTCTACAAAATTTATTTATTACGCAAGGTCTTTAAATTTACATTTTATGTTCCCATAAAACTTTTCTTTGTATCTTTTATTGCTGTATTGTCTTTTTTAGAAGTTATTTATGTAATATCTTATGTTTTTTATTTGTCAAATCCTTGTCTTTCACTAAAAATATTACCCGAATATCAAAATTATGTTTATAAATGCGGTGAGGAAAGGGGAGACATTTATTATTATAACCAAGCTTATTTACTAAATCCTAATAATAAAGTAATATCTTTACTTTCTGGCTATAGGTTATTAACCTACGATCCCAACAGATCTGAGCAAATTTTTAGAGAATTATTAAAAAAAGAACCCTTTAACCCCATTTTTATATATCATTTTGGTTTGTCTCAAGAAAAATTAAATCGAATACATGAAGCATTGGATTACTATAAAAAAGCAAACGATATGGTACCTAACTATTTTGAGGCTAATAAGGCGGTGGAGAGAATGCGGGGTAATCTAAATACTTTATAATATCAAATAAATTATACAAACTCCTTACTTTGTGTATAAATTTCAAAGCCTAAATATCAAATGTCAAATGAATGTCCAATTTTTAAATTAATAAATTTGGATTTTTTTCATTTGTAATTGATTTAACATTTAAGTTTTGGATTTTGTCCTTTCCTAGACTAATTGTGTTGATTTTACTGATTATTCCCGTCTCCTCCTGTGTTATCTTCCTCCGTATTATTATCTTGTGGAGCAGGAGTTGGTGCTTCTACTTTTTCAATATAGGTTGCATATGCATATGCCTCACTGTCCTCAAACTTTATTTTGTACCAGTCTCCTTGTTGTTCAATTACTTCAACTGTATCTCCTACATTTAATTTTCCTGCAAGTTCTCCGTTCAAGTCGGGTGTTTTTCTAACATTTAGGTATCCAACTCCGGTTTCTGTGACTTTATATATACTAGAAATGGCTTCTTTTCCTAATAATCCTCCCAAAGTTTCTTTTGCTTTATCTGTAACTTCGCTTGTATCTGTTTGATTTAAGAATGCTATTTTTAGTAAATCTTTTGGAACTTCTTGTAATTTTTCTTTGTCCTTGTCTAAAACATCTCCTTTACCGTTATACAAAGTTCCCTCACTATCTACAAAATAGTCAAAGTAAGTAATGTTTTCCGCCCCAATTAATGCAGCTCCTCTTGTGTCTAGCCAATAGGCAATTGCTGATGCCCATTCACCTGTAGAAATACCACTTAAGTCAGTACTTCTAAATCCGTATACCGTGTATATATTAGTAGTCTCCATTTTTTCCACTTCTCCTGGTATTGGTTTTAAAAATAAGTGCGAGGATATATTTAATTTGTATCCTTTTTCAAGTTTTACAGTTATTTTTTGAGATTCATATCCCGATTTTTCTATTAGTATTGTGTACTCATTGTTTTCTTTGTTATTTATATCACTTTCCGAAATTGTAACAGGTGTTTCTTTAAAATCTTGGTTATTAATTTTTACAGTAGATCCTGTTGGAGTTGATGCAACAAAAACTTGAGAACTATCCTGACCGGTTTTGTCGTACCACAAAACTAAATTACCTGAGAAATTGTCAGAAACTCCAACATCTGCCGATACCACAGTTAAAGCCGCCTCAGTTAAAATAATCTCTTTTTTAAACTCGTTATCTTTTGTTTTAATAATAAGTTCTCCTCTTCCAGGTTTTAAATCGGTTTCTTCTATGGGAGTTTTCCCATAGCTCTTGTCTTTAAAAGTAACTTCTGCATCTTTATATTTAGAAGATATAGATAGGGCAGCGGGTTTGTTTGATATGTTTTTGTAATAGGTGTAGCCTAAAAAACTTAAGCCTATAATTAAAATTACTATGGGAGTTATTATTGGTAGATAGTTCTTATTCATGACTAAATTTTATCACAATATGTTGTTTTATAAATGTGTTGTTTTTATGTAAATATAATTTGGCACGAATGCTCGGATTAATTATTTATTTAAAGATATTAAATTTGTTATGTAGTGATTCATTTCATTTATTATTCTATCCTCTATAATTTACGTAGTGGGCAATACAAAAATAGCTTTTTTTGAAACTACAGGGTCTAAAAAAAAGTACATAAATTCAAAATTATCTAAACAGTTTGACATTTCTTTCTATAAGGAGTCTTTGTCATTTTCTAATATTAACGAGGCTTCCAAAGCTGAAATAATAGGAATATTTATTAATTCTAAAATAACGGCTGAATTAATCGACAAAATGCCAAATTTAAAGTTTATAGCCACAATGTCTACAGGATTTGATCATATTGACCTAAAGACTGCAAATGAAAAAGGTATTATGATTTCAAATGTGCCTTTTTACGGAGATAACACCGTTGCGGAGCATGCTTTTGCCCTTATTTTGGCAATTTCAAGAAAAATTATACAAGCAAATGCAAAAGTTAAAATGGGAATTTTTGATCCAAAGGGTTTAATGGGATTTGATCTTAAAAATAAAACAATTGGTGTTATGGGGTGTGGGAGTATAGGAAAAAATTTAATAAAAATCGCAAATGGTTTTAGCATGAATATTTTAGCTTTTGATTTAAAAAAAGATGCAAAACTTGAAGAATTATATGGAGTTAAATATGTTTCTATAAACGACCTTTTGGCCAATTCAGATATTATAAGTTTACATTTACCCTATAATGAACACACACACCATTTGATAAATAAAGAAAATATTAAGAAAATAAAAAAAGGTGCAGTTATAATTAATACAGCAAGAGGGGGGTTAATAGACACACATGCCTTATATGACGCTTTAGTTGATGGATCCGTAAAAGCTGCTGGACTAGACGTTTTAGAAGAGGAAGATTATTTAAAAGAAGAGGCCGAACTGTTATACAAAGACACCCCAGTTGAAAGTAATTTAAAAATTGTGGTAACAGACCAGGTGTTAATTAATCATCCAAACGTAATAATAACTCCACATAGCGCATTTAATAGTGTTGAGGCTGTAAAAAGAATACTAGACACGACTATTAAAAACATTGTTAGTTTTAAATTAAATAAACCTGAGAACTTAGTGACCATGTAATGTAGTTAACATTTTATATGTGGTTGCTCATTGGAACGTATCCTACTTCATCCCATGGGAATACTATCCATTTTTTCTTTTTCATTAATTTATAGTAGTATTTGGGTTTTATATTATTGTTGGGTATATAAAATAAAGTTGCAAAATCAAAGAGATTGTTTGGGTATTCTTTCTTTAGTTGTTTTACCCCCTCCATTATGGTATTTCCTGAATGTACTATATCTGTAACGAATAAAACCTTTCCTGTTAGAGTACCTCTTTCTAAAGGAGAATTTATTATTTTTTTAACAATTTCAGTATAGTTTTTTGTATATATTACATCGATGTCCATGTACTCAATTCTTCTAATTCCTAATTTGTATCCTAATATTCCTCCAAAAACCATGGAACCTCTATTGAGCACTAACATACTATCATAAGAGATACAATTATTTTTTATATCTTCAGAGACTTTTTTTATTGCTTTGTATGTTGTATTCCAACTTATTTTCAATTCCTTCATAATATAATTATATATCAATTTATAAAAAACTTGCTTTGTGTTATTATTTAGACAATGAAAGTGTATTTTCTAGGAGCCGTATCAGGACTCTCTGAATATGGTAATACCTATAATAAAATTGTAAAGATATTAGAAGAAAACGACAACTCTGTTATATCAGAGCATGTGTTGGGTGTCGCAAGTAAAGAGGTGTCCAATTTATCTGAGGAATTCCGAGAGGAATACTTTAAGAAGATGGAGAAATCTATTAAGTCTTCTGATGTGATGGTGGCTGAAATATCTAAACCTACTGTGAACATAGGTTATGAAATTGCTTACGCCATAGAAAAAGATAAGCCAGTTTTAGTTCTTTATAAAGAATCTACAAAGGTTTTTCCTTTGCTTATCGGGAACACTTCCGATAAACTTGAAATTTCCGCATATCAAGATGAATCTGATTTAGAAAGAGTTATATTAAGAGGTTTGAGAGAATTACGTAAAAAAGCAGACATTCGCTTTAATTTTTTTATTTCTCCTGAAATATCTAATTACCTAGATTGGGTGTCTAAAATTGATCGAATTCCAAGATCTGTTTATTTGCGAAAGCTAATAGAAGAAGATATGCAAAGTCATAAAGATTATGATGCTACAGAGTAATATATTATACTTTATAGTTTTGATCTCCTTGATATTTGGTTAAATTTAGTTAATACCTTTTATAATGTCCTGGACATTCTGTGGCACTCATTCTATGATGCATAAAGCCTTTCATTGCAGTGCTGAGAAAGACCAGGTCTTTCCTAGAAGCGGTGTTAAAGTAATTCAGTTTTGGATTTGATATTTGTGTTTTGTAATTTAGCTGGTTATCCTATAATATGTTTAATGCTAAATAAAGCTAAACCACAGATATTTTTTATATTTTTAGTTTCGGTACTGTTTTTTATTGTAGTATTTTCTTATACCAAAGTAACAAATGCCCAGCAAAGTGGGTATGATTCTTCAGAATGGTTCATGGCAGGGGCTAATCCGCAGCGGACCTCACACGTTGATTCCACTCCCACAAACCAGACAGAAATTCCAGGAAAACTCTATCCGGAGTGGTTCATTCCTCTTGAGCCATACATTCCTTACGGATGGCAGCTCATTTTTGCCAATGACACGATCTTTGTTTCAACAGCCCGAGGACTGTATGCGATAGACATCAATGCGGGAGAGCTCTATAGTCAAGATCCAAACAATCCGGATAAGCCATGGATCAAGTGGGTATTTCCGACAGAACTTCCCTTAGGCCAGTCACCAACCGTGGTTAAAAACAGTCAAGGAGAATACATTGTGTATGTGGGAGGATTTGATAAGAAGGTATATGCCCTGAAAGCAGATCCCACAAACACGCACCGTGATACTACTACACAGCAACGTATCAATGATGATGTAGTCTGGACATTTGACGCACAGGGATATTGGAATACTACAGAGCCAACTGTTCAGCACATAGCAGCAGGATTTAACACAAATCCCTTAGTCATTGACACCAAAGTATTTCTGGGAAACCGCGATGGATATATGTATGCATTAGATCAAAGTAATGGAACCCTCCTTTGGCATTTTAAGACCGAGGGACCCATTACCTTTTCTGCAGCTGCAAACCTTGACAATTCGATCATTTACTTTGCCTCAAATGACAGTTATGGATATGCGTTAAACTCAGATACCGGTAATCTGATTTGGCAATCAGATTCAGATCCTTCAACACCAGAGAAAGACAAATTTCCTGGCGCCGGGTTTCTCACCTGGTGGCCGGTGTACTACCACCATCCCACCAAAGGTGATTATGTCATTTTTTCCGGGAGCCATAATTACCGGTCGATAGATCCAGATAGTCCGGATCCTGATGGAACTGGCCCAGAGAAAAGTTTGTTTCAAGGGGGATTATATACCAGCACAGAAAGAAACGATCTGTATCCGGGCTATATTGATACGCGTGTAGCCGAATTTGTGGCCGGTCGACAAACGGGTGATTGGGCCCTGGGGACGTTTACTTATGACCTCAGTCAGCCGGTCGTGGGTAGTACTGCAACGCCGGTGACTGAATATTTTGAAGATCCAACGCAGAGTGAAGAAGAGAATGACCCCGCCGGTTTTTTACGCCATGATCATAAGCCGTGGCGGCGCGCATATTTTGTATTGAATGCCTCAAGTGGTACAGAAAAAATATTTGATTTTGACCAGGATGGGAACAACAATTATGCGCCCATTGTCTGGACCGGTACGCAAAGCGGCACCCGGTATCCTCCGGCCGTTGGGCCCGATAATGCACTCTATCAACAAATAAGTTATCTTTCTGCTGTAATTCCCCATGGCGGTATTTCTGGGTGGACATTTGGGACAACATTTATTAGTAAAACAATGGATAATGTCGCAGCAGTTGATGAGCCGCATGCCTATGCCCTGGGTGGTAAGATGTTGTATTACTGGAACTGCTGTGATCGAGAATTTGCAACAGTGGACCTTACCAAATCCGTTGATGATACGGTAAAACGGGAATGGAACCACGTCAGCTACAACCTGGACACAGTAATCCCCGATTATAACCAAGGGGGATACGGTGAAAGTGACCTAGGGAAAAATCAGAATTTTGAAACCTATGGCGGGTATGACGGTGTCTATGGAAAACATGGTTCAAATAACCCAGCCATTCCCTACAAAGGGAAGCTATACACGCAAAAAGGAAACTCTATTATTGCATTCAGTCCTACCAATGGTTCAATACAACACCTATCTGAAGCAGTGACACAGACCGTCACGACGTCTGCTACACTCGTGAGTTCGGTGGCGATAAAGAAATATCTTGCTGAGGAGATCGATAAACTTCTGCAATCTGGACACCTGTTTCCCGGATATCAAAGCGCGGGTATTCAGGATCCTGTACTTGATACGATCGAGTTGGCAAGCTACTGGAAGCATCCGTTTGATTTGTATATTACGTTGAGTCGTGCGTACGATCAACTTCCTGCGCAGCAATTAGCGCTGGTGAATTATATACAGAATGAATATGCAGAATATCCACCGTATCAATCTGATGATATTGGCTGGATCACCGGTACCCCGCGGGAAACATTTGCGTATAAACCGGAATTTGAACGTAATCGAGCAACAATCCATCCTCAGATTGAAGTATATACCGATATCTGGGGTACCAATGGTAAAAACCCGCAGGCAGTTTACGCCTTATGGAAATATGCAAAACTGAAAAATTTTGATAACAATGAAGCATCCGCCTTATATAACCTCATCGTAACCTCAACAAATAAAAATACCGGAAATAATCTCATGACCACGCTCAATACAGCACCTGACGCATCACTCACCGATGAACTGCCTTTTATCCTCAATGCGTATATTGCAGGGTATGTTGGGTATATTAATCTGGCACATATGGCCGACCCCACAGGAGCCAATCCTACGATACAACAGGATATCCAGGCGCGGGAAACACAGTTGCAGTCTCTTTTGCAAACGCGCATACAACAATTTAGTAAGTATTCGCCGTATCGTATCGATTCGGATATTTCAAATGCGGTGCGTTCCCAGAATCGTCGCCGAGTACTCAACGCTTCCCGCAATTTTATCAATATGATCCCCGAACTTGCCGATACTTTTACAACGAGTACTCAAGTCTGTGCCGATGGTGCCGTAATAACAGACTGCGTACATGCCGATGTCGATTTTTATAATAACATAACACCCTTCTGGTTTGTTTCTCGATATGATATTTCCTACAACGAAGCAAGTGTGCAGCCAGTATATGACTATCACTCCCTCTTTCAAGCTAAAGCTCAAATTCTCAAAGAACCGTATGAAAATCTGGTCAAATACCTCGACGTGCCGGCTGTTGAGCGGGGAGATCTGTTTTACATAGACAATCTGGTATCCCTTCTTGAAGCTCCAACTTCTAATACCCCACCCACAGGAGATTTAAATGGAGACAATAATGTAAACATACAAGACATAATAATATTAATAAATGAAATATTCACACCAAGTGGGGTGCAAGGATCAGATATTAACAGCGACGGAAAAGTAGATATACTAGATGTTATTTCTTTAATAAACTTAATATTCTCATAATTCCTTTACTAACAGCTCATAGAAGAACCTGGTTCTTCTTTAGGGCTTTGTTAGGCAATTATTTATCAAGATATACTAAAAAACATGAACAGGTGTTTATAATTTTTAGCAAAAAAATAATTATAATTACTATAATACCGAATATACTAGGGTACTAGTACACGAGTACCCGTGTTTTTTTATACCTATACAATGTATTTTGCAATATATATCCCTTATTGAATTTGCGTTTATATAAAATCCTTTATTATCAGCTTTAAGAAAGACCAGGTCTTTCTTGGGAGCCTTACTATAGTGTTTGTGTTTTTAGTTATTATTGTTTCGATCTCTAACTTTCAAAACTTGGGCTTATAGAACCTCTATATAAAATTTATATAATACAATAACTTGTATCTTAGTTTTTTCTCAATTATTCTTAACTTATGCATTTAGGTAATGATGATAATAAAAACAATAGTAACAACGATGAAGATGCTCTTATAACGGGATTTATTGAATATCATCCAAAAGCTGAGCTAGAAAACCAGCCTTCTATTTTGAATACTCCCCAAACAGCCAAAAAAACAAGAGAAGAGAGTAAAAAAAAGAACACACCTAATATCAAAGCGTTAAAAAACGAGATTGCCCCAGTAACTTCTAAAACTAGGGGTAAAACAAATATAGGTTATGTTAGAGTATTTAAATCTAGTTTTATTTATATTTTACTTTTTATTTCTTTTGTAGCCCTTATATTTTTATTAGATCCTATTGAGCTTGTGCATCAAAAAAGCGATAAAAAAGTAATATCTGCTTCTAATACTGTTATGAAAGGATTAGTAGATTACGTTGCAAAATATAATGGATTTCCTTGGGATTTTGAGTTATATACAAATTCTCAAATTGGTGTGTCCGTTTTTAAAAATAGTACTGACCTAGTACAGTGGATTCATCCGGATAATTCTTTAAGCCTTATTGGTGCGGGTTTTTTAACAAAGGATTTTATTTTAAATAATAAAAACAGTTTGTATAGAATGGTTACATTTTATAATTCAAACCAAAAAGAGTTTAAAATATGTTTTGGTCCTTTGTCTAATTTATATAAAAAACAGTCTTCTTATACCCATTACGGTGACAATTCTAAAGGAATCCAACCTTATTATTGCATTACCCACTCTTTTGAGGCAGATTATCCTGATATACTTAATAATCAGCCTGATTATATGATGGTAAAATAATTTATATATATGTTTTTTTGTAATGTTTGCCAAATAAATCAACTTCGTATACTATATAAAATATGGATACTGCCCAAAACGATACGCCTATAAAAGAGGAGCCTAGTTCTAAAACAAACACACCGGTTGAAGAAAAAGTAGAACCCGGTAATTCCAACGAGTCTGCCGTAACTGAGAGCAATGATATGGAAAATGCAGTAAATGAAGTTAGCACATATCCTACTACCGAATCTTCCTCTATGGATGACCCTTCTACTGTAGAGGCTTTGAGTGAGCCTGACTCTAAGGTTGAAGATAGCATGAGCAAAGTCTTAGATACAAAAGTGGATTCTGTAAAAAGTTCTACGGATGAGTCCTCTGTTGATTCTCCGGTGGGTACAGTAGAGCCCGAGATAGTTGAAAAAGACGAGCCCTCTGAATTTAAAGAAGTTTCCAGTATAGTACCTGATGAAGCTTCAAAAGATAATATTACCCAAGAATTTTCTAATGTAGAAACAGATTCTGTTTCGACATCTAGTGAAACTCCTTTAATGCAAAGCAATGCTGATACTATAGATTCTTTTGTAAAGCCTACTGAGGTTGCAGCCCCGGGTAAAAGTAAAATTCCTCTTTATGTTTTTGCATTGGTAATTGTTCTTGTGGCCGCTGCGGCCTATTTGTTTTTGTTTGTGCTTAATAAAAGTCCAAAAACAGATGTTCCGGTTGTTGTGACTCCAACTAAATCAGAAGATCTTATTCCATCTGTAACCCCAACACCTTTGCCCAGCCTTACAAACGAAGATACTATGACTCCTACTCCTCTTCCTACCGAGGGTGAAACAGGTGTTATGGATGACAGTATGCAAGGTCCTAACGATGTTTTTAAAGATTTAAATGAAAAAAATACAACACCTACTGTTACGCCAACTGATGTTATGACCACAACTCCTTAAATAGGCTTAGGGGTGACAAAACTCAATACATACGCTAAACTCTTTGGTGCTATGAATTTACAATCCAGTTATCAGGAATTGCTTGATAAAACCTCAAAAAAAGAACGCAAAAATATTAATATATATATTGGATTAAGTGGTGGTGTAGATAGCTCTGTGGGGGCCTACCTTTTAAAAAAAGATGGGTTTAATGTTAAAGGTATTTACATGCACTGTTTTAGTAGCGATGACCCTAAATGCAGAGCAAACCAAAACAGAGCAGATGCAATAAAGGTTGCTAGTTTTTTAAAGATACCTATAGAAATTTGGGATTTTGAAAAAGAATATAAAAAATCTGTAATAGATTATTTTTTTTCTGAATATAAAAAAGGGAACACTCCCAACCCGGATATTTTATGTAACAGTGAAATAAAATTTAAGCTTTTTCTAAACCAAGCTCTTGAAAAAGGAGCAGATTATGTGGCAACCGGACACTATGCTAAAATCTTATATCTTGAAAATGGCAAATTACAAAATACAAATTCCAAACAAATTTTAATTTCAAAACCACACGATTCTAAAGAAATACGTAATACAAGTATATCTAATAATAATATAGTATGTTATGAATATAGTAAATTAAAAATTAAAAATTTAAAGTCTCATAATAATTCAATAAATGATAAATTAGAAGAACGTCAAAATCACTATTATATAGCAAGTGGTGAGGATATGTGGAAAGATCAAAGCTACTTTCTTTCAAAGGTACAAAATGATGTATTGAATAAAATTTTATTCCCCTTGGGGGAATTATATAAAAACAAAATAAAAGGCGAAACATTAGGATATAAAAGTACAAGAAAAATCGCAAATAGTATAAGGTTACCGGTCTGTAAAAAACCGGACAGTACAGGTATATGTTTTTTAGATGGCATTGATTTTCAACAATTTTTAAGAACAAAACTTAGTGAAAAAGAGGGTAATGTATATAATTTAACTAATCAAAAAATAGGAACTCATAAGGGAATTTGTTTTTATACAATAGGCCAAAGGCATGATTTTGTTATTAAAAAATATATTGGCAAACCTTTATATGTTATAAGAAAAGATATAAAAAAGAACAGATTATATGTTGGAACAAAGGAAAATTTATATAAAAACAAGCTTAGCATTAACTCTGTTCAATTGAAAATACCCGAGAATTCTTTTAATAGCCTAGTAGGGGATAAAAAAATATTTGTAAGAATTAGAAACTTAGGTGACTTTTGTCATGTTATTTCTTTTAAAAAAAATAAAAACAATGAATTTATCTTAAGGCTGGAAAAACCCTTATTTTCTATAGCTCCTGGGCAATTTGCTGTTTTTTATTATATAGACACATTTGGTAAAAAAAATACTGAAGAAAAAATAATTATTGGATCCGGCGTTATTTTTTGAAACTTTTTTATAAGGGGTTACCTCATTAGGGGGAGACCTAGGATTTCAGGCAAACTATTCAATTAAACTACTCTTTTACATTTAGTCATATTTACGTATTATATCTATATGAGTAAAAAACAATTTTTAATTGGATTTGGCACAACTTTTACTATTTTTGCCTTGTTTGTATTCTTTTTTTTAGAACCTAAATTTGGTCCTCAACTTACCAATGTTAACCAAGACCCAGATACTAATACTGAAACCTCGTTAACACCAACTCCCCTAGAAAATGATGCTATGAACCCTGATTATGGTAATTTGTCTGAGGATCAACAAAAAATTGCCGATAAAGCAATTGGCAATTTACTAAATTCCATATCCGGGCTAAACCCTTCTATGATAAAAGTCTTAAACATAGAAGAAAAAGAATTTAACGATTCTTCTTTAGAATGTCCTAAAGAAGGTGAGAATTATGCTAAGGTTGTTACACCAGGATACAAAATAACTTTGCAGGCAGATAATATTATCTATGACTATAGAGTTGCAAGTGAAGGGGATAATATAATATTGTGCGAAGAGTAACTATTTGACTTTTACATTGATGTAATACTAAATGCGAAAGTACAAATGTAAATTGAATGTCAAAATTCAGGAATTACTGCATTTGAAATTTATTTTACATTCTTAATTTTTTAATTTTTAATTTTTTTTGATCGTGCCTTTATCTACTTATTCTAAAACAGATCATACACACTCACATTTGTGGGGAAAAATATCAATTACCGAATCTTCCGCTGTTTATCTAACACATACTATCAAAACACTGGGTTTAGCTATGGTTGGTATTTTTTTACCTTTATTTATATATAATTTAAATTTCCCAATTGCTTTTTTTGCAAGTGAATTTACAAATAGGGTATTTTGGATTTTAGTTTATTTTGGCATTCAATCGGTTGTTTTAGTTTTAATAATAAGTTTTTTTGCAAAATACTCATTTTCTAAAATATCTTTAAAATATTTACTTTTAATAAGTAACATAGTACAAATTTTAGAAGTAATTATTTGGTATAATGCCGAAAATAATCCTTACCTAATGATTTTAGCCGGAATTTTGGCAGGAATTGTAATTACTTTTTATTGGATACCCTACCACCTTTTTTTTATAGAGAAAAATAGCGATAAAGAGGGTCATTTTGGAAAAAACCTGGGCATAGGGAATTTTTTAGCAGGTTCTGTTAATGCTTTGGGACCTTTGTTTGGTGGTTTTATAATTGCAACTCTAGGTTTTAATGCCTTGTTTTTAATGGTCTCAATTATTATTTTAATTTCTAGTTTCCCTATTTTGTTTGGGGTTAGTGAGGGGAAACATTATATGGGGTCCCTCACTTATATATACAAGCAATACATTTTAAACCCTGCCTATAAATATGTTTCCGTAGGATTTTTTGGGATTAGTATGGATGGAATTATATTTGCAATTTTCTGGCCCCTATTTTTATTCTTTGCCTTAAATAATTTTGAACAAATAGGAACTTTGAGTTTTGCTACAATATTAGCCTCCTCATTTATGGTAATTTTAATTGGTAAAGTTGTAGACACAAAAAGAGGAAAAACTATACATGCATTAGGTGTGTGTATAAATTCAACTTTCCATTTAGTACGTATTTTACTAAGCGTTCCGTTACATGTTTATATTCTTGATTTGTTTGATAGACTAAATGGTTTTTATGGGTTGCCTTTTACCGCAAAAACTTATGAAATAGCAAAAAAAGGAAATGATTTAGATTTTATTGTTTACCGCGAATTTATTATTCATGTGGCTCGCATTTTTACAATAGTATTGGTGATGTTATTTTTAGCTGTATCTAGTAATTGGAAATTGGTTTTTATATTAGCTTCTTTTGGTTCGGCTCTGTCATTTTTAATAAATTATTACAAACGCAAACCTGTCATAATATCAATACTAGATAAAACTTTATCGTAAACTTAGATATAGTGCTAAAGTAGATAATAGATATTCACCTGTCTTCTGTTTTAATAATAATGTTTTATTAAACGTGTGTTATATTCCAATCTAGTATGTCTGTAGATATTAGGCTATAGAAGCCTACCTACATACTTTAAATATCTATTATCTAATTTTTTGAAAAATATAATCTTAGAATCCTGGAATAGTTTGTTGCTTTGTTACTATGTAATTATTGGGATTAGCATATGTCCAATAGCCGTTTTGATTTTTTATTTGAATAGCATAGTGTACATGTTTTCCAATTGCATGTCCTGTACTGCCCATAACACCTATAATTTCTCCTGCTCTTACTATATCTCCAGTATTTACATAGGATGCTTCTAAATGTACATACATTGCCCTAATTGTTTTTTGTGGATTTGTTATAACTAAGTAATTTGCCCCAAATTCGTCAGATAAATATTCCACCTCACCATTTAAAGTGCTATAAACAAGTGCTCTGCCTAAAGACAAAAAAACGGGTTGGTTTTTATAATAATCTTGTGTGGGAACAATATCTATTCCGTAGTGGTCTTGTCCAAATTCTGACTTATACGACATGCTTAAATAATTTGCAGTTATTCTTGTATAATTGTATCCCTCACCGCCAAAAGGGCTTCTATTTGGAACACTCGTATCCACAAATTCTGGATTCCTATAGTTTATTAATGATATGGGGAGTTGGTATAGCTCTAATATATTTATATCTGGTGTTTTAAACACCTTCAAAAATAAAAATATGTTTAGAATTAAAGACAGAAACAGCGCAATTGTAATAATATAGGGCAATTCAGTGTGTTTTTTGAAGGCAGACTTTTTCATTTAATAATGATATTATATTATCTAAATCATATTAAACAAAGTTTTTATTCTGCCTAAAGCATGTATTTGCTTTATTACTGATTTTGTATATAATATTCCTTGCTTGATTAATAAGACGGTTTCTTTCAGTTTCTAACCTCCCTTCCATTATTGATTTTGGGTGTGTTGAAATTTGAGCTTCCTCCTTCGCATAAAGCTTCGGAGGATACAAGTAAAGCTATACCAGCATAGCTGGCAAGATTTACTAGTACATTTAAAATTTAATAGTAGCAAATATTTGTTTCTTTCAATGAGATCCTTCGGCTAAGGCCTCAGGACTAATTCGTCCTGCGATTCACTTAGCTTATCGGGACTCATTGAGCTTTTATTGAGGAAAGAAACGTTAATTCTTTTAAGAGTTTGATCCTGGCTCAGGACGAACGCTGGCGGCGTGCCTAATCTATGCAAGTCGAGGGAGTTTAGACTCCCGGCAGACGAGTGAGTAACACGTAGGAACGTACCATTGGGAGGGGGATAATCTACCGAAAGGTGGAATAATACCCCGTAATATGAGTAGAGAATTAAGAGTACAATCTTATAATTATATATTTCTTTTGTTTAGATATATATAATGTCAAAATCCAAATGCTCAATATCAAATGAATGCCCAATTTCTAAATTTTGAGCATTATATTATAGTGTTTTGAAATTGATTTGACATTTAAAATTTGAGCTTAGAAATTTACTATAAATTAAGTCTTTGTAATTTTAATTCTCTATTCATCAAAGGTTTACAGCTTTCGGGTTGTATTCCGCCCTTTGATCGGCCTGCGTCCCATCAGCTTGTTGGTAAGGTAAAGGCTTACCAAGGCTATGACGGGTAGGGGGCGTGAGAGCGTGTACCCCCACGGTGGCACTGAGATACGGGCCACACACCTACGGGTGGCAGCAAGTAGGAATCGTGCGCAATGGGCGAAAGCCTGACGCCGCGACGCCGCGTGAAGGAAGAAGGCCTTCGGGTTGTAAACTTACATTAAAAAGTCACGGCTAACTTCGTGCCAGCAGCAGCGGTAATACGAAGGTGGCAAGCGTTGTCCGATGTTATTGGGCGTAAAGAGTTCTGTAGGCGGAAATAAAAGTTATATGTTAAAGGCTTCGGCTCAACCGGAGTTATGCGTGTAATACTATATTTCTAGAGTAAGATAGGGGCTAGTGGAACGTACGGTGTAGTAGTGAAATGCGTTGATATCGTACGGAACACCAAAGGCGTAGGCAACTAGCTGGATCTTTACTGACGCTGAGAGACGAAAGCGTGGGGAGCGAAAGGGATTAGATACCCCTGTAGTCCACGCCGTAAACGATGCCGACTAGGAAGTGGTTTTAATTTATTGATATCACTTTCGAAGCTAACGCGTTAAGTCGGCCGCCTGGGAAGTACGGTCGCAAGACTAAAACTCAAAGGAATTGGCGGGGACCCGCACAAGCGGTGGAGCGCCTGGTTTAATTCGATGTTAAGCGAAGAACCTTACCTGGGTTTGACATGCTACTGCATCCCCCGAGAAATCGGGGAGTCCTTCGAGGGTGTAGCACAGGTGTTGCACGGCTGTCGTCAGCTCGAGTCGTGAGATGTTCGGTTAAGTCCGTTATCGAGCGCAACCCCTACTACTAGTTGTATCACTCTAGTGGAACTGCCCGGGCAACCGGGAGGAAGGAGGGGATGACGTCAAGTCAGCGTGGCCCTTATGTCCAGGGCGACACAGGCGCTACAATGGTTAGTACAGAGGGTTGCTACCTAGCAATAGGATGCTAATCCCAAAAAGCTAACCTCAGTTCGGATTGATGTCTGCAACTCGACATCATGAAGTCGGAATCGCTAGTAATCGCTGGTCAGCCACACAGCGGTGAATACGTTCTCGGGTCTTGCACACACCGCCCGTCAATTGGGGGAAGTTGGAAACACCCGAAGTCTGGGAGTAATACTCTCGGCCTAAGGTGGAGTCAACAACCAACAATAAGTCGTAACAAGGTAGCCGTAGGGGAATCTGCGGCTGGATCACCTCCTTTCTAAGGAGTATAAATCATACTTTTGCGCGAGAGATTTTATTGTACCGGCAAAGCACGTAAAATCTGCATTAGTTTAACCGTAATTGCTTGCTTTTCAGCATCATGCATGTTTTTTATAAACATAAAATGCTGTGCTCTTTAAATAAACTTTGGTGAGTTTAAAGATTAAAAAAACGTTTCTTTTCTCAATAAGAGTTTTGCTACCGTTAGATTTAATGCCACTTTTAACTTAATTGATAACATTGCCCGTTAGTACTAAACTGATACCAATGCCTAAGGTTTTAGTTTATTTGTTTATAACAATTTTTCTTTTTGGTTTTAATCTAAATTCTGTGGTTATTGCTCAATCTTATCCTACGGGGTGTTTTTTTGGTGGAAGCACCACATCTCCCAATGCCTTATATACCCCTTCTTATTTACAACAGATAGTAAGTAACACAAGTAATTTTATTGGTATAAAACATCCTGCTAATTGTAATGGGAATAGCCTTAATACTGTTTATGAAAATAAAGACTCTAAAGGAAATATTATTGTTGTTTATACAAACCAGGTAGTACCTTCTTCCGAAGATAGGTATCAGATTGATTTTAGTACAAAGATAAACCATTTATATGGTTTGGGTAGCCAAGTAAAGTCTGATCAGATAGAAATTCGTCCAGATAATGTATATACCGAAAATGGGAAATTAATTGAAGATTTATTAGATACTCAGTTTTCGGAAGGTCATATGAATTATGATTATTTCGTTAACAACTCAAACCCCAAGGTTGAATCATTAGGATATGATTTTGAAGGGGACACTGGTTTTATGCGCCTTCCTATTATTATTATTCCTGAATTAAATTTATTAGTTGCTTATTACCAACCTGCTGTAAAAATGGTTCGTATAACTAAAGAACCTAGTGTTACTACTATAGTACTTAAAAAAAATCCAAGTTATGATTCTACTAACTATGAAACTATTTCAGGAGAAAATCCGGGAGATATCTCGGGAAGTTTTATTTTAGTAAAAGGCAATTCTGTTAGTGATTTATATTCTACATATTATAGCTTTATTAAAAATAAGGGATCCTTAATTAAAAAATTTGGAAATACCGATTTTTTTTATAAAAAGCCAAATCCTAAAGCCTATGGACTTGGTTATGAGACGTATAATGAGTTTGTAGAAAGTTATGATTATACTTTAAATGATGTTATAGATAGATATGGTAGGTTAAAAAATGCAGGTCTTTCTATTTCTAATTTTACCATTGGTTCCGGGTATTGGTCTTATGATTATGGTGATAAGTCTAAAAATGATCCTGCTTTTACGATGGAAGGATTTAAAAAAAGAGATAGTTTTTTGAGTTTACCTTCTTTTATAAATAGCACTTTTTTAGACGGGGTATATGTTCTTCTGGGAATGAGACACAATGTTCATGAAAAAAGAGTTAATGATTTTATATCTAGATTTAACAGTTTAGCAGGAACTAGCTATAATATCTTTTCCTTTTTCTATTCAAGTACTCCCAATGATGCCAAGTCCTTTAGTAAAAACTCCCGCATTTTGAGATTAAATAATGTTTCTATGATGAGTTCTTTTGTAGATAATATTAAAAAAACATATGGGAATATTAACGGTATTAAAGAAGATGAAATGTTTCATGTTGCTCAAACAGGTTTAAGACTTTCATTATCTGATTCTACCTGTCCCCAAAAAACTTTCTGTTCTAACTATACAAATTCCTCAAATCTTAGATATTATTTAAATTTAAATGACCCTGCTTATCAAAATACTGTAAATATACCCGAAGGCTTTATGTCCGGTTCTTATGAAATATGGTCTGACAAGTATAATGGTAATGCAATTGTATGGGGAAAACACGATTATTTCTCTGTGGGAACAGATTTACAGCAATCATTATCTCCAAGAAGGACTTTGCCCTATTATGAATTAAAAGATGAATTTGAAACTGCTATGGTTCATGTTTTATCTGGGTATCCACACCCTGTAATTCACCAAGACAGTGGTGTACCCGCTTCTTCGAGTTCTTGCATTGACCTGTCGGTATCCGGTGTAAAAGATGAGTATTTAGCAAATGTTAAATTAAATGCTTTTTTACCAGGTTCCATTTATTCTTGTGGTTTTTGGAATTTAAAAGATTCGGTGTATGAAACTTCCTCTGTATATTATATGTCTTTAGCTCAAAGGTTACAGCAGTATAAATATGATCAAGCAATGAGGTGGTATGAAACTGGAGTACCTTCTGCAATTAAGCCTTTACTAATTGATTGGCAAGGAGACAACAATGTTTATCAAATGTATCAAAAACATGATTCTGTGAATTCTATTAACAGTTCTGCAGTAGACGAATTTGTTGTCGGAGATTCTATTTTAGTTACACCAATTTTTACAAACTCATCTACTATAAAAGTCTATCTTCCGAGCGGTAGTTGGAAGTGCTTACTAAAAAAATGTGCGGTTTCTTCTACAACAATAATTAGTTCTACTGGTGTTACAGCTTCAATTGCCGGTGGTAAAACCTATACATACAATTTGGATTTTTCTGCCAATAAAAATGACTATCCTGTCTTTTTAAAGGATGGAAATATATTTGTGATAGGAAATTTTCCTGATACTAATTATATTTCAGCTTATGTAACTCTTGATACCCTAAGCACCTCTAAAGATTACACCTTTTATCCTATCTCATACGATCTGAATAATTACGACACCCAAAGTATTAAAAAATATATACTTAGAGCAAACAAATCTAGTGGTAAGGTTTACTTAAGTATTTATTCTGGTACAACTCTAGTAGCTAAATTTAATATGCAAAATGATGCCTGGGGTAAAGGTTATTATATTTCAAATTTTGCCTTTTTTGGTCAAACAAATTCTTTTGTTGGTGACGTAAATAATGATGGGAAAGTGGATTTTAATACAGATGTACCTAGTTTAATACATACTATTTTTACTCACACAGGTACTGTTATATCTGATTTGAATTTTGATACTAAAGTGAATGTTCTTGACTTATTAACTTTGATTAATTCAGTATCTACTTAAAAAATATACAATTCATTGCAGACTATCAACTAAATTGATAAAATTATATACAATGTATAAGCTCCTGCTTTTTTTAATAATAGGTATAATTCTTTTTGTAGTTGCTTCAACCTATATAAGTAGGTCGCTTAATAATCTTATAAATACCAGTTCCAGAAACAAACAATACGAAGAAGTTTCACAGTTGCCCGTAGATTTTACCGAAAGCAATACCATTGCAATTGTGTGTCCTAAAGCTGCTCAAAATAATCCTCTATACCCAGATGCAGATTGTAAAAATACTCTTTATTATGGTATTGCCGGAATTCAACAAGCCGTTAATAATGGAGGAACCGATCATACTGTATATGTTAAAGAAGGAGTTTACAAAATTGTTAGCGGGTCCCCAATTTCTTTAGTTGGTAGTGTGCCTCCTAGGTCTTTAACCCTAATGGGTGATTCTTACCCTAAAAAAACAATTATTGATTTGTCAAATGGTGGCGGAGAAAATGCTTTTAATATTTCTGGTAATTCAGGATTTATGTTTAGAAACTTATATTTTACCGGAGGTGTTGAAAAAGGATATATTGCTATCAAAGCAAATACTAATTCAAGTATTTCTTTATATAATACAAATTTTCAAAGTTTATATGCCGCAATTACTATTGACAATATTAACTCTCTCAAGATTGTAAATAACAAATTTATTAATGACCACTATAGTGTCTACGAAGATTACGTTACCGCCTCAAATTCCAATGTTAGTATAAGAAATTCCTTATTTTATAAGAATTCAGGCACTATTGGTATTGGGCATCCAGAAACCACTGTTGATCTAGTAAATAATGTTTTTTTGGATAACACAATGGCGTTTTTATCTGCAAGTAATAACTTTTATATATCCAATAATATTTTTTATAATACTGTAAACTTGTCTCCTGTAGATGTTATTACCTCTCCAAATAGCAATTCTGTAATTAGGTATAATTTCTTTTATAACAACACTGGGGGACAGACTTGTGTTTTGGGATCAGTCCCTTGTGTTTTTGATAATACTAATGTTATAGGAACCGATCCAAAGTTTATTTCAACAAACTTCTCTAACTTAAATTTAAATTTACAACAAAGTTCTACACTTTTACATTTGGGGGACCCAAGTGAGAAAAACCCAGATGAAACTGCTAGTTCTCCGGGTATGTATGGTGGTACGTATGCTTGTTTACAAAGTTATGGGTGTTTAGAGAATGAATATGTGCCTCATACTTTAGACTTTAATAGTGATAAAAGAAAAGATATTTCCGATGTTATTTTGTTAATTGAGGGAATATTTAATAGTAAGTCTGCTACTTATATGGATTTAAATTACTCTACTACAGTAGACATTCAAGATATTATCGTTTTAATTAATGAGATTTTTAAGTGATGGACTTTTCTAAGTTTAATATTAATACACACTAGAGTGTGTATATTTAATATACCCACCCTCGCTAAGAATACGGTGGACAAGATAAAACTAAAATTTTGCATTGCAAAATTAGTTTTATCTTGGTGGGCGCGCCTGGATTTGAACCAGGGACCTCTTACTTATCAGATAAGCGCTCTAACCACTGAGCTACGCGCCCCACTTTCATGAATATTTCAAAACGCAGATACATTTATCCTTTTTAATGTCCTCCTTCGTCAGCCTACTATTCTAAAGCTTACTAGGTCTAGGGACTTCGGAGGATTAATTCCGCCAACAACTCATAAATTCGTTGGGCTTCATTGAAAGCTACGCGCCCCCAAAATAGAACAGAGGTATTTTAATATAATTTAATGGTTTAGCATAGTCATCTACACAGATTTTGTTACCCATATACTAATTTTTGTAGATTTTTGCCCCTTGGCTTTTCTGGTTATCTTAGTTAGAATTAAAAAAATATATAAAAGCACATGCCCAAGAACAAAAGTAAAGCCCACTTAAAAGGAAAAGTTGTTGGATACTTATTATTAGTTGTGCTTCTTCTTTTTTTAACCATCGTTTGTTATCTTTTTATTTCTCCCCAAATTAAGAAGTCTGTGCCTTTAGATATAAATTATGTTACAAGTGGTACTGCAAAAGTAGGTTTGGTGGCCTCTTCTACTAATTTGCAGGTTAATCAAACTTCTACAATTAGTTTAAAAGTTACTCAAGTTCCAAGCGGTTTTAAGTATAGCGGACTTGCATTTTCTATAAAAATACCTGATGCTCTCTCAGTATCTAATTTGGTAGAAAGTACCAAGTTAACAACTTCTGCCGCACATACTACAACAACGGTACAAAAAACAGGTTATAAAGAAATGCAACTTATTGCGGGTAATGTCTCCGGTTCAGAAATTCCTCTTGCTGTTAATGATGTTTTATTAACTTTCGATGTTACTTCTACCTTGGCAACAACACAAACAATTTCTTTTGTATTTGAAACCACCGATAAAACGTACCCTGCGCTTATTGATGCCTCCTTGAATGATATTCTAGACGACAATTTAACAAATGCTACTGTAACTTTTGTTTTGCCTACACTTCCTGATCCTACTTTTGTTCCAAACGGAGGTAGGTTTAATACAAGTCAGTCTGTTACTTTAAGTGATTCCGTAAGTGGTACTACTCTTACGTATTGTACCGCAAACATAGGTACTTCCTGTACTCCCACAACAACATATAGCTCAGCTATTTCATTAACATCTAGTAAGAGAATTTATGCAGTTGCAAGTAAATCAGGATACAATAATAGTTCTGTTGTGTTTAAGGAGTTTGTGAAAAATATCTCTCCTACAATTAGCATAAGTACAAATGGAACTTCTTTTACACAAGGAGCAAGTGTTGTTATTACAGCTAGCGCCTCAGACAGCGATGGAACACTTGCTAAAGTTGAATTTTACAATGGCGCTACTTTATTAAATACAGACACTACAAGCCCCTATTCTTATACCATAAGTAATATTTCTGCCGGTTCGTATTCATTAAGCGCAAAGGCTTATGACAACGAGAGTTTAGTAACTACCTCTAATACTGTCTCTGTTTCGGTCGTGTTACCCACCCTGTCTGCCCCTACTTTTAGTCCCAATGGAGGAAGGTTTAATACAAGTCAAGCAGTAACTATAAGTAATGCGGTTAGTGGAACAACTATTAAATATTGTGTGTCTACTTCCACATGTACCCCTTCAACTACCTATTCTACTCCTGTGACTATATCTACAAGTACAAGCATTTATGCCTCAGCCAGTAAGTCCGGTTATTTGGATAGTTCTGTATCTTCAGCAAGTTTTGTAAAAAATACACCACCTAGTGTTAGTATAACTTCTCCAAGTAATAATTCGACATACGATTCTGGTAACACTATACCTATGTCGGCCTCTGCAAGTGATGATTCTTCTGTAGCTAAGGTAGAGTTTTATAACGGAAGCACTAAATTGGGCGAGGATTTAACTTCTCCCTATAATTTTTCATATAGCAATGTTTCAGCTGGTTCTTATTCTTTTAAAGCTAGAGCAATTGATAACGAGAGTTTGTATACCGACTCTAGTACGGTCTCTGTTACAGTTCTTGCCCCTAACGTTCCACCAAGTGTTACCATAACATCTCCGGCAAGTGGATCTTCTTACACCGTAATTGATTCAGTTAATGTTAATGTATCAATCTCTGACTCCGATGGAGCCATTTCAAAGGTTGAATATTTTGATGGTTCTACTTTGGTTACGTCTGTACCCGGAAATTCCACAAGTTATAATTATGGAAATCTCTCCGGAGGCAGTCATACATTAAAGGTTACTGCAACCGATAACAGAAACGATTCCACCAGTAAGTCCATTACTGTAAATGTGCTTGATGGAAATGTAGATGGAGTTTCTGGAACCAACCTTTCCGATATTTTGTATATTGTTAGTGCTATTTTTGGAAATGTTAGTAAAACAACTCAGATGGATCTTAATTTTAGTGGATCTGTAGATATAATAGATATTATAAAGCTTATTAATATAGTCTTTGCTTCTTAATTTAGGCAATCTCCGCTATAATCTAATTCATGAAAGTTTTCTTTGCCCGCAATTTTATTGTTTCGTTGTTAATATTTTTTTTACTGCTATTTGTAGTTATTTATATTCTATATTCGCAATTATCCATTAAAAATTTACTACATCCCTCCCTAAATTTTTTAGAATCAGAGACTAATACCTATACCTTAAAAAATTTGAAGAAAGTTAGTTATGGTTTTTTGCCTTATTGGTCAATTGGAGATTTTAATTACGATTTCTCTACACTCACAGATTTGGCCTACTTTACAATCGCTTTAAATTCGGATGGAACAATTAAGAAAATTGATCCGGAAACTGGTAATTTAGATCCCAGTTATAACACTTGGAGCAATAGTTCTAAACTAAAAGATATCTTACAAAAATCTCGTGAGTCAGGGGTTAGAAACACTATAACTATTGCAATACATGATAATGACTCTATTGAAAAGTTTTTGAATTGTAATACCTGTTGGGTAACTTCTTATAAAGCTTTAAATACAGAGGTGAAAAATAATTTTATACTAGGATTAAATTTTGATTTTGAGTATGTAGGAGATCCAATCGATAATATAGACTTAAAATACACAGAATATATTACTTACCTAAGTAAAAAATTTAAAAGTGATTATGGCAAAAACTTTTTAATAGTGGTCTCTGTGTACGCCGATTCTGCTATAAAGAGCAGACTTATGAATATTGATTCATTAAATACAAACGACATCGATTACCTTTTTATAATGGCGTATGATTTTTATCGTCCGACAAGTTCTACCAGTGGCCCAGTAGCACCCATTGGGGGGTCTCCTCAAAAATATGAATATGATATTACTAGTACTAATATAGATTATTTAGCAAAAATTAGTCCTGGTAAATTAATACTGGGGCTACCTTTTTATGGTTATAACTGGATTGTTGAAAGTTACGAACCTTATTCTGCAAGAGTTGATGGAAATGATTACACTGGATACAGTATTTCTCAACATTACTCTGCTATAAAAGAAAAAATAGAATCTGAAAGCATTGATGTTTTATGGGATGAAGATGCTAAATCCCCTTACTTTAGCTATTATAATGAGGATACCGGTGTAATTAGGCAAGTTTTTTTTGAAAATCAAAAAAGCATTCAAGAAAAAGTAGATTTTGCTCAAAAAAATAACTATGCAGGGGTTGGTATTTGGGCATTAGGCTATACAGGAGGAGATACACAGCTATTTTTGCCGATAGAAAAATATTTATCTATAGATAATTAGTATTAGGTTGTTTTCAATTCATATATAATTTATTATTATATTATTAATAATAATTAAAGAATTTACATATGCCCTTAAAAAGCGCTGTCCACTTAAAAGATTACTTTTTTATAGTACTTCTTCTGACTTTTTTAATTTTACCTCTTGTTACGTTATTTAAAGTGTCTACTAAAAGGACTTCTGATTTGGGTGTTTTTGTACTCTCTCCTGGCGACGTAACGGCTGTTTTGCAAACAAGTACACCTACTGTTAATGTAAATACTGCTGCAACCGTGAATTTACAAGTAAGTGCCGCAGAAGATGCTATAGACTATAGGGGCTCTCAATTTTCAGTTCTTATTCCCACAACTTTGTCTGTTGTACAAGGCAGTATGGTAGTTAACACAGACATTTTTTTGGATTCAAGTTCTAACGTACTTAATTCTTATTTTGTAAATCAAGTAGCTTTAAAATCTTATACACCTGACCCAACCAAAAATGAACTACAAATAACTTTAGGTGTAACTCCTGCAAATCCAACTGATTTATTGAATCCTACTTATCCTATTGATATAAAAACTTCTGCTGGTAATGTTACTCTGTTATCTTTTGATGTACAATCCGCTACGGCTGGATCGTATGATATTATCTTTAGAAGTGATTTTTCTCATGGTTTTGTGGTTTTGGATCCTGCAGATAGCACCTCCACAATTAATCTTTTAGGCCCTACACAAAATTTAACGTTGGCAGTTACAGGTGCCCCAACACCTACACCAACTCCAACACCTACATCAACGGTTACTCCTACTCCTACACCAACAAGTACTGCGACTCCAACACCTACCCCTACGTCTACGGCCACGCCAAGTCCTACACCTAATAGTGCACCTATTGTCAATACATTAACCACAGACAAAACAACCTACACTATTGGTGAAGTTATTGATATGTCGGCTACTGCCAGTGATGGAGACGCTGGAGATTCTGTAAGTAAGGTTGTGTTTTACTTTGATGATGGTATGTTAGGTGAAGATACCTCGAGTCCATATTCTTGGTTATTTAATACATCCAATATTACCGCAGGTACTCATACGGTTAAGGCTGTAGCTTACGATACCACTAATACTCCTTCTGCAGATAAAACAACAGATGTAACGGTTAATGCTCCTCAGGGTGCAAACTTAACTTCTGCAAAGGATCTTTCTGTTAGCTACAAACTTGAGTCAAAGGCAGGCTCTGTAAAGGGATATGCCGTTCCTACGGTTTTTATAGGTTTATGGAGACCCAGCACCAATGTAATGCTAGAAAGTAAAGTAGTTTCTACAGACAGGGCTGGTTCTACCGGGGTTTTGACCAATTTCTTTTCAAGAAATGGAACCACTTACACTTTAGAGGCAACTGACCTGCTTGTGGTAAAACCGGAATCTTATTTATCTAGAGTATATCCGGCAAGTTCTTTGCAGCAAGGTGCTACATCTTCTCAAACTTTATTGCTAGATTCAGTAGATTTATTGAGTGGAGATGTGTTAATTGATATAGGAACCTTTGATGTTATAAATGCAAGAGATTATGTATTTTTTGGAAGCTACTTTGGTAGCGGTACCACGTACGACGTGTATTTTGTAGATCTAAATGGTGATGGCAAAGTATCTTCGTTAGACTTTATTAATTATGCTAGAAACATAGGTGTAGAAGGCGAAATTAAAACAAAAGCCTCTCAATATAGTTTTGATAGCATTGCTCTAACTAAAGAAGTCCAGGCAATAATGAGCCCTGCTTTATTTAGAGTAATTTTAAATTGAAATATTTTTAATTAATAAATTAGTTTGATAATATTTACATATGAACTATAACCTGCCTGAACTAAAAATGAATAGATGGGTGCTTTTAGTAGTAATTGTAGCCATATCTCTTGCTTTAAGTTATCTAATTTATACCAAGAATTCTTTAAGATCTACTACTAGTACTCAAATGTCTAATAAAACGCCTAATGCTATACCAAAAAAAGATACGGTTGAGCAAGTTTTTGTACAATTAAAGCCCAACTATGATTCTAAGTATGTAGACGTTTATTTAACCTCTTCTGTACCTCTAATTTCTGCTGAATTTGTTTTTAATTTAGATCCTTCTCTTAAGTTTAATAATCACTCAAATGCAGATCTTTTTAAAGATTATTGGGTTTCAAAAGAAGAAGGTAATAAAGTTAGAATAGCTGGAACAGGTGGGGCTTTGGCAGAACCCGTTACGGTTGGTACTAATTCTATGTTTGCTAGATTGAATTTTGATACTTTAACAAAAGATGCTGATTTGACTTTAGACATTTCTTCATCTACTGCCTTTGATGCTAATACTAAATCAGTGCCTATAAAGTTAGAATATAATTAGTAATGTTAAAAAGAATCCTGCCCGCTTTTTTAATATATTTAGCTTATGTTTTATTACCTACCTCTGTAAGAGCAGCTAGCCTAAGCATAAGCCCTTCTTCTAACAATCTTGATATAAATCAGTCTGGAAGTGTAAATGTTGTATTAGATACCTCAGGTGAAGATGTGTATGGATCTGATGTTAATATAACTCTTGGTGGTTCTAATCCCGGTGCATTGTATATTACAGATGTTAGTAAAGTTAATGGTGATCTACTTACGGATGTCAATATAAATCAAGGAACCAACGTAAGTTTTACAATTCTTGCTTTGGATCCTCCCTTAACAGGATCTGTTACTTTGGTACAAGTAAGGTATTTGGCCTTGTCGGCAGGTAGTCTTACTTTTAATTTTGCAGGTGATTCTGCGGTTGCAGGTTTAAATGGTAATATATTAAGTTCTACAAGCGGTGCAAACTTTAGTATAGCGAGTGCTTCTACACCTACCCCCACTCCTACACCAACGCCTACACCTACGATAACAAGTACTCCAACGCCAACTATTACTCCCACTCCAACAGCAACACCTACTCCTACACCAACGAGTACAATAACACCTACTCCTACCCCTACGCCAACACCTACCCCCACTCCTACTTTGGTATTGGGTACTCCTACTATAAGTTCTATATCTAATGTAAGTGTACTTAAGAATGTGGCTAAGGTAATAAATATTACTGTTGCAGACCCCGATGGTTCTGCAGCTAGTTTAACTTTGAGTGGGGAATCTACAAATAATAATTTAATACCTAATTCAAATATCACATTTGGTGGAAGTGGTTCCAGTAGAACAGTTTCGCTAGTTCCTAAAAACGATCAAAATGGTCATGCTACAATAACAATTTATGTTTCTGATGGGACCCTTTCTTCATCAAAAAGTTTTTCATACGATGTTAGAAGTGGAGATGCGGATATAGTTGATAATACAAATACAAATGATGATTCTTCAACACCAACACCTACTCCAACTCCTACTGCAACAATTGGTGCTGTTGGTGGAGGAGGAACTCCGTTAACTTCAGGTTCTGGAACAGTTCCTGAAACTGGGTATACAAATTATTCTGTTTTGGCTTTTTTTGCCTTAACCTTTATTTTAGGATCTGTTTTTATAAGAAGAAAATTGTATAAATAATATAATGAGGGTGCTTTCCAATAGATATTAATTAGAGGTTTCGTATACCCATTTTTTCGTGTCTGTGAATTAATTATAAATGTAAAAAAGAGGACATAGTTTTATTTATCTTATTTTAAGAGTATGTTTTAGCTGGTTACAAATATTATTAGTATTTGTAATGTGAATCTCGCATAGGAAATTATATGAAACTTTTTTTATAAATTTATTTTGTACTAGTTCCCTAGGGAGGTAGGGTATGTATTACATAACACTTTTTTATGGATATTAGAGATTATCCTAAAAATTATAAAGATACCGCATTCTATTATTTTATTACTATATTACTTGCGGCCAAAAACGTGGGCGACGCTATCGAAATAGCTAATTCCATATTTAGTGAGTCCGAAAGATTAAGCATTGGTAGGCGTTTAGAAATAGCATATTATTTGGGTGAAGGTAAAACTTCTACAGAAATAATTGAAATGCTTAAAACATCAAAAGATACTGTTAGTAAGGTTAGTAATTTATATAATAAAAGCACCCAGCCTTTTGAGAATTTAATAAAAAAGCATAGTAATATAAAAAATGAGTATAAAAATAATAAATATATTAAAAAAGAAGGATCGATTCTTGCTTTCAAATATACCGAAGAAACAGATTTTTCATTCAAAGATGTTAAAAGGTCTTAATTATTAAATACCTACATCCCTAGGGAGGTAGGGAAAATTCATATAACCTATTTTGTGTGATTGATATTAGTGTTTGTTGATATGTCTGTTATCTAGTTTTTTTATATAATATTGTTATTTATAAATTGTGTATAATACATATATTTGGGGCCGGTAGCTTAATTGGTAGAGCACTACATTCGCATTGTAGAGGTTAGGAGTTCAAGTCTCCTTCGGTCCACCAAACTTCGCTCAATTAAAATCGAGCTACGCTTGGCAGGCCACAACTATAATACTTCTCTCTAACTATTCATACCCACAAAACAGATAAAAAGATGCAGAGTTTGCCCTTCGTAGCTAAACTATTACTATAAAAACCATTAGCGAAGAACGGGCCTTATGATAAACTGAATGTAAATGTACTACACTTACATTCTTAGAAGTATTAAATACCCAAAAGAAACTTATATAGGAAAAACACCTAATCTCAAGGCAAGACTTAAAAAACACAATGAAGG